>Ga0233363_1000809_pt1 | contig 13018 bp, 8 predicted proteins | sample ElkDunMinimDraft_18_FD_191534 | JGI IMG/M metagenome (GOLD analysis project Ga0233363, IMG submission 191534) | Fecal eukaryotic communites from dung pellets of Tule Elk in California, USA - Elk Dung C16 | ecosystem: Host-associated > Mammals > Digestive system > Large intestine > Fecal | place... | reverse complement strand
GGCCGAGACGGAACGCGCGGCGGCGGAAGAGCGGCTGGCCCGCCGGGCGCGCCGCGAGGGGCGGCGGGGGAGCGGGATGCGCGCACGGGACGGCCGCACCGAACGCCCCGACCGCGAGTCGCCGGACAGGCGGGGCGGCGAGGGGGGCTGGACGCACGTCCTGGCGGTCTGAGGCGCCCCGACCGCGGCCGCCCACCGGGTGGGAAGCGCGTCGTGCGCGGCGTGACGCGCCGTCTTCGCAGGGGCGGCCCCTCCGGGTGACGTCCCCCGCGGCGTCAGGCCGATCCGACCGACCTGAAAGGCGCCCCGGAGAGGACGTCCGCGTCCACGGCGGTCCCCACCACGGTGACCTTCTCCATCCCGGCCCGCTCGACGACCTCCCGCGGGGCTCCGGGATCGAACGGCGTCACCACGATCGGCACGCCGGCCGCGATCGGGGCGAGCAGGAGCTCCGCGCCCGCGCCGAGCCGGGACATCGGCGCGTCCGGTTCCAGGAACAGCCCCAGGCGGTCGTCGCCGGTCAGCCCCCAGGCCGCCGCCCGCTCCCGGCCCCCGGCGGCCAGGGCCGCACCCGTTGCGACGCCGCCGCTCCGGAGCGCGGGCTCCTCCGGGTCCACGGGGAAGGCGGAGAAGTGGTCGCCGTACCCCCGCACCTCGACGGAGTAGTCGAGCACCATCGGCGGGACCTCTGCCAACGGCAGGCCCAGCGGGTGCAGCGAGGTGCCCACGACCTCGTCGGCGCCGCTGTCCAGAGCGCGCTCCAGGAGGCCGGCGCCGGTGACCACGACCTGTGCGTCCGCGGGGATGTCCGCGCCGTCCGGGACGAACTCGGCGACCGCGCCCACCGACCAGCAGGAGACCAGCCACGCCAGTGACTGCCAGTGCACCGGAAGGGCGATCACCACCCGGTCGCCCGGCTGTACACCGAGCCCGTCCACCAGCATGTTCGAGGTCTTGGACACCCAGTTGTCGAAGGTGGCACGGGACAGCTCGACACGGCCGCCGGAGGCGTCGTAGTGGGTCACGAACGGGCGGGACGGGTCGGCGGAGACGAGTGCGCGCCACAGCTGCGCGGGAGTTTCGGACATGACCGCCACTCTAGGGCGTCCGCGACCCGTCGACCCGTGCCGCCGTCCCCGTCCCGCGGACGGTCCGCACGCCCGGCCTCCTCCTCCCGTGGACTCGCGGGGCGCCCCCGGCACCCGCCCGACCCCGCGGTCCGTTTCCGCCACCCGACCACGGCTCCCGGCCCCGCGCCGGGCCGGGCGGGACCCCGGAGCAGGAGGGGCCGACGAGAATCGCCGCACGGTGTGCGTAGCCCGGCCGGAACTGCCAGAGTTGGCCCATGCGCTTGCTCCCCGGACGGTTCCTCGCCCGTGTCACCGCGCTCCCCGCGATCGCCGTGTCGGCCTGGCTCCTGGTGGCCTTCCCACTCCTCGCCCTCGGCTCCTTCACCCCCGTGGCGGCCGCCGTCCTGGGGACGCCCGCCGTGATCGCGGCCTGCGTGCTCGTACCGCGCCTCATCCCGGACCCGCCCGAGGACGAGGACGTCCCCTGGTGGCCCGTCGTGCTCGTCGCGGTGATCGCGGCCGGGTTCGCGATCGTGCAGATCGCCTACCACGCCGAGGCCCTGGTCATCCGCCGCGACCCGGCCTCGTACGCCATGTTCACCGTGTGGATCGCGGAGAACGGCCACCTGCCCATCCCGCAGCAGCGCGAGCTCATCGCGGGGGACGATCCGTCTCTCAGCTACCAGAGCCTCGCCCACTACGACCGGGACGGGTCGATCTGGCCCCAGTTCATGGCCGGCGCCCCGCTGGTCACCTCCATCGGCTACTGGCTGGGCGGGCTCGACGGCATGCTCGTGACCACGCCGGTCCTCGGCGCGCTCGGCGTGCTGACCTTCGCCGGGCTCACCGCGCGCCTGGTCGGTGCACGCTGGGCCCCCCTGGGCGCCCTGGTCCTGGCCGTCTGCCTGCCCCAGCAGTGGGTCAGCCGCTTCACCTACAGCGAACCCCTCACCCAGATCCTCCTGGTCGGCGGGCTGGTCCTGGCCTACGACGCGCTCGTACGCCGCACCGCCCTCACCGACCGGTGGACGCCCGCCCACACCCTCGCCGCTGTGGCGGGGCTGGTGTTCGGCCTGGCGCTGGTGGTGCGGATCGACGCGATCCGCGACCTGCTCCCCGTGATCGGGTTCGTCGGCCTGCTGCTGCTCGCCCGGCGGGGCCAGGCCCTTCCCCTGCTCGGCGGACTCGCGCTCGGCACCGGGTTGGGCCTGTACGCCGGCTACGGCCTGTCCCGGCCCTACCTGGAGTACCTGTCGGACTCCCTCAACCCCCTCCTGCTGATCAGCGCCGCCGTCATCGCGGCCACGGCCGCGGCCACCGCCGCCCTGTGGCGGTTCGGGGTCCCGCACGTGGAGCGCGTCCGCTGGCTCCCCCACGCGGTGGCCGCGCTCGCCCTCCTCACCATGGTCGGGTTGGCGATCCGGCCCCTGTTCTGGCCCGACTACGGGCACGGCAGCGACTTCACCGACGCCTGGGTGGCCTCCGTGCAGGAACGGGAGGGGCTGTGGCCCATCGAGGGCAGCCGCACCTACTACGACATGAGCCTGTACTGGGTGGGCTGGTACGTGGGTCTGGGCACCGTCCTCTTCGCCTCCCTCGGCGTGGCCCTGGTCCTGCGCCGCCTCGTCCTGCGCCGCGACCCCCAGTGGCTGCTGCCCGCCATGCTGCTGGTGTGGACGGTCACCACCACTCTGCTGCGGCCCGCCATCACCCCCGACCACCCGTGGGCGAGCAGGCGCCTGATCGTGCTGGTCATCCCGGCGTTCATCCTGTTCGCCGTCTGGTTCCTGGCATGGCTCACCCGGTACTGCGCGGTCTCCGCCGACACCGGCCGGGGCAGGGCGGCGTCCCGGGTCCTCCCGGTGGTGGTCGCCGCCAGTGCCTCCGTGGCGATGATCGCCCCGTCAGCGGCCACGTCGGCCGCGGGGATCATGGGGTACAGGCAGGACGTGGGGACCGTCGCGGCCACCCACGAGCTGTGCGCGTCCCTGCCGGAGGACGCGTCGGTGGTCGTGGTCGACCCCGGCATGGCCGGGAACTACATGCCCCTCCTGCGCAACGTCTGCGGCGTGCCCACGGCGGCGATGAACGAGCCCACGCCGGAGAACGCCGCCAGGGTCGTGGCCGCGATCCACGACCGCGGGCGCGACGCGGTCCTCGCCTCCTCCGACTGGCAGGTGCTGGAGGACCTGACCGGCAGCACGGAGGAGATCGAACGGCCCTTCCACGTCCTGGCGCAGATGGATCCGAGTACTCTCATGGAACCCCCGACCGGTCACTGGACCTTCAACGAGAGCGTGTGGACGACCGTGATCCCCGCACGGGGGTGACGCCCGCGCCAGCCCCCCGCCCGCCCGCACCCCGCTGAGAAGAACCCATGAGCGACACACGCGACGACATCCCGCAGCAGCCGTCCGACGGCCCGCCCGTGCGCGTCACCATCGTGCTGCCCTGCTACAACGAGGAAGACCACGTCGTCGACGAGGTCAAACGGATCTGCGCGGCCATGGACGGCTCCGGCTACGGCTACGAGCTGCTCGCGGTGGACGACGCCTCCACAGACGACACCCTGGAGCGCCTGCGCGACGTGCAGACCCTCTACCCGCACATGCGCGTCATCGCCTTCGGCCACAACGGGGGCTCCGGCACCGTGCGCCGGATCGGCAGCCAGCGGGCGCGCGGCGAGTTCGTCGTGTGGACCGACGCCGACATGAGCTACCCCAACGAGCGCATCCCCGAACTCGTCGCCATGCTCGACGCCGACCCCGAGCTGGACCAGGTCGTGGGCGCCCGCACCCAGGAGATGGGTTCGCACAAGGCGCTGCGGGTCCCCGCCAAGTGGGTGATCCGCAAGATCGCCGAGCGGCTCACCAACACGCGCATCCCCGACCTCAACTCCGGTCTGCGCGTGTTCCGGCGCGACGTCGCCCGCCCCTACCTGCGGCTGCTGCCCCCCGGGTTCTCCTGCGTCACCACCATCACGCTGGCGTTCCTGTCCAACCAGCACCCGGTGAGGTACGTGCCCATCGAGTACGCGAAGCGGGCGGGCAGGTCCAAGTTCCACTTCGTCAGCGACGCCTACCGGTACATCCTCCAGGTGCTGCGCATGGTCATGTACTTCAACCCGCTCAAGGTCCTCATGCCGCCCGCGCTGGTGCTGCTGGGCCTCGGCACGGCCAAGTTCGTGTTCGACCAGGTGCGCAACCCGCTGTACATCCCCAACAACACCGTCATGATCCTCATGACGGGGCTGATCATCGCGGCGATCGCCCTGCTGGCCGACCTGATCGTGCGCTCGCGGGAGAACCCGTGACCGGCTCCCTCCGGGTGGCCCTCGTGGGTCCCGCCCACCCGTACAAGGGCGGAGGGGCCCGGCACACCACCGAGCTCGCGCACCGGCTGCGCGCGCTCGGCCACCCGACGGCGATCGAGTCGTGGCGCGCCCAGTACCCCGCCGCCCTGTACCCGGGGCGGCAGACCATCGCCGACCCGGAGGGCGAACCGTATCCGGACACCCGCCACGACCTCGCCTGGTACCGGCCGGACGGGTGGTGGCGGACGGGGCGGCGACTCGCACGCGACGCCGACCTGGTGGTCCTCACCCTGTTCTCGCCGATCCAGGTTCCCGCCTACCTGGGCCTCCTCGCCGGGCTGCGGTCCCGGCGGGGCGGCCCCAGGGTGGTGGCCCTGTGCCACAACGTGCTGCCGCACGAGCGGCGGTCGGTCGACGTGTCCCTGGTCCGGGCGCTGCTGCGGCGGACCGACGGCGTGGTCACGCACTCGCCGGAGCAGGCCCGGCTCGCCGAGGGACTGCTGGGGGCGGGCCGGGACCTCCCGGTGGTCGCCGCGATGCCGCCCCACCTGCCCGAGACGGGGGGTGCGGCGCCCGAGGGCGCCGGAGCCCCCGGCGGCGAGCGCCGGCACCTGCTCTTCCTCGGTATCGTCCGGCCCTACAAGGGCGTCGACCTGCTGTTGCGCGCCCTGGCCGGCGGTGCGCCCGAGGACGTGACGCTGACCGTCGCCGGGGAGTTCTGGGGCGGGACCGCCGAGCTGGAGGCGCAGGCCGCCGGACTCGGGATCGCCGACCGGGTCCGGTTCCTCGACGGGTACGTGCCGGCCGAGGAGCTCCCCGGCCTGTTCGGCGCCGCCGACGCCGTCGTCCTGCCGTACCGGACCGCGACGGCCACCCAGAACGTGTGGCTGGCCCACGAGCACGGCGTGCCGGTCGTCGCCACCCGGGCCGGGACGCTCGCCGACCACGTGCGCGAGGGGGTCGACGGCCTGCTGTGCGAGCCGGGCGACGCCGCCGACCTGGCCCGCGCGCTCGGGGAGTTCTACGCCCCCGGCGAGCCCCGGCGTCTGCGCGACGGGGTCCGCCCGGTGGACGCCGAACCCTACTGGCGGGCGTACACCGAGCGCCTGCTCGGGGCCTGAGGGCCACGGGGCCCGACGGGAGGGCGCGGTCGCTCCCGCGCCCGCCCCGCGGGCTCGTGCAGCCGGTACCGGACCACGTCGCCGGGGGCGGACCGGTCGGCGCCGGAGGCCGCGGGCCCCACCGGAGGGCGCGGCCTCCGCGAGGTCAGCGCGCCCGCGCGGACCCGTCCTGCGGCGCCCCGGACCCGGGTGCCGGTGCGGACGACAGCAGCACCGACAGCCCGGCCCAGCCCAGGTCCGCGGCGGTCATCACCAGTCGGGACAGCACGGCCACCACCAGAGCGGCCCCCGCGTCCACCACCGGGGCCAGCGCCACCACCAGGACCGCCTCGCGCACGCCCAGCCCGGCGGGGGCGAACACCACCAGCAGTCCCAGCGTCCAGGCCAGCGCGTACGCACCGACGGACGGGCCGAGCGAGCGCAGCGCGTCACCGCCCACGGCCCAGGTCAGCAGCCACACGTGCGCGCCCAGGGGCACCCACGCCACCAGGGTCCACCCCACGGCCGCTGCCATGGCCCGCCCGCGGAGGCCCAGCGGTCCGGCCTCCGCCACCTCCCGGAACCGGGCGAAGGGGAGTGCGGCCAGGCGGATGCCCCAGCCGACCACGCGCGGGTGCAGGGCGCAGAGCAGGAGCGGCGCCAGCGCCAGCGCCCACCACCAGCGGCGGGCGGCCTCCGCCGACGACAGGGGCAGGGCGACCGCGGCGACGGCCAGGCTCACCGCGACCGTCACGCCGACGGCGACCAGGGTCGCGGCGGCGCCCCGTGAGCGCGGCACGTCCCAGTCCCGGGCCAGCTCGACCTGGGCGACGAACGCCCACACCGAGCCCGGGAGGTACTTGCCGAGCTGGCCCACGAACATGACGCGGGACGCGGCCCGCCGGGGGAGGGGCGAGCCCAACCCGGCCAGCAGGGACCGCCAGGCGAGCATCTGCGCGGTCAGCCCCGCCATGCCCGCGAGGGCCGCGGCCGGGAGCACCCACAGGGGAAGCGCGGCGGCGGCGTCGCGCGCCTGCGCCCAGTTCGAGTGCAGGGCGGCGCCCGCGCACGCGCACACCACCAGGAAGAGCGCCAACCGGACCCACGGGTTGCCGCGCAGGCGACTCAGCACGGAGCTCCTCCTTCGTTCACCTGCCGACCCTACGCCGCCCGGAGCCGCCCCGGGGACGCGTGCGCCCCGCTCCCGCGCCGACCGGGGGAGGGGCGCCGGACGGGGCGTCCCCGGACCGTGCGGCTAGGGCACGGTGACGGCGGTCCCCGCCCGTCCGCGAGCGGCGATGCGTTCGCACGCGTGAAACGGGCGGGGCGTAGGGTCGCTCTATGAGTGGTGCGAACGACCCCTTCCCCGTGTCCTCCCAGGCCCCGGCACCGACCCCGGACCCCCGGCTGCCGACCCCGTCCGCGATGCGCAGGGCCCTGGCGCGCGCACGGGACGGCAAGACGCTCGACGTCGCCGAGGCCGAGGTGCTCCTGCACGCCAGGGGCGACGATCTGGAGACCCTCCTCGAACACGCGGGCAGGGTGCGCGACGCCGGGCTGGAGGCCGCCGGCCGCCCCGGCGTCATCACCTACAGCCGCAAGGTGTTCGTCCCCCTGACCCGCCTGTGCCGGGACCGGTGCCACTACTGCACGTTCGCGACCGTCCCCGGACGCCTCGCATCGCCGTTCATGTCGCCCGACGAGGTGTTGGAGATCGCCCGCAGAGGCGCCGAGATGGGCTGCAAGGAGGTGCTCATCACCCTCGGGGACCGTCCCGAGGACCGGTGGAAGCAGGCCGCCGACTGGCTCGACGCGCACGGCTACGACGACACCCTGTCCTACGTCCGGGCCATGGCGATCATGGTCCTGGAGGAGACCGGCCTCCTCCCGCACCTCAACCCGGGCGTGATGACCTGGGCGGACTTCCAGCGGCTCAAGCCCGTCTCCCCGTCGATGGGGATGATGCTGGAGACCACCTCCACCCGCCTGTTCACCGAGAAGGGCCAGGCCCACTACGGCAGCCCCGACAAGGACCCCGCGGTGCGGCTGCGGGCGCTGGAGGACGCGGGCCGCTCCAGCGTCCCCTTCACCACCGGCATCCTCCTCGGCATCGGCGAGACGGTCGCCGACCGCGCCGAGTCCGTCTTCGCGATGCGCGGGGTCTCCCGCCGCTACGGCGGCGTCCAGGAGGTCATCGTGCAGAACTTCCGTGCCAAGCCCGGCACCGCGATGATGCACCGGCCCGACGCCGAACGCGAGGAGATGGCCGCCACGATCGCGGTCACCCGCCTGGTCATGGGCCCCAAGGCGCACATCCAGGCGCCCCCGAACCTCATCGGGGCGGAGGCGGGGGGCGTGGACGAGTACGCGCTGATGATCCGCGCGGGCATCGACGACTGGGGCGGCGTCTCGCCGCTCACCGCCGACCACGTCAACCCCGAGCGCCCGTGGCCGCAGATCGACGACCTGGCCGGGCGCACGGCGGCCCAGGGGTTCGCGCTGCGCGAGCGGCTCACCGTCTACCCGGAGTACATCCGGGCGGGAGAGCCGTGGCTGGACCCGCGCCTGTCCGGGCACGTCGCCGCGCTCGCCGACCCGGAGACCGGGCTGGCCCGCGAGGACGCCGTCATCGCGGGCCGCCCCTGGCAGGAGCGCGAGGCCGTCCTGGTCTCCTCCGGGCGCACCGACCTCCACACGGAGATCGACACGGAGGGGCGCACCGGCGACCGGCGGAGCGACTTCGACGCCGTCTACGGCGACTGGGACGAGCTGCGCTCCGGCGTGGACCGGGAGGGCGCCGTGCCCCGCCGGTTCGACCCGGACATCGCCGCCGCGCTGCGCAGCGCGGAGGCCGACCCGGCAGGCCTGGACGACGACGAGGCGCTCGCTCTGCTGCACGCGGACGGGCCCGAGCTCGAAGCGCTCGCCGACCTCGCCGACCGGGTGCGCCAGGACGTCGTCGGCGACGACGTCACGTACGTCGTGACCAGGAACATCAACTTCACCAACGTCTGCTACACCGGCTGCCGGTTCTGCGCGTTCGCCCAGCGCCGCACCGACGCCGACGCGTACACGCTCTCGCTCGACCAGGTCGCGGACCGGGCCGAGGAGGCCTGGAAGGCCGGTGCGACCGAGGTGTGCATGCAGGGCGGCATCCACCCGGACCTGCCCGGCACCGCCTACTTCGACATCGCCGCGGCCGTGCGCGAACGCGTCCCGGACATGCACGTCCACGCGTTCAGCCCGATGGAGGTGGTCAACGGTGCGACGCGCACGAACCTGCCGGTGCGCGAGTGGCTGACCCGCGCCCGCGAGGCGGGGCTGGGGTCCATCCCGGGCACGGCCGCGGAGATCCTCGACGACGAGGTCCGCTGGATCCTCACCAAGGGCAAGCTGCCGACCAGCGAGTGGGTCGACGTGATCACGTCCGCCCACGACCTGGGCATCCCGACCACGTCCACCATGATGTACGGCCACGTGGACTCGCCCGGGCACTGGGTGGCGCACATCAAGCTGCTGCGCTCGCTCCAGGAGCGGTCGGTGGAGCGCAACGGGCGCCGCGGGTTCACCGAGTTCGTGCCGCTGCCGTTCGTGCACACCAACTCGCCGATCTACCTGGCCGGACTGGCCCGCACGGGTCCGACCGTCAGGGAGAACCGCGCGGTGCACGCCCTGGCCCGCCTGCTGCTGCACGGGCACATCGACAACATCCAGTGCTCGTGGGTGAAGCTGGCGGAGGACACCTGCCGCCAACTCCTGTCGGGGGGCGTGAACGACGTGGGCGGCACCCTCATGGAGGAGACGATCAGCCGGATGGCCGGGTCGGGGCAGGGGTCGTTCAAGACGATCACCGACATCCGCGCCCTGGTCGAGCCGACCGGGCGGCCGGTCCGCCAGCGCACGACCCTCTACGGGGAGGTGTCGCCGGAGCGGCAGCGCGTCGCGGAGGCGAGTGACGGCGTGGCGCCCAGCGTCCTGCGCCCGTCGCTCCCCCTCGTCTGAGGGGGCGGGGACGCACGAAGGGGCGGAACGCCGGGTGCCGGCGTTCCGCCCCTTCTCCTGGGTCGCGGACCCCGCCCGGGAGTGGGAGGGGGCGGGGTCCGCGGGGGCCGCGCGTAGCGGGAGAGGGGCTGCGGGCCCCTCCGCGCGGAGGTGGTCGTGACCGCCTAGCAGGCGCCGACGTCGGTCCAGACGCCCCACTCGCCGGTCGTACCGGGCGCCTCGCCCCGGGTCCACCAGCGGGCCTCGTACTCACGGCCGCCGTGGGACACCCGGTCGCCCTGGGTGTAGGTGCCGCCGGACGTCCAGGCGGAGGCGGTGCAGTCGCCCGGCTGCCCCGTGGGCTCCTCGGTCGGCTGCTCGGTGGGCTCCTCCGTGGGCTCGCCGCCGCCGGAGTTGCCGAGCCGGGCCGAGACGGTGTCCGCGAAGGCGTAGCCGCTGGTCGCGTCCCAGTTGATCGACCAGGTCATCACGCCGCCGATCGGACCGTACGGCGTCTCGGGGGAGAAGGACCCGCAGTCGGTGCCGGTCTCCAGGCAGTCGAGGGCCCGCACGACCTGGCTGGGCGCCATGTAGCCGCCGCCGGCCGCGGACTGGACGGCGGGGAGGCCCAGGCCGACCTGGTCCGGGGTCAGGCCCATCTCCAGCTGGATGCAGGCGAGGGCCGCGACGAAGTCGGGGGTGCCCTGGCTGTACACCTGGCCGTCGCAGCCGAGCATCGACCCGGAGTTGTAGTACTGCATGTTCACGATGGTGAGGATGTCGGAGATGTTCGACGCGAGCTTGTAGTACTCGCGGTCGGCGCTCTGGAAGTCGATGGTCTGCGGCGCCATGGTGATGATCAGGCCCGCGCCCGCCTGTGCGCTGAGGTCGTGCAGGGCGTTGGACATGTGCTCGGCGTTGATGCCGTGCTCCAGGTCGATGTCGACCCCGTCGAAACCGTAGTCCTGCATCAGCTGGTAGGTGGTGTCGGCGAAGTTCTGCGCCTGCGTCGCGTTGGTGACGTCCACGTGGCCGGCCTCGCCGCCCACGGAGATGATGACCTTGCGTCCCTGGGCCTGCACGGCCGCGATGTCGTCGCGGAACTGCTGGTCGGTGTAGCCGCCCAGCTCGCTGCTCGCGAGGTTGAACGTGATGCCGCCGTCGAGGGTGGCGTGGTTGTCGGCGAAGGCGACGGCCACCAGGTTGTACTCGCCGGGGATCTCCGACAGCGGCATCGTCCCGGAGCCGTTCTCGAAGTTGTGCCAGTAGCCGGTGAGCCACTGGTCGGTCTGCTGGGTCCGGACGGATTCGCCGCCGGCCACGGTCTCCGCTTCGGTGGGTGCGGGGGAGATCTGGCTGAAGCCCGCCACGAGGGCGGCCGCCAGAACCGCGAAGGTTCCGGCCAGAGCGGCTTTCCGCCCCGTGGTCCGGCTATGGCGATGAGTCCTGAGCATGGGGGTGCTCCTTTCGTCGAGCGGGGAGACGAAGGGGGCTCCAGGAGGAGCCGCTTAATTGTTAGGAAACTTTAAAGTTGGCTCTCTGTCGCGTCAATGGAAATGGTAAGGAAAGTTTGCAGTTTTCTTTGGGACCGCGTACCACTCGAATGCCGAATGAGCTCCGGTCCCGGCGTTCCCTCCGCCCCGGGCGCCGGGTCGGGCAGGCCGCGCCGGCGCCCCGCCCCTCACGCGCTGTACGGGCCCGCCCCCGTGTCGCGGATGTCCAGGTCGCGGCTCATCACCTGGAACACGTCGTGGTCGATGTCGCCCTCCCGGTACAGCGACACCAGCGTGTCCCGCCGCGCCTGCGTGATCTGGGCGTGCACCGCCTTGCCGCTGTCGACCCTCTCCCGCGCGCGGCCGTCGTCGGCGTCGAGGAGCCCACGCACCTGTGTCACCCGGCGCACGTACACGCCGCGCAGGGAGTCGGCGGTCTTCTCGTCCAGCTCCCCCTCGCGGAGGAGTTCGTCCACCTTGCTCAGCGCGGCGCAGCTCATCCGCTCGTCCGCCCGCAGGAACTCCCGCTGCCGGGCCCCCTCCTCGGCCAACCCGAGAAGCCGCAGCAGCAGCGGCAGCGTCATGCCCTGGCCCACCAGTGTCCCCAGCACCACCACGCCCGCCACGAACACCAGCGCGCCGCGGTCGGTGAACGGCTCCCCGCCCAGCGTGGCGGGGAGCGACAGGGCGATCGCCAGCGACACCGCCCCGCGCATCCCGCTCCACCCGATGACGATCCGCTCCCGGAACGACGACACGTCCAGGTTCAGGAACGACACCACCCGCTGCACCGGGATGACGACCAGCATCAGGACCATGCGCAGGACGACCGCCGCCGCCGCCGTCGCCAGGGCGACCCCCACCAGCGGCAGGAAGGCGAAGTGCTCGCGCACCGCCGTCACCACCGCGTCCAGCTGGAGGCCGAGCACCACGAACAGCATCGACTCCAGCAGGTTCACCAGTGTCGACCAGATCGTGTGCCCGTTCACCCGCACGCGCGGCGGCAGCAGGCCCTCGCCCCGGGTGCCCAGGTAGAACCCGGCGACCACCGCGGCCAGCACGCCGGAGAACCCGGCCATCTCCGCCGGGACGTACGCCACGAACGGCGTGACCAGCACGACCAGCAGCTGGAGCGACGGGTCCTGCATGCGGGTCCGCGACCAGGCCACCGCCGCCGCGACGACGGCGCCGCAGAGCAGGCCGCCCACCACGACCTCGGCCAGCTCCACCAGGCCCTCCTGCGGCGTGAGGGGGCGGGCCATCGCGGTGACGGCCAGGCTGAACACGGTCAGCGCGACACCGTCGTTGATCAGGGACTCGCCCTCCAGGATCGTCAGCACCCTGCGCGGCGTGCCCACCCGCTTGAGGATCGCCGACGCCGCCACGGCGTCCGTCGGAGCGATCGCCGCGCCCAGGGCGATCGCCGCGGGCCATCCCACCGAGGGCATGAGCAGATGGATGACGGCCGCCAGCCCGAACGCGGTGGCCAGCGTCACCCCCACGGCCATCACGATGATGGGCCGCATCAGGTCGCGCATGTCACGGGGCGACGAGAAGAACGCCGCGTTGTAGATCAGCGGCGGCAGGAACACGAGGAGGATGACCTCGGGGGAGACCGACAGCGAGTGCATCCACGGAACGACCCCCAGGGCCATGCCGAGCAGCACCAGCACGATCGCGCTCGGCACCCGGAGCCTCCCCGCGACCAGCTGCCCGCAGATCACGGCGACCACGATCACCAGGGTGGCGATCACGTACTGCTCGACGTTCATCCCGCGTCCCCCGCTCGGCTCCCTGCCGGACCAGCATCGCGCCGCCGGGCCCACGGGTCCCCGTGACGCGCCGGGCGCAGCCGGAGCGGCGCCGGTCCGGTACCCGCGCCGCCCTCTCGGCGGCGGGGCCGCCGCGGCCCGGCACGACGAGGACCGGCCCCCACGGCTCCTGGCCGCGGGGGCCGGTCGGACGGGCCCGGAAACGGGCCGGACGGCGCCGGCCCGGTGGGCTCACCGCACGGTGACGAAGTCCTCCGGGTCGCGCGGCGGACGGTCTCGGGGCGCCTCG
>Ga0233363_1000803_pt1 | contig 13055 bp, 15 predicted proteins | sample ElkDunMinimDraft_18_FD_191534 | JGI IMG/M metagenome (GOLD analysis project Ga0233363, IMG submission 191534) | Fecal eukaryotic communites from dung pellets of Tule Elk in California, USA - Elk Dung C16 | ecosystem: Host-associated > Mammals > Digestive system > Large intestine > Fecal | place... | reverse complement strand
CGCTGTCAGTGGCCCCTTCCCCGGAACTGACCGGAGCCCCTCCGCCGTGATCTTGTACTTATAGCGAGTCTGGGCGGTCAAAACCGTCTACAAGTACAAGATCATCAGGGTCAGAGCCTCTCGGGTCACACAGATAACGTTTCCGGGCAGCCCGGGAGACCGATTCGCACCCGGGGCCGTGCCCCGCGCGTGGCGGCGCGGCACGGCCCCGGGCCCCGCGGCGGCGGCCGTGACACGGCCGCCGCCCGGGATCACACCGACGGGATCTGCCCGCCGTCCACCCGGACCGTCGAACCCGTGACGTAGGCGGCCTGGCGGCTCGCCAGGAACGCCGCCACCGCCCCGTACTCCTCCGGGGTGCCGTAGCGCCCGGCGGGGATCTGGGCGCTCGACTCGCGCCGCACCTCCTCGAACGGGCGGCCCTCGCGCTCGGCGCGGCCGCTGTCCAGCGAGTCCGTGCGCGGCGTCGTGATGCGGCCCGGGACGATGACGTTGACGGTCACCCCGTCCGACGCCACCTCGTTGGACACCGTCTTGGACCAGGCGTGCAGCGAGGCCCGCAGCGTGTTGGAGATCCCCAGGTTCGGGATCGGCGTGATCGGCCCGGAGGACGTGCTGGTGATGATCCGGCCCCAGCCGCGTTCGCGCATCCCGCCGATCACGGCGTCGGTGAGCCGGATGACGGGCAGGACCATCGACCCGTACATGCCCTCCCACACCTCGGCGTCCTGGCCCAGGGCGGAGGTGGGCGGCGGGCCGCCGGTGTTGTTGACCAGGATGTCGACCGGGCCGAGCTCGGAGGCCACCCGGGCCACGACCCCGGCCGCGCCCGCGTGGTCGGCCAGGTCCCACTCCACGGCCAGCGCGGACACGCCGTGTTCGGCGCACGCCGCGACGGTGGCGTCCAGGCGCTCCTTGTCACGGCCGGTCACGGCCACGTGCGCGCCCTCGGCCGCCAGCGCGACGGCGATGGCTCTTCCCAGGCCGGAGCTGGCCGCGGTGACCAGAGCGACCTTTCCCGCGATCCCCAGATCCATGTCTCTCCTCACGGTTCCTACCAGTGCTGACGGCATCCTGGCAGCAGACCCCCCACACCGCGAAACCGGGGGCCGCCCAGGCCTCGCGGCGGTCGGGCGGCACCGGGCCCGCCGACGCGGCGCCCGCTGCGGCGTGCCGCCCCCGCCCGGTCCCGCGCCCCGGGGAGCACCGCCCCCGGCGCGGGGCGCGGCAGGGCACGGCCGGCGGGGGTGAGGTCCACGTCCGGGCAGGCCAGGAGGTCGGCGGCCCGGGCGCCCCGCCCCGCCTACCAGTGGTGGGCGTCGACCCGGTCGAGGCCTGACCAGTCCTCCCGGAGGCGGTCCCGGTAGGCGGCCAGCCGCGACGTCCGGTTCGCGGTGAGGGCGCCGACCAGACGATCGCCCCGGTGGAAGGAGACCTCCAGCCTCCCCCGGGCGGCGTCGTGGTCGTGGACCTCGGTCCGGTCGGCCAGACGGGGCAGCCCCACCGACCGCAGGCGCAGCCCGAACTGGTCGGACCAGAACGAGGGCACCGCGGTCTCCGTCCCGCTCTCCTGTCCGAGCAGGGTCGCGGCGGCCGTGTCGGCGTGGTCGACCGCCTCGCTCCAGTGCCCCAGGGCCAGGTGGGCGGGGGCTCCGTCACCCGAGTACGGGTGCGGCGAGGCGGCGGCGTCGCCCACCGCCACGATCCCGTCCACCGGGGCGCCGTCGTCCGCCAGCGGCCTCCGCCGGTGGTCGCAGACCACCGCCCGGGAACCGTCCGGAGCGGACCGCAGCCCGGAGCCCCGCAGCCATGCCGTGGCGGCCCGCGCCCCCAGGGCCAGGACGGCGGCCCCGGCCGCGACACGGGTTCCGTCGGACAGGACGGCGCCCTCCATCACCCGACCGCCCAGGAACCCCGCCACCGCGGCCCCCGGCCGTGCGTCCACCCCGGCCAGGGCGCGGGCGCGGGCCACGAACCCGCCCACCACGGGGCCCGCCGCCCGCTCCAGGGGCAGCGGCGCCCGGTGCACCTGCGTCACCGCGACCCCGAGGGCGCGGGCGGCCGTGGCGACCTCCCCGCCGAGGAACCCGCCGCCGACCACCAGCAGCGGGACGCCGTGCCCGAGCGCCAGCAGCAGGCCGCGCGCGTCCTGGAGGCTCCGCAGCAGGTGCGTGCCCGCGGCGGGCGGCGAGCCGGGTCCCGGCCAGGGGGCGGCCGACGCGCCGGAGGCGATCACCAGTCCGTCGTAGTCCAGGACGGACCCGTCGTCCAGCGCCAACCGCCGAGCGGTCCGGTCGAGTCCGACGGCGGTCCTTCCCAGGAGCCACCGCGCGTCCAGGTCCGGGGGGAGGGGGAGCGCGTTCTCCGCCTCCGTCCGGCGCCCCGTCAGGAGGTCCTTGGACAGGGCCGGTCGGTCGTAGGGGAGGCGGGGCTCCTCGCCCACCAGGGTGATCCGGCCGCCGAAGCCCCGTTCCCGCAGGGCCGTCGCGGCGCGCAGACCCGCCAGGCCCGCACCCACCACGACGACCGCCCCGGACGCCCCCTGGAGCCCCCTCACCCCCGGCCTCCCTCGACCGTGATCGCCCGGACCGGGCAGCTCCGCACCGCCCGCGCCACCGCCTCCCCCTGTCCGGGGCCGGGCGCCTCCTCGTACAGGAGCTCCTCGTCGTCGTCGAAGGAGAAGACCCCGGGTGCGGCGAACACGCACTGCCCGTGGTTCTCACACGACGCCCTGTCGACACGGACCCTCATCGGACACCTCCCGTGACCGCCGCCGGACCGGTCGGCGGGTTGAACCTGGAGTACTGCGGGGCGCCCGGGGACAGGAGCCCGCCGGACGGCGCGGCCACCACCCCCTCGACGGCGAACTCCACCGTCCGCCGTCCCGCCCCCTCCTCCCACAGCACGCGGGCGGTCCCCGTGAGCCGGACCAGCCCGCCCGTCGCCCAGTCGGGGACCAGCAGACCGGCGCGCGGGTTCAGCTCCAGGTTCCCGAGCGTCATGAACATGGCGTTTCCGGCGTAGTCGGGCCAGCTGAGCAGGGTGGGTGAGTGGACCCGCAGGAATCCGGGCGTCCCGCCCCGGTGGCTGGCGTCGGTGTCGCCGGTCCCGCTCGCGGTCGCGACGAAGAAGGTGTCCGCCCGCGAGAGCAGGTCCTGTTGTGCGCCGGACAGCCGCTCCGTCCGCATCGGCGTGACCTCCCCGGTGCCGTCCCCCCGCACGGAGGCGGGGGCGATCTCGCGCTTCTGGATGTACTTGGGGCAGTTGGCGTACACCTGCTCCGTGAGGATCCGCAGCCCGCCGCCGTGCGGGTGCGAGGTGCCGTTGATCCGCATGCGCCGGCGCGTGGCCGGTTCGATCGCCAGGGTCCCGACCCGGGCGGGCGGGGCTCCCCGTCCGAGGACCCCGGCCAGCGGGTCGCCGTCGTGCGGGGTCGCGCCGACGTCGAGGGTGCGCGGGTCACGGGTCCGCAGGAACCCGGGCGGCCCCGTGAGCGCCGAGCACCACAGGTCGCCGCGGCCGTCGGCGGCGCCCAGCACGAGCAGGGGCTGCGCGGCCAGGAACTCGGCGGCGACGTCGGGTATCGCGTCGCCGACGGCCCCCTCGGAGGCCCCGGCCCGGTCGGACAGGGCGGCCCTGGCCTGGACCGCCCGCTCTCCCCGGTGGTAGGTCATGTCCTTGTCCTCCAGGTGTGGGGCGGCGCCCCCGTGTCCGGGGGCACCGCGCGGGATGGGTGCCGTGCGGGTCTAGAAGAACCCGCAGGTGGGGGCGGACGCGACGGGTGCCGCTGCGTCCCCGGCCCCGGTGGGGGCGTAGATCTCCAGCCGGATGCCGTCCGGGTCGTGGAAGAACACGCCGCCGGACGCCGCGCCCTCCCCGTGCGGGACGACGCCGTCGTAGGCGAACTCCACGGCGGCCTCCCGCAGCCGGGCCTCGGCCTCGCGGACCTCCTCCACCGTGTCCACCTGGAAGGACAGGTGGTGCAGGCCGGCCGCGTCCGTGCGGAACGCCTCGGTGCTCTGCCGCCACAGGGTCAGCACGAGCGTGCCCCCGTGTCCGAGGAAGGCGAACTCGCGCCCCTCCCCGGCGCCCTCTCCCATGGGTTCCAGGCCGAGGACGCGCCCGTAGAAGTCCAGGGAGCGGCGGAGGTCGGTGACGTTCAGGCCCACGTGGCCGGTCCTGCTGATGGTCGGCGCCATGGCGCACCCCGTTCCTGTCGGCGGCGGCACGGAGTTGTAACCGCCAAAGGTGACATTAGAGGGTTAGTTGCTCGACATGCAACCACTCAAATAGATTTCAGGGGTTAGTGCTGGTTGGTGATACACATAGCGGGAACGACGACGGAGCCGGGCCCGACGCATCCGGTGCGGTGCTGCGGCGCCCCGGCCCGTCCCGGCGGCGGGACGGGGCCGACCGCGGCACTGCCGCACGGCGGCGCGGAGCCGGACGGGCCTGGCGGACCACACGGAGGGCTGCACGATGGAACCGGGGCGCACACGCCCACTCGTGGGCGAACCGCTCGCGATGGACCTGCTCAACACCCGCTGGGTCTCGGGCGGCGTCCACCACGACCTGCTCGACTCCCTGGACGGCCTCCGCCAGTGGTTCGAGGAGATCGGGCGGGCCGGCCGGTTCACCGCCGACGAGGCCGCGCGCGGGAACCTCCTCCTCGCCCGCGACGCCCTCGCCCGCCTCGTCGACGGCCCCGACGACCCCGGCGCCGCAGCCGACCTCAACAGGGTGCTCGGCCACGGCGCCGTCCACCGGTTCCTGGACGGCGGGCGGGAGGGTGCCACCACCCGGTTCGAGGACCCCGCCTGGGCTCCTGCCTGGTCGGCGGCGGCCGACTACCTCGACCTGCTCTCCACGGCCCCCGACCGCATCCGCCGCTGCGCGAACCACGCCTGCGTCCTGCACTTCTACGACACCTCCCGCAACGGCACCCGGCGCTGGTGCTCCATGGCCGGTTGCGGGAACCGGGCGAAGGCCGCCCGGCACCACGCCCGGGAACGGGACGGCGGCAGAACGGCCTGAGCCCCGGAACAGCGACCGACCCCAGACCGAACGCGAGGCGCCGTGCCCGACGAATCCACCCACCGGGTCCCGGGCCTGGCCGCCTCGTCGAGGTCGTCTACGACCACTGGGGCGTGCCGCACATCCGGGCGCGCAACGACTCCGACGTCTTCGTCGCCCAACGCATCGCCACCCTGTTCACCAGCGGCATCAACGCCTACGTCGCCCTCACCGAGGCCGACCCCGGCCTGGCGGGCCCGGAGTTCGCCGAGGCGGGGTTCGCCCCGGGCCGCTGGTCACCCGGGGACCTGTGCCGCATCCGCTCCCACGGCCTCTACGGCAACGTCGAACAGGAACTCGACCGCGCCGTCACGCTGCACCGGCTCGGGCCCGGGGCCGAGGATCTGCGCAGCGCCCGCGACCCGCACGCGCCCCTCACGGTTCCCGAAGGCCTCGACCTGGGCGTCTTCCACGACGGGATCCTCCGCGACTACCGCCTGGCCTGCGCCCCCGTCGACCTGGGCGCAGGTGCCCCGGACCCGGTCACCGGGTCCGCACGCACCCCCGCGGAACCCGGGGCCGAGGGCAGCAACAACTGGGTCATCGGCCCGGGGCGGACGGACCGAGGGAGTGGGGGACCGCTCCAGGACCGGGCCGGCGGGGTGCGACGGGGCGCGGCCGGGAACCCCGGACCAACGGGCGCGGGCCCGGTGGGTGCAGCCGGGCAGGAGGGGGCGGGGCCGGGACGATCCCCCGGCCCCGCCCCCTCCTGCCGGACCCCGGCGGGTCAGCCCGCGTTCGGGACCACGACGGCCCGTCCGGCGACCTCCCCCGACTCCAGTTTCCGGTACGCCTCCAGGGCGTCCTCCATGCCGAACCGCTCGACGTCCGGGCGGATCTGCCCCGCCCGGTACATGTCCACGACCTCCCACAGGTCCTCCACCGTGCCCCAGTAGCTATTGGTCAGGTAGGACTCGTAGGGGGTGGTGAAGAACGAGAACTCGTGGGTGCCGCCCGCGATGCCCACCACCGTCAGGCGCCCGCCCTGGGCCAGAGACGCCGCTGCGGTCGCGATGGTCGGCGTGACGCCCACGAAGTCGAAGGCAGCGTCCACCCCCCGCCCGCCGGTGATCTCGCGGATCTGCTCCACCTGCCGCTCGCCCGCGCCCACGGTGATCGCCCCGTTCTGCTCCGCCCGGGCGCGGGCCTCGGGCTTGACGTCGGTCGCGATCACGGTGGCCCCGGTCAGCGCCCGCAGGATCTGCACGCCGATCTGACCCAGTCCGCCCAGGCCGATGACCAGGGCGTGGCGCCCACCGCTGTTCAGGTGCGGCAGTGCCTGCTTGATGGCGTGGTACGGGGTCAGCCCGGCGTCGGACAGCGGGGCGGCGTCCACCGGGTCGGCGTCGCCGAGCGGGACGAGGTGGTGCGCGGGCACGGTCACGTACTCGGCCATGCCCCCGTCGCGGCCCAGCCCGACCGCCATGTAGGGCATGGTCGCGACGTTCTCGCAGTAGGTGTCCTGGCCCTTGGCGCACTTGCGGCAGTGGCCGCAGCCGATCGGCCCGTAGGCCAGGTAGGCCTCGCCGACCTTCACACGGTCGCTCACTCCCTCGCCGAGCTCCTCGACCCACCCGGAGTTCTCGTGGCCCAGGACGAACGGGGGCTTCTGCGCACCCGGCTGCCCCTCCTTGAAGTGGCGGTAGACGCTCACGTCGGAGTGGCACGCGCCCGCCCCGGCGACCCGGAGGAGGACATCCCCCGGGCCCGGCGAGGGCTTGGGGACGTCGGTGAGTGACGGGAACTGCTCGTAGTTCTCGAAGACCACGGCTCGCATAGGGTGCTCCCCCAACTGTCGTGGGACACGTCGGCGCACACGCGCGGCACTCTCCGTGTCCGGTCGGCCGCTCGACGTTATCAACGCGGCTCGCGGATGTCTGCCAATGAACGTCCCGAAAAGCGTTCATTGTTCTTGACCCGACCGATGAGTTCCCGGCCGCCGCCTGGTCCGTACGCATGAACGAATACGGACGAGGAAAGGTCGCGATGAACGGCACGACACGGAACGGCGCGGAGCCCGCACGCGCGGACGGGCGGGCGTGGCTCGGCCTGGCGGTGCTGGCCCTGCCCACCCTGCTGCTCTCCCTGGACATGAGCGTCCTCTACCTCGCCCTGCCCCACCTGGCGGCCGACCTGGAGCCCAGCGGTCCCCAGCTGCTCTGGATCATGGACGTCTACGGCTTCATGATCGCCGGGTTCCTCATCACCATGGGGACCCTCGGCGACCGCATCGGCCGCAGGCGGCTGCTGATGATCGGGGCCGCCGTCTTCGGGCTCGCCTCCGCCGCTGCGGCGTTCTCGCCCACCGCCGAGGCCCTCATCGCCACCCGCACCCTCATGGGCGTGGCCGGGGCCACGCTCATGCCCTCCACCCTCGCTCTGATCAGCAACATGTTCACCCACCCGGGACAGCGCGCGGTCGCCATCTCGGTGTGGACGAGCTGCTTCATGGGCGGCACCGCCATCGGCCCCGTCGTCGGCGGGCTGTTCCTCCAGTGGTTCTGGTGGGGGTCGGTGCTCCTGCTCGGCGTACCCGTCATGGTGCTGCTGCTGGTCTGCGCGCCCCTGCTCCTGCCCGAGTTCCGCGACCCGGCGCCGGGCCGCCTCGACCTGGTCAGCGTCGGCCTGTCGCTGGCCGCGATCCTGCCCGTCGTCTACGGCCTCAAGGCCGCGGCCGGCGGCGGCCCCGCACTGGTCCCCCTCGCCGCCGTCGCGGCCGGACTGGTGATGGGCACGGTGTTCGTCCGGCGCCAGCTGCGCCTGCCGGTGCCCCTGCTGGACCTGCGGCTGTTCCGCCAACCCTCGTTCGGCCCCTCCCTGGGCGTGATGATGGTCGGAGCCGTCGCCATGGGCGGCACGTTCCTGCTGCTCAGCCAGTACCTCCAGCTGGTCGCCGGCCACTCCCCGCTGGTGGCCGGGCTGTGGCAGGTCCCCCCGGCACTGACGATGATCGCGGCCACCATGGCGGGCGCGCCCCTGGCCGCCCGGATCGGGCGCGCCAACGTCATCGGCGGCGGCATGTTCGTCACCGCAGCAGGATTCGTCCTGCTCTTCCTGGCCCCCGCCGAGCAGGGCACCCCCGTCGTCGTCACCGGTCTCCTCCTGGCCTCCGTCGGCCTCGGCCCCGGGGCGGCGCTGCTCACCGACATCGTCGTCGGCTCGGCGCCCAAGGAGAGGGCCGGGGCCGCCGCGTCCATGTCCGAGACCAGCGGCGAGTTCGGCATCGCCATGGGCGTGGCCCTCCTGGGCAGCCTCGCCGCCGCCGTCTACCGCACCGGGACCACCGTCCCCGAGGGCGTCCCGGACCGGGCCGGGGACACACTCGCCGGGGCCGTCGCCGTCGCCGAGGACCTGCCCGCGGACCTGGCCGCGCAGCTGCTGGGCCCCGCACGCGAGGCCTTCACCGACGGCCTCAACCTGGCCGGTGCCATCGGCGCCGTGACCATGGTCGTGTTCGGCGCGCTCGCCCTCGTCCTGCTCCGCTCCGCGCCGTCTGCCGGGGACGGCATGGAACGGGAGGAGGACGCCGCGGGCCACGACGGCCCCGCCGCGTCCGGAGCGCCCGAGGACGCCGCGCCGCCGACGGACGGCGTGACCTGCAGGGTTCCCGCGGCGGCCGATGAGTCCTGAGCCCCGACCGGGTCGGTACGGGTGAGGGCCCCGCACGACCCGGGGCGCCGAACCGCCGCACACCCGACCCGGGGAGCGGCACCCGACCAGGGAGGACACCGTGAACCGCCCCAACCTCGACAGCATGCTCCTGGCCACCACCGACCCCGACCGGCTGCACGACTGGTACGCCGCCGTCCTGGACCCCCAGGCCGACGACTCCATGGACGACTACCGCGTCCTGCGCTTCGGCGGCTTCCACCTGCTCATCGACCGCCGCGACGACGTCGGGCCGACCGCCGGCGACCCCACGCGGATGATCCTCAACTTCGACGTGGGCGACGCACGCGCCGTCGCCGCCCGCATGGACGAGGCGGGGACCGAGTGGCTCGCGCCCCTGGAGGACCGCGGCGGCAGCCTGTTCGCCACCGCCAAGGACCCCGACGGCAACCTCGTCCAGATCATCCAGCTCAGCGAGAAGGACCGCGCCGCCATGGAGAGCGGCGCGTGACGAGGACACGACCGTCCCCAACGACAACACTGTGACCAGTAACAGCACCGACACTGTGCGCAGTGGCAACGCCGACAACAGGGAGAACGCCATGTTCGACACCACGAGGGCCTTCGCGTCCTTCGCCGTCCCCGACGCCGCGAGGGCGCGCGCCTTCTACGCCGACACCCTCGGCCTCGACGTCCGGCCCGTCGAGGGCATGGAGGAGGAGGGACTGCTCAGCATCGACCTGGGGGAGGGGCGCTCCATCCTCGTCTACCCCAAGCCCGACCACGCACCCGCCGTGTTCACCGTCCTCAACCTCGTCGTCGACGACGCCGAGGCGGCCGTGGACGAGCTCGCCCGGCGTGGCGTGCAGACGCTCCGCTACGACGAGTTCGACCAGGACGCCAAGGGGATCGCCCGCGGCACCCCGACGGTGGCGTGGTTCGCCGACCCGTTCGGCAACGTGTGTTCTGTCATACAGGAGGCGTAACGTGACAGTCGTGGTGGAACACGCATCCGACCAGGACTTCGCCCGGCTCGCCGACCCGTACCGGCGGGAGCTGTACGCGCACTGCTACCGCATGCTCGGATCGGTGCACGACGCGGAGGACCTCGTCCAGGAGACCTATCTGCGCGCCTGGAAGGGCTTCGACCGGTTCGAGGGCCGCTCCAGCCTGCGCACCTGGCTCCACCGGATCGCCACCACGGCCTGCCTCACCGCCCTGGACAGACGCCGCAGGCGTCCGCTGCCCACCGGGCTCGGCGGGCCCTCCGCACCCGACGGAGAGCTCGCCGAACGCCCGGAGGTGCCCTGGCTCGAACCGGTGCCCGACGCACTGGTGGGCGTCGACGACCCGGGGGCGGTCGTCGCCGTGCGCGAGAGCGTGCGCCTGGCGCTGGTCGCCGCGCTCCAGTACCTCCCGGCCAAGCAGAGGGCCGTGCTGATCCTGCGCGACGTCCTGCGGTTCAGCGCCGTCGAGGTCGCGGACATCCTGGACACGTCCGTGCCCGCCGTCAACAGCCTGCTCCAGCGGGCCCGCGCCCACCTGGCGCGGGAGGCGCCCACGGAGGAGGGGGTGTCCGCGCCGCCGCCCGACCAGCGCGAGACGCTCGCCCGGTACGTGGAGGCGTTCGAGTCCTACGACATCTCCGCGATCACCGAGCTGTTCACCGCCGACGCCGTGTTCGAGATGCCGCCGTTCACCACGTGGGTGCGCGGGGCCGAGGACATCGGCCGCCTCATCTCCGTCCAGTGCCCGGCCCGGGGCCCCGGCGACATGGTCCTGGTGCCGACCCGGGCCAACGGGCGTCCCGCGTTCGGGCTCTACATGCGCGGGGACGACGGCGTCCACCGGGCGTTCGGCCTCCAGGTCCTCGAAACCGTCACGGGCGGCGTCTCCCACGCGGTGATGTTCTTCGACACCACGCTCTTCCACCGCTTCGGCCTGGCCCCGCACCTGTAGCCGACCGCTCCCCGAGCCGTGCCGGCGGTCGCCCGGCCACCCGTGTCCGGGCGGGGAGCCGGGCGGCCGCCCGCCGGGACCCACGGCCTGTCCCGGAGCGCTCAGGCCTCGCGCAGCACCCTGTGCAGGGTCTCCGAGAAACCGTCCGGGTGCGAGTCGTACCCGAGGTGGTCGCCGGGGAAGCCCACCGGCGCCGACCCCAGCCGTCCGGCCAGCGCGAGCCCGATGTCGTGGATGAGTTCGCCCTCGGACTCCGCGCCGAGCCCCACCACCACCCGCGGTGCGCCCCCGACCAGCGCCTCCACGTCGGGGCGGTACAGGGAGATCGGCAGGAGCCCGTGGCGCAGGAAGTAGTCGAAGTTCCCGCTGACCCGCTCGAACGTCGCGAGCTCCTCCTCGCCGGGCGGGGGGCCGTCACCGCCGGACAGGGCCTCGCCCTCCGCCCCCTCGCCGACGTCCAGGCCGTTCAGCCCCAGGAACTCGACCATCGCCGCGTCGACGCCCTCGCGGAGGTAGGTGTCGTACACGTGGCGGTCCCTCGCCTCGGCCGCGGCGGGGTCGTCGAGCATCGGCACGCAGGCCGGTTCGTGGGCGACCAGAACACGCACGAGGTCGGGGTACCTGGCCGTCAGGGCGAGCCCGACCTGCCCGCCGCCGCTCGTGCCGAACACGTCCACGGGCCCGCCGCCGAGCTCCGCGATCAGGCGGGCCGCGTCGTCGGCGTGCACGTCCACCTCCTGCTCGACGGGTTCACCGTCCAAGGTGCTGCGCGAGTTGCCGCGCGGGTCGTAGGTGACGGTGGTGTAGCGGTCGGCGAGCAGTCGGGCGATCTCGGCGAGGACCCCGGCGTCCTGCGGGCCGCCGGGGATCATCAGCAGTACGGGGCCGGAGCCGCGGACCTCGTGGTGGATCCGGGCGCCGGGCACCTTCAGCGTGCGGACCTCGGGTTCGTGCGTCGACATGGCTGGTCTCCTCCTCGAAGGATGGCTGGGCGCGCGGGAACGGTCACTTGCCGCTGCTGACCACCATGCGGTTGCCCTCGCTGTCACGGAACTCGGCGACCGTGAGCCCCGGCTGGTAGAAGGCCTCCTGCGGTTCGGAGACGATCTCCACCCCCTGCTCCCTGAGCGCCTCGACCGTCCCCGCGACGTCCTCGTCCACCAGCACCATGACGGGTTCGGGGGAGGGGGTCTCGTCGGCGCGCCGGACGAAGTGCAGGGACGTCGCCGCGCCCGGGAAGCCGAGTTCGATCCACCGCCACCCGTCGTCCCCCATGGGGGCGTCGGTCACCACCCGGCACCCGAGCCGGCCGGTGTAGAACGCCTTGGCCCGCTCCTGGTCGAACACGGGAAGCTCCGCGAACTGTACGTGCATCGTCGTCACATCTCCTCGAAACGGTCCTCTGCGGCGAGCCGCTATCAAACTAGACTGTCCAGTACCGTACTTGCACCAAACTAGACCGTGCAGTACCAATGGGTCAACCATGACGACTTCGACGACGGGCGGTCCCACGACGGTGGCGGACACACAGAACCCTCCCGGCGGAACCGACGGTCGGGGCCGCTCGGCGCGCAAGCGCCGGGCCGTCCTGGACGCGGCGCGGGAGGTCTTCCTCCGGGGCGGCTACCTCGGCACCAACATGGACGAGATCGCCGCGCTCTCCGGGGTGTCCAAGCAGACCGTCTACAAGCACTTCGGCAGCAAGGAGGCGCTGTTCGTCGAGATCGTCACGAGCATGACCACCGGTGCGGGCGACACCGTCCACGACCGGCTGCCCGAACCCGCCGAAGGCGACGACCTCGCCGAGTACCTGCGGGAGTACGCGTACCGGCAGCTCACCGTGGTGCTCACCCCCGACCTGATGCGGCTGCGCCGCCTCGTCATCGGGGAGGTGTCCCGGTTCCCCGAACTCGCCAGGGTCCTCCACGAGGGCGGTCCCGCGCGCGCGATGCGTGCCATGGCCGCCCTGTTCGAGCGCCTGGCCGGGGAAGGCCGCCTCGCCGTGGACGATCCGGAGACCGCCGCCTCCCACTTCAACTGGCTGGTCATGGCCGAGCCGGTCAACAGGGCCATGCTGCTCGGGGACGGGGCCATCCCCTCCCAGGAGGAGCTGCGCCGCCACGCCGAGGACGGCGTGCGGGTCTTCCTCGCGGCGTACGGCCGCGACACGGGGCGCTCCCCGGAGTAGGAGCCGGGCGGTCGGCGACGCCACCCGCGGGGGTGCGGGGCCCGCACCGCCCCGGGGCCGGGTTCTCAGGCCGGGGGCTGCGACGCGCTTCGCTCACCCGGCGCCGTGGCGCGCCCGGCGTCCGACGCCCGGGAGACCGGAGAACCATCTGCCAAGCCCTGCGGGGCGGGCCGGTCGTCGGGAGTGCTCCCCGCCCCCGCGGAGACGGACCCGGGCAGACCGGGCG
>Ga0233363_1000802_pt1 | contig 13059 bp, 10 predicted proteins | sample ElkDunMinimDraft_18_FD_191534 | JGI IMG/M metagenome (GOLD analysis project Ga0233363, IMG submission 191534) | Fecal eukaryotic communites from dung pellets of Tule Elk in California, USA - Elk Dung C16 | ecosystem: Host-associated > Mammals > Digestive system > Large intestine > Fecal | place... | reverse complement strand
CAGGAGGGTCGCGGTGTCGTCGGTGAGCTCCTTCACCGCCGCCATCTGGACCTGTGCTGTCAGGATGAGCTGCTGACCGGGCGCACGCTCCTGGAGTGACGCGAAGAGCGTGTCGTACTCCGCGCGTGCATCGCCGGACAACACCTCCTCGGCGGCTTCCTCGGTCGGACTCGGGTCGTCGTAGCTGTAGCTCAGCACACGCGTCAGAGCCCGCGAGACCTCGGACTGGACCTCCGCCGTCGCCGTCGTGTCGACGACGGCGAGGTTCTGGCCTGACGGCGTCGAGCGGATGTCATAGGCCATCCAGGCGCCGACGAGCCCGAAGACGGTCAGGGCGACGAGCAGCGCCAGAACGAGGTGCGGGCGCATCGCCGAGAGCCGCGTACGGACGGTGGTCATGAGAGGTTCACCGCCACCTGCTGGAGGTTCTCGAGAAGCCACTCGTCGCCGACCTTCACGGCATCGGCGCTGAACCGGTTGCGCTTCAGCGTCGGCTCGGCAGCCGGGTCGGCATCGTCCTTGACGGTCACCTCGACCGAGGCGACGACGGTGGCGGTGTCGCCGTCGAGCGAGAAGACGGCGCTGTCGACGACCTTGCCGGTCGAGATCTTCTTCTGGTCGGCGAGCAGCTGCCGCTCCTCGTCGCCCACCTGTGCGAGCTGGTCGTGGAGCGTGCCGGTCGTGACGTTCATCCATGCCTCGATCCCGGCGTCCACCTCGCGGTAGTCGAGCGTGTTCATCGTCTCGATGTGCTGGGTCGCGGCGATGAGCACCTCGTCACGCACCTCTGCCTGGCTGAGCTGCTCGTCGTTGGCGGCACTCCACCACAGGAAGGCGCCCACCGCGAAGACGAGGGCGGCCGCGGCCGGCAGGACGAACCGCCGCCAGCGAGGAACCTTCGCCTCGGTCGGCGCAGCAGTCTCGGCCGGCGCGTCAGCCTCGACCGACCCGGCAGGCTCCGTCGGCGCATCGGTGTCGGTCGCCTCGGCCACGTCGGCGGGCTCCTCGCTCTGGTCCACGGTCATTCGCTCCCTCCCAGGAGGTCGCCCATCGTCGACGGGACGGTCACCTTCGCCGCGGCCGAGCCGGTGCTCTTCTTCGGCAGGCTGCGGGGTCCGCGGACGTTCGTCCCCGAGCGCGGGCCGGCGTTGCAGCGTGCCCTCTTGTTGAACGGCTTGCCCGCGCTCGTGTCGGTCCCCTGGCGCAGCTCGGTGCCACCGTAGCCCGCGACGCAGGGCAGCGGGTTGAAGAACGTGGGCACCAGCCCGAGATTCAGACCCTTCGACCCGTTGACGGCCCAGCCGATGCTGATCGCCTCGGGGATCCGGATCAGTGCGTCCTCGACGCCTTGGGAGTTCGTGCCGAACACCTGTGCTGTCGAGACCAGGTTGCTCATCAGCACGCCCAGCGGGACGCCGACGTCCTTGAAGAGTCTGTTGATCTCGTGGGCCGCGACCGGCGAGCTCGCGATCAGCGCGCGCAGGTCACCGTCCGAGTCGGCCAGCGTCGTCGCGAGGAGGTCGAGGCTCTGGCTGTAGCTCTTGATGCTGTCGGCTGCGGCGAGCTGCGTGTCGAGGACGGTCTCGGAGCTGCGGATCAACGCCGCGCTGACGAGGAAGTTCCGGTCCGCGATCTCATGGAACTCCAGCGAGGTGTCGACCAGCTGCGCGAGGTCACCGCTCGCGCCCTGCGACAGGTCGTAGCTCTCGTCGATGACCGTCGTGAGCGCCTCCTCGGGGACGGAACCGGCGACGTCGCGCGACGTACGGAGCAGTGCGTCGATCGGCTGCGGGAGCGCCTCCTGACCCGCGCTCAACCGGGCACCCGCGGCGAGCGTCTCGCCACCGGACTCCCCCCGCAGGTCGAGGTACTGCTCGCCGATCGCCGAGCGGTTCGCGACCTTGACGGTGACATCAGCCGGGATGGCAGGTGCGTCGTCGTCGATCTCGAGAACGGCCTCGACACCGCCGTCGGTGGCGGTGAGGCTCTGGATCCGCCCGATCGGCACTCCGCGGTAGGTCACCTCGCCGTTCGTGAAGATACCGCCTGCTTCGGGCAACGACACCGTGACGGTGTAGCCGGACCCGAACAGGTTGATCCCCACGTACTTCGCCCCGAGGTACGTGGTGGCGAGCAGCGCGACCACGACGAACGCGACGAGCTGGGTCTTCGTACGACCGGTCAGCATCAGTCGTCACCCTCCTTCGGTGCTGTCGCGGGATCGTCCGGGCTCGCGCTCGGGGACGTCGGAGACGTCGGGGACGGCGTCTCCGGTATCGGGGACGGTGACTCCGGAGACGGTGACGCCGGGCCTTCGCTCGGTACGGGGACCGTCGGCCCGGGCGCGCCCGGCATCGGGGAGTCCGTCGGTGGCAGCAGGGTCGGCGGGTCGCGGGGCACCGTCGGGCCGTCCGCATCGACGGGGCCGGGAACGCTCTTCGGGCCCTCGGCCCCCGGAACCTGCGGCCAGTGGCAGCCGGCCGCCTTGCAGCCCGCCGGCAGCGTCCGGAAGTTCGTCGTGATGAAGACGTTCATGTAGTCGCCCTTGATCGCGCCGAGCACCGAGTCCGGGAACGGGTACGTCAGCAGGATCTCCAGCGACTTGGGGAGGTCCTCGCCCGCCTTCGCCAGCTGCTCGAGGATCGGTTCGAGCAGCTCGAGATCGGCGACGATGTCTTTCTGCGCCTTGTCGAGCGTGTCGACGGTGACCTCCGAGAGCCGGTCGAGGGACTTGAGCATCGCGACGAGCTGCGTCCGCTGCTCGACCAGCACCTCCATGCCAGGGCTGAGCCCGTCGAGCGCGGACGCGATCTTGTCCGTGTCCTGCTCGAGCGTCTTCGAAAGCGAGGCAAGCCCGTCGATGGCTTCGGTGATGGCTCCCTTGCGCTCGTCGAGCGCCGTGACGAAGCCCTCCATCTCGCGGAGGAAGCCCTTGATCTCCTCCGGACGTCCCTTGCTCACGGCCTGCAGCTCGCGGGAGATCTCCTGGAACTGCCCGATACCGCCGCCGTTGAGGACCATCGAGAGCGCACCGAGCACCTGCTCGACCTGGGCCGCCTGCGAGGTCGCGGCGAGAGGGATCGTGTCCCCGTCACCGACGGGATCACCTGGCTCGGGGGCGGTCGGCCGCACCAGCGCGACGTACTTCTCGCCGAGCAACGAGGTCTGCTGGAGCCGGGCGGTGGTGCCGGCGGGCAGCGGCACACGGTCGTTGACGACCAGGGTGACCTTGGCACTCCGTCCGTCGGGATTCAGGGTGATCGTGGAGACGCGGCCCACGTCGACGTTGTCCACCTTGACGCTCGACTGCGGCACGAGGTCGAGGACGTCGTCGAAGTCGGCGGTGATCGTGACCGGGTCGGAGCCGACGTCCGCGCCCCCCGGGAGCGGCGCATCGTAGACACCACCCACGCCGCAGCCCGTGAGGGCGACGGCCGCGGCGGCAGCGAGGGTCGCGAGACGGAGCGTCTTCACCGGTCCTCCCCCAGCCCGGGCAGCAGCACCGGCGGTGCATCCGCAGACGACTTCGCGTCGAGACCGTTCGTGGACCACAGCGACAGCTCGTTGAGGTTGCCACGACCGTCGATGGTGTTCGTCTCGATGTTGTACGCGTTGAGGAAGTTCTGGAGAGCCAGCGGGATGGTCCGTACGGCCTCGTCCAGCGACTCCTGCTGGTTGACCAGCACCCGGCTCGGGCCGGTCAGCTTGTCGACGCTGGTCTTGAGGTTGCCGCGGTTCTCCCGGATGAAGTCGTCGAGGACGGCCAGCGAGTCACCGAGGCTCGCGATCGCACCGGCCATGCTCTGACGGTCCTCCGCGAGGTAGTCGGTGACCGCCTCGAACTGCCGGTTGACCTGGGCCACCGACGTGTCGTTCTCGACGAGCATGTCGTTGAACTCCTTGAGGTTCGCAATGGTCGCGAACAGGTCGTCGTCGGAGCTGGACAGTGTGCTCGTGGCCTCGCTGAACTCGCCGAACATCGTGTTGATGTCGGCGCCCTGGCCCTTCAGGTTCTCCGCGGCGACCGTGAGCAGCTCGGACAGGGCGCCGTTGCGGTTGGCGCCCTCCGGTCCGAGCTTCTCTCCGACGTCGTTGAGGCTTGCGTACAGCTCGTCGATCTCGACCGGGACGGCCGTCTTCGTGATCTCGTCGCCGGACTCGAGCATGGCGCCGCCGACGTACGGCTCGGTCAGCTGGACGAACCGGTCACTGACGAGCGTCGGGGCGATGATGACGGCACTCGTGTCGGCGGCGACGCGCTGTCCACGGTCGAGCTTCATCGACACCCGAACCTTGCCGCCGTCGGGCTCCACCGCAGTGACGGTGCCGATCGCGACACCCAGCACCTGGACGTCCGACCCCGGGTATAGACCGATCGTGGCGTCGAACAGTGCCGTCACCTCGGTGCCGCCCGCCGCGAGCACCCGGTCCGAGGCGAAGCCCGACAGCCCGAGCGCGGCGATGACGATCACGCCGATCGTCCACTGCTTGAGGTTGATCCTCATCGGGCACCCCCACGCTTCGGTGAGCAGTTGCGGACGACGTCGTTGTCGAGCACCGGCCTGCCCTGGGCGTCGAAGAGACCGCAGATGTAGGAGTCGACCCATCGCCCGTTGCCCATCGACGACGCCAGCATCCGGTAGTACGGCCCGATCTTGGCGAGCGCGGCGTTGAGGTTGTCCTGGTTACGCTGCAGGATCGCCGTCACCTCGTCGAGCTTGGCGAGCGCCGGGCGCAGCTGCTCCTCGTTGTCGGCCACGAGCCCTTCCATCTCGCGACTGAGCGAGGCAGTGCCTTCCCACATCGCCTTGACCGCGTCGCGTCGGGCCTCCAGCTCACCGAGGAGGTCGCTGCCGTCGGTGATGATCTTCTCGACCTCGTCGTTGCGGTTGCGGAGCGTGCTCGTGACCTGCGTCGTCGACGCGAACAGCTCGGCGAGCTCCTCGTCGCGGCTGGAGATCGTCCGCGACAGGTCGGTCAACCCGGAGACCATCGTCTGGACCGACTCCGGCGTGTCCCGGAAGGCGTCGGCGAGCGTCAGGAAGCTCTCCTCCATCTTCTCGGTGTCGATCTCGTCGATCGTCGTCGAGAGGTCGGAGAACGCCGCGTTGACGTCGTACGGGGTCATGGTGCGATCGACCGGGATCGGCCCGTCGAGCGCGGACGTCCCGCGTGGCTCGAGCGCGAGGTACTTCTGCCCGAGCATCGTCTTGACCTTGACCGCCGCCGTCGTCTCGTTGCCGAGCTCGACGTCCTTGACGCGGAACTCCACGACGACCTGGGCACCGTCGAGCGAGATCTCGGTGACCTTGCCGACCTTGACGCCGGCGACGCGGACCTCGTTGCCCTTCTTGAGGCCGCCCCCCTCCGCGAACCGCGCCTCGTGGATCGTGCCGCCACCGATGATCGGCATCGCCTCGGCGTTGAACGTCACCAGGAACACCAAGGCCATCGAGAGCATGCCCACGATCGCGAGGACGACCTTGTTGCGCTCCGCGAACGCGGTCGGGTAGCGGCGCTTGACCCGACTCATCAGCGGCACCTCCCCGCGACCGGCTTCACGCCGAGATCACCCATGTAGCCCTCCGGCATCGGGATGCGGCCCTCGATGGAGCACACGTAGAAGTTGAACCACGAGCCGTAGCTCACGAGGCGGCCGATCTTGTCGAGCTTGGTGGGGAGCCGCTGGAGGAAGGTGTCGACGACCTCCTCGTTGTCGGCGAGCACCGTCGAGACGTCCTCGAGTGCCGCGATCGAGCCCTTCAGCGGCGGCCGGGTCTCCTCGAGCAGCCCGCTGACGCTCGTGGTCAGGGCTCCGATCCCGGCGATCGACTTGCCGATCGCGACCCGGTCCGCGGCGAGCCCGCTGACGAGCTTCTGAAGGGTCACGAGTGTCGTGTCGAGCTGATCCGTACGGTCGTTCACGACGCTCAGCACGTCGTTGAGGTTCGTCACGAGCTGACCGATCACCTCGTCGCGCTCAGCAAGGGTGGACGTGAGGCTGGCCGTGCTGGACAGCAACCCCTCGACGGTCGCGCCCTCACCCTGGAAGACGGCGATGATCTCGGAGCTGAGCTGGTTGACGTCGTCGGGGTTCAGCATCTTGAACAACGGCTGGAACCCGTTGAACAGCAGCGTGAGGTCGAGGGCCGGCCGGGTCTCGCTCACGGTGAACGTGTGCCCCTCAGGAAGCGGTGGACCGGTGGTCTCGGCCGGCACGAGCGAGATGTAGCGCTGGCCTACGAGGTTGCGGAACCGCAGCTGCGCAGTCGCGCCGGTGGTCAGCGTGACGGCGTCGGAGATCGTGAACGTCACTTTGGCGACGGTCTGGTCGGCCACCTCGATGGATTCCACGGTGCCGACCTTCACGCCGGCCATCCGCACGTCGTCACCCCGGTTGAGGCTGGTCGCGTCCGAGAACAATGCCGTGTAGACGGTGGACTCGCCGCTCGTGCTGTTGCGGATCGTGCCGGCGAGCGCGAGGGTCGCCAGGACCGTCACCACCGTGAACACGATGCTCTTGATCAGGGTCGAGGTCATCGGAGCGTCACCTTCGCGTTGCGGAGGGTGGGACCCACGAGAAGGCTCGCCCACGACGGGTACTCGGCCGGGGCCAGGCCCTGGGTCGGAGCGACGAGCTCGGCGATGAGCTGGTTCTCGCCGGGCGAGTTGGCCTCACCGAGACCGCCGCCGTCGGCGAACTGCTGCTCGAGGCGGCTCGACGGCGGCGCCGGGATCGCGGCCGGCTCACCCGTCGCCCTTCGTACGGGGGCCGTCCCGGTCTGCCCGTTCATGTACGGGCAGCGGGGTGTGCCGTTGCTGCGGTAACGCGGGCGGTCCTTGCCCGGGAGGTACTTGCCGCGGGCCTTGACGACGTTGAGCACGACGTGGACGCCCGGCTCGTCCGTCCCGGCACCGAGCACGTCGTCCATCTGCGGGACGAACGCGCTGGTGGCCCGCAGCAGGCACGGGAACTGCGACGCGTACGGCGCGGTGGCCGCGAGCGCGGAGCGACTCTCCTTGGACAGGACGACGATCGTCTTCTTGTTGTCCTTCACCCAGCCGGTCGTCTCGTCCCCGGCGGCGATCACGTTCGCGTACACCTCGCCGAGCTGGGTGCGCTGCTCGGTGAGGGTCTCGGACGTCGTCGTCATCGTGTCGAGCGCGTTGATGAGGTCGGGCAGGGCCTCTTCGTAGTCGACCGTGAGCTCGCCGAGCTTGCCGAGGTCCTCGGCCATCTGAGGGACGAGGGGGTTCATCTTCTCCATGTAGTCCGCCCAGCTCGCCATCGAGTCACCGATCTCCCCGCCTCGTCCGCGGAGGAAGGCCGCCATCTCGCCGAGAGTGGCGGAGAGCTTGTCCGGCTGGATCGACTGGAGGACCGGGAGGAGCTCGTCGAAGACCTCTTCCAGCTCGACCGCCTCGTCCGAGGTGTCCTGGCGGATCGTGTCGCCCGACGACAGCGCGCCACCGACGGAGTCGTCGGGCGCCTGGAGCGCGACGTACCGCTCACCGAACAACGTCTTGGGGAGAAGGCGTGCGACCGTGTCCTGCGGGAGGGAGTCCGCGACGTCCGGCTCGAGCGAGAGAGTGAGCGTCGCCCCCTCGTCGGCGGCCTCGACCGACGCGACCGTGCCCACCGGCACGCCGTTGAGCTTGACGTCGGAGCCCTTCTGGAGGGCGTTGCCGATCGTGCCCGTGGTCAACCGGACCTCGGTGCTCGACACGAACGCCTTGTTGTACATGAGCATCGCGACGGTCACGAACGCCGCGATGAGGAGGAAGTAGCCGATGCCGAGCAGACTGTCGGCCAGGCGTGTCGACCTCATCCCGCGATCCTCACCGTCGTGGTCGTGCCCCACATCGCCATCGAGAGGATGAGGTCGAGCACCGCCACGGTGACGATGCTGCGGCGCACCGAGTGACCGACCGCCGTGCCGACGCCTGCCGGGCCGCCGCTTGCCTTGTAACCGAGCCGGCAGTGGATCAGGATGATCAGCACCGCGAACACGAGCACCTTGGCGAACGACAGCAGGATGTCGACCGGTGGCAAGAACAGGTTGAAGTAGTGGTCGTACGTGCCGGCTGACTGGCCTCGGAAGAACACGGTGACGATCCGCGAGCCCGCGTACGAGGTCAGGAGGCCGATCACGTACAGCGGGATGATCGCGATGAACCCGGCGACCACCCGGGTGCTCACGAGGAACGGGATCGCGCCGACACCCATCACCTGCAGAGCGTCGATCTCCTCGCTGATGCGCATCGCGCCGAGCTGTGCGGTGAACCCTGCCCCGACCGTCGCGGACAGCGCGAGCGCGGCGACGAGCGGGGCGATCTCCCGGGTGTTGAAGTACGCCGAGATGAACCCGTTCAGGGTCGAGGTACCGATCTGGTCGAGGGCGGCGTAGCCCTGCATGCCGACGACCGTGCCCACGAACAGGCTCATGCCGACCATCACGCCGACGGTGCCGCCGATGACCGCGAGCGCGCCCGATCCGAAGCTGACCTCGGAGAGGAGCTTGAGGACCTCCTTGGGGTACCGGCGGAGCGCCATCGGGATGGCGGCGATCACCTGCCCGTGGAATCGGATGTCCTGCCCGATGTCGGCCAGCGCGTCGACGAGCTTGTGCGCCCCGATCCTCGCTGGTCGAGTAGCCGCCGAGGGACGAGGCGGCGTATCGAGACCATCTGCAGTCATGCTCAGGCTCCCTTGCCGGGCACCAGCTGGAGGTACAACGTGGTGAGGACGAAGTTCACGAAGAAGAGCAGGAGGAAGGTGATGACGACCGACTGGTTCACCGAGTCGCCGACACCCTTGGGGCCGGGACGGGTGTTGAGCCCTCGGTACGCCGCGACGACGCCGGCGATGAAGCCGAAGATCACGGCCTTCAGCTCACCGACCCACAGGTCCGAGATCTGCGCGAGCGCCGTGAAGCTGGCGAGGTATGCACCGGGGGTACCGCCCTGCACGACCACGTTGAAGAAGTAGCCACCGAGGACTCCGACGACCGAGACCAAGCCGTTGAGCAGCACCGCGGCGCCCATGCAGGCGAGCACGCGCGGCACGACGAGTCGTTGGATCGGTGACACGCCGGTCACCTTCATCGCGTCGATCTCGTCGCGGATGGTCCGTGCACCGAGATCGGCGCAGATGGCCGCACCGCCCGCGCCCGCGATGACGAGTGTCGTGACGATCGGTGCCGCCTGCTGGACGACGGCGAGCACGCTCGCCGCACCCGTGAACGACTGCGCACCGACCTGGATGGTCAGGGTGCCGAGCTGGAGCGCGATGACGGCGCCGAACGGGATGGCGACGAGCATCGCCGGGACCCACGACACCGAGACGACGAACCAGAACTGGTCGAGCGCCTCACGCGTCGCGAACGGCCGGCGGAAGGTCGCGCGGATCGTGTCCAGGCCGAGAGCGAAGAGGTTGCCGATCTCGTCCAGTCCTCGTACGACGGCGGGCTTCCTGCGGACTGGCGCTACTGGGTCTGTCTCCTCGTCGTCGGCGACGATGAGGGGCGCCTTGCCTGACGCGACCCTCCCGCCGTGGCGAACCGCACCGGCTCGTACCGCGCCCGAGGTCGGGACGAGCTGGCGCGGTAGGACCTCGATGGCGCGTGCACCTCCGCGCACCATGGTGGCCGTGCCGCCACCCTCGGGGTAGCCGTAGGTCGGCTCCTCCAGACGGTCGTGAAGCGTGCTGTGGTCGACCTCTTCGCTCATGCCGATCGGGCCGTCGGGATCGCCGCTCATGAACTGCGACACGACCGGGTGGTCGGTGAGGAGGAACTCCTCGCGGGGGCCGAACATGACGAGCTCGCGGCGGTACAGCATGCCCAGGTTGTCCGGCAGCGTCCGCGCGAGCTCGATGTTGTGGGTGACGACGAGCATCGTCGCGTCGGTCTGCGTGTTGACGTCGAGGAGCAGCTGCGCGAGGTTCGCCGTACGGACCGGGTCAAGGCCCGAGTCGGGCTCGTCGCAGAGGATGATCGACGGCTCCGTGACGAGCGAGCGGGCGAGACCAGCGCGCTTGCGCATGCCGCCCGACATCTCGCCGGGGAGCTTGTGCTCCTGACCGAGAAGGCCGACCATCTCCAGCTTCTCGGAGACGATCTGCTTGATCTCCTTCTCGGACTTTCTGGTGTGGGCGCGTAGCGGGAATGCGACGTTGTCGTAGACCGGCATCGAGCCGAAGAGAGCACCGTCCTGGAAGAGGACACCGAAGCTCTTGCGCAGCTCGAGGCGGTGCGACTCCTTCGCCCTGCACATGTCGACGCCGTCGATGTGAGCGACGCCGGCCTCCGGTTGGATCAGCCCCATCAGCGACTTGAGGAACACCGACTTGCCCGTCCCCGAAGGGCCGAGCAGCGCGGTGATCTCGCCGGGCGGGAGAGTCAGGGTCACGTCACGCCAGATGTTCTGGCTCCCGAAGCTCTTCGTGAGGCCCTCGACCTCGACCGTCCCACCCATGGGCGTCCCTCCGTGTGTGTGCGTGCCGGGGTGCACGCCTCAAGTAGGCGGCACCGGTTCGCCCCCTCAGCCGAAGCGGTGCCAGGCGACGACAGTAGGTGCGGCCCCCGCCACGCGACAGGGAGTTCGGCGATCGGAGAGCCTTCGTGACCTTGCCGTGACCTTTTCTTGTCACGCGGCTCACAAAGCCTGTTGCCAAGCGGCATTCGACCCCGCAGATGCCGCCAGATGCCGGAACGACCCCAGCCTTCCGTGAATGGTCACTCTCTGAGCATCCAGCGAACGAGGCGACGCCATTCACGCGATCCACGAGACAGGCAGTCGCAGAATCACCATTGTGTGAGATGGCGTGGCGTCCGTCACGTCGGTCCCTGCTCTCACCAATCCCCTGAGGAGTCCCTGATGTCTGTTCGTTCTCACCGTTGGATGCGGCGGGCCGCTGCCGCTGCTGCTGGTGCCGCGCTCGCGGTCGGCTCGGTCGGTACCGCCCAGGCCGCCGAGCTTGACTTCCTGCACGACGTGTCCGGCACGTCGTACATCGCCTCGACCGACTCCACCATCGCCGTCGGGCCGACGACGTTGTCGACCACGCTGGACAACACCACCGGCAACTTCACCGGCCACATGCCGCTGCCGGGCACCCGCACCAAGTTCGAGGTCATCGGGTTCATCCCGGTCGAGGCCGACGTCGCCTTCGTCGAGGCCGCCCCGGTCACCGGCGACATCGACATCCGCAACAACCTGACCCCGGTCCGCTCCACCGCCAGCTACTACATCAAGCTCTCCAACATCAAGATCGTCGGATTCCCGACCTTCACCGGTCCCTACTGCCGCACCAAGAACCCCGTCACCATCCCCGCCAACACCCCAGAGGGCGAGTCGTTCAACCTCCTCAAGGGCGGCACCCTGCAGGGCGATTTCACCATCGGCGACTTCCAGAACTGCGGCCTCAACACCTGGCTCATCAACCTCCTCGTGCCAGGCTCGGGCAACACCCTCAACGTCAACGTCACCAACGGCAGGTACATCCCCGCCAGCTGACCGAAACGCCAAGGGCCGGTGAAGTTGTCACGTAGGTGACAACTTCACCGGTTCTTGGTGTTTCGGGTTGGTGAAGGTGTGGACGCTCGTCGGGGGTGTGTCGTTGACTGTCGCGTGATCTAGGCCACATCCGGTTGCTCCGGCTGTGGGAGTCGGAGCAATGAGGAGTGTGACCCCCGATGAGTCTCGGAGTCATGAGTAGTCCCCGCCGATCGTCCGCCCGGCGGCGGGTCCTGGAGGCAGGTGTGGCGGCTGGGTTGGTGCTGGCCGGTATCGCAGCGGCCGGTCCGGCGAGGGCGAGTGACGTCGTCCCGATCGAGCGTGGCGGGTCGCTGGTGATGTGGGGGATGGCCGACGCTCATGCGTTGAAGATCCCGGCTGCCTTGGAAGATGCCGCGTTCACAGGGATCGCGATGGGCTCCGGTTTCGCAGTTGCGGTGATGGCGGATGGTCGCACGGTGGGCTGGGGCCAGAACGCTACCGGTGTGCAGAAGGTGCCGGCGTCGCTGAACGGGGTGAAGGTCACCAAGGTCGTCGCGAGCAGCAACAATGCGGGTGTGATCACCAATACCGGCGGTCTGGTGATCTGGGGCTCGCAGTCGCTGGCCGGTGATCCGACGAAGATCCCGACCGGGTTGGGTCCGGTGAAGGATCTCGCGATCGGCCACGGCCATGCTGTGGTAGCGAAGCAGGACGGCACGGTCGCGGCGTGGGGCAGCAGTAACACCGGCGGCCACGTGAACATGCCCGCCGGTATCTCCGGAGTGACCCACGTAGCGGCGGGACGTTCGTTCAGCTTGGCGCTGAAGTCCGATGGGACGGTGGTCGCGTGGGGCCGTCCGGATGCCGGTTCCGTACTGACGCCTCCGGCGGCAGTGACCACGCCTGGCAACGTCAAAAGGATCGCCGCCCGCGACCGCGGTGGTCTTGCATTGCTGGCCGACGGGTCGGTGGTGTCGTGGGGTGATCAGACGACGGTGCCGGCAACTCTCGAGGGCAAGACGGTCATGTCAATTACTGCGGGGGATGAAGAGAACGTCGCCGTTGACTCCGAGGGCGGCGTTACCCAGTGGGGCAACCCAAATGTGGATCCGGTCGCTGTTCCAGCCCAGTTGGAAGGCGAAGTTCCGTCTGCGGCTGCTGTACGCCGAGAGGTTTCTGCGGTGATTGTGACTGCGGTGAAGCCGGTGACGGTGGCGCGGGTGTCGGGGTCGGCGAAGGTGGGCTCGTCGTTGACGGGTGTGGCGGCGACGTTTACGGGTGGTCCGGATTCGGTGTCGAGCGAGTGGTTGGCTGATGGTGCGCCGATCACGGGGGCGACGGGTTCGACGTTGGCGCTGACGAGTGCGCATCTGGGCAAGAAGCTCAGCTACCGCACGACGGCGGTCAAGGATGGCGCGTCGGTGGTGTCGACCTCGAGCGCGACGGCGGCGGTGGCTCCGCCGCAGGTTGCGTCGAGTGTGCGGGCGTCTGCTGGTGGGGTGCGGTATGGGGTGGCTCCGCGGGTTGCGGTGAGTTTGTCACCGGGGTCCGCGTCGGGGC
>Ga0233363_1000801_pt1 | contig 13071 bp, 10 predicted proteins | sample ElkDunMinimDraft_18_FD_191534 | JGI IMG/M metagenome (GOLD analysis project Ga0233363, IMG submission 191534) | Fecal eukaryotic communites from dung pellets of Tule Elk in California, USA - Elk Dung C16 | ecosystem: Host-associated > Mammals > Digestive system > Large intestine > Fecal | place... | reverse complement strand
CGACGTCACCTCCGGCACGCCCGAACCCGGCGCCGACAGGCTGCTCGCCCTCGCGGAGACGGCCGGGACCGGCGGCGAGGCCCCCGGCGACGGCGACGTCGCCCATGTCTCCTCGACCGGGCAGGAACTGTTCACCGTCACCAGCTTCGCCGGTGAGGAGCCCAGTGACGACGACCTGCACAGTGCGGGCTTCATCCCCTACGACTGGCAGTACTGGCAGGGCCCCGGGGGCGACATCCGGGAGCTCCGCACGGCGGGAGAGGCCGAGGACACCCGCGGCGACGTCGAGGACCACCGGGAGTTCCTCGACAACCGGTCCGACGACTACGAGAGCACCATTCACGAGAGCCTCGTCCTCCCGCGGGACCTTCCCACCGACGCGGACTCCATGACGCAGGCCCTCCTCGGCTGGGGGGAGGGCGAGGTCCCCCCGGCCGACAGCCCCGAAGCGGACGCGGCCGTCATCAACGCCCTGAACCACCTCTACGACAACCGTCCGCTCGACGGCGACGAGCTGGCCGCCACCCTGCGCGTCCTCGCCGGGTTCTCCGGCGTCGAGTACGCCGGACCGACCCAGGACCCCATCGCCCGCGACGGCGAAATCTTCCAGGTCCGGGTGGAGGAGGCCACGCAGACCAACGAGTACCGCTACGTCCTCGACACCGACACCGGCGCCGTGCTCTACCGCGACGTCACCCTGCTCGAGGAGGAGCCCGGCGAGTCCTCCCTGGAGCAGCACGGCCTCGAACTCCCGGTGACCGTGTCCTACCGGACCTACGTCTGGTCGGGTTGGGTTCCGGAGATCGGTGACCGCCCCTGACCCGGGCCCCGTGTCCGGCTCCGGTGAGGGGCCGCACGTGAACCAGGCGGTGCCCGGTCCGGCGCGCGGACCGGGCACCGCCGTGTCCGGGTTCGGAGGCGGTCCGCTCCGGACGGTCGGGCATGCGCCCCGGCACCGCGCGGAGGGGCGCCGGGGGGCGGAGCCCCGCCCGGTGGTCGCCGCGCCCGGCCGGAAAGGACCCGGCCGGGGCGGCCGACCGTCAGATGACCAGGAAGGTCTCGCCCTCCGCCACGATGGCGGCGGGGCCGCTCAGCCTCGCGCCGTCGGAGTCCAGGAACACGGTGCACTCACCGCCGAGGACCCGCACGCGCCAGGTGGCGCCCTCGCCGGCCGGGGTGGCCGCGGCCGCGGCGGCGACGATCCCGGTTCCGCAGGAGCGGGTCTCACCGGAGCCGCGCTCGAAGACGCGCATCTCCAGGACTCCGGGCTCGACCTCGGTGTACACCTCGACGTTGGCGCCCGCGGGGAAGGCCTCGCGGTCCAGCAGCGGCGGCTCGGTCAGGTCCACGTCCGCGACGGGTCCGGACACCTCGCAGGCCAGGTGCGGGTTGCCCACCGAGATCTGCGCCCCGTGCACCACCTGCCGCGCGAGCTTCGCCGACGACGTGCCCTGCCTCTCGACCCGGCCCATGTCGACGGTGATGTCGCCGTCGGCCTCGACCCGGGCCTCCTTGGCTCCGTCCCTCGTCCCCACCTCGAAGACGTCGCCCTCGACCAGCCCGGCGTGCAGCAGGTAGCGGGCGAACACCCGCACACCGTTGCCGCACATCTCCGCGACGGTCCCGTCGGAGTTGCGGTAGTCCATGAACCACTCCGCGCGTTCCGCGGTGCGCGCGGACGGCGCGAGCGCCTCGCCCAGGACCCGTGTACGCACGACGCGCAGGATCCCGTCACCGCCGATGCCCGCACGGCGGTCGCACAGCAGACGGACGGCCTCCTCCGTGAGGTCGAGCTCCCCGTCGGGGTCGGGGAGGATCACGAAGTCGTTCTCTGTTCCGTGGCCCTTGGCGAATCGCATGCCGACCATCCTAGGCGTGGTCACGGCGTGTCCCCGCCCCCCGCCTCCTGCGCGGGCGCCGGGCTCCACCGCACGGGCGCCGATCCTCCGAACCGGCCGAGGCAGGCCGCGGACTGACTACGCTGGAGGAATGATCAAGGTGATCGCGGTTGTCGGCCCGACCGCTGTGGGCAAGTCGGATCTCGCCGTCGAGCTGGCCCTCCGGCTCGAGGAACGCACCGGACGTCGCGGCGAGGTCATCAACGCCGACTCCATGCAGCTCTACCGCGGCATGGACATCGGCACCGCCAAGCTCGGCACGGCCGAGAGACGCGAGGTCCCCCACCACCTGCTGGACGTCTGGGAGGTCAGCGAACCCGCCGACGTGGCCAGCTACCAGGACATGGCCCGCGAGCGCGTGGAGGACTGCGCCGACAGGGACGTCATCCCCGTCCTCGTGGGGGGTTCCGGGCTCTACGTCCGAGCGGTCCTGGACCATCTGGAGTTCCCCGGCACCGATCCCGGTGTGCGGGCCCGCCTGGAGTCGGAGCTGGGCGACGTCGGCCCGGGGGTGCTCCACGCACGGCTGGCGGAGGCCGACCCCGCGGCCGCGCGCACCATCCTGCCCGGGAACGGGCGGCGGATCGTGCGTGCGCTGGAGGTCATCGAGCTGACCGGGCAGCCGTTCACCGCGAACCTGCCGGACCACACGTCCTTCTACCCGTGCACGCAGATCGGGGTGTCCTCCCCCCGCCCCGAACTGGACGAGCGCATCGACGCCCGCGTGGAGCGCATGTGGGACCAGGGCCTCCTGGAGGAGGTCCGCACCCTGGACGGACAGGGTCTGCGCGAGGGCCGTACGGCGTCCCGCGCCCTCGGGTACGCCCAGGCCCTGGCCCAGCTCGACGGCGAGATGTCCGCGGAGGAGGCGAAGGCGGCCACCGCCCAGGCGACCCGGCGCTTCGCCCGCCGCCAGGAGTCGTGGTTCCGCCGCGACCCCAGGGTGCGCTGGCTGCCCTACGACGCCCCTGACCTGGTCGAGCGCGCCCTGGCCCAGGTGGAGACGGCGCTGTCCGGCACGCCCGAGGAGCCGGGGGAGGCCCTGGTCGACGTGGCGACGCTGGTCCCGCACGCGCAGCACTACTCCGGGTAGCCCCCGGGCACGACACGCAGTTCCGGAGGACCGGACCCCGCCGGGGGCCGGTCCTCTTCGTCATGGCGCCTCTCCACCCCTTGTCCCCGGAGGATCCTTCGTCTACTTTGACTCTGTGACCGGATTTCAAAACCAGTCACAGAGTCAGAACGGAGAGGTGGGGATATGGTCGTCGCGTCAACATGCGTGGTCAAGCCGTACCCCGCCCGCCCCAGACTCGCAGGAGCACACCGTGGCCCCGTCGACCGGCCCGCACCCGGGCCCCTCCACCGCCCCCTCCTCCCCGGCCGCCGAGGCTGCCGCGACCGAACGGGAACTGCGGTCCGACCGCATCCTGGACGCGGCGGAGGAGCTGCTGGTGGCCTGGGGGCGCCGCAAGATCACCATCGAGGACGTCGCCAGGAGGGCGAAGGTCGGCAAGGGCACCGTGTACCTCCACTTCGCCACCAAGGAGGCCCTGCTGCTCACCGTGGTCATGCGGGCGCAGCTCGGCCTGATGCGGCAGGTCCTCGACTTCATGGGCCGGTCGCCCGACAACGTGCGGCCCAGCGAGGTCGCCCGGTCCGTCTACCTGAGCCATCTCGACTCCCCGCTGATGCGGGCCGTCTTCACGGGAGGCACCGAATCCCTCGGCAACCTCTCGCGCGACGCGGCCGCCCTGGTCGGGGAGATCGTCGTCGAGCGCCAGAGGAGCATGGAGGCCTACTGGGGCGTGCTGCGCGACCTCGGCCTGCTGCGCTCCGACCTGACCGTCGACAACCAGCTGTACGCCTACAACGCGCTCGTCCTCGCCCACCTGGTCACCCCGCCGGTCCTCGAACAACAGGGACTGCACGTGCCCGACCACGACGAGCGCGCCGACCTCATGGCACGGAGCATCCGGCTGCTCCTGGAGCAGGACACCGCGCCGGAGGACACGCGCAAGGCCCAGACCAGGGCCCTGGAGATCCTCTCCGCCCTGTACAGGAGCATGCGCTCGGAGATCGAACGACTGCAACAGTCACCACGCACCGCCTGACACCTCCCGAGGAGGGCCCATGCCGCCCACGCCCCCGACCGCCCGCGACGACCTCATCGACCTGCGCTCCCCCGAGTTCGCAGCCGACCCCTTCCCGGTGATCGAGCGGGTCCGCGCCGCCGGCGGGTCGGCCCCGGCCCTGTTCGTCGACACCATGGAAGCCGTCCTCTTCGTGGAGGACGAGGACGTGCGCACCATCCTCGGCGACCGCCGGTTCGTCCTCGACCCCGCCAACGTCAGGGGGGAGGCCACGGCGACGCGCTCCGACGTCCTCAGCAGTCTGGGCATCCGACCGGACCTGGTCACCTACCTGACCGAGTCCCTCCTCGACAAGGACGCCGAGGACCACACCCGGCTGCGCAAGCTCGTCTCGCGGACGTTCACCGTGCGCCGGGTCAACGAGATGCGGCCCAGGGTCCAGCGGATCACCGACGACCTGCTCTCCCGGCTCCCCGACCTGGCCGACGCGGACGGGGTCGTGGACCTCATGCCGCACTTCGCCTATCCGCTGCCCATCGCGGTGATCTGCGACCTGGTCGGGGTCCCGGCGGAGGAACGCGACGTGTGGCGGTCGTGGAGCGACCGGCTGTCAGGGTTCGACCCCGCCCGCCCCGACCTCATGAACAGCGCTCTCGGCGAGATGGTCGAGCACATCAGGGGGATGCTGGCCGCGCGGAGGACCGAGCCGACCGACGACCTGCTCGGCGCCCTGGTCCGGGCCCGCGACGAGGACGGCGGACGCCTCAGTGAGAGCGAGCTCATCACACTGGTGTTCACACTGGTCATCGCCGGTCACGAGACGACCGCGCACCTGCTCGGCAACGGCGTCCGCGCCCTGCTCGACCACCCGGCCCAGTGGGGGATGCTCCGCGAGGACCCGGGGCTGCTGCCCTCGGCCGTGCACGAGATGCTCCGCTACGGCGGCACCGCGGTGATCGCCAAGGCCAGGTACGCCGTCGAGGACGTCGAACTGCGGGCCGGCCGCGTCGCGGCCGGACAGCGCGCCATCGCGGTCATCGGCGGCGCCAACCGCGACCCGTCGGTCCACGCGGACCCCGGCCGGTTCGACATCACGCGCCACCACGGCAGGCCGGGGGAGGCCCACGTGGGCTTCGGCCACGGCCTCCACTACTGCCTGGGGGCCGCACTGGCCCGCCAGGAGGGGGAGGTGGGCGTCGGTTCGCTGATCGCGGCCCATCCGAACCTGTCCCTGGTCCCCGGACGCGAGCCGCGGCCGGGACGCGTGCCCGGCACCCTGCGGATGGACAGCCTGCCGGTCCGTCTCTGAGCCCGGCCGCCGAGCCCCGGGCGGCGCCACGCCCCGGGCCCGGCGGTCCGGCGGCCCCTCCTCGGCCGGGGCCTCCGCCGCGATGGGCTCCGGGAACGGTGACGGCCCCCGGCGCTCATCGCGCCGGGGGCCGTCGTGTTCGTTACCGCGTCCGGGGACCGGTTCCCCGACCGGACGCCCTCAGGCGTCGCAGCACCCGCCGGCGGCGGCGGGCTGCTCCTCGGGGACGCCGATCCGGGGCATCCCCAGCAGGACCTCGGGCTTGGCGGCCTCGACGGGTCGACCATTCCGGGCCGCCCAGGCGTCGCCCGAGCGGGTGCGGCGCAGTCCGCGGATCCCCGAGTCGGACACCAGGTGGTGCGGTGCCGCGTAGGTGACCTCGACGGTCACCACGTCCCCGGGACGCGGCTCCTCGCCCCCGCCGACCGCGAAGTGGACCAGGCGGTTGTCGGGGGCGCGGCCGGACAGGCGCCGGTGCTCGCCGTCCTTCTTGCCCTCGCCCTCGGACACCAGCAGGTCGACCTCGCGGCCGACCAGCTTCTTGTTCTCCTCCCAGGAGACCTGGTCCTGGAGGTCGACGAGCCGCTGGTAGCGGTCCTTGACGACCTCCGGCGGGACCTGGCCGTCCATGGTGGCGGCCGGGGTCCCGGGGCGCTTGGAGTACTGGAAGGTGTACGCCATGGAGAAGCGTGCCTCGCGGACCACGTGGAGGGTCTCCTCGAAGTCCTCCTCCGTCTCCCCGGGGAAGCCCACGATGATGTCCGTGGTGATCGCGGCGTGCGGCATGGCGGCGCGCACCTTCTCCACGATGCCGAGGAAGCGCTCCTGGCGGTAGGAGCGGCGCATGTCCTTGAGGACCTTGCTGGACCCCGACTGCAGCGGCATGTGCAGCTGCGGCATGACGTTGGGGGTCTCGGCCATGGCCTCGATGACGTCGTCGGTGAAGTCGCGCGGGTGCGGGGAGGTGAAGCGCACGCGCTCCAGCCCCTCGACCTCGCCGCAGGCGCGCAGCAGCTTGGAGAAGGCCTGGCGGTCGCCGAAGCCGCTGCCGTAGGCGTTGACGTTCTGGCCGAGCAGGGTGATCTCGCTGACGCCCTCGTCGACGAGGGCGCGCACCTCGGCGAGCACGTCTCCCGGACGGCGGTCCTGCTCCTTGCCGCGCAGGGCGGGCACGATGCAGAAGGTGCACGTGTTGTTGCACCCCACGGAGATCGACACCCACGCGGCGTACGCGGACTCGCGGCGGCTGGGGAGTGTGGAGGGGAAGTGCTCCAGGGACTCGGCGATCTCGACCTGGGCCTCGCGCTGGACGCGTGCGCGCTCCAGCAGCGTGGGCAGCGAACCGATGTTGTGGGTGCCGAACACGACGTCGACCCAGGGGGCGCGGCGCACGATCTCGCCGCGGTCCTTCTGGGCCAGGCAGCCGCCGACGGCGATCTGCATCCCGGGGTTGGCGTCCTTGACCGGGCGCAGGTGCCCGAGGTTGCCGTAGAGGCGGTTGTCTGCGTTCTCCCGGACCGCACAGGTGTTGAAGACGACGATGTCTGCGGCGGTGTCCTCGGCTGCGCGCGCGTACCCAGCGTCCTCCAGCAGACCGGAGAGGCGCTCGGAGTCGTGGACGTTCATCTGGCAGCCGTAGGTCCGCACTTGGTAGGTACGACTCTGGCTCACGGGACCAGGCTATCCGGTGCGGTGCACCGCCCGGAGCCCTCGCGGCGCCTCCGGCCGTCCGCTCCCGGACACGCACCGTAGCGCGCGCCTCCGCGGGCGGTCGGTATCGCCCGGGAACGGAAGCGGATTCCGGGGTGACCGATAGTCGGCGCCGCGCGTCGGAGATGCCACGGGGCCAGTACTCAGAGTGGCGAAAACAAACCGAACAACGTTCACTGGTAACGTTTCCAGTCGTGAGTCTGTAACAAGTACGCCACCGCCAATTCGCGTGGCGTTTTCAGGGTGACAGTGCTCGTCGAACCCACTAAGTTCCCCCACATGACATCAACTCCTCTCGTCGTGCTGGAGAACGTCAACAAGCACTTCGGCGACCTTCACGTGCTCCAAGACATCAACCTGACGGTCAACTCCGGCGAGGTGGTAGTCGTCATCGGACCGTCCGGGTCCGGAAAGTCGACTCTATGCCGGGCGATCAACCGTCTGGAGACCATCGACTCCGGGGTGATCACCCTGGACGGACAGCCCCTCCCTGCGGAGGGGCGCGGCCTCGCCAAGCTCCGCAGCGACGTCGGCATGGTGTTCCAGTCCTTCAACCTGTTCGCGCACAAGACCGTGTTGCAGAACGTGACGCTGGGCCCCACCAAGGTCCTGCGCAAGTCGAAGGCCGACGCCGACAAGCGCGGCATGGAGCTGCTGGACCGGGTCCGGATCGGCAACCAGGCGAACAAGTACCCCGCCCAGCTCTCCGGCGGGCAGCAGCAGCGTGTGGCCATCGCCCGTGCCCTGGCGATGAACCCCAAGGTGCTCCTCTTCGACGAGCCCACCTCCGCGCTCGACCCGGAGATGGTCCAGGAGGTCCTGGACGTCATGACCGACCTCGCGACCGAGGGTATGACCATGGTCGTCGTCACCCACGAGATGGGCTTCGCCCGTCGCGCCGCCAACCGTGTGGTCTTCATGGCCGACGGTCAGATCGTCGAGGAGAACACGCCGGACGAGTTCTTCACGAACCCCCGGTCCGAGCGGGCCCAGGACTTCCTGTCCAAGATCCTGTCCCACTAGGCATCCCCCCTTTCCTCCCCTTTTCTCCTCACGAACCCAAGGAAGAGGTCCCGACATGCGAGTCGGACGTATCAGTAGCATCCTCGGCGGCGCCGCGGCTCTGTCCTTCGCCCTCACCGCCTGCGGTACCGCCGACGTCGGCGGCGGCGGCGACGACAGCGGCGACGGCGAGGGCGGTGGCGACACCATCACCATCGGCGTCAAGTACGACCAGCCGGGCCTCGGCCTCCTGGAGGGCGACACCCCCGTCGGCTTCGACGTCGACGTCGCCACCTACATCGCCGGCGAGCTCGGCTACTCCCCCGAGCAGATCAACTGGGAGGAGGCGGCCTCCGCCAACCGCGAGTCCTTCCTCCAGCAGGGCACCGTCGACATGGTGATCGCCACCTACTCGATCACCGACGAGCGCCGCCAGGTCGTCGACTTCGCGGGTCCGTACTACGTCGCCCAGCAGGACATCCTGGTGGCCGCCGACAACACCGACATCGAGGGTCCCGAGGACCTGGACGGCCAGGTGCTGTGTTCGGCCTCCGGCTCCCGGTCGGCCAACAACATCGTCGACGACATGGGGATCGACGCCGAGCTGCGCGAGGCCGGCAACTACTCCGAGTGCCTCGAACTCCTCGGCAACGGCACCGTCGACGCGGTGACCACGGACAACACCATCCTCGCGGGCTTCGCGGCGCAGAACCCCGACACCTACCGGATGGTCAACAACCCGTTCGGCGAGGAGAAGTACGGTGTGGGCCTGCCCGCCGGCTCCACCGAGCGCTGCGAGGAGGTCAACGCCGCCATCACGCAGATGTGGGAGGAGGGCGCCGCGACCGACGCCCTGGAGACCGCCTTCGGCGCCACCGACTTCGCCTTCGAAGAGGAAGTCCCCGCGATCGAGGACTGCGCCTAAGTCCACCCCTGTACTGACCGCGTGCCCGCGGCGGGGCCGGATTCCAGACCCGCCGCGCGGCCCTTGACCAGCTGGGACCCATGGAAGCCTTTCTCAGCAATATCGACAGGGTTGTCGACGGTTTCTCATGGACCGTCCGGCTCACCCTCCTCAGCGCTCTCTTCTCCTTCGTTCTGGGCATCCTGCTCACCGCGATGCGGGTCTCCCCCGTGCCGCTGCTGCGTGCCCTTTCCACGGCCTACGTGGAGGGCGTCAGGAACACCCCCCTGACCCTGGTTCTCCTGTTCTGCGGGCTGGGCCTCAACAGCGCCCTCGGGCTGAGCCTGTCCGGCACAGTGGCGTGGGACGTGTTCTGGTGGGCGGTCATCGGGCTCTCCGCCTACACCGCCTGCTTCGTCTCCGAGTCACTGCGCTCGGGCATCAACACCATCCCCCTCGGACAGGTGGAGGCGGCCCGCTCCCTGGGTCTGACCTTCACCCAGAACCTGCGGCTGATCGTCATTCCGCAGGCTCTGCGCACCGTCGTCGGCCCGCTGGGCAGTGTGCTCATCGCGCTGACCAAGAACACGACCGTCGCCTCCGTAGCGGGGCTGGGCGTTCAGGAGGCGTCCAGGGAGATGAAGCTCATGTTCGACCAGGGCATCGCGCCGGTCCTGCCGACCTTCGTCGGCTTCGCGATCGGCTTCCTGATCCTGACCCTGCCGACGGGCTACCTCTTCGGTTGGCTCTCCAAGCGCCTGGCGGTGGTCCGATGAGCGCGCAGAGTGTTCTCTTCGACGCCCCCGGTCCCAAGGCCCGTGCGCGCAACGTGGTCTACACGGTCGGCACGCTGATCCTGTTCGCGATCGGCCTGGCGATCCTGTACCTGGGCTTCAACCGCACCCTCACGGAGCGGGAGACGGGTCTGTTCGACCCGGCGACCTGGGCGGTCAACCCGTCCGGGCAGTGGACGGCCGCCAAGTGGGAGCCGTTCCTGCGGCCCGACACCTGGACCGACTACGTCATCCCGGGTCTGCAGAACACCCTGACCGCCGCGCTGACCGCCGCTGTGCTGGCCATCGCGTTCGGTCTGGTGTTCGGCATCGGCCGCATGTCGGACCACTGGTGGATCCGCATCCCGTCCGGGGCGATCGTGGAGTTCTTCCGCGGTATCCCGCTGCTGATGCTGATCTTCTTCACGATGGCGCTGCCCATCGTGGCGTACCAGGTGTTCGACATCCCCACCGGCACGTTCCAGGTGACGGCGCTGGTCGCCGTCGTCGCGGGTCTGACCCTGTACAACGGTTCGGTGCTGGCGGAGGTGTTCCGCGCGGGTGTGCTCGCCGTCCCCAAGGGGCAGTCCGAGGCCGCGCAGGCCATCGGTATGACGAAGAGCCAGAACATGTGGCTCATCCTCATCCCGCAGGCGATCACCTCGATGATGCCGGCGATCGTCGCCCAGCTGGTGGTCCTGCTCAAGGACTCCGCGCTGGGCTACATCGTCGCCTTCCCGGAACTGCTGCGCAGCTTCACGCTGGTGGCGACGCGGGAGAGCAACGTGATCCCCGCGGCGATCATCTGCGCGATCATCTACATCGTCATCAACCTCTCCCTGAGCCGGTTCGCGATCTGGCTGGAGCGTCGCAACTCGCGTCGCGGCAGGCCTTCCGCCAAGCCCACGGCCGCCGGTGGCGCGCCCGTGGCGGTGGCGACCGCGACCGGCCCGGCTCCCGCTCCGACCGCCGGCGAGGTGTCCCCCGAGGCCACCGCCCCGGAGACCGGTCCGAGCACGGACGCCGGCCCCGGACCCGACAGCCCGGCCGCGCCGGGCGAGGGCTCCGGCAAGGACGACGAAGGCCCGGAGGACCGGCGGGACTGATCCCCCGCCCCAGGCCGCCGACGGCCCCGTGCACGCCCCCGCGGCGTGTGCGGGGCCGTCGTCTTTCCCACTCCGGACACGGCGCCCGGCGGGACTGCACAGGAACCCCTGTGAGGACTAAGGTCGACATGTCATCTGATCGAACCCACGACCCATCCTGAGCGGGACATGTCTGAACTGTCGAGCCCCTACGGCTCCTGGCCATCGCCCATCAGCGCCGGCGACGTCGCCCGAGGAGTGCGCCGGATGGCGTTCCCCTCCGTCGTGGGCGGCGCGGTCTGGTGGGAGGAGGGCCGCCCGGAGGAGGCGCGGACCACCCTCATGCGGCGTGACGCCGACGGAACGGTGACCGACCTGCTGTCCGCGCCCTGGAGCGCGGGCACGAGGGTCCACGAGTACGGGGGGCGTGCTTTCCTGCCCGTCCCCCGGCGTGACGACAAGGCCATCGCCCGTGTGGGCGTCGTGTTCTCCCAGTCCTCCGACCAGCGCCTCTACCTGCTGGAACGCGGAACGAGGGAGCCCGTCCCCCTCACCCCGGAGCCCGAGGCGCACGCTGCGCTGCGCTACGCCGACCCCGCGCTGAGCCCGGACGGGCGCAGCGTGCTGTGCGTGCGCGAGGAGCACACGGCGGACGGGGTGCGCCGGTCGATCGTCTCGGTGCCGCTGTCCGGGAGGGGCGCCCAGGACCCGTCCGCGGTGCGTGAACTGGTGTCCGGTGCGGACTTCTACGCCTCCCCCACCCCTTCACCCGGCGGCGGCCACCTGGCGTACGTGCGCTGGAACCACCCGCGTATGCCCTGGGACGGCAGCGAACTGCGCGTGGGCGCGCTGGGCGAGTCTGGCCTGTCCGCCGAGTACACGATCAAGGGCGGCGTGGACGAGTCCGTGGTGTCCCCGGCCTGGGCGGACGACGCTTCCCTGTACGTGGCGTCGGACTGGCCCGGCTGGTGGAACCTGTACCAGGCGGGCACGACCGGTCAGCCGATCGCGCTGTACCCCGCGGAGGAGGAGTTCCACGCGTCGCCGGGGCGGCTGGGCAACCGGTCGTTCTGCGTGCTGGAGTCCGGGAAGGTCGTGGCGCTGCACGGGCACGCCGACCTGACACCGAGCGTGTACGACCCCGACACCCTCGACCTGACGCCGGTCGGGACCGACCTGACGACCTGGGGGATGCTGGACACGGACGGGCACGCGGTGGTGGCGGTCGCCTCGTCCCCGACCGAACCCCCGTGCCTGGTCAGGCTCGACCCGGTCTCCGGCCTGGTGGAGGTGCTGCGCCGGGGCTCCGACGAGGCGCCCGACCCCGCCTACCTCCCCGTCCCGAGGCAGGAGCGGCTGCCCGGGCGCTACGGGGCGCCCGTGTACGCCAACGTGTACCCGCCGACCCACCCCGGCGCCGGCGCCGAGGGGCCCGCGCCGTACGTGGTGTGGGCGCACGGCGGTCCGGTGTCGGTGAGCACGTTGGAGTTCGACCTGGCCAAGGCGTACTTCACCAGCCGCGGGATCGGTGTGGTGGACGTCAACTACGGAGGATCCACCGGGTACGGACGCTCGTACCGCAAGCGCCTGCACAAGGAGTGGGGCGTGGTGGACGTGGAGGACTGCGCCGCCGCCGCGCGGGCCCTCGTGGAGCAGGGGATCGCCGACCCGGAGCGGCTGGCGATCCGGGGGCCGAGCGCGGGCGGGTACACGGCGCTGATGGCGCTGACCGGGGACACCTTCGCGTGCGGGGTGTCGCTGTTCGGGGTCACCGACCTCCTGGGGTTCTCGGAGAGCACCCACGACTTCGAGTCCCGCTTCCTCGACTCCCTGGTCGGTACGCTCCCCGGGTTCGTGGAACGGTACCGGGAGCGGTCGCCTGTCAACCGTGCCGGGGAGATCGGCGCGCCGGTCCTGCTGCTGCAGGGGCTCGACGACCCCGTGGTCACCCCGGACCAGGCCTTCTCGATGGCGACGGCGCTGGGGCGCAACGCGACCCCGTACGCACTGCTGGAGTTCGAGGGCGAGGCGCACGGGTTCACGGCGGAGGACGTCCGTGTCCGGGCCCTGGAGGCCGAGCTGGCCTTCTACGCGCGGGTGTTCGGGTTCACGGCGGACGTCGCACCGCTGGAACTGGTGACCGCCCCGCCGGAGCCGCGCCCCGTACCGGAGCCCGAGGACGCCGAACCCTCGGGGGCCGACGCGGCGGTGGAGCCGCAGCCCGACGCGGACCCGACGGCCGGGGGCGCCGACGCCCCGCCCGAGGCCGCGGACACCGCCGGCCGGGACGGCGCGGGGGA
>Ga0233363_1000800_pt1 | contig 13082 bp, 10 predicted proteins | sample ElkDunMinimDraft_18_FD_191534 | JGI IMG/M metagenome (GOLD analysis project Ga0233363, IMG submission 191534) | Fecal eukaryotic communites from dung pellets of Tule Elk in California, USA - Elk Dung C16 | ecosystem: Host-associated > Mammals > Digestive system > Large intestine > Fecal | place... | reverse complement strand
TCATCCGCAGGGAGGAGACCGGCCAGGCGCGCCCCCTGGCGTCGGGCGTCGAGCGCACCGCCTACCGGATCATCCAGGAGGGGCTGACCAACGCGGCCAAGCACGCACCCGGCGCGGAGGTCACAGTGCGCCTGCACCACGGCCTCCACCAGGTGGAGGTGGAGGTCGCCAACGAGCCCGTGCCCGCGCCGTCGGTCCCCATGCCGCAGAGCGGGTTCGGGCTGACCGGCCTCCACGAACGCGTGGTGCTGGCCGGGGGCAGCCTCAGCGCCGGGGTGTGCCCCGACGGGGGATGGCGCCTGCGCGCTATCTTGCGAACCGACGGCAGACCTCCCGAGGACGAGGGCCGACCGGTCGGGGAGGACGCCCGCCAGGCCGAGGACGGGGCCTGACCGTCGTGGAGGACGTCCGCCCGTCCGGCGACCGCTCCCCGGCGGTGTGCGCACCGGTGGGGAGCCGGGGGCCCGCAGGGGCCTCGGGAACTGGTCCGGGGCCTCGGTCCCGGGGCCGGCGGCGGTCGCCGCCGCAGTAGCAGTCGTTGTTGTCTTCGCACGTGAACACGAGAGGGCCCGCACGGTGATCCGCACGCTCCTGGTCGATGACGAACTCCTGGTCAGGTCCGGGCTGAGGATGATCCTGGACTCCGCGCCCGACATCGAGGTCGTGGGGGAGGGGGGAGACGGGGAGGAGGCCGTACGCCTGGCGGAGGAGCTCCGCCCGGACGTGGTGCTGCTGGACATCCGCATGCCCGGCACCGACGGGATCACCGCGGCAGGCCGTCTCACGGCGCTGCCCGAACCGCCCCGCGTGGTCCTGCTGACCACCTTCGACCTGGACGAGTACGTGCACAGCGCCCTGCGGGCGGGGGCGGTGGGCTTCCTGCTCAAGGACACGCCGCCGCGCGACCTCATCGCCGCGGTGCGCACCGTGCACGAGGGCCACGCCATGCTCGCCCCCAGCGTCACGAAGCGCATGCTCGAACGCTTCGCGTCGCCCGCGCCGGCCGACTCGGCCGCGGGGCGGGCGGAGGCGGCCCGCCGCCTGTCGGTGCTGAGCGAGCGGGAGCGGGCGGTGCTCGTGGCGATCGCCCAGGGCATGTCCAACGCCGAGGCCGGCCGCGACCTGGGGATGCGGGAGGCCACGGTCAAGGCCCACGTCAGCCGCATCCTGGCCAAGATGGGCATGTCCAACCGGGTGCAGGCCGCCATTCTCGCCCACGACGCGGGCTGGGCCTAGGTCGTGTTCTGTGGACGCTTTCGGTTGACTCGGCGCTTGCGCCGATCGACGCGAGCGGCTTCCAGGCCATCTCTCGCAAGACGGGTAGCGCAGGTCAGTCCGGGGTTGGCTGTCCAAGCGCAGTCGGCGCGGCGAGAGGCAGCCCGGGGGACGCGGGCCCGGAATGATCCGCGGAACGCGGCCTAGGAGCGGTCCCCGCCTCACGCGACGCCGTTCCGGGCCGGGGCGCCGTCACCGCCCTGTGCCTCCTCCCCGCGCCTATGTCCTTCACCACACCGGACGGCGGATCCAGGACCGGGGGCCGCCGCGGGCCCTGCGGGGCGGGAGGGTTCGCGGCTCCGCGCGGGAGGGGCGCGGCGTGCCGGCCCGCTCCCCGACGCGGCGACGGCCCCCGCGGCCCACGGGCGCGGGCGCCGAACTCCCTGCTCGGCGCGGATGCCCCGTGCCCGGCACCGCGGTACGGGGCGGGCGCCGTGCGGGGCCCGGGTTGCGGGAGCCCGTCCGGTTCGGTGAGGTATGCGGCGGGATGCCGTTCTCCGCCTCGGTTGCGTCTACCCGCCGGTAGCTCGGTACGCTGCAATGCGATCCCACCCCCGGAACATCACGTCGTGGCTGATCACAGCAGCCGCAGGAGAAGAGGAGCCCCTATGTCGCGCTCGGTACTGGTCACCGGCGGCAATCGCGGAATCGGCCTGGCCATCGCTCGTGAGCTGGCCGCGGGTGGAGACGCCGTCGCGGTGACCTACCGTTCCGGCGAGCCGCCGGAGGGCCTGCTCGGCGTCCGCTGCGACATCACCGACTCCGCCCAGGTGGACGCCGCCTTCAAGGAGGTCGAGGAGGTCCAGGGGCCCGTCGAGGTGCTCGTCGCCAACGCCGGGATCACCAAGGACCAGCTTCTCGCCCTGATGAGCGAGGACGACTTCTCGTCCGTCCTGGACACCAACCTCACCGGCTCGTTCCGCGTCACCAAGCGCGCGGTGCGCGGCATGATGCGCAAGCGCTCCGGCCGCATCATCCTGATCTCCTCGGTGGTGGGCCTCATGGGCTCCGGCGGACAGGCCAACTACGCCGCGTCCAAGGCCGGCCTGGTCGGTTTCGGCCGCTCCCTCGCCCGCGAGCTCGGTTCGCGCAACATCACGGTCAACGTCGTCGCGCCCGGCTTCGTCGGGACCGACATGACCGCGGCCCTGAGCGAGGACCGCCAGGCGGAGATCAAGAAGAACGTCCCGCTGGGGCGCATCGGCTCCACCGACGACATCGCCAGGGCCGTGGGCTTCCTCGCCGGACCGGGCGGGGAGTACATCACCGGCGCCGTCATCCCCGTCGACGGCGGCCTGGGCATGGGGCACTGAGCCGGTCCCCGGCCACCAGCCCTCCCCCGGCCCGCAGCGGTCGGACCACCCTTCCGCGACAGCAAGACAGGACGGACCACCCGAACCATGGGAATCCTCGAAGGTAAGCGCATCCTCGTCACCGGGGTGCTCACCGACTCCTCCATCGCCTTCCACGTGGCGCGCATCGCCCAGGAGCAGGGCGCCACGGTCGTGCTCACCGGCTACGGCCGGATGAGCCTGGTGGAGCGCATCGCCAAGCGCCTGCCCGAGACGCCCCCGGTCCTGGAGCTCGACGTCACCGACGACGAGCAGCTCGGCACCCTCGCGGCCCGCGTCGGCGAGCACGTGGACGGCCTCGACGGCATCGTCCACTCCATCGGGTTCACCCCGCAGGACGCCCTGGGCGGCAACTTCCTCAACACCGAGTGGTCGGACGTGGCCACCGCCATGCACACGTCCACGTTCTCCCTGAAGTCCCTGACCACCTCGCTGGTGCCGCTGATGGGCGACGGCGGCTCGGTTGTCGCCCTCGACTTCGACAACAGCGTGTCCTACCCCACCTACGACTGGATGGGCGTCGCGAAGTCCGCGCTCACCTCCACCGCGCGCTACCTGGCCCGCTACCTCGGCGACCAGGACATCCGGGTCAACCTGGTCTCCGCCGGCCCGCTGAGCACGATGGCCGCGCGCAGCATCCCCGGGTTCACCGAGCTGGCCTCGAACTGGCCGGAGCGCGCCCCGCTGGGCTGGGACATCAGCGACCCGGAGCCCGCCGCGAAGGCGGTCGTGGCGCTGCTGTCCGACTGGTTCCCGGCGACGACCGGCGAGATCGTCCACGTCGACGGCGGCTTCCACTCCACCGGAGCCTGACCCCGGACACCGGGGGGCCGCACGTCCGTGCGGTAGGTTGACGCGGCCGGGTACCCCGAGGGGGACCCGGCCGCGAGCCGTTGCGGGGGCCGGTCGCGGCGTGTGCATCCGTGCGCCCGGTGCGTCTCGTGTGACCCTGGTGGACGGCCGCTAAATCCTGAGAAGTGCGAGTGCGTCGAAGGGTACGGACGTATGGATCTGGGACTGTCAGGGGCACGGGTGATCGTGACCGGAGCGAGCAGGGGGATCGGCCGCGCCATCGCCCAGGCGTTCGCCGAGGAGGGCGCGGACCTCGCCGTCTGCGCCCGCAGCCCCGAGCCCCTCGCCAGGGCGGCCAGGGAGCTCTGCGAGACGGGCGCGAAGGTGTTCTCCCGCGACCTGGACGTCACGGACCACGACGCGCTGCCGTCGTTCGTCGACGAGGCGGCCACGGCGCTCGGCGGGCTGGACGTGCTGGTGTCCAACGTGTCCGGCGGCAGCGCCGCCACCGCGGACCAGTGGGAGCGGGGGTTCAACGCGGACCTGATGCCGTTCGTGCGGCTGACCGAGTCGGCCAGGCCCCACCTCTTCGCCTCCGAGCGCGGCGGCTCCGTCGTGCTGGTCTCCACCACCTCCGCGCTGCACACCACCACGCCCGCCGGGCCGCGGTCCTACGGCGCCGTCAAGGCGGCGCTCAACCACCACGCGTCCTCGCTGGCCCGAGCGTGGGCGCCGGACGGTGTGCGGGTCAACGCCGTCTCGCCCGGCCCCACCGAGTTCCCGGGCGGAGGGTGGGAGCGCCGGCGCGAGAGCGACCCCGAGTTCTACGAGGGCATCCGCGAACGCATCCCCTACGGGCGGCTCGGCCGCCCCGAGGAGGTCGCCCGTTCGGTCGTCTTCCTCGCCAGCCCGGCGGCGGCGTACGTCACCGGCCAGAACCTGGTGGTCGACGGAGGGTTCCTCGACCAGGTCTGACCCGGTCCTGCACGTGGCGGCGGCCGTGCGGGACCGCGTCCGCGCGGCTCCGCACGACCGCCCCACCATGGCCGTATGAGAATACGGTTATCGTCGTATTCTGGTACGGTTTTCCGGTGCCCAGAACCGCAGACCACGCCCACAGGCGCGCACAGATCACCGGAGCCGTGTGCGAGCTGATCGCCGACAGCGGCCTCGGCGCCGTCACCGTGGCGCGGACCGCGGCCCGCGCCGGGATCTCGGTCGGACTGGTGCAGCACTACTTCCCGTCCAAGGACGACATGCTGCTGCACGCGTTCGAGCGGGTCAGCGCCGACGCCGCCGCCCGCGTCGCGGACATCGTCCGGACGGGGGCCCGGCACGAGCGGTCCATCGCCGAGATCCTGCACGCGGCGCTCTCCGAGCACCTGCCGCTGGACGGGCCCCGCCGTGCGGAGTACCGCGTCACCCGGACCTTCGCCGGCCGGGCGCTGGACAACCCCGCCCTGGCCGAGGTGGACGCCCGCGCCGCCGCCGCGATGCACGCCGAACTCGTCCGCGCCGTGGGCAACGGCGTCGAGTGCGGAGAGGTCGGGCCCGACCTGGACGCCGACGCGGCGGCTGCCCGTCTGGGCGCCGTCACGGAGGGCCTGGCCACCCGGGTGCACAGGGGCGCTCCGGGCGCCGCCGACCTGGCCGAGGCCGTGCTGAGGGCCGAACTCGCCGCCGTCTTCACGGGCGAGTGCCGCCAGTACGCCCGCTGACGGCCCCCACGCGACGGGACGGCTGAGGACAGCCGGTCGGCCGGGACGCCGCTCCGGGAAGGCCGGCCCCGGCCGCCTACCCCTCGCGGAGGATCCGGACGAGCAGGGTCGTGCGCTCCAGGGCGGCGTTGTCCCGCACACCCGTCTCCAGCGCTCCCGCGGTGGCGTCCACGACCGACACGTGCCGCGTCGCCCGCGTCAGCGCCGTGTACACCTGCGGGCGCGACACGGGCGCCTCGGGCGGGAACACCGCCACCACGGCGGGCCAGAGGCCGCCGTGCCCGGCGGCCACCGTCACCGCCCAGCCGTGGCGCAGCGCCGCGGGGTCGGCGACCTCGACGCGGGCGCCTCCGGCGAGCTCCACCACGGCGCCCCCGCCCACCTCGCGCAGGTAACCGGTGTCGCCGGGGCCGAAGCCGGCCCCCCGCGCCGCCAGCACCACGCGGTCGCCGACGTCGAAGCCGCCGTGAGCGCCCGGCCCGGGGTTCAACCGCGCCTTGCACGCGGCGTTGAGCGAGCGCGTCCCCGCCGGTCCGTCCTCGCGGGCGGCCACCACCTGGACGTCCTCAGGCCCGATGCCCAGTGCTCGCGGAATCGAGTCGGTCACGAGCTGCACCACCCGATGGGCGGCCTCCTCGGCGGAGGAGGCCGGAACCCGCACGACCTCGCGCCCCGGGGCCTCGACGTCGGGGACCCCGCCGTCGGCCACCGCGGACGCGAGCTCCGCGAGAGGCCCGGGCGTGCCGGTGCCGGCGATCGCGGCCACGTGGGCGGTCCGCGAGTTGGCGACGTCGAGCACCACCTGTCCGGGCGCGGCGGACGGGGCCTGGTTCGGGTCGGCGACGAGCACCAGGTGGGCGCCGTCCGGGCACGCGGCGGCCAGCTCGGCGGCGCGGGCCACGCCCACCGACATCGCCTCGTACAGCACGACCAGGCCGGTGGTCAGCGGGGCCCTGTCCGTCAGGGCGGCCAGGGAGAGGACCCGCAGAGGGGCGGCCACGGAGGCCTGCTCCCCGGCGGCGTCCCCGGGGTCCTCGCCCGCCGCGTCCCCTGGCGCACCGGGGTCCGCGGGCTCGTCCGTCTCCGCGGTCGCGTCCGCCCCGGGGGCCTCGGAGGGGCCGGGGTCCGCCGGGGCGTTCTCCTCGCCGGCGGTGTCCTTCTCCTCGGCGCCGTCCCCGGGGCCGGGGTCCGCCCCGCGGATCCGCGCGATCTCGGAGTCCAGTGCCGCCGCGGCTTGCGCGGTGGGCGCCGCCACGGTGATCCCCACCTGGCTTTCGGTGGCGATCTCGTGCAGGCACAGCAGCGCCCGCGCGATCTCCCCGGCGTCGCCGGGCCCGTGGCTCAGCACCGTGACCGGGCGCAGGGCCGCGGTGACCACGGCCTCGCGGGTGCTGTCGGAGATCGCGAACCCGCCCCGCACTGCGGCGGCCTCCACCGTCTCCCCGGCGGTCGTCGTGTCCATGATGGGGTCGTTGCCGCTGATCAGCCGCAACAGCTCCTCGCCCAGGCGCTGTTCGGCGCGGCCCACGTCCGCTGCCGCGTAGTAGCGGTCGGAGTCCTCGGGAACCTCCGGGACCCCGCCCTCCTCGAAGTCGAAGTCGGCGTCGGGCTCGTCGGTGCTCTCCAGCACCACGGCGCTCCCGTCGGCCTCGGCCGCCTCCAGGGCCGCCGCGGGGGCGGCCACCCCCAGCTTGCCGACCGCCGTCGCGAGCCGCTTCTCCTCCACGACCGTGTTCCCGCGGCGCGCGGACAGCCGCAGCACGTGGGCGGTCAACGCCGCCAGGCGGCGGGGGTCGTCGGGGCGTGCGGCCCCGCCCAGGTGCCTGCGCGCGCAGAAGTCGGCCTGTTCCACGGTCACCTGCGAGAGGCGCAGCAGCAGCCAGGGGTTCGCGTCCAGGTCCGCGGCGGCGTTCGGCCCCAGCGCGGCCAGCAGCCGGGGCGCCAGGACGCCGGGGGCGCCCATCCGGTCAAGGACGGCGTTGACCTGTTCGACAGCCTCGGACACCTCGGGTGGTTCCCCTCGTCACGCGGTTCGTGGACTCTGGGAGCCTATCGACTCGCGACGACGTTCCGGTCCCGCGCCGACCTGCCTGGGGGGGCGGACGGGGGCGCGGTACGTGGTCCGGCGGAGGGTCAGGCGCCGCGCCGTGCGCGTCCGCCCCCGCGGCCGCCGTGTGCCCTGGCGCCGCCGCTCGCCGGCCCGGGCTCGGCGCCCGCGACCTCGCGCACCGCGGCGCACGGGTCGGTGGTGGGGGAGGACTCCTGGATGGCGGTCGCCGCACGCAGGGCGCTCGCGCGGAACAGGGCGCGGGACGGCTCGTCCATCCCGGCCAGCACCCGCTCCTCGACGTGGTCCACCCGGGTGCGGGCGCCGGCCAGTACCTCGCGTCCGCGCTCCGTGGCGCACACGCGGCGGACCCGCCGGTCGCCGGGGTCGACCCGGCGGCGCACCAGGCCGGCCGACTCCAGGTCGTCGAGCAGGTAGGTCATCACGCTGCGGTCGATCAGCAGGCGCTCGGCCAGGGCCGCCTGCGTGGGCGGCTCGGCCTGCACGGCGGCGGTGAGCACGTGGTAGCCCCGGCTGCCGTGCGGGATGTCGGTGAGCGAGGACTCCGTGAGCTCGTGCCAGCGGCGCAGCACCACGGCCAGGGACCACCCCAGGGTCGTGTCCGCTACGCCGTCCGGAGTGGTGGTCGTCATGGTCCGAGACTACCAGGAATACGTGGTGACTAAGATAAGTTGTTGCCAACATCATTTGTTGGACAAACTAGTTTTGGCCCCCGAGGAGAAGCTCCCATGCCCGACTACGGACACGCGCTGGAGTTCGGCACGTTCGTCACGCCCGCGGCGCAGGACCCCGACCGGTCCGCCACGCTGGCCGAACTCACCGAGAAGGCGGGCCTGGACCTGGTCACCTACCAGGACCACCCCTACAACCCCGGGTTCCTCGACACCTGGACCCTGCTCACCTGGGTCGCGGCCCGCACCACCCGCATCAAGGTGTCCGGCAACGTCCTCAACCTGCCCCTGCGCGGGCCCGCGATGCTGGCCCGCTCCGCGGCCAGCCTCGACCTGCTCTCCCACGGCCGCTTCGAGCTCGGTCTCGGCGCCGGTGCGTTCTGGGACGGCATCGAGGCCATGGGCGCGGCCCGCCTCACCCCGCCCCAGTCCGTCGACGCGCTCAGCGAGGGCATCGACATCATCCGGGCCGTCTGGGACACCGACGCCCGCGGCGGAGTCCGCCTCGACGGCGAGCACCACACCGTCCGGGGCATGAAGCGCGGGCCCGCCCCCGCCCACGACATCGGCATCCACCTCGGCGCCTACAAACCCCGCATGCTCCGACTGGTCGGCGCCAAGGCAGACGGCTGGCTGCCCAGCCTCGGCTACCTCCGGCCCGAGGACATGGCCGCGTCCCACCGGACCATCGACGAGGCCGCCGAGGCCGCCGGACGCGACCCCCGCCAGATCCGCCGGATGCTCAACCTGCCCCAGCACGCCTTCCTGCCCACCAACCGCGGCTTCCTCCAGGGCCCGCCCGAGCAGTGGGTGGAGGAACTCCTGCCGTTCGTCCTCGAACACGGCTTCTCCACGTTCATCGCCGCCTCCGACGACCCCCGCACCATCCAGACCCTCGGAGCCGAGGTCGCCCCCGCCCTGCGGGAGGCCGTCGCCGCCGAGCGCGCCGACGCGGGCACCCCCACGGGACCGGTCCGCCCCGTCGCCGCCCTGGCGGCACGCCGCCCCGGCATCGACTACGACGCCGTCCCCGACACCCTGCGCGCCCACGCCGTCGAGCCGGGCGACAAGGGCTACGCCGGGGTCCGCCACGGCTACATGCAGCACGGCCGCCCCGGACTGGTCCTGCGGCCGGACGACGCCCGGGAGGTGGCCGAAGCCCTCGCCTACGCGCGGGCCCAGGACGCCGACCTCCACGTCCGCAGCGGCGGACACGGCATCAGCGGCCGCTCCACCGGCGACGGGGGCGTCGTCGTCGACCTGTCCCGGATGAACGAGGTCCGCGTCCTGGACGCCGGCGCCGGCCGGGTACGGCTCGGCGCCGGAGCCCGCTGGGGAGCCGTCGCCGCCGCCCTGGCCCCCCACGGCCTCGCACTCAGCTCCGGCGACCACGGGGGCGTCGGGGTCGGCGGCCTCGCCACCACCGGCGGACTCGGCTACCTGGCCCGTGCCCACGGCCTGACCATCGACAACGTCACCGCCGTCGAGGTCGTCACCGCCGACGGCGCCCTCGTGCGCGCCGACGCCGACCACCACCCCGACCTGTTCTGGGCGATGCGCGGCGCGGGCGCCAACTTCGGGGTCCTCACCGCGGTCGAGGCCACGGCGGCCCCGGTCGGCGACGTCGTGCTCGGGCAGTTCGCCTACGACGCGAGCGACACCGCCGGGTTCCTCCGGGCGTGGGGCGAGATCGCCGAGGCCGCGCCCCGCGAGGTCACCGCCTTCCTCACCACCGGCCCCGGCCGCGGGGGCGGCGGGCCCGTCGCGCAGGCCATGGTGGTCTACGCCGGGGACGACACCGACCTGGCGGTGCGGGCCCTCGAACCGTTCCTCCAGGCGGGACCGGTGCTCGACCAGCGCGCCCAGGTCGCGCCCTACCCGGCGATCGTGCCCTTCGACGACGGACCGCACCAGGGCCACGGGCTGCCCGAGGCGAGATCTGGGCTGCTGACACACGTCACCCCCGAGCTGGCCCACGGGATGGGGGAGATGCTCGCCTCCGGCGACGTCTACTTCATGCAGCTCCGGCAGGTCGGCGGAGCGGTCAACGACCTCCCCGCCGACGCCACCGCCTACGCCCACCGGTCCCAGAACTTCTGCCTGGCCGCGATGTCGTCCGGGGCGCGGGTTCCGCGCATGGACGGGCACTGGGCGGCCCTGGAGGAGCACCTGGACGGGATGTACCTCAGCTTCGACACCAGGACCGGCCCCGGTGTCCTCTCACAGGCCTTCCCCGAGCCCGCCCTCGGCAGGCTGCGCGCGCTCAAGGCGCAGTACGACCCGGAGAACCTGTTCGACAAGAACTTCCCGATCACACCCGCGAACGGCGGCTGACCCGGGGGCGGGCGGGGCAGCCCCCCGTGGGGAACCCGCAGACCGGGGCCGGCCCCAGGGGGGAACCCGCCGACCGGGGGTCAGCGCTCGGAACGCGCCGTGGCGTCGTCGAGGGCGTCGCGGATCTTGGGGGGCAGCTCCACGCCCTCCACCCCCAGGACCTCCTCCAACTGGGAGAGGGTACGCGGGCCGACGACCGCCGCGGCCACGCCCTCCTGGTCGCGCGCCCAGCTCAACGCGACCGCCAGCGGAGGCACGCCCAACCCCTCGGCGGCCGTGCACACCGACTCCACGACGCGGCGGCTGCGGTCGTCCATGTACGGCTCCACGTACGGCGCCATGTGCGGGAACGCCGCCCGCGAGTCCGGCGGCGTCCCGTTGCGGTACTTGGCGCTGAGCACCCCCCGACCCAGCGGCGACCACGCGATCAGGTGGGCGCCGGCGGCGGCCGCCGCGGGCCGCAGCCCCCGGTCGGCCCCCCGGTTGAGCAGGGAGTACTCGGCCCCCACACTCACCAGCGGCACGCGCCCCGGCTGCGCCCTCTGCCAGGTGGCCATGGTGGCGAACTGCCAGGCCTCCAGGTTCCCCGCGCCCACGTACCGGGCCTTCCCAGCCGCCACCGCGGTCTCCATCGCGGCCAGGGACTCCTCCGGAGGGGTGGCCGGGTCGAACACGTGGAGCTGCCACAGGTCGACGTAGTCGGTCTGCAGCCGTCGCAGCGAGGCGTCCAGGGAGGCCAGCAGGTGCCGCCTGGAGGCGTCCACCGGCCGGTACCCCTCGGGGGTGTGACCGGTCTTGGTGGCCACCACCACGTCGTCCCGGCGCACGGCCGCGCCCAGCAGCCGCCCCAGGATGCGCTCGCTCTGGCCGCCCGTGTAGATGTCGGCGGTGTCCACGAGCGTGCCGCCCGCGTCGACGAACGCGGTGAGCTGCTGCCCGGCCTCCTCCTCGGAGGTGTCCTGGCCCCAGGTCATCGTCCCGAGGGCGGTACGGGACACCCAGAGCCCTGATCGGCCCACCTGTCGCTGTTCCATGCGGCGGAGAGTACCGTGTTCATCCGGAGTCGGCCCCGAGTACACCCTTGCCGCGTAGTCTCAGCGCAACCCGGACCGGCGACGTTCGCCACGACCGCGGCGCGAACACGGCGGGGACCGAACCCTTCCGTCCCTCGGGCGGCACCGCCCGCCCCCTCCGCGCACGCGCTTTCCGGCCGGGCCTTTCCCCAGCAGTGCTCCGGCGCCCCCTGACGCCGGACCTTCACGAAAGTCCGAAACCGCGTGTCCATCTTCGAGGCGGTCGTTCTCGGCCTCATCCAAGGACTCACCGAGTTCCTGCCTGTGTCCTCCAGCGCCCACCTGCGTGTGTTCGCGGCCTTCTTCAACTGGCCCGACCCCGGTGCGGCCTTCACCGCCGTCAGCCAGATCGGCACCGAACTGGCGGTGGTCGTCTACTTCCGCCGGCGCATCTGGGCGGTCATCACCACCTGGTGCCGCTCCCTGGCCGACCGCGACCTGCGCGGTGACGTCAACGCCCGCATGGGCTGGTACGTCATCATCGCCAGCATCCCCATCGGGGTGCTGGGCCTCCTCCTGGAGGAGCAGATCGACGGCGTGTTCCGCGACCTGCGGCTGATCGCCCTCTCCCTCATCGTCTTCGGCGTCATCCTCGGCGCCGTCGACCACTACGCCCGCCGCCAGAACGAGCTGGAGGACCTCACCCTCGGCCGGGGCCTGGTCTTCGGCCTGTTCCAGTGCCTGGCCCTCGTGCCGGGCGTCTCCCGCTCCGGCGCGACCATCACCGGCGGACGGCTGCTGGGCTTCACCCGGCCGGCGGCCGCGGAGTTCGCGTTCCTGATCGCGATGCCCGCCGTGTTCGCGTCCGGCCTCTACAAGATGCTGGACATCGGCGGCAACGAGTACGCGGGATGGGGCGCCACGATCGTCGGCACCCTGGTCGCGTTCGTCGTCGGCTACGTGGTGATCGCCTGGCTGATGAGGTTCATCTCCACGCACAGCTTCATGCCGTTCGTGGTCTACCGGATCATCCTGGGCATCGTCATCCTCGCCCTGGTCTACTTCGGCGTGCTCTCCCCGCAGGGCGGCGCCGGGGTCGACTGACCCGGGGGTCCGGGGGCCGTGCCGCGCCGCAGCGGGGCGCGGCCCCCGAACTCCGGCCCCGCGGCCCCGCACGGGCCTACCCTGGTGCGCATGGCGACACCCGCAGCACCAGCACCCCACGACACCCCGCCCGCGCCCGAGGCGGTCACGCTCATCCTCGTCCGGCACGGGATGACCGACGCCACGGGGCCCCGCCTCGCAGGGCGTGCCGCAGGACTCCACCTCAACGACACCGGCCGCGCCCAGGCGGCCGACCTGGCGGCCCGGCTCGCCGGGCTCCGACCCGCGGCGCTGATCTCCAGCCCGCTCGAACGCTGCCAGGAGACGGCCGGGGCCGTCGCCGAACGGCTCGGAGTCCCCGTCACCACCGACGAGCGCTTCATCGAGTGCGACTACGGCTCCTGGACCGGGCGCGGCCTCGTCGAGCTCTCGAGCGAACCCCTGTGGAGGGTCGTGCAGGACCACCCCAGCGCCGCACGCTTCCCCGGCGGGGAGCCGCTCTCCGCCGCCTCCGCCCGCGCGGTCGAGGCCGTCCGCGACTGGAACACCCGCCTGCTGCTGCCGTCCGCGCCACACGCCGGGCACCCCGCACCGGACCCCGCCGCGGGCCGGGACGCGCCACCGCCGTCCGCGCCCTCCCCGCAGGCCCCGTCCGCGCCGCCCGTGTACGTGGTGTGCAGCCACGGCGACATCATCAAGGCGATCGTCGCCGACGCCCTCGGCATGCACCTGGACCTCTTCCAACGCCTGCGCGT
>Ga0233363_1000798_pt1 | contig 13138 bp, 14 predicted proteins | sample ElkDunMinimDraft_18_FD_191534 | JGI IMG/M metagenome (GOLD analysis project Ga0233363, IMG submission 191534) | Fecal eukaryotic communites from dung pellets of Tule Elk in California, USA - Elk Dung C16 | ecosystem: Host-associated > Mammals > Digestive system > Large intestine > Fecal | place... | reverse complement strand
GACTTCGCGACCTTCGCCGACGAGGTCGCGAAGGCCGATGCGGCGGTGGCCGGACTGCCGCTGGAGGCGACCTTCCCGGCCCGCAACCGGGGGAACCGGGAGATGAGCCTGCGCTGGGTCTACCTGCACATGATCGAGGAGTACGCCCGGCACAACGGCCACGCCGACCTCATCCGCGAACGCATCGACGGCACCACCGGGCTATAGGGCGCGGGGGCCTTCCGGTCAGCCGGCCGGCAGCTCCAGCGCCGCGCGTACGTAGCGCAGCCCCGCCGGACCGTCCCACCGGTACGCCGACAGCCCGGCCACCCGCGCGCCGCGCACCATCCGGTCCTCGTCGTCGACGAAGAGCACCCGGTCCGGCGGGGTCCCCAGCGCCTGGCAGGCCGCGGTGAAGAACTCCTTCGACGGCTTGACCTCGCCCAGCACGGAGGAGTTGAGCACGACGTCGACCTCGCCGACGAGCTTGAGCGCGGCCAGGTCGGCGTCGAGCAGGTCGGTGGCGTTGGTGGCGAGTCCCACCCGCAGCCCGGCGGCGCGGACCTCGCGTACGAGGTCGAGCACCTGCGGGTCGATCTCGCCCCGGTACTGCTGCCATTGCGCCACCGCGGCCCGGGCCCGGTCGGCGCCGCCGGCCGCCTCGGCCAGCTCCTCGGCCACGCCCGCGAGCCAATCGGCGTGCGAGACCTCACCGGCCAGGACCGGCTTGAGCCGGCCCCAGCGCATCGCGGTCGCCTCCAGCAACCCCGCCGGCAGCTCGTAGGCGCGCTCCACCTCCGCGGTGGGCTCCGGGTCCCAGACCCGCAGTACGCCGTCCAAATCGATCAGCAGCGCTGTCGCACGTTGCCGGGCCATGTTCAGTCTTCCTCGTCCCTGTTGAGCCGCTGGCTGATGACCTGGGTGACGCCGTTGCGCATGGTCACGCCGTAGAGCGCGTCGGCGATCTCCATGGTCCGCTTCTGGTGCGTGATGACGATCAGCTGACTCTTCTCGCGCAGCTGCGCCATCAGAGTGATCAGCCGTCCCAGGTTGACGTCGTCGAGAGCGGCCTCGACCTCGTCCATGATGTAGAAGGGGCTGGGGCGGGCCCGGAAGATCGCCACCAGCATCGCCACCGCGGTCAGCGAACGCTCGCCGCCGGAGAGGAGCGAGAGCCGCTTGATCTTCTTGCCGGGCGGCCGGGCCTCGACCTCCACGCCGGTGGTGAGCATGTCGTCGGGCTCGGTGAGCACCAGCCGCCCCTCACCGCCGGGGAAGAGCACCGAGAAGACCTGCTCGAATTCGCGGGCGGTGTCGGCGTACGCGCTGGCGAAGACCTCCAGGATCCGCTCGTCGACGTCCTTGACGACGGTGAGCAGGTCCTTGCGGGTGGCCTTGAGGTCCTCGAGCTGCTCGGAGAGGAACTTGAAGCGCTCCTCCAGCGCGGCGAACTCCTCCAGCGCCAGCGGGTTGACCTTGCCGAGCAGGGTCAGCTCCCGTTCCGCCTTGGCGGCCCGCTTCTCCTGCGTGGCCCGGTCGTACGGCTTCGGTTCGGGCACCGGCTTGCCGTCGGCGGTGGCGAGGGCGGCCTCGGCCTCGGTCGGCGGCACCGGCTGCTGCGGGCCGTACTCGCCGATGAGGGTCGCCACGTCAAGTCCGAAGTCCTCGGCGGCCTTGGCCTCCAGTTGCTCGATGCGCAGCCGCTGCTCGGCGCGGGCGACCTCGTCGCGGTGCACCTGGCCGGTGAGGCGCTCCAGTTCGCCGCCGAGGCGTTTCGCCGCGCCCCGCACCTCCTGGAGTTCCGCCTCGCGGCCCGCCCGTTCCCGGGCCACCTCGTCGCGCTGCCGCTCGGCCTCGACGAGCGAGACCGACAGCCGGGTCAGCACCTCCCGGGCGCCGGACGCGACAGCGCGGGCAATGGCCGCACCCCGGGTACGGGCTGCGCGCCGGGCGGCGGCCCGTTCCCTGGCTGCCCGTTCGGCAGCGGCCTGGCGCGCCAGTGAGTCGGCGCGCCCGGCGATGGAGGCGACCCGCTCCTCGGCGGTGCGCACCGCCAGCCGGACCTCCATCTCGTTCTGCCGGGCCCGTGGCACCATCGCGGCGAGCTGGTCGCGCTCCTCGGTGGAGGGCTCGGCGTCGATCGGTGTCTCCTCGGCCAGCCGCAGCCGCTCCTCCAGCTCGGCGAGCCTGAGCAGGTCCTCCTCGCGGGCGGCGGTGGCGCGCGCCAGCGACTGGGCCAGCCGGTCGGTCTCCGCGCGGGCCGAGCGGGCGGCAGCGCCCAGCTCGGCCAGCCGGCGGGCGGCCGCGTTGCGCTGCCCTTCGGCCTGCCGCTTGGCTGCGGCGGCCACCGCGACGGCCTCTTTGCGTTCGGCCACGTCGGCGCGGGCCTCGGCCAGCTGTTCGCGCAGCTCGGCGCTGGTCTGTTCGGCGGTGACCCGGTTGCCGCGGGCCTCCTCGACCGCGGCCTGCACCTCGATGAAGCTGGGTGCCTTGGCGGAGCCACCCGCGGCGGCGTACGCGCCGACGACATCGCCGTCGGGGGTGACCGCCCGCAGTTGCGGGTTGCCGGCGACCAGGGCGGTCGCGGCCTTGAGGTCGCCGACCAGGACCACGTCGCGCAGCGCCCAGTGCACCGCCGGGGCCAGCTCCTGCGGGCACTGCACCAGGTCGGGCCCCCAGTGCGCGCCGTCGGGCAGCGCCGGGCGCAGCGAGTCGAGCGAGCCGCGCATCCCCGGCGCCGACGCGCCGCCGATCAGGATGCTGGCCCGGCCCGCGTCGTTGATCTTCAGCAGCCGCATCGCCTCGGCGGCCTCGTCGATCCCGGTGACCGCGACGGCGTCGGCCAGGGCACCGAGCGCGGCGGCGAGCGCCGCCTCGTGGCCGGGGGCGACGGTGAGCACACCGGCCAGGGCGCCGATCAGACCCGGAACCTCCCCGGCCCGGGAGAGCAGCGCACCGGCGCCGTCGGCGCGCTGCAGCCCCATCGAGAGCGCCTCCTCGCGCGCCGCCCAGGTCGCCGCCTCCTTCTCCGCCTTGCGTTCGGCGTCGGAGAGTTCCCGTACGCGGGCGGCGGCCCGTTCCTGTGCGGCGACTGCCTCGGCGTGCCGGGCGTCGAGGTCGGCGTTGTCCCGGTCGGCCTCGGTCGACTCGGCGGCCACCGCGTCGAGGTCGGCCTGCGCCACTTCGGCCCGGGCGGCCGCGTCGGCGTGGGCGACGGTGAGCCGCTCGATCTCCTCACCGCCGCTGCCGGTACGCGCCCGCGCGGAGTTGACCTTTCCGGTGAGCCGGGCAAGTCCTTCCCGCCGGTCGGCGATGGCCTTGGCGGCGGCGACCAGTTCCCGCTCGGCGGCGGCGAGCTGCCGTTCCAGCTCCTGGCGGTGCTCGACGGCCTCAGCGAGGTGCACCTGGTCGTCGGTGAGCGCGGCGCGCAGCTCCTCCTCCTGCTCGCGCACCTTCTCCGACTCGGCGAGCAGCTGCTCCGGGTCGCGGCCGGGGCGTTCGTCGTCGGGCACGGCGCTGAGGTGCCGCAGCCGCTCCCGGGCAAGCTGCTCGGTGGAGCGGAAGCGCTCCTGCAGGGCGGAGAGCTTGTACCAGGTGTCCTGGGCGGCGGCCAGCCGCGGCGCGTCCTCGGCGAGCGCGGCCTCCAACTCGGTGAGGCGGCCCTGGACCTCGGCGTACTCGGCTTCGACCTCCTCGCGGCGCTGCCGCAGCGCGGTCTCGTCGGCGATCTCCCGGTCCAGCGTGGTGCGCAGGGTGGCGAGGTCGTCGGCGAGCAGCCGCAGCCGGGCGTCGCGCAGGTTGGCCTGGATGGCGGCGGCGCGCCGGGCCACCTCGGCCTGGCGGCCCAGCGGCTTGAGCTGGCGGCGCAGCTCGGCGGTGAGGTCGGTCAGCCGGTTGAGGTTGGTCTGCATCGCGTCGAGCTTGCGCAGCGCCTTTTCCTTGCGCTTGCGGTGCTTGAGGACGCCGGCGGCCTCCTCGATGAAGGCGCGACGGTCCTCGGGCTTGGCGTGCAGCATCCCGTCCAGGCGCCCCTGGCCGACGATGATGTGCATCTCCCGGCCGATGCCGGAGTCGGAGAGCAGTTCCTGGATGTCGAGCAGCCGGCAGGAGTCACCGTTGATCTCGTACTCGCTCTCGCCGGAGCGGAACATCCGGCGGGTGATGGAGACCTCGGTGTAGTCGATCGGCAGGGCGCCGTCGGTGTTGTCGATGGTGAGGGTGACCTCGGCGCGCCCCAGCGGCGCCCGGCCGGCGGTGCCGGCGAAGATGACGTCCTCCATCTTGCCGCCGCGCAGCGCCTTGGCGCCCTGCTCACCGAGGACCCAGGCGATGGCGTCGACGACGTTCGACTTGCCGGAGCCGTTCGGACCGACCACACAGGTGATCCCCGGCTCGAGCTTGAACGTCGTGGCGGAGGCGAAGGACTTGAACCCCTTCACCGTCAGACTCTTGAGATGCACCGTCTCGATCCTCGCCCGTCGGCTGGCCGGGCTGTGTGAGCTGGAGGGACTCGGTCCTGCGCAGACTAGCGCGAAGCGGACGCGAGGTCAGGACGCGACCCACCCGCTGAGGTGGGAAGCACTCCCATCTTCGGCCCCATTCGCCGACGCGGCGGTCACGGACAAACAAATGCGCGCCGTCACGATGTGATCGGCGCGCTATTGGTGAAAAAGGGATTCAGTTGTCGACCGGTGGGCGCCGACGGAATCGGCGCCACAACGGTCGGTACGACGGTCAGGTCAGTGCGGGCTCAGCGAGCCGGAGCAGTTCGTCCGCCTCAGCCGCGGCCGCCGCGAGCCGATCATTGTCGGCACGCAACCGGGTGATCTCGAATTCCAGTGCCTGCACGGTGGCACGCAGCCGGGTGACCTCGTCGACGAGACGCCGATCGGACGCCACCCCGACGTGGCCATAGAGGGCCTTCGCCATGTTGTCTCCTCTTGATGCGCTGCCGGAAAGGCCGGCCAACGCGCGCCCAATCGTTCGCGGCTATCTCCCGCAAACTGGACACGGGCATGATGGGGCGCGACTGGCGACTCCTACATATTGAGCCGTTAACCGCCATTCGTCAAGTCGGCGTTTCGTCCGGAGATCATCGACTGCGGCCGTTGGGTCCGGTCATCCCCGCCCGATGTCTGCCTTAACTCTTGCTTAGGCGATTTGCCCGCTCTGCCGGCGGCACATAGCGTCACCTTGCCCCGGCCCAGGCACCACAGGAGGCGAACGCCGTGCGCGATCGCAACAACCGCGATGAACCCGGATCCTCGGACGAGGACTACCTGGCGTTCCTGCGCGGCGCCCAGGCCCGCCCGGCGCCCAGGCCGCAACCCGAACGTCCCCAGTCGCCCCGTCACGACCCGGCGCGGCCCGCCTCTCGCCGCGACACCGAGGCCGAGGAGCCCCACGGCCGGGGACGGCACCGCCTGACGCGCCGGCTGTCCCGGCCACTGCTGATCGGCACGGTGGCCGCAGCCACGCTGACCGTGCTGATCGCAGCCGGCGTGACCCTGGCGCCCCGGACCGCAACCCCGACGCCCGGCGACGGCGACGCCTCGCAGGTCGCGCTCCTGGACCTCGCCGACGCCTCCGCTGTCGCCCCGGGCGCGGACACGGACGCCGACGCCGACGCCGCGGCGAGCCCCACCCCGTCGGCGTCGCCCACGCCGCGGCCGAGCAAGAATCCCCGCCCGACCGGCAGCCCTGCTCCCCGGCCGGCCCGCACCACCACCGCGCCCGCCCCGAGCACCTCGTCGGCGCCGCCCGCCGCCACGACCACCGGTGGCTCCGGCGACGACCACGCCGACGAGCGCCGGCAGATTCTCACGCTGGTCAACGCCGAACGGGCCAAGGCAGGCTGCGGCAACCTGAGCGCGCACAGCAGACTCACCACCGCCGCCCAGCGGCACAGCGAAGACCAGGCCGCCCACCGGAACATGGCGCACGAGGGCAGCGACGGCAGCAACGTCGGCACCCGGGTCACCCGGGCCGGCTACACCTGGCGTGCGGTCGCCGAGAACGTCGCGATGGGCTACCGGACCCCCGAAGCGGTCATGCAGGGCTGGATGAACAGCCCCGGTCACCGGCGGAACATCCTCAACTGCACGTACCGGCACCTCGGTGTCGGTGTCGCCGAGGGCGGCGGATCCCTCTACTGGACCCAGGTCTTCGCCGCGTCCTGACCTGCGCACCCGCGTCGACCGGCCGGGCGTACTCGTTGTAACGGGTACGCCCGGCCGCCGTCTGCCGTCGCCCGGGACGTCAACGTCGTCCACGCCAGCGGGAGCCGCCGATGGGGATCCGGTCGCGGCCGCCCCGGCGCGGCAGGCGCCACCTGTCGGCCGTTCTGCTGGTGATCCTGCTGACGGGTGTGGCGGCCTGCCGCATCGAGCCGGTCCCGATCAACGAGCCCGGTCCCTTCACCGCCGGCCCCTGGCTGTGGCAGTGGCAGGCGACCGGCCCGCTCGACACCGACGCCGCCGCCGCCGTGTTCCTGCTCGACCCGGTGACGACCACCTCGACCGAGACCGGGCTGCTGCGCGCCCGGGACCGCCGGCTGATCTGCCAGGTCAGCGCCGGGACCTACTCGAGCGCCGACCCTGACGCCGACCGTTTCCCGGCATCGGTAAGCGGCCGCGGCACCGGAGACGACGGCGCCCGGTGGGTGGACGTACGGCAGTGGGAGATTCTGGAGCCGATCATCGCCGACCGGCTGCGGCTCTGCCGCGGCAAACGGTTCCACGCGGCGGCACTGACCGGCCTGGACGGCTACGCGCACAGTTCGGGGTTCCGGCTGACCTACGACGACCAGATCCGGTTCAACCGGCGGGTGGCGGAGCTGACCCGGTCGGTGGGCCTCTCCCCCGGCATGGTCGACAACCTCGACCAGGTGGCCGCGCTCGCCCCCGACTTCGACTTCGCCGTCACCCAGGAGTGCGTACGGCTGCGGCGCTGCGTGAAGCTGCTGCCCTTCACCGAGGCCGGCAAGCCGGTGCTGCACGTCGAGTACGACCGGGCGCCGACCGACTTCTGCGTGACCGGCCTCGGCTACGGCTTCTCGTCGATGCGCAAGAACCGCTCCCTGGACGCCTGGCGGGACCCCTGCCCGATCGCGTGAACTCCACCGCCGGTCAGCGGCACCGCGACGAGGTCGGACAGTGCCGGGAGGCCGGACGGTGATCAGCTCAGGCGTCGCGCGTGCGCGTGTCGCGGCGATCACGGGGCAGGCCGGACCGGTGCAGGGGCCGGATCGGACGGTGCGGGGGCGGTCTCAGGCGGTGCGGGGGCGGGGCCGGGGCTGGCAGCGGGGGCAGCTGAACGAGGAGCGGTTCATGAACGCCTCGCGTCGGATCGGCGCACCGCACCGGCCGCAGGGCTCCCCCTCGCGGCCGTAGACGTTCAGCGCCCGGTCGAAGTAGCCACTCTCGCCGTTGACGTTGACGTAGAGCGCGTCGAAGCTGGTCCCGCCGGCGGTGATCGCCTCGCCGAGGACGTCCCGGACGTGGCCGAGCAGGCGCTGCGCCGCCGGCCCGGTCAGGGTGTCGGTGGCCCGGTTGCCGTGCAGCCGGGCACGCCAGAGCGCCTCGTCGGCGTAGATGTTGCCGACCCCGGAGATCAGGGTCTGATCCAGCAGGGCGCGCTTCACCTCGGTACGCCGTCGCCGCAGCCCCGCGGCGAAGGCCGCGTCGGAGAAGAGCGGATCCATCGGGTCCCGCGCGATGTGGGCGATCTCCGCCGGCAGCTCCGCGCCGCCTTCGGAGAGCATCAGCCCGCCGAAGGTCCGCTGGTCGACGAAGCGCAGCTCCGGCCCGTCGTCGTCGAAGCCGAACCGGACCCGCAGGTGCTTCTCGTCGGGAGTCTGCGGCGGTTGCAGCAGCAGCTGGCCGGACATGCCGAGGTGGCCGATGACGGCATCGCCGCTGTCCAGCGGCAGCCAGAGATACTTGCCCCGGCGCCGTACGTCGGTGATGGTGCGTCCGGCGAGGGCCGCCGCGAAGTGCGCCGGGCCGGGCAGGTGACGCCGTACGGCGCGCGGGTGCCGGACCTCGACGCGGGCGATCCGGCGGTCGACGACCCACTGGGCCAGGCCCTGCCGGACCGTCTCCACCTCGGGCAGCTCAGGCACCGGCGGAGCCCGCCCCCGGCACCTGTCCGGCCGGGGCCGGATCACCGCTGTCGTTCTCCGGCCCGATGCCGGCGACGGAGACGACGCCGGGGTCCGGAGCGACGCCGGCGACGGAGACGACATCGGTGGCCGGCACGGCACCGGGGTCCGACACGACATCGGAGTCCGATGCGACGACGGCGTCGGATGCGGCTGCGGGGTCCGGGGCGCCCTCGGCGGTCGTGTTCCGGTCGGTTCCGGCCGCGCCCTCACCGGCCGGGCCGGCGAGCGTACGCCAGGCCGCCTCGGCCGCCCGCTGCTCGGCCTCCTTCTTGCTGCGCCCCTCGGCCCCGCCGTAGCGGACCCCCGCGACGATCACCCAGGCGGTGAAGGTCTTCAGATGGTCCGGGCCCTCCTGGTCGATGCGGTACTCCGGCACGCCGAGGCCCCGGGCCGCGGTCAGCTCCTGCAGGCTGGTCTTCCAGTCCAGCGAGGCGCCCCGGTTCGCCGACTCCGCCATCAGCGGGTCGAAGAGCTTGTGGATCGCCTTCGCGGTGGTGTCCAGGCCGTACTGGAGGTAGATCGCGCCGATCAGCGCCTCCAGGGTGTCGGCGAGGATGCTCGCCTTGTCCCGCCCGCCGGTGGTCTCCTCGCCCTTGCCGAGCAGCAGGTACGCCCCCAGCCCGTCCGGCCCGAGCCCGCGGGCGACCTCGGCGAGCGCGCGCATGTTGACAACGCTGGCCCGCAGCTTCGCCAGCTGCCCCTCGGGCAGGTCGGGGTGGTTGAGGAAGAGCGCGGTGGTGATCACCACGCCGAGCACCGAGTCGCCGAGGAACTCCAGCCGCTCGTTGGTGGGCAGCCCGCCGTTCTCGTAGGCGTAGGAGCGGTGGGTCAGGGCACGCTCGAGCAGCTCGGGGTCGATCGTCACCCCGAAGGCGTCCTCGAGGTGGCTCACGTGCACCCGGCGCCGCTTGTCGATGGTCATGCGGTTACCTCTTGCGATCCGATGAGTTCGGCCAGCAGGCCGGAGATGACAGGCACGGCCCGCCTGCGGTGCAGGTGGGCGGCGAGGGCGATGCCGGAGGCGACATCGGCGGCGGTGGCCGCGCCGTGGCAGACGACGGCGGTGCCGCCGACACCGAGCAGCGCCGCGGCTCGGGGCGCGCTGCCGTACGCGGGGGGACCACCGGCCATGGCGTACGCGCCCTCGATGGCTTTGAGCAGCACGTTGCCGGTGAAGCCGTCGGTGACGACCACGTCGGCGCGGCCGCCGACGCAGACGTCGTAGCCCTCGACGAGGCCGACGTACCGGCCGTCGCGGGGCAGGGTGAGGGCGGAGAGCAGGGGGTCGGCGGCGCGGCGGGCGGGGTCGCCCTTGCCCGTTTCGGTGCCGACCGAGAGCAGTCCGACGCGCGGGCCGGCAACGCCGTGGCCGACAGCGGCGAAGGCCGAGCCGAGCAGGGCGTGGTGGGCCAGCGCGGCCGGCCGCGGCTCCATCGAGCCGCCCACGTCGAGCAGCACCACGGGACCGTCGACGGCCGGCACGGTGGCGACCAGCGCGGGGTGGCGTACCTGCGGCCAGCGGCCCAGTTCGAGGGCCGCGGCCGTGACGGAGGCGCCGGTGGAGCCGGCGGAGACGAAAGCGTCGGCCTCGCCGGAGCCGACGGCGGCCACGGCGGCGCGGACGGTGTTGCCGGGACGGGCCGCGCCCCGTGGGTCGTCGGCCATCCGGATGCCGTGCTGGACCGGCCGCACGGTGACCCGGTGGCGTTCGGCCACGCCGAGCATGGCGAAGAGCCCGTGGGTGGCCTCGGGAGGGCCCACGAGCAGCAGGTGGAGGTCGGGATCTGCGCGCAGCGCCTGCAGAGCGCCGTCAACCACTACGGCGGGAGCATTGTCCCCGCCGAGGAGGTCGACGGCGATCCGGGCGGCGCCCGGCCCCTCGCCGCCGATCGGAGGAACCCGATCGGGGCCGGCGGGGGCCGGCGCACCGGACAGCAGCCGGGACGTGCGCGCCGCCCGACCGGAGGTCGACGGCGACGTCACTTGGCGTCCGCGTCAGACCTCGAGGACCTGACGGCCGTTGTACGTGCCGCAGACGGAGCAGGCGGCGTGCGGCAGCTTGGGCGACTTGCACTGCGGGCACGCCACAGTCGCGACCGCCGTCGCCTTCCAGTTCGCCCGGCGGGACCGGGTGTTGCTGCGCGACATCTTGCGCTTCGGGACGGCCACGGTTCTTACTCCTCTTGACTGGTCAGTTTCGACAGGCTCGCCCAGCGTGGGTCGATCTCGTCATGGCTGTGGTCAGCCGGCAGATCATCCCCGTGCACCCCACATTCGGGGCACAACCCTGGGCAGTCCTGCCGGCAGAGCGGGTTGGTCGGCAGCTTGAGCACCACCGCGTCCCGCAAGGCCGGCTCAAGGTCGAGCAGGTCACCCTGCATTCGGCCTATCTCGTCCTCGTCGGTGGTGGCATCCGTGGTGCTGTTCTCGTACGCGTACAGCTCCTGGATGTCCACCGTGATCGAGTCGTCGATCGGGCGGAGGCACCGCCCGCACTCGCCCCGGACAGCGCCGGAGACGGTCCCCGAGACGAGCACACCCTCGGACACCGACTCGAGCCTCAGATCGAGGCTCAGGTCCGCGCCCTCCGGCACGCTGATCAACTCCAGGCCGAGGTCCGCCGGTGCCGGCACCACCCGCTGGACCGTACGCAACGCACCAGGGCGACGCGGCAGTTCCCTCGTGTCGAGGACCAGCGGCGCCTTGGGATCGAGTTGGCTTGACGAGTGTTTGGGCATAGTCAGACTCCGGCCTGTGAGAGGGCCGACGAATCAGGTTACCCGGACCAGGTCCGGACCGTCGAATCGGGGTTGCCGGCCACCACATACGGTACCGATCGGTCCCGTGACCGGGGCCATCGGACTCAGAACGGCAGCGGACGATCCGCCTCGTCGCCGCCGAACGTGCCGATCTCGCGCAGCGCGTGCATCTTGTCGCGGCCCCGCTCGATCGAGGCGAGCGCCCGGGTGAGGAACTGCTCGAAGTTGGCCAGCGCCGTGTCGACGTAGTCGTCGACCTCGGTGCGCAGCCGCTGGGCCTCGGCCCGGGCCTCGGCGACGATCCGCGCCCCCTCGTGCTCGGCCGAGACGGTGATCTCGTTGACCGAGACCAGGCGGGCGTGCTCGGCCTCCGCCTCGGTGATGATCCGGTCGGCCTCGCGCTTGCCGGCCTCCATGATCTTGTCGCGCTCCTCCAGCAGGGCCGAGGCCCGGCGCAGGTCCGCGGGGAGTTCCACGCGCAGCTCGTCGAGGGCGGCGATCATCTCGCCGCGGTCGACCATGCAGTTGTTGCGCGACATCGGGACGGAACGCGCCGTCTCCAGAATGCCGATCAGCTCGTCGATGCGGTCGAGCGGGTCCACCGGTACACCACTCCTGTCGTTCGGTCGGCCGACCTCCATCATGCGGGGTCGGGCCGCAATACTGCTCCCCCAATGATGCGGTTCGCGACCGGCGTCCGGATGATCCCCGGCTCCTGCGGCGCGTCGTCGGCTCCGACGCGGTCAGCCGGCGGGCGGTACGAGGCGCTGCCGCAGCGCGGTGTGGACAAGCTCCGGCACGTGCGCGGAGATGTCGCCGCCCCACTTGGCGACGTCCTTGATGAGGCTGGACGAGATGAAGGAGTACTGCGGGTTCGTCGGCATGAAGAGGGTCTCGACGGACGCCAGGCCCAGGTTCATCTGGGCCATCTGCAGCTCGTAGTCGAAGTCGCTGACCGCTCGCAGCCCCTTGACCAGCACCGCTGCTTCCTGGGCGCGGCAGAAGTCCACCAGCAGGCCGCGAAAGGACTCCACCCGGACGTTGCCGAACCGCGCCGTCACCTCACGGAGCATCTCGATGCGCTCCTCGATGGTGAACAGCCCGGTCTTGGACTGGTTGATCAGCACTCCGACGATCACCTCGTCGAAGAGCCGACTGGCCCGGCCGATGATGTCGAGGTGACCGTTGGTGACCGGATCGAAGGAGCCGGGACAGACCGCACGTCTCATGATCGGCGACCGTACCAAAGAGTTGCCTCCCCGTAACGCCTGCTGCGCAGCCCGGTGATGCCCTCCACCCACTGGAAGTCGCGGGTGCGGCGGGAGCGCTCGACGACCACCAGCGCCTCCTCGGCCAGCCAGCCACCGGTGACCAGGGTGGTGAGCAGGTCGGTGATCTCGGTGTCGGGGACGGCGTACGGGGGGTCGGCGAAGACCATGTCGTACGGGTCGCCGTCGGGTCCGGCGGCGAGCACCTGCGCGACGCGGGCGGTGGCCAGCCGGGCGGCGGGTGCGGCCCGCAGGGTGGCGATGTTCTCCCGTATGACGCGTGCGGCGCGCGGGTCGGACTCGACCAGCAGCACGTGCTCGGCGCCCCGGGAGAGCGCCTCCAGGCCGACCGCGCCGGAGCCGGCGTAGAGGTCGGCCACGCGGGCGCCGTCCAGGTCGAGATGCGACCCGACGGCGCTGAAGAGCGCCTCGCGGACCCGGTCCGAGGTGGGGCGGGTGCCGGAGCCCGCCGGGGTGGCGATGCGCCGCCCGCCGTAGACGCCGGCCACGATCCTGGTCATCGCGGACCCCTGGTCACAGTCACGCTCCGAGAGTACGCACCGCGGGTCGGCACCAGCCGCGGCCCACCTACCGACACCGGGCCGAGCGGATCCGGCCGCATGACGGAGGGATATGCCACCGAACCCACGAACCCTTTACCCGCGGACTCCCGACATCAGCAGGCCGGCACGGCGATGGAATTTGACAAAGCAAAGAGATGGCAGTCGGCCGAATTTCACTTCACCCGCCTGCAACTATTTCCGTAGGTCAATCATTCGGCCGGCCAAATCAATCTCGACGCGCAACTCACTCATCCACAGCCGACCGCGCGCCAACCCCCCGCACGGCGCGGCACATTGGACTCGCCGCAGCTCAGAACCGGCCTCGGCGCGCACGGTCAGCCGCCCGGGTGATGCGCTCTCCTCCGATCGGCGAATCTTTCGATTGCTTGTCCACACTGTTCACTC
>Ga0233363_1000795_pt1 | contig 13159 bp, 14 predicted proteins | sample ElkDunMinimDraft_18_FD_191534 | JGI IMG/M metagenome (GOLD analysis project Ga0233363, IMG submission 191534) | Fecal eukaryotic communites from dung pellets of Tule Elk in California, USA - Elk Dung C16 | ecosystem: Host-associated > Mammals > Digestive system > Large intestine > Fecal | place... | reverse complement strand
TCGTCGACGCCACCACCCGTTACCTGTACGAGGCCGGCGGCAAGCGCGTACGCCCCATGCTGGCGCTGTTGACCGCCCAGCTGGGCGACGGTGCGACCGACGATGTCATCGCCGGCGCCACCGCACTGGAACTCACCCACCTCGGCTCGCTCTACCACGACGACGTCATGGACGGTGCCGACGTGCGTCGGGGCGTCCCCAGCGCCCACGCGGTGTGGGGCAACAGCGTCGCGATCCTCACCGGCGATCTGCTCTTCTCCCGTGCCAGCCAGATCATGGCCGGGCTCGGCGAACCCGCCATCCGTATGCAGGCCGACACGTTCGAGCGTCTCGTGCTGGGGCAGATGCACGAGACCGTCGGTCCGCAGGCCGGCGACGACCCCGTCGCGTTCTACCTGCAGGTGCTCGCCGACAAGACCGGATCGCTCATCGCGGCGGCCGCGCAGGCCGGCGTCACCTTCAGCAACGGCCCCAGCGAGTTCGAAGCCCCCCTCATCGCGTTCGGCGAGCGGGCGGGTGTGGCGTTCCAGCTGCTCGACGACGTCATCGACCTCTCGGCCGACCCCGACGAGACCGGCAAGGTCCCCGGCACCGACCTGCGCGCGGGCGTGCCGACCATGCCGTACCTGCTGCTCGGTCAGCGAACGGATGCCGCCTCGGTGGCGCTGCGCGCGCAGATCGACCAGGGCGTGGCCGACATCGCCGACGGTGCCGACCCCGCCATCCTCGACGAGCCGCTCGCGCGGCTGCGCGACCACGAGGCGACCGCCGCGACCCAGGCGCTCGCCGGGGAGTGGTCGGACGCCGCGATCGACGCCCTCGGACCCATCCCCGACGGTGCGGTACGTGAGGCGCTCACGCGATTCGCGCGAGCTGTCGCCGACCGCTCCAGCTGACGGCATCCGCCCCTTCGACGGGCCGGGACCGCGGTCCCGGTGTCGACCACGAAAGGACCATCATGACCAAGCTGCGACTCGCCATCGTCGGAGCGGGCCCCGCGGGCATCTACGCGGCCGACATCATCCTCAAGGCCGAGCGTCGCTTCGACGTGTCGATCGACCTGTTCGAGCAGCTGCCCGCGCCCTACGGACTGGTCCGTTACGGCGTCGCCCCCGACCACCCGCGCATCAAGGGCATCATCACGGCGCTGCGCGAGGTGCTCGACCGCGGTGACATCCGCCTGTTCGGCAATGTGCGTTTCGGCGAGGACATCACCCTCGACGACCTCAAGCGCCACTACAACGCCGTCATCTTCGCCACCGGCGCCATCCGCGATGCCGAGCTCGAGATCCCCGGCATCGACGCCGAGGGTTCGTACGGCGCAGCCGACTTCGTGAGCTGGTTCGACGGTCACCCCGACGTGCCGCGCACGTGGCCGCTGGAGGCCGAGTCGATCGCCGTCATCGGCAACGGCAACGTCGCGCTGGACATCTCCCGCATGCTCGTCAAGCACGCCGACGACCTCCTGCCCACCGAGATCCCCGACAACGTCTACGAAGGACTCAAGGCCTCGCCCGTCACCGACGTGCACGTGTTCGGCCGCCGTGGCCCCGCACAGGTGAAGTTCACCCCGCTCGAGCTGCGTGAGCTCGGCGAGCTGCGGGACGTCGACATGGTCGTCTACGACGAGGATTTCGACTACGACGAGGCATCCAAGGCCGCCGTCGCCAGCAACAAGCAGGTCATGGTCATCGACCGGGTGCTGCAGTCGTGGCGTCAGCGTCCGTCGGCCAACAACGCCGGCGGCGAGGCGTCGCGCCGACTGCACTTCCACTTCTGGGCCAAGCCCGTCGAGGTGAAGAAGGACGAGGCCGGCCGGGTCAGCGCGTTCGTGTACGAGCGCACGCGTCCCGACGGCCAGGGCGGTGTCGTCGGCACCGGCGAGCTGCGCGAGGTGCCGGTGCAGGCGCTGTACCGCGCCGTCGGCTACCTCGGCTCACCCCTCCCGGGTGTGCCGTTCGACAAGCGTCACGGCGTGATCCCCAACCACGAGGGTCAGGTGCTGCGCAAGGACTCGAACGAGCGCGTGCCCGGCGTCTACGCGACCGGCTGGATCAAGAGGGGACCGGTGGGCCTCATCGGTCACACCAAGTCCGATGCCATGGAGACGGTCAGCCACATCATCAACGACCAGGGCTCGTGGTGGGACCCCGAGGACGCCTCCGAAGAGGCGATCCCCGAGTTGCTCGCCACCCGTGGCGTGCGCTGGACGGACCTCGAGGGCTGGCACCGCCTCGACGAGTACGAGGTCGCCCTCGGCGCCGCGCAGGAGCGCGCCCGCATCAAGGTCGTCTCGCGCGAGGAGATGATCACCGTCTCGCGCGGCGAGTAGCACCCGGGCGGCGGCGGTGTCCCACCGATAGGCTGACGGCATGCCGGAGCAATGGGTCACCGACATCCTCGGGGAGCCGTTCGAGAGCCTCACGATCCCGCTCGGCGAAGACGAGGAAGGCCCGCTCTTCGCGACCCTCGTGCGCAGCCTTCCGCAGCTGACCTCCCGGTTCACCGGACCGCTCCGCGACGTCGACGTGCTCTACGTGCACGGCTGGTCGGACTACTTCTTCCAGACCGAGCTGGCTCGGTTCTGGAACCGCCTCGGCGCCCGATTCCATGCCTTGGACCTGCGCAAGTACGGGCGCAGCCTCCGCCCGGGGCAGACGCCGGGCTACATCACGAGCCTCGATGAGTACGACGTCGACATCGAGGCGGCCCTGACCGTGATGGGGCACGCGAAGGATGCCGCGACCGGCCGTCGCCTCGTGCTGCTCGGGCACTCGACGGGCGGGCTCACCCTCACGCTGTGGGCCGCGCGCCACCGCGGGCGCGCGGCGGCGCTCGTCCTCAACAGTCCGTGGCTCGAACTGCAGCTCGGCGCGATCGGGCGCCAGGCCATCGCCCCGCTCGTGCAGGTGCGCGCCCGGCTTGATCCGCTCGGGACCCAACCCGCCGTCGATCTCGGTTTCTACACCCGCGCGCAGACCGAGCTGGGATCTCTCCCCGACCGTGTCGAACGGGTGCTGTGGCGGCCCGACCGCGGCTTCCCGACGCATCCAGGCTGGCTCATGGCGATCCTCGAGGGGCACCGCCGCGTCGCGGCCGGTGTCGACGTCGGCTGCCCCGCCCTCGTGATGCTCTCGACCCGTTCGTCGAACCCGCTGGTATGGGCGCCCGAGATGATCTCCGCCGACTCGGTGCTCGTCGTCGACGACATCGCCAAGGCCGCCACGCGCATCGGCACGCGCGTGAGCGTGGACCGCATCGACCGCGGCATCCACGACCTCTTCCTCTCTGCGCCGGAGCCGCGCGCCGAGGCCTACGCGGCTCTGAATGCTTGGCTCACGCGCGGGGCCCTCAGCCGGGTGTGATCTCTAGTCTGGAGACATGAACGGCTCTGTGAGGATGCCGCAGGGGAGCGCGGCACGATGACCGGTGATCTGCTGCTCAACATCGCGCTCGTGCTGGCGTTCGTGCTGATCGGCGGCGTGTTCGCCGCCACCGAGATGGCGCTCGTGACACTCCGCGAGAGTCAGGTGAACGCGATCGCGTTGCGCGGGCCGCGGGGCCAGAAGGTCGCCGACCTCGCCCGCAACCCCAACACATTCCTCTCGGCAGTGCAGATCGGGGTGACCGTCGCCGGCTTCGCCTCGGCGGCGTTCGGTGCCTCGTCGATCGCTCCGTCGGTGGCGCCGCTGTTCGTGGCGTGGGGGTGGTCGCAGTCCACCTCGACGCTGGTCGCGACCATCCTGCTGACGCTGGTGATCGCGTACCTGTCACTCGTGCTGGGCGAACTGGTCCCCAAGCGGCTCGCGATCCAGCGCAACGCGCAGTTCGCCTACGGCATCGCCCCGCTCGTGAACGGCTTCGCGCGGCTCATGCGCCCCGTCATCTGGCTGCTGTCGGTGTCGACCAACTTCATGGTGCGGCTGCTCGGCGGTGATCCGAACAAGACCGCCGAAGGGCTCAGCGACGAGGAGCTGCGCGACATCGTCTCGAGCCACGAAGGGCTCCCCGAAGACGAGCGGCGGATCCTCGACGACGTGCTGTCGATCCGTCACCGCCATCTGAGCGAGGTCATGCGGCCGCGACCCGAAGTGGTCACCCTCGACCTCGACGCCACGGTGGCCGAGGCGGCGGTACGTGTGCGCGACCTGCCGTTCTCGCGGTATCCGGTGCTCGACGAGTCGATCGACGACATCACCGGATTCGTGCACGTGCGCGACCTCCTCGAGGCTGCCGCCGATGATCCGGCGACGCCGCTGTCGACCATCGTGCGTCCCATCCGCTTCCTCCCGTCGACGGCGCGCGTGCTGCCGACGCTCACCGGCATGCGCGCCGACGGCGACCAGATCGCCGTCGTGGTCGACGAGTACGGCGGCACGGATGGCATCGTCACGCTGGAGGACCTGGTCGAGGAGGTCGTGGGGGAGATCTTCGATGAGTACGACACCGAGGTCGCCCCCGCGACCCTCGCCGCGCACGGCGGGCTCGTCGACGGACGGCTGAACCTGCAGGACTTCGAGGAGACCACCGGCATCAGCCTGCCGCGCGGGGCGAGCGACACCGTCGCGGGATTCGTCATCGAGCAGCTGGGCCGCCTCGCCGTGATCGGCGACAAGATCGAGGTGTCGGGGGCGACGATCCAGGTGGCCGAGATCGATCGTCGGCGCATTTCGCGCGTGCTCGTCACTCCTCGCGACGCCGGGGAGACGGTGGCCGCGCCCGGCGCGGACTGAACCATCGGGCGGAAGATACACCCGCCGAACCGGGCGTGTCGTTTGTACCGACAGGGTGTCGGTAAGGTGGGATGCATGGAGATCCTGAAGAACGTCATCCTCGCCATCCACATCATCGGAGTCGCGGCTCTGCTCGGAGGCGTGCTGTACCAGATGGGCTCCTCGCGCCGCGGCACCCCCCGCGTGCTGCCCGCCATGATGCACGGCGCCTGGACGATGCTCGCCACTGGCGTGCTGCTCGTCGGCCTGCAGTACCCGATCGGCAACGAGCCCAACAACGTCAAGATCAGCGTCAAGCTGGCCATCCTGATCGCGATCATCGTCATCGCGTTCATCAACCGCAAGAAGGAGCAGGTCGCTTCGTGGGTGCTGCCCACGATCGGTCTGCTCACCGTCGTGAACATCCTGCTCGCGACGGTCTGGAAGTAATCCCGCCGCCGGATGCAGCCCGGCTGTCACGACGATGCCCGCCCCGGTTTCCGGCGGCGGGCATCGTCCTTCAGCTGAATGAGTCTCCCAGCTTTTCCTGACATACTGTCGGCATCATGTCGACGGTTGTCGACAACCTCTCGATCAGAAAGCCCTCCATGTTTCTTGCGTTGCGCGAACTGAAGTTCGCCCGCGGCCGCTTCGCTCTGATGGGCGTCGTCATCGCCCTCATCTCGCTGCTCGTCGTGCTGCTGTCGGGCCTGTCCTCCGGACTGGTCAACGACGGCGTCTCCGGCCTCAAATCCATGCCCGCCACCGCGTTCGCCTTCGACGGCGGCACCAAGAAGGACAACGCCTTCAGCCGCTCGGTCGTCGACGAGGAGCAGCTGGCCGCGTGGCAGGGCGCTGAGGGCATCGCCGAAGCCGAGCCGATGGGCGTCAACATCGTCAACGGTGTGACCGACGACGGCACCCAGATCGACCTGACGCTGTTCGGCGTCGAGCCCGACGGGTTCATGGCGCCCCCGGTGTCATCGGGTGAGGGCATCGCCACTCCCGGCGGCATCGTCGTCTCGGAGCCGCTGAAGGACGAGGGTGTCGAGATCGGCACCGTCGTGACGCTCGAGCGCCTCGACCTGGAGCTGACCGTCGTCGGGTTCACCGAGGGGCAGGCGACCTTCGGCCACGTCGACGTCGCCTACCTGCCGCTGGACACCTGGAAGCTCATGGCAGCCGGTGCCGCCCAGCCCGGCGCCCCCACCGACGAGCAGATCGCCGCGCTGGACTTCCCATTCTCGAGCGTCGTGGCGCTCCAGGCGGCCGACGGTGTCAAGCCCGACTACGCCGCCGTCGACACGGATGCCGACACGACGACGATGACGCTGACCGAGTCGTTCAACGCCTCGCCCGGCTACGAGGCCGAGACCCTGACGCTCAGCATGATCCAGTTCTTCCTCTACGCCATCTCCGCGCTCGTCGTGGGCGCGTTCTTCACGGTGTGGACCATCCAGCGCAGCCACGACCTCGCGGTCCTGCGCGCCGTCGGTGCGTCCAGCCGCTACCTGCTGCGCGACAGCCTGATGCAGGCGGCCATCCTCCTCGTCGGCTTCACCGCGCTCGGCGTGGCGGCCGGCGTCGGACTCGGTGCGCTCATGCCGGACGCCATGCCCTTCGCGCTCGAAGCCGCCCCGATCGCCGTGGCATCCGGTCTGACGATCGCGCTCGGCCTCATCGGCGCCGCCGTCGCGGTGCTGCGCATCGTCCGAATCGATCCGCTCCGAGCCCTGGGAGGCCAGCGATGAGCACCGACAACATCCCCGCCCTCGACGTCAGCAACGCCGTACTCGAACTCGGCGACGGCGACTCGCGCGTCCGCGCCCTCGACGACGTGTCGGTGACCGTCATGCCCGGCGAGTTCCTCGCCATCGTGGGTCCCTCGGGCTCCGGCAAGTCGTCGCTGCTCGCGATCGCCGGCGCGCTGGCGCACCCCGACAGCGGCACCGTGCGCGTGCACGGCACCGACCTGGCGACGCTGTCCAAGCGCACCCGCGCGCGGTTCCGCCTGCGCAACATCGGGTTCGTCTTCCAGTCGGGCAACCTGCTGCCGGCACTCACGGCCGCGGACCAGCTGCGCCTCGCAGGCCGTCTGGCGGGCAACCGCCACGTCGACCCGATGCCCGTGCTGGAGTCGGTGGGCATGAGCCACCGCGCCGGTCACCGTCCGGGCGAGCTCTCCGGTGGCGAGCGTCAGCGCGTGGGGATCGCCCGTGCGCTCGTGAACCACCCGAGCCTGCTGCTGGTCGACGAGCCGACCGCCGCGCTCGACCGCCGTCGTAGCCACGAAGTGGTCCAGCTGCTGGCCGACCGGGCGCACGACGAAGGCGTCGCCGTGGTCATGGTCACCCACGACCGCGACGTGCTGGAGCACTGCGACCGCGTGCTCGAGATGGTCGACGGACGCCTGGGCGTTCCCGCCGTCGTCTGACCGCGGCATCCATCCGCGGCGCTCGACGCCGCCCCACAGACCGCCCTGCGCCGCGCCGCGTGGGGCGGTCTGCCGATTCCGGCCGGAGAAGGAGGATAATTTCCGGATGCCCAAGATCACCGCGCCCACCGTGGCCGAGCATCGCGCCGCGCAGCGCGCCGCGCTCGTGAGCGCCGGTGAAGCGCTGCTGACCGAGAAAGGCCTCGCGGCTGTGACTCCCGGCAGCGTCAGCGAGCGGGCCGGCATGGCGCGGTCGAGCTTCTACGACTACTTCCCCTCGAAAGACGACCTGCTGGTCGCGATCGCCATCTCCGCGATCGACCGGTGGGATGCCGAGATCGAGCAGGAGCTCGACGGGGTCGAGCCGGGGCTTCCCGAACTGCGCGCCTATGTCGATGCCACCATGCGCATGACGGCCGACGGCAAGCACGCCATCGCCGGGGCTCTGCGGGAGGCCAACCTCAGCCCCAGCCGGATGGACGACCTCATGGTGCTCCACGACGCGCTCATGCGCCCGCTCATCCGCGTGCTCGCGGATCTGGACCTGCAGGCATCCCCGTCGACCGTCGCTCTCGTGCAGGGAGTGCTCGGTGCCGGCGTGCAGTTGGTGACGCACGGCATCGCGCCCGACGCGGCCGCCGACGACGTGTACCGGCTGCTCACCCGCGGGATCGTGCCTGATCCCGGCGCCCGCCCGGCGCCGTCCGGCGCCGTCTGAAGCTACACCTGCCGGTCCCGGCGGTCGAAGGCACCGCCACGCACCGACGTTTGCGGCGGGGGCATCCGCTCTGCCAGGATGGGCGCGGCTGGGGAGCCGAATCTGGGGATTCCGCGGACGCGAGCGGTTGTTCATCGCGTCTTGAGGCACCGACACTGCAGTGTGCCGAGCGGTTCGCGCGGCGAGAGGACACTTCCCGAGTCAGGAACCCACCGCGGAGATGATCCGCTCTCGAGGAAGCGTCAACGAAGAAGTGACCGAGTCGTACCAGCACCAGCACGTCGTCTACCAGCACATCGTCCGAGCGCCGTCGAACGGGCAGGGGGTGGCCGCGCTCGTTGTCGGCATCCTGGCGATGTTCTTCGGGGTCACCGTTCCCATCCCGGTGTGGGGCCTCTTCGTGAGCTTCGTGGCGTTTCCGCTGAGCGTCGTGGCCATCATCCTCGGACACATCGGCCTCGCGGCGGCGCGGCGCGTCGGAGTGGGACGCGGCAACGCGCTGGCCGGGGCGATTCTGGGGTACATCACGCTGGCCATCTGTCTGCTCACGACCGGGTTCTGGTTCGCGGCCCTCAGCGGGGCCGCATCGAGCGCGTCCCTCTGAGCGTCACGTGCGCAGAGTGCGGGTCGGCGGCGTGGCGGCGGACTTCCTCGTGCCGCCGAAGTGGCCGACGCCGACGGACAGATGGATCCGCAACAACACCTTCTGGGAACCGCCGCCGGGGTGGACTCCGCTCGGCGGCCTGCCGCCGGCCCCCGTCGGGTGGGTGTTCTGGAAGCCCAACCCGCAGTTCCTGCGGCGCCGCATCGCGACCGATGCGGCGCTGGCGCTGTGGGCGCGGCTGTCGAATCTCCTCTTCCTGTTCTGGGTGGCGCTCGCCGCGCTGCACGTCGTGGTCACGGTGATGGAGTTGCCGCGTCCGCCCGCCCTCGGATTCCTCCTCAGCGGGGCGTTGATCGCGAGTCTTGGCTGCACGATCGTGCGCGAGTCCCTGCGGACCCGGCTCATCCGGCGCACCGCGCAGCAGGCCGCCGTCGCTGCCGCCGACGAGCGGCAGCGCCGGCTCGTCCGTGAGTACCAGCGGTACCTGGCGGACCCGGCATGACGCTGGACGAGGCACGCGCCGTCCTCGGCCTCGAGCGTGGAGCGACCGGTGAGGAGGTCCGCAAGGCGTATCTGCGGTGTGCGCGCGTCTCGCACCCCGACCGGCATCCGGAGGCGGATGCCGCAATGCGCGCGCAGTACGCGCACGACTTCGACCGCGCGCGCGAAGCCCGCGACATCCTGTTGCTCGTCGCGCCGGCCACCTGCCGACCCGCAGCCCCGGAGCCGCCGCGGCCGGCCCCGGCATCCGATCGGAACCCTGCTCCAGCATCGTCGGCACCCACGCCGGGCAGCAGGCGGGCGGCACGCGCGCGACGCGCGCAGCCCCGCGCCACCGACATGCCGCCGCGCACGACCCTGCGGTTCGAGGAGTTCGTGCGGCAGACGGATGCCGAGGGCTTCGGGCCCGGGGTGAAGACGGGCCTGTACCGCGACCTGACGAGGGTCGTCGTGTGGTCAGGGCTCGCGCTCGTCGCGGGAGGCGTCGGTGCGGGCATGGTGCTCCTGGCGGTCGGCTGAGCACCGCCTGGTGGGCGCGGGAGTCGGCTGGCGGTGGTCGTCGATGACGGGGCGCGCGGACCTCGCGAGCGGCCCACGTCCCCTACGCCGCGCGTAGCCTGGATGCATGAGTGGCGCACTGAGCACGACCCCGGCGGTGGGGAGTCGGTACGCCCGCGAGTTCCCCGAGCTGGCGGTGCCGTGGCGGGCGCAGGAGTTCCCCGACGCGCGGCTCCTCGTGCTCAACGAGCCGCTGGCCGCCGAGCTGGGTTGGGATGCCGCAGCCCTCCGCGACGGTGACGGCGCCGGCGTGCTGGTCGGTGCCGGACTCCCCGACGCGGCGGAGCCGGTCGCCCAGGCCTACGCCGGCCACCAGTTCGGCGCGTACTCGCCTCGTCTCGGCGACGGTCGCGCGTTGCTGCTCGGTGAGGTCGCCGACGCGAACGGGCGCCTGCGCGACATCCACCTGAAGGGTTCGGGCCCGACCCCGTTCGCCCGGGGCGGCGATGGGCTCGCGGCGACCGGACCGATGCTGCGGGAGTACATCGTCAGCGAGGCCATGCACGCCCTCGGCGTGCCGACGACCCGCGCGCTCGCCGTCACCGCGACCGGCGAGGACGTGTATCGCGAGAGCGTGCTCCCCGGCGCGGTACTCACCCGCGTCGCGAGCAGCCACCTGCGGGTGGGCACTTTCCAGTACGCCGCCGCGATGGGTGACGACGACCTCGTGCGTCGCCTCGTCGCCCACGCCCTCCACCGGCACTACCCCGACCGTGCCGCGGCCGACAACCCGTCGCTCGCGCTGCTTGAGGCCGTCATCGACGCGCAGGCCGCGCTCATCGCGCAGTGGATGCTGGTGGGCTTCGTCCACGGCGTCATGAACACCGACAACATGACGATCTCGGGCGAGACGATCGACTACGGCCCGTGCGCCTTCATGGATGCCTTCGATCCGGCATCCGTGTACAGCTCGATCGACCTGCAGGGCCGCTACGCCTTCGGCCGGCAGCCGCTGATCGCCGAGTGGAACCTCGCGCGATTCGCCGAGACCCTGCTGCTCACGCTCGATGACGACGAGGACCGCGCCGTCGAGCTCGCCCAGGAGGCCCTCGGCCGGTTCCGCGGCGCCTACAACGCGGCCTGGTTCGCCGGGATGCTGCGCAAGCTCGGTCTGCCGGCAAGCGCGGGCGCCGGCGCGACCGAGGACCCGGTCACCACAGCGCTGCTCACCGACCTCATCGGCCTGCTCCACGTCGGTCGCGTCGACTACACCGGGTTCTTCCGGCAGCTCAGTGCCGCTGCGCGCGGCGACCAGGCGCCGGCCCGTGCGATGTTCAGCGACCCCGACCCGTTCGATCTGTGGGCACCGCGCTGGTTGGAGCACGGCCCCGACGCCGACGTGATGGACGCGGTGAACCCCGTCTACATCCCGCGCAATCACCTCGTCGAAGAGGCGTTGGATGCCGCGACGGGCGGTGATCTGTCGCCCGTCGAGCGACTGGTCGACGCCGTGACGTCACCGTATGTCCAGCGCCCCGGCTTCGAGCGTTACGCGGAGCCCGCGCCCGAGGCGTTCGGCCCGTACCGCACCTTCTGCGGCACCTGACGCTCGAGGGGGTGTGACGCGAGCCCGTGTCAGACCCGTTGCCGCACGACGCGCGCCGTGGCATCCGGGTCGGGTCGGTGCATGACCGATTCCGGCACGATCACGAGCTCGGCGTGCGGCATCGCCTGCGCCAGCCGATCGGCGGAGGCGACCAGCATGGGGAACGTCTTCTCGCCGCGCAGGATCGTGACCGGCTGCGACACTGCCAGCATCTCGGGAGTGGGCGTCGACAGCTGCCGTGTGAGGGTGGCGTCGTAGACGGTGGACTGGGCGACCGCGACGAGCGAGTCGAACATGTCGCTTTGTCGGATCTGCTCCACCATCTCCGGCGGCAGTTCGACGCCTTCGAGCTGGAACGTGACGACGGCCTCGTCGCTCCTGCCGTCGTCGACGAGGCGCTGCAGTCGCTCGGGCAGGTCTGCGGCGGGGTCGTCGACGCCGAACCGGAACGGCGGCTCCGACAGGAAGAGGGCGCTCATCGGCACGCCGCGGGCTGCGGCGAACAGGGCGAGCACGGCACCCGACGAATGCCCGAGCACCATCGCGTCGCCGCCGACCGCATCGACTACCGCGGCGACGTCGTCGGCCTCGTTCTCGGGCGTGGAGCCGCGGCGGTCGCCGCTGGAGCCGCGCCCGCGCCTGTCCACGGTCACCGCGCGGAACCCCTGTTCCGCAAGCGCGTTCGCGATCGGCGCGCCGTCGGAGGCCACCGAGAACGCGCCGCCGACGATGATGATCGGCGGTCCGTCTCCGACCTCGTCGAACGCGATCGTGGTGCCGTCGGCGGACGTCGCTGTCTTCACGCTGACAAGAAAGCACGGACCACGCGCACCCGCAAGACATCGAGCGGCGCGTCCGCGCCGGCATCCCTCACGCCCGCGAGCCGGTTCCGCCCCGCCGTCGTCTCGGGTACCTTTTCGGACATCGCCCGCCGAGGGAGGGACGCGGATGCCCGAGACCACCTGCCACGTCTCGATGTCCCTCGACGGCTTCGTCGCAGGGCCCGACCAGAGCCTCGACGATCCGCTCGGCAGGCGCGGCATGGAGTTGCACCGCTGGCACCTGGGCGACCCGCGCGCGACCCAGGCCGACGCCATCACGTCCGCCCGGCTGGGGCGCCCGCGCGGTGCATACGTGATGGGACGCAACATGTTCGGCCCGATCCGTGGCGCGTGGGATGGTGACTGGCGCGGCTGGTGGGGACCTGAGCCGCCGTACCACGCACCCGTGTTCGTGCTCACCCACTACGCCCGCGACCCGATCGAGATGGAAGGCGGAACCACCTTCCACTTCGTCACCGGAGGCTTCGATGACGCCTACGCGCGCGCGGTCGAGACCGCAGGCGAGGGCGGCGTCCACATCGCGGGCGGAGCCTCGACCGTGCGGCAGGCTCTGCGCGCGGGGGTCGTCGACGAACTGACCCTCGACATCGCGCCCGTGCTGCTCGGCTCGGGGGAGCGCATCTTCGACGGAGGCGAGTCGTTCGGGTTCGAGCCCGTCGAGGTGCTGCACTCGCCGCTGGCCACGCACGTCCGCTACCGCCGGGTGGAGGTGGCATGACCTACCGTTTTCACGGGATGTGTCTACCGTTTGCGGCGTGACACGGTGACCAAGCGGACCACCTGATCGCGCCTACGCTGGAAGGCATGCTGATCGGTTCCATCCGCCCTGTCGAGACCCGCGAGATCGCGGTTGAAGGCGATTCCCTCGCGGAGCTGCACAAGAAGCTCACTGCCCAGACCCCGGCGGGTTGGGAGCTCGCGGAGGCTCCGGTGCGTATGACGAAGGGTACCGTCGCGGTGACCGCTGTCGGGAAGTTCGTCCGCCGCGACGGAGCGCGCGAGATCGAAGCGGACGACATGGCCGCCCTGCGAGCAAAGGTTCCGGCCGGTTGGCAGTTGACCAACGTCCGGCAGATCTGAGGACGACGGCATTCATGTGTGCAGCCGACGTCGGAAATCGCTGAGCGTCACCATCACACTGTTCGGGTGCCCGGCAGGTGCGCCAGTTCTCGCTCCAGCCCGCCGCCCTACCGGTAGTTGATGAACTGCAGGTCGACGTCCAGGTCGGCCGCCTTCAGCAGTCG
>Ga0233363_1000792_pt1 | contig 13194 bp, 15 predicted proteins | sample ElkDunMinimDraft_18_FD_191534 | JGI IMG/M metagenome (GOLD analysis project Ga0233363, IMG submission 191534) | Fecal eukaryotic communites from dung pellets of Tule Elk in California, USA - Elk Dung C16 | ecosystem: Host-associated > Mammals > Digestive system > Large intestine > Fecal | place... | reverse complement strand
GTTCACCAAGGACACGACCGGGTGGAACGTGGCCGCCACGGACGGCGCCGCCGTCGTGGCCCAGCAGCCCGTGACGTTCGACGCGGACGGGGCGATCACGGCGCCCACGTCGCTCACCGTCGGCGGTGTCGCCGTCGACCTGACCGCGCTCACCGGCTACGCGGGCCTCGACACCGCGCAGGCGGCGTCGACGGACGGGCAGGCCGCGGGCACGCTGCTGTCGTTCGCCCTCGGTGCGGACGGCACCATCACCGGCGCCTTCAGCAACGGGCTCAAGCAGGTCATCGGCCGCATCGCGCTCGGGTCGTTCACCAACCCGGCCGGGCTGGAGAAGGCGGGAGGCTCGCTGTACCGCACGAGCGTCAACTCCGGCGACGCGCAGGTCGGCACCGCGGGCACCGGGGGGCGCGGGTCGCTGGCCGGCGGTGCCCTCGAGATGTCCAACGTCGACCTGTCCAGCGAGTTCACCAGCCTCATCGTGGCGCAGCGCGGGTTCCAGGCGAACTCCCGCATCATCACCACGTCCGACGAGGTGCTGAACGAGCTGGTCAACCTCAAGCGCTGATGGTCGACGGCATCGCGGCGATCGCCGCACGCATGGCGCAGATCCGCCAGGTCGTCGAGCCGGCGACGGTGGTCGTGGCGTCCCCCGCCACGACCACCGCGTCGCGCACGGCCTTCGCGGACGCGCTGTCGCAGGCCGTCGCCACGTACGCGCCAGCGGCGGCGACCCCCGCGACCACGGTCGACACGTCCCCCTCGTCCGTGCGGCGCATCAACGGCGACATGCTGCCCAACGGGCTGGCGGGCCACCAGAACGGCAAGGTCCCCGACGCGGCGCTGACACCGGTGGGCGACACCGGCCACCGCCTGTGGCAGCCCGCCGCGCAGCAGCTCACGCGCCTCATCGCGGACGCGAAGGCCGAGGGCGTCACCATCGGCATCACCGACTCCTACCGCACGTACGAGACGCAGGTCGACCTGGTGCGCCGCAAGGGCCTGTACTCGCAGGGCGGCCTGGCCGCGGCACCGGGCACGTCGGACCACGGGTGGGGCCTGGCGGCGGACCTGCGCCTGGACGCCTCCGCGCAGGCGTGGATGCGCGCCAACGCCGAGCGCTACGGGTTCGCCGAGGACACGCCGCGCGAGCCGTGGCACTGGGCCTACCAGACCTGAGGCCCGCGCCGGACGGTCGGCCCGGACACCTCAGACCCGGGCCGACGTGGCCGATGAGGAGGGTGCGCACCACGGACGGGGCGCACGCGGTGGGCGTCGGCAGGGGCCGCCCGCCCGCGTACCGCAGCAGGACCAGGGACGGGGCGTGCCGTGATCGTCGTGACGCGACTCAGCGGGGGCAGGTTCGGGGTGAACCCCGACCTCGTCCAGCGCGTGGACAGTGCACCCGACACGATCCTCACCCTCGTCGACGGCACCAAGCTCATCGTCAAGGAGTCCCTCGACGAGGTGATCTCCCTGGTCCGCGAGCACCGCGCCGGCCTGCTCGCCCGCGCGCGGGACATCGAGCGGCTGGGGCCGGTCCAGGCCGTCCCGGACCTCGACGACGCTGACGACGACCCGCCGCCACCGGTGCGCCTGCGACCGAGGAGCCACTGATGGACCCCGCCGGCATCCTCGGCATCGTCATCGCGTTCGGCGCGATCTTCGCAGCCCTGTCGATCGAGGGCGCGGACCCCATGTCGATCCTGCTGCCCGCGCCGCTGCTGCTCGTCTGGGGCGGCACGCTCGGCGTCGGCCTCGCCGGCCACACCCTGAAGGACGCGATGGCCGCCTTCGCGGCGGTGCCGCGGGTCCTGCGTGCCCGGGCGCCGCAGGCGGGGGCGAACGTCGACACGGTCGTCGCGCTCGCGGAGCGCGCCCGGCGCGAGGGCCTGCTGGCGCTGGAGGACGACGCGCGCCAGGTCGAGGACCCGTTCCTGCGGGAGGGCCTGCAGGCGGCGATCGACGGCACGGACCCCGAGGACCTGCGGATGATCCTGGAGGACAGGATCGCCACCAAGCGCACCGTCGACCGCGTCAACTCCAAGTACTTCATCGACATGGGCGGGTACGCGCCGACGATCGGCATCATCGGGACCGTCATCTCGCTCGTGCACGTCCTGGAGAACCTCTCGGACCCCTCCGCCCTGGGCCACTCCATCGCCGCCGCGTTCGTCGCGACGCTGTGGGGCATCCTGTCGGCGAACGTCGTGTGGCTCCCGCTCGGCACCCGGATCCGGCGCATCTCCGACCTCGAGTGCCAGCAGATGGAGGTCACGCTCGAGGGGCTGCTGGCGGTGCAGTCCGGCGCGAACCCGCGCCTGGTCGGCGAGCGGCTGCGGAGCCTGCTGCCCGTGGAGCGCGGCCGCGACGACGCGCGCGGGGCTGCCGCGTGAGCGTGGCCGGACCGCGCGGACGCCGCCGCAGGGCCGTGCCCGAGGACGAGCACGTCAACCACGAGCGGTGGCTGGTCAGCTACTCGGACATGATCACCGTGCTCATGGCGCTGTTCATCGTCCTGTTCGCGATCAGCCAGGTCGACCAGGAGAAGTACATCGCGCTGAGCAAGTCGCTCGCGGCCGGGTTCGGCGACGTGCGGCCCGACGTGTCCGCGGCGGTCCTCGACGGTGCGCCCGGCGTGCTCGAGGGTCTGGCGCCGCAGCACTCCGACCCGGACGCCGGGACCGCGGGACTCGTCGACGCCGACAGCGGCCTGGGGGAGCAGGGCACCACGCCCGCGCCGCAGGCCTCCGTGGACCCCGCCCTGCTCGCGGCGGCGCAGGCGGAGGCCGCGCACCTCGGCCGGATCCGGGACGCGATCCGCGCCGGGCTGGCCGACCACGGGCTCGACGGGGTGGTGACGTTCCGGATCGACGAGCGGGGCCTGGTCCTCGGGCTGGTCGCGGACGACGTGTTCTTCGCCCCGGCGAGCGCCGTGCTGACCGACACCGCACGGCAGGTGCTGGACGTCGCGGGTCCGACGCTCGTCGGCCTGGCGGAGCAGATCGCCGTCGAGGGGCACGCGAACGTGCTGCCCGTCTCCGGGCGCTACCCCACCAACTGGGAGCTGTCGGCCGACCGCGCGACGCAGGTGCTGCGTCACCTCGTCGAGCGGGACGGCCTGCCGCCGGGCAGGGTGTCGGCCGTCGGGTACGGGGACGCGCGCCCCGTCGCGGGCGGCCTGGACGACGCCTCGCTCGCCCTGAACCGGCGCGTCGACCTCGTCGTGCTGAGCGAGGCGCCCGAGAGCGTGCGCCGGCTCGTCCCCACGGTGGTCACGCCGTGACCGCCGTCCGCCGCCCCGAGACGGAGGTGTGAGATGCCCGTCGAGCAGCGGGTCGTGTCCCGGCAGAAGATCGGTGCCCGGTCGTCCGCGACGACCGAGGCGCCGCCGGCGACCCCGGCGGAGCCGCCGCCGGCGAAGCGGTCGCGCCGCCGGCTCCTCGTCGTGGTGCTGGTCGTGGCCCTCGTCGCGGCGGGCGGCGCCGCCTGGTACCTGCTGGGGCGCGGCGACGCGACCGGCGCGCCCGCCCCCGAGCCCGCGCCGCAGGCCGGTGAGGTCGTCCAGGTCCAGGCCGTCAGCGTCAACCTCGCCGACGGCCACTACCTGCGCCTCGGCCTGGGGCTGCAGCTGACGGCCGACGCGCACACCGTGCCGGACACGTCGCGCGCGCTGGACCTGGCCATCGCCCTGTACTCCGGCCGCACGGTCGGTGAGGTCCTTGACCCCGCGACGCGGGACGCCCTCAAGGCGGAGCTCGCCGAGCAGCTCTCCGCCGCCTACGAGGGCGAGGTGATGGACGTCTACCTGACGAACTACGTCACGCAGTGACGTGACCTCACCGGCGCCACGGAGGGCGCCGCCGTCGCTCCCCGCCGCGCGCGACCGTGCCGCGCGACGCACCGCCCAGGACGGGCGGCGGGAGATCCACCGCACGGTCGGCTCACCGGTGGCGCACTCGTCGTCCCCGCGGACGCGACCCACCCGGCCGTTCTCCTCACGACCGCGCGCGGTCCGCCGATGGGGTGGTCGTGACGCCGTCCCCGCCCGTGACCGCCGCGCCCGTCCCCGGTGCGCCGGCGCGCCGCCGCGCCCGCACCAGCACCCCGGTGCCGTACGACTTCCGCCGGCCCCTGACGCTGTCCCGCGAGCACGCCCGCCACCTGTCGATGGCGCTCCAAAGGTTCGCCCGGCAGTGGGGGACCCAGCTGACGGCGCGCCTGCGCGCGCTGGTGCAGGTGACGTTCGAGGACATCACCCTCGTCACGTACGACGAGCACGTCGCGAGCCTGCCGACCCCGACCGCCCTGTTCGTGTGCGCGGTCGACCAGCCGCGCGGGACCGCGCTGCTGCAGATGCCCGTGGCCACCACGCTGGTGTGGGTCGACTACCTCTTCGGCGGCACCGGGATCGGCGACGACCGCGAGGGTCGTGAGCTCACGGAGATCGAGACCACCGTGGTGCGCGAGCTCGTGGCGCACGCGCTGGCGGACCTGTCCTACACGTTCGCGGCGATCATGCCGCTCGAGCTCACGGTCCGCTCGGTGCAGTACAACCCCCAGTTCGTGCAGGCGGTCGCCGCGACCGACGCCGTGCTCTCGGCGCGCTTCACGCTGCGCGTCGGGGAGGACCGCGTCGACACGGCGACGCTCATGCTCGCCGCGGAGCCCGTGCTCGCAGCCATGCGCGCCGAGCAGCGGCCCGAGGGCCACGAGCAGGGGCACGACGCGCTGGACCGTGCGCGCGCCGACCTCGAGCGCGCGACCCTCGACGTCCCGGTCGAGGTGGCGGTGCGCTGCACCCCGCGCACGCTGCACCCCCGTGACGTCGTCGACCTCGCTGTCGGCGACGTCCTGCCGTTGTCCCACCCCGCGAGCCGGCCCCTGGAGGTCGTGGTCGACGACGTCGTGCTCGCGCACGCCGCCGCGGGCACGCACGGGTCGCGGCTCGCCTGCCAGGTCGTCAGCGTCGAGGAGAAGCCCGCATGAGCACCACGTCCACCGTCGTCGACATCCTGGCCGCCGCCGCCGCGGCGGCGCCCCTCGTGCCGGCCGCCGTGCCGCTCGGCGCCGCCCCCGCGGCGACGCCGCCGCCCGCCGACGCACCCGCGGTCGTCGCGGTCGTCGTGGGGCGGGTGGCCGCCGAGCTCGCGCTCGTGCTCGGCCCGCAGGTCGCGCAGGCGCTCGCGGAGGGCACCGACGGCGCGGCCGTCGACCCCGCCGCCGCGCTGCACCCCGCCCTGCAGGCCGCGGCCGCGACGCTCGGCGACGGGGTGCTGGAGCCCGCCCGGGCGACGACGGCGGGCCTGGTCATGGGGCCGGGCAGCCAGGTCGTCGCGCTCGAGGGCGTGGGCGGCACGTACGCCTGGCTCGTCGTGCGCGAGCGCCCGGGCGTCGCGCCGGCGGCCGCGCCGGGCGTGCCGTCGCAGCGCGGCGCGTCGCTGCGGGCGCTGTACGACGTCGAGCTCACGCTCACGGCGGAGATCGGCCGTACCCGCCTCCCCCTGCGCCAGGTCCTGGACCTCACGCCGGGCACGGTCCTCGAGCTGGACCGCGCCGCCGGCGGCCCCGCGGACGTCGTGGTCAACGGCCGGCTCGTCGCCCGCGGCGAGATCGTGGTGGTCGACGAGGACTTCGCCGTCCGGATCACCGAGATCGTCAGCGGTCCGGACGCGGTCTGATGGACGAGCTCCTGCTGGTCGGCCGCGTGCTCCTGTCGCTCGCGTGCGTCGTCGGGCTCATCTGGTACGTGGCGCGCCGGTACGGCGCCTCGCGGCCGGCCCGGGACGACCGCGAGCCGCGCGTGCGCGTCATCGACCGGCAGGCGCTGGGGCGCACGTCGGGGGTCGCCGTGGTGGCGGTCGGCAACCGCCGCCTGCTCGTCGGCTTCGGGGAGCAGCAGGTGGGCCTGCTGACCGAGCTCGGGCCCGTCGTCGAGCTCGCGGCGCCCGCCGCCGCCGACGCCGCCGTCCCGTCGCCCCGGTCCGCGACGGACGCCGGTGCGCCGCCGGTGGGTGCACGGCCCGCGGGGGTGCTGGCCGGCTCGGTGCTGTCACCGGAGACGTGGCGTGCCACGCTGCGGGCGCTGCAGGACCGCACGGTGCGGCGATGACGGAGCGGCAGGGGGCCCGCACGACGCGCGTGCCGGGGCGCGTCGTGCTGCTCGGGGCGGTGCTGCTCGCGCTCCTGGTGCTGCAGGTCGCGCTGGCGGGCGGGGCGCACGCGGCGGTCGGCCCGACGCCGCCCGCGGCGCCGGGGGACCCGGCCGCACCCGGTGTCGGCGAGGTCACCGTGCAGGTCAACGGCATCAACGGCACGCCCAGCGGGTCGATCGTGGTGCTGCTGGGCATCACGCTGCTGTCGGTCGCGCCCTCGCTGATCCTCCTGACCACGAGCTTCACCAAGATCCTCGTGGTGCTGTCGCTGACCCGCAACGCCCTCGGTCTGCAGGGCGTGCCGCCCAACCAGGTGCTGGCCGGCATCGCGCTGTTCCTGTCGCTCTTCGTCATGGCCCCCGTGATCGGCGGGGTCAACGAGCTCGGCGTGCAGCCCTACCTTGACGGCAGCCTGACGTTCACGCAGGCCGTGGACGCGGGCCAGCAGCCGCTGCGCGAGTTCATGCTCGCGCACACCCGGGAGGCCGACATCGCGCTGCTGACCCGCGCGGCCGAGCAGCCCAACCCGCAGACGCCCGCCGACGTGCCCTTCACGGTCCTGGCGCCGGCCTTCCTGCTCTCCGAGCTGCGCGCCGCGTTCATCATGGGCTTCGTCATCTTCGTGCCGTTCCTCGTCATCGACCTCGTCGTCTCGGCCGCGCTCATGGCGATGGGCATGATGATGCTGCCGCCCATCATGGTGTCGCTGCCGTTCAAGCTGCTGCTGTTCGTCCTCGTCGACGGCTGGGGCCTGGTCGTCACGGCGCTCGTCGGCTCGTACGCCGGCGGTGGCTAGTGGACACCAACGCGGTCCTCGACATCGCCCTCGACGCCCTGGTCCTCGCGGCCAAGCTCGCGGCCCCCGTGCTCGTCACGGCGCTGGTCGTGGGTTTCACCGTCTCCCTCGTGCAGTCGGTGACCCAGATCCAGGAGGTCACGCTCTCGTTCGTGCCCAAGGCCGTCGCCGCCGGCGCCGCGCTGCTCGTCTCCGGGCACTGGATGATCACCGAGCTCGTCACGTTCACCCACGACCTCTACGGCCGGATCCCGGCGCTCGTGGGCGGGTGAGCCCCCGACGATGGACCCCGTCGCCGTCACGCTGCCGCTCGCCGCGGTCGAGACCACCCTGCTCGCGTCCGTCCGGATGATCGCCTTCCTGGTGGTCGCCCCGCCGTTCGCGCAGCGGGGCGTGCCCGGGCCCGTGAAGGTGGCCCTGGGCACGGGGCTCGCGCTCGCGGTCGCGCCGCGCCTGCCCCAGGTGGCGTCCGCGAGCACGGCCGTGTTCTTCGGCGACCTCGTGCTGCAGGCGCTCGTGGGCGCCGCCACGGGGTTCCTCGTGTACCTGCTGTTCGCGGCCGTGCAGTCGGCGGGCGCCCTCATCGACCTGTTCGGCGGGTTCCAGATCGCCACCGCGTTCGACCCCATGAGCATGACGAGCGGCGCCCAGTTCTCGCGGCTCTACCAGCTGCTCGCCGTCGTCCTGCTGTTCGCCTCCGACGGGTACCAGCTGGTCGTCGCCGGGCTGGTGCGGACCTTCGACGCGCTGCCGCTCGGCGTGGTGTTCTCCACCGCGGCGTACGGGCAGAGCGTCGCCGACGGGCTCACGGACATGTTCGTCGCCGCCCTGCAGATCGCCGGGCCGCTGCTCGTCGTGCTGTTCCTCGCCGACATCGGCCTGGGCCTGCTGACGCGCGTGTCGCCCGCCCTCAACGCGTTCGCGCTCGGCTTCCCGCTGAAGATCCTGCTGACGCTCACCCTCTCCGGCTTCGCGCTGCTCGCGCTGCCCGGCATCCTCGGCGTCCTCGCGGGCGACGCCGCCACGACCGTCCCGGCGGCGCTGCGATGAGCGGGGAGCGCAGCGAGAAGGCCACGCCGCAGCGGATGAAGGACGTGCGGCGCAAGGGGCAGCTCGGCCGGTCGCAGGACCTGTCGGCCTGGGTGGGCCTGGGCGCCGCCGCCGTCATGCTGCCCGGCGTGCTCGCCCGCGCCCAGGGCGCGGCGCTCGACCAGATGGCCCAGGTCCAGGCGGTCGCCGTCACGGCCGACCCCGCGCAGGCCGTCGAGGTGCTGCGCGACGCGCTGACGAGCCTGGGGGCGACGCTCGCGCCGATGTTCGCCGTCCTGGTGCTCGTCACCGTCGTGGTCGCCGCCGCGCAGGGCGGCATCACGTTCCGCAGCATGAAGCCGCGCTTCGACCACCTCAAGCCGGCCGCCGCGGCCAAGCGCTTCGTCGGGCCGCAGGCGCTGTGGCAGGGCGCCAAGACCCTGCTCAAGACGCTGGCAGTCGCCTCCGTGCTCGTCATGGGCGTGCAGGCGATGGTGCCGACCCTCATGGCCTCGGGCACCCTGCCGCTGTCCGCGGTGCTCGGCGCGGCGGGGAGCGGCGCGGCCGACCTGCTGCGCGGCGGCATCGCGGCCGGCATCGGGCTGGCCGTCCTCGACCTCGCCGTGGTCCTGCGTCGCAACCGCAAGTCGACGCGGATGACGAAGCAGGAGATCAAGGAGGACCACAAGCGCACCGAGGGCGACCCGCAGGTCAAGGGCGCCATCCGCGCGAAGCAGGCGCGCATGAGCCGCAACCGGATGATGGCGGAGGTCGCGCAGGCCGACGTCGTGCTCGTCAACCCGACGCACGTGGCCGTCGCGCTGCGCTACGAGCCCGGCACGGGCGCGCCACGCGTCGTGGCCAAGGGCGCCGGGGTCGTCGCGGCCCGGATCCGTGAGCTCGCCGCCGAGCACCGCGTCCCGCTGGTCGAGGACGTGCCGCTGGCACGGGCCCTGCACGCCGCGTGCGAGATCGACCAGGAGATCCCCGAGCAGCTGTTCACCGCCGTCGCCCGCGTGCTCGCGTTCGTCATGGCGCTGCGGCGCCGCGGCGCGAGCGCCGGGCAGCACCGTCTGCCCACCGGCTCCGCGCTGCCGGCCGGCACCCCCGTCCCCCCTCGAGGCCGTCGCCCCCGCGCCGGCACCGCCACCAGGAGCTGACCGTGCAGAACCGTTCCGTCGCCCGCCTCGCGGTGCCCATCGGCGTCGTGGGCATCGTGCTGATGCTGGTCGTGCCGCTGCCCGCGCCGTTGCTGGACGTGCTGATCGTCGTGAACATCACCGGCTCGCTCGTCGTGCTGCTGACCAGCATGTACGTGCGCAAGCCGCTCGACTTCTCGGTCTTCCCCTCGCTCATCCTCGTGCTGACGCTGTTCCGGCTCGGCATCAACGTGGCCAGCACCCGCCTGGTGCTGCGCGACGGGTTCGCGGGGGAGGTCATCGACGCGTTCGGCCACTTCGTCGTCGGCGGGTCGCTCGTCATCGGCCTGGTGATCTTCCTCATCCTCGTCGTCATCCAGTTCGTCGTCATCACCAGCGGTGCCGGTCGCGTGGCGGAGGTCGGGGCGCGGTTCACGCTCGACGCGATGCCCGGCAAGCAGATGGCCATCGACGCCGACCTGAACTCCGGGCTCATCGACGAGGAGCAGGCGCGCCGCCGCCGGGCGGAGATCTCGGCGGAGGCCGACTTCTACGGCGCCATGGACGGTGGCTCGAAGTTCGTCAAGGGCGACGCGATCGCCGGCATCGTCATCACCATCATCAACCTGGTCGGCGGCTTCGCGATCGGCATGCTCCAGATGGGCATGTCCGCCGGGGAGTCGATCAACCGCTTCAGCCTGCTGACCATCGGTGACGGCCTCGTCACCCAGATCCCCGCGCTCCTGCTCGCGGTGTCCACCGGCATCGTCGTCACGCGGGCCACCGCCGAGGGGGACATGGGCACGGCCGCGGCCGTGCAGCTCACGCAGTCCCGCACGGCCCTCATGGTGGCGGGCGGCGCCGGGGTCGCGCTGGCGCTGCTGCCGGGCATGCCGAAGGTGCCGTTCCTGCTCGTCGGCGGGCTCCTCATGATCGCGGCCCAGCGCGTCGGGGCGAGGGAGAAGGCCGAGGCCGCTCGCGACGAGGCCCCGGCCGTCACCGGGGACCCCACCGCGCCACCGGCCGACGGCCCGGAGCAGCTCATCGAGCAGATGCGCGTGCACACCCTCGAGATCCTGCTGGCGCCCGACCTCGTCGACCTCGTCGGCGCCGGGCCCGACCGCGACCTCCTCGCCCGTGTGCGCGCGCTGCGCCGCAAGGTCGCGCTCGACCTCGGGATCGTCGTGCCGCCGGTGCGCACGCGCGACAGCGTCGACCTGCCGCCGTCCACGTACGTCGTGCGGGTCGCCGGCGTCGAGGTCGGCCGCGGCCAGGCGCCCCCCGGACGCGTCCTCGCGCTCGGCGACGACCTGGCGGCGCTGCCGGGCACGGCGGTGTCCGAGCCGGTGTTCGGGCTGCCCGGCAAGTGGGTGCCGGCCGAGCTGCGGCACACCGCGGAGATCAGCGGCGCGACGGTCGTGGACCGCGTGTCCGTCCTGGTCACGCACCTGTCGGCGCTCGTGCAGCAGCACGCCGCGCGCCTGCTCGGTCGCGAGGACGTGCGGCTGCTGACCGAGGGCGTCAAGCAGGTCAACCCGTCGGTCGTCGAGGAGCTCGTGCCGTCCCTGCTGTCCCTGGGGGAGGTGCAGCGGGTGCTCCAGGGGCTCCTCGTCGAGGAGGTGGCGATCCGCGACCTGGGGCGCATCTACGAGGCGCTGACGCTGCGGGCCCGTGTCTCGACGGACCCGGAAGGGCTGGTCGAGGCCGCGCGCGCCGCGCTCGGGCCGGCGCTGGCCGCCCCCTACGTGCAGGACGGGGTCCTGCGCGTGCTGACGCTCGAGCCGGTGCTCGAGCACCAGCTCGCGGAGAACCTGCGGCAGGGCGAGCAGGGGAGCCAGCTGCTCGTCGACCCGCAGCGGCTCGACACGGTGCTGCAGCAGCTGCGGGCCGCCGTGGGCCGGGCCGAGGCGGAGGGACGCGGCGTCGTCCTCGCCTGCTCGCCGGCCATCCGTCCCGCGCTGCGTCGGCTCGTCGCGCTCGCGGACGCGCGCCTGCCGGTGCTGTCGTACACCGAGGTCACGGCAGCGGGCGTCCAGGTCGACACGGTCGGGGTGGTGAACGGTGACCACGCGATTGCTGCTTGAGGGACCGGACCTGGAGCGGCTCGTCGAGCAGGTCCGCGTGGAGTTCGGCAGCCGCGCGCGCATCGTGCGCGCCGAGCGGGTGCGCACCGGCGGGTTCGCCGGCTTCTTCGCGCGGGAGCACTTCGAGATGACGGTCGACGTGCCGGACGAGCCCTCGCGGCCCGCCCGGACGGTCGGGCGCGCGGGTCGCGCCCCGGCGCCACGCGCCGCCGGGCTCGAGGACCTCCTCGACGCCGCCGACGCGGCGGACGGCACGGGCGAGGCGCCCGGTGCCGACGACGTCCGCGTCTCGACCGCGTCGCAGGAGTTCGCGGCCGTCCTGGACCAGGTGCGCACGCTGGTCGGCCTGCCGGTGCCCGACGTCGCGGCGCCCGAGCGTGCCGCTGCCCTCGCGGTCCCGGCCGCGGCGGCGGCGCGCGGCGCCGACGCCGCGCCCGGGCCGGGCACCGCGCTGCGCGCCGAGCTCACGCGCCTCGGCGTCCCGGCCCGGCTGCTGGGCACCGGGCCCGTCACCCTGGGGGCGGTGCTGGGACGCCTGCCCCGGCCCGCGGCACCGCCGCGCGGGCCCGGCCAGCGCCTGGTCGTCGTGGGGGAGGGCGACGGGCCGCACGCGGTGGTGCGGACGCTCGCGCTGCGCTGGGGGGTGCCCGACGCGTGCGTCCACGAGCTGGAGGCCGTCGGAGCGGTCGTCGCGCCCGCGCGCGAGAGCGCGTTCCCCCAGGTCGTGGCCCTGCGGGTGGGTCCCGAGCACCACGACCGGGCGCTGGCCGCGCGCGCGCTGGCGACGCTCGGGGGCGACCAGGTGTGGGCCGTGACGGACGCCCGCACCAAACCCGCCGACGTCGCCGCGTGGGTGGCCGCGGTCGGTGCGGAGCGGCCCGTCGACGCGCTCGCCGTGCACGGGCTGCTCGAGACCGCCGCGCCCGGCACGGTCCTCGAGCCGGGGCTCCCGGTCGCCTGGGTCGACGGCGTGCCCGCGTCGCGGCTGGTGTGGGCGGCCGCGCTCGGGCAGGAGCTCGAGGCGGCGCTCACCTGACCCCGGGGCTCGGACGTGCCCGTCGCGCGGGGTAGTGTCGCGGCATGCTCGTGCTCACCCGCCGCGTCGGCGAGAGCCTCGTGATCGGGGACGACGTCGTCGTCACCGTCCTCGAGGTCAGGTCCGACGGTGTACGCCTGGGGATCGACGCACCCCGGCACGTGCGGGTGCACCGCGCCGAGGTCCTCGACGCGGTCCGGCAGGAGAACGCGCGCGCCGTCGAGGCCGACGACGACGCGGTCTCCGCGCTGCGCGGGCTGCTCCCGCGTCCCGCCGTGGACGGCGACGCCGACCGGGCCTGACGATCCCCGCCCCCGGGCGGCGTGGCGCCCTGCACGTCACCTGACCCGGCCGCCCCCGACCCCTCAGTCCTGCGCGGCCCCGGCCGATGGACGGCACGTGGGGTGCGGCGCGCACCCACGGCCGGGAGGGGCGCATGGACGACGACTTCGACGACATCGTCCGTGAGTTCCTCGTCGAGTCGTACGAGAACCTGGACCAGCTCGACCGCGACCTCGTGGCGCTCGAGGAGCAGCCCGGGTCGCGTCCGCTGCTGAGCAGCGTGTTCCGCACGATCCACACCATCAAGGGGACGAGCGGGTTCCTCGCGCTCGGCCGGCTCGAGCGCGTGACGCACGTCGGCGAGAGCCTGCTCGTCGAGCTGCGGGACGGCCGGCGCCCGATGGACCAGCGCACCACCGACGTGCTGCTCGCGATGGTCGACAAGGTCCGCGAGCTCCTCGGCGCGATCGAGGCCCACGGCACCGAGGGCGACGTCGCCGTGGAGGACGTGGTGGCGGCCGTCGAGCAGGTGCGAGCCACCGCGCCGGGACAGGCGGCCGCGCCGGGACAGGCGACAGGTCCTGCCGACGTCGCCGGCCCGGCGCCCGTCGTGCCCGCACCGCACCCCGCCCCCGAACCGCACCCAGCCCCCGACGCGGCGCTGGACGAGCACGCG
>Ga0233363_1000791_pt1 | contig 13195 bp, 11 predicted proteins | sample ElkDunMinimDraft_18_FD_191534 | JGI IMG/M metagenome (GOLD analysis project Ga0233363, IMG submission 191534) | Fecal eukaryotic communites from dung pellets of Tule Elk in California, USA - Elk Dung C16 | ecosystem: Host-associated > Mammals > Digestive system > Large intestine > Fecal | place... | reverse complement strand
ACCCCAGCCCTGCTCACGGCGCTGTCGTCCGGCAGGGGCCCGGCCCGCCGCGGAGTCCAGCCGATACCGATCCGTAGTGAACTTCGCGATCGACTCGCAACTCACATAGCCGACGATGCGTCGCAGAAGACGGCACGCCGACCGCGTCGGACCGACCACGGCCGGCGTCGAACGACGACGAGGGGAACGCGGATGACCGAGGCAGGCGGCAACCCGATCGAGGGGATGCAGGGCGGCGAGTACGCCGAGACCCTCGCGTCCGCCATGGCCGGGCTGGCCGACATGTTCGACCACATCATGGAGGACGCGGAGAGCGCCGCCAGGAACAGCGACGTCGCCCTCGGCTTCTCACTGTTCCGGCAGGACATGCTCCCCGTCTTCCAGGGCGTGCAGGACCACGGTCTCCAGCTGGCCGAGAACATCCAGGTGGGAGCGGGGGAGGTTGCCCTGAACGACGTGCAGTCGGCCGAGGTCTACGAGACCCCCTGGGAGTCCCACCGGGCGATCAACACCCCCTGACGCACTCGGGACGCCGCCCGGGTCCGACCCGTGCCCTCCCCCGCGCCCTTCTTCCACCCCAGGCCCCTGACCCCGCTCCTGGCACGGCCCCCGAACCGGCCCCGTCCGATCCCGGTCCCCCGTTTCCTCCCCCGCTAGGTGTACTGACCATGGCCTCGTTCCAGCTGTTCTTCTCGCCCCGCTCCATCGATTCGTTCGAGAGCCGGATCCGCCCGGTGAGCGAAGACCTCGTCACGCTGGAGGCCCGGCTCCTGGGCAGGGCGGACGACCTGGAGGGCGGCTTCGACTCCGCCGCCACCCACTTCACGGACATCGTCGGCTGGGACATCACGGCTCTCGGCTCGGAGAACTACCAGCAGTGGGTGGACGCCGCGGTCAACCTCAGGTTCGCCATCGACGTGAACGACATGTGGGCGGACTTCGTCAAGGACTTCTGGGACAAGCGCGAGGCCATGTGGGACGACTGGGACGAGGCGGTCGCGTCCAAGGTCTCCCAGGTCCCCGCCGAGTACCGGGGCACGGTGATCACCGCGCAGTCACCGACGCCGGACCACTGGTTCGACTCCGACGCCAGGAGGTGCCGCGAGCTGTACGACGAGCTCAGCGGTTACCTGGAGAACGTCGAGGAGCGCGAGCGGGACAACTGGGACGCGCACGAGGAGAACGCCCTGGAGATCCTCGGGATGCTGCTCGGAGGGCCGACGGGCGAGAACGTCCAGAAGCTCATCGACGGCGGCTACGCGAACATGGCCTACGCCAACCTCGACCCCGAGAAGTACCTGTCCATGGAGACCGACTTCGAGCTGACCCCCGAGTCCGCGGAGGAGACGGCGTCGGAGCTCGCCCCGTACTGGTCGGGCGACAAGCCCCTCGACGACCGCTACCACGAGCTGATGCTCGTCATGAGCATGATCGGCACCAACGCCCGCAACGCCCAGAACGACGGCAGCGAACTGCGGGACGAGGAGGCCGACTTCCTGGAGGCGTTCTACTCCCAGCTCGAGATGGAGGGCGGCCCGTACACGGGCGTCCTCTCGGTCCCCGGCTGGATGGAGGGCGACCACATGACCGGTGAGGAGCGCGAACACGCCCTCGGGACGCTCGGCGACGGCCTGCTCGCCCTGTCCGACCCGGAGCTGGGCGGGGGCTACGAGTCGCTCCCCGAGAGCGTCCGCAGGGCCGCCGAGGGACCGTTCCTCAGGACGGACCCGAACGAGCCGGTCTACGCCCTGGTCACCTACAAGGACGACGTGGAAGCGCTCACCGAACTGCTCCGGCACACCGACGAGGACCTTCGGGGCGGCTACACCCTCTCCACCAACCTCACCATGTCGGCGGGCTCCTACAACTACTTCTGGGGCTCGGCCGGGGAGGGCGGCTACGTCATGTCCGAGGAGCTGGCCGTGCTCGCCGACGTGGGCACCCGCAACGAGGACTCCAACTACTACGTCCTCACCGGGGAGCACCCGTCCCCCGTGCCGGAGACCGGCCTGGACTACCCCGAGAAGTTCCGCCAGGACGCCGTCCAGGGCCTGTTCACCTACGAGTGGCACGATCAGGGGGAGGCCGCCGCGGGACTGATCGACTGGATCTCGGAGGACTCCCTGAGCGAGGACGAGGACGTGCGGAACATGGCGGGCGAGGCCGCCTCGGGGTTCATCGGCATGGTCACCACCCCCGAGATGCAACAGGCCCTCACGGACACCGGAGTGGACGTGGGCGACAGCGAGGACGCGTCGTTCACCGAGTTCAACTCCGCCGTCGCCGAGAGGTTCGCCGACGTCTTCGACTCCTACCTGTTCAGCTTCGCCGCGAGCGAGATCAAGTCGTCCGCCGAGGGCAACCCGCTCCTCACCGGTGTCACGGACTACAACCCGCAGACACGGGCGTTCAACATCGGCGTCCAGGAGCGCGCCGCGTACATGCAGTACCTGATGGGCGACGACGACAGCGCGACGCGGGCCATCAACTCCGCCATGGCCTACGAGCAGGCGCAGATCGAGCTCTACCTGGGGACGGGGGACACCGACCTGACGGCCCCGGGGGCGGCGAGCCTGTACTCCCTCATCGATCTCGGCCTGGAGATGGAGGTCGAGGACCGCACCGGGGACCTGGAGGCCGCCCAGGAGCGCAAGGAGCAGCTGTACACGTTCGCGCTGAAGGAGGGAGGGAACCTGGCGGAGAAGATCCCGCTCGCCGGCAAGGCGATCAACACGGGGCTGAGGCTGGGCGCCGACGCGATCGTGCAGCAGCTGGTGGAGACCGACATCGAGATCACGCCGAAGGTGCCCAGGAACGAGGACGAGGAGATCCGCCGGATCAACCAGCAGGCCGAGTTCCTGAACTACGTCACGTCCTCGGGCAGCGACTCCATCGTGACCCCTCCGAGCCGGGAGCACCTCGACGTCCTGGAGGAGTACGGGGTGGTCTCCTACGGGGAGGACGGCTCCGTCACCGTCCGGACCGACTCCACCGGGTGGGACGTCACGGACGAGCCGGGCGGCGGCAGGTCCGACGTGGTCAACGCCCTCCACGGCGCCCTGAACAGCACGCAGATCGACCCGTCGAGCAGGGAGCAGGACAACGGGAACGTCTTCTACAACGAGTTCTCGGGACCGTACAACACCCGTTACGACCTGATCCAGGCCGAGGGCAAGCGCGAGGAGGGGAAGTGACGGAGGGATCCGGGGGCGCGTCCGCGGGACGCCGGAGGCGGCTCGTCCTGCCCGCCGCGGCGGGAGCCGCCGCCGTGCTGGCCGCGGCCGTGTGCCTGTTCCTCCTCACGGGGCGGGACGACGGCTCGGGGCCGGAGGGCCCGGAGGAGCCCTCTCCCGGGGCGGGCGCCTCGACGCCCCCCGACGCGGAGTGGGTCCGGCAGCAGGTCAGGATCCTCGTCCTGGAGAGGATGCTCACCGAGGAGGACCCTGCCGAGATCGTCGGGAGCGCCACGGAGGACGCGAGGAGCGCCCTCCTGGAGGGCGGGGCGGTGGTCGACGACGGCCACGGGTACCGGGTGGAAACCGACCCCGCGGCGTGGACCGTCGCGGACCATCTCGGGGAGGAGGGGGTTCGGCGCGGCAGCGTCGACGACGCCATGGACGCCCTCCTCTGGGAGAACGAGGTCACCTGGTGCGGCGGCGAGGTCGTCGGCCGCGATTTCGTGCACACCTACATGGACACCTACCAGGAGGCCTTCGACACGCGGGAGGAGTACCGGGAGAGCATCGCCGGCTACGTCGACTGCGGCACCGGGGCGATCGACTGACAACGCCCGGGCCTCCTGCTTCACGTGGCCGGAAGCGGCCAACCGCGGCGGGGCCCGCGCCCGGCCCCCGGCGTGTGACCGTCCCGGAGCTGCGGGGGAACACCTGTGCAGGGTGGTCCGATGCCGCCCCGGGGCCGTCCGACCGAACGCCTGCGTCGTCGGTGGCCGTCGCCCGATGTCACAAGACACGCACCTCCGTTGACCGAGAGGTGAGATCCTTACTATCGTCCGTATTCTCCCCTTCTCACTGTGGCCACAGGCATCCCCATGTGAACACGGCCCCCGAGGGGCGAGCCCCATCCGACTTTCCGGAAAGGTCCAGATGTCGCACGTCGGTCTTGAAAACGTCAACAGCCTCTCCACCGGCGGTGAGCAGCTCGGGCAGGAGTCCGACGGTCTCCGCACCCAGATGAACCAGCTCATCCAGGACATGGTCAACGACGCCGACTCCCTCCAGGGGCAGGCGCTCAACGACTTCCGTATGGCCCGTGAGCAGCTGACCGAGCGCTTCGACGAGCTCATGTCCTGGTGCAGCCAGAACGGCATCAAGCTCAACGAGGGCCAGCAGGAGTTCAACGTCACCGACACGGACTCCGGCGCCGAGTACTCGCAGGCCGGGAACGACCTCGGCGGTCTCAGCCGCCCGGTCAACGTCTGACCGCCTCCCCCCTTTCCCCGCGTTCCCCCAAGAAAGGCGTTCCCCCATGGGTTCCCAGTTCGACGTGTACGGCGATGTCGCCGGTCTCCAGGGCCTGGCCGAGGACCAGCAGGCCCACCTCGGCCGCTTCTCCGCGATCATGAGCCAGATCAACGAGCAGTCGGAGTCGACGGTCAGCCAGTGGGAGGGCTCCGGCAGCTCCCAGTTCCAGGCCAAGGCGTCCGAGTTCGACACCCAGTTCTCCGAGGTCAACTCCGCCTTCGCGAAGGTGATCGCGGCGACCAGCAACACCGCGGACAACTACGGAAGGCTGACCAAGTACCTCGACGGTCTGTTCTAGTAGGCTGACCGGCGATGTCCACCCCGCCCCCGACGTCCCCGCCGGCCTCCCCCGACCCGGACCCGCAGCTCCCCGAGGCGTTCCACTACACGCCCAACGAGGAGAAGTACGTCCTCCAGGCGGACGCCCTGCGGCACCGGCAGCTGCGGTCGGCGCTGCTGTACGGTTCGAGCCGCTACTGGCGCCGGAGGCAGCAGGTGTGGCCCGCGGTGATCGGCGGCCTGATCCTGGTCGCGCTGATCTGCGGGGTCATCGCCCTCATCGGGGCCTTCGGCAGGCAGCAGGAGGTCAACGAGGAACGCGGGTGGGGGAACACCACCCGTCAGCAGATGATCCAGAGCCCCCTCACCGACACCCCCTGATCCCGTGGCACCCGTGACACCGGTGCCGACGGGTCCCACACTCCCCCGCCACCCGACGGGCGGGGAATCCTCCACCACGAACGCCACAAGGGGGTCGCTCTCCCGTGTCCGGCTCCGAGAACGCCCCCTGGGCGCCCGGGTACGACACCTCCGCACTGCTCCACCAGGGGCGGCGCGCCCGGATCATCCGTGCGACGCGCTCCACCAGCGGTGCCGACGTCGTCCTCAAGGTCCTCCCCGAGGCCCTGGGCCGCGCCGAGCTGAACCAGCTGCGCGACCTCGCCGGGGTGCCCGGTGTGGTGCCCCTTCTGGACGCGGGGACGACCGCCGACGGCGAACTGTTCGTGGTCCTGCCGTTCTACGCGGACGGCTCCTTCGGCGACATGCTCGTCCGCAAGGGTCCCGCGCCGGTGCAGGAGGCCGCGGCCGTCGCACGGAGCGCGGCGGCGGCGCTGGGGTCGATGCACGGGCGGGGACTGCTGCACAACGACGTCTGCCCGGGGAACATCCTGCGGGCCGGACGGACACCGGTCCTCACCGGTTTCGGTTCCGTCCGGCGGTCCGGTGAGGCCCTGCCCCCGCCCGCCCCCGGCACGGAGGCGTTCCTGCACGCGGCGCCGGAGGCACTGCGCGGCGAGGTGCGCACGCCCGCGACCGACGTCTACCAGCTGGCCTCCACCGTCTGGACGATGCTCGCCGGACACGCGCCGTTCTCGCCGACCGACGGCGGCCCGTTCGACGCGCGGGCGTACGCGGAGCGGGCGCTCTCGGAGGAGCCGAGGCCGGTTCCGCGGCCGGACGTCTCCCGCAAGCTGCGCGGTGTGCTCACCCGCGCGCTGTCCAAGCTCCCGGAGGAGCGCTTCCAGACCGCGGCGGCGTTCGCCACGGCGTTCGAGCAGGCGCGCACGGCCCGGCCCTCCGCGCCCGCCCCCGGTTCCACCGGCGGGCAGGCCCCCCTCTCCGGGGCGCAGCCGCCGATGGGCGGGACGTCCGCCCCGGCGACCGGACCCCAGGTCCCCCCGCCGGGGCCACAGGCCGCCCCGGCCGCGCAGTGGTTCCCCAGCGGCCCCCAGACCTCGCACGCACCGGCACCCACGGATCCGGAGGCGCCGGTGGGCGGCCCGGAGGCCCCCCACGCGGGCCAGGGGCTCCCGCAGGCCCCACCTACCGGGCCGAACGCGCCCGCGGCCTCCACCACGGGCCCGCGCACCTCCCACCCCGTGCCCACCGGGGCGCAGAACCCCTACTCCGTGCCCTCGGGCACGTGGAAGCCCCCGGCTGCGCCGTCCGGGCCACAGGTCCCGTTTGGCACCCACGCGCCGCCCGCTCCCTCGGGCCCCCAGGTCCCACCGGTCGTGCCACAGACGCCCCAGGCCCACGCACCCAGCGGACCCCAGGTGCCCCCGGGCCCCCACATGCCCTCGGGACCCCAGGTGCCCCTGGGCCCCCACACACCCAGCGGACCCCAGATCCCGCCTGGCGTGCCACGGACGACCCACACACCCAGCGGCCCCCAGGCCCCGCCGGAGACCTCCTGGTTCCCCGGTGGACCACCCGCGCCGCACGCAGCAGCGGCACCGCCCGAGACCGGCCCGCAGGCTCCTCCCGTCGGCCCTCCTCCGACGACGGGCCTGCTCGGGGTTCCCCGCAACGGCGTCCACCCCCCGGGCGGCCCGCAGGCTCCCCCTCAGGACCTGCCTGCGGGCCCCGAGCGGCGGGAGCGCCTGCGCCGCCCCACCGGTCTGGAGGGGAGCAGGCTCCCCGCCCTCGACGCGGGCGGCACGGCCGAGATCATGATGGCCAAGATGCGCGGCGAGGAGATCTCCCCGCTGCGCGCCTGGTCCCGGTTGGAGGGGTGGTCCGGCACCGCCGAGTCGTCGTTCCTCCCCGTGGACGAGGGCCCGGCCGAGAAGGACGAGGTCCCCGAGTGGAGCCCCGTGCCCGACGGCCACCAGAACCAGGCCCGCTGGCGCCGCCACCTCCACATCGGCGTCACCGTCTGCGGCATCCTGCTCGCCACCAGCGTCTCCGGTGTGTTCGCCGCGACCGGCCCCGAGGAGCCCGTGGTGACGGCCGCCGCCGAGGAGCCCGAGCCGGAGGCGCCGGCCGCGGACGGCCCCGCCGGCGAGACGGTCGCCCCCGAGGCGCCGCCCGAGGTCTCCGCCCCGTCCCAGGTCCTGCTCTCCGACAACTACGGCTCGGTCGAGCTGAACTGGACGGACAACAGCGGCGGCACCGCGTCGTTCTTCGTTCTGGGCGGCCCCCGGGACCATCCCCCGGCCACCCTGGCCCGGACCGGCCCGGGTGTGGTGTCGGCGCAGGTCGTCACGGCCAACACCGCCGTCGAGTACTGCTTCACGGTCGTCGCCGTGGACGGTGCGTCCGCTCCCGCCGACGAGGTGTGCACGACCCGCGCGGCCGACCAGGCGGAGGCCGACCGCCTGGAGGAGGAAGAGGAGGAGCGTCAGCGCGAGGAGGAGGAAGAGCGGGAGGCGGAGGAGGCCGATCCGTCGCCCTCGCCCAGCCCCGACGCCGCCGAGTGACCCCTCCGCACCGGTCGGGGACGTGAGGCCGACGCCCCGGGGACGCCTCCCCGGTCACCCCTCTGTGACCGGGGGCATACCGGGGCACACCGTCCTCAGATAGCGTTTGCTGACTTCAGCCGCACGTCTACTCTGGGGGCCGTCCCTTGTCCGGGGTCATCATCGGGTTCGGCGTCATCGCCAGCATCGTCGTCATCGGCTACATGCTGGGTCGCCTGCCCATCCTTGGCCCCGGGGCCAAGGAGGTTCTCAGCAAGCTGGCCTTCTTCGTGGCCGGGCCCGCGCTGATGTTCACCATCCTGGCCGACACCGACCTGTCCCTCCTCGCGTCCGGACCGGTCCTGGTCAGCGCGCTCAGCGTCGCCCTGGTGGCCGCCCTCTTCATCGCCGTGGGCGCGGTGCGGCGCTGGGGAGTCGGCCGGACCACCGTGGGCGCCCTGGCAGCCGTCTACGTCAACGCGGGCAACCTGGGCATCCCCATCGCCGCGTACGTCCTCGACGACGCCTCGCTGGTCGCGCCCATCCTGCTCATGCAGCTCCTCTTCCTGGCCCCGGTGGCGCTCACCGTCATGGACCTCAGCCGGGGCGAGGTGCGCGGGTTCGGTCCGGTGCTCCGCCGGGCGCTCGGCACCCCCTTCCGGAACCCGGTGGTGATCGCCTCCCTCGCGGGCGTGCTGCTGTCCCTGTCCGGCTGGGAGCCGCCCGCTCCCCTGATGGAGCCCTTCGAGCTTCTCGGCGGCATGGCGGTCCCGGCGATGCTGCTGGCGTTCGGGATCTCCCTGCACGGCGGCGGCATGCCCGGGCGGGGCCCGGACCGGGGGAAGGTCCTGTTCGGCGTGGTCCTGAAGTCCGTGGTCCTGCCACTGACCGCGTGGGCGCTGGGCTCCCTGGCGTTCGGGCTGACCGGGCCGTCCCTGTTCGCGGTGGTGGTGCTGGCGTCCCTGCCCACCGCGCAGAACGTGTTCACGTACTCCGTCCAGTACCAGGTCGGCGAGAACATGGTGCGCGAGGTGGTGCTGCTGTCCACCTTCCTCACCGTCCCGGTCCTGTTCACGGTCGCGTTCCTGCTCGGATGACGCCCGGCCCCGGCGGGCGGCACGGGAACGGCCCCTCCCCCGGCGGGGCCGGCCGGGCCGCGGCACGTGACCCCCTCTCGGAGACCGGCGGCCACCTCCCCGTCGAGCGCCGCGTGCGGACCGTGCCCGCGTGCGGGGCCCCGCCGCGACCGGCCCCGAGGGTCCCGCCGGCGCCTGTGGGCACCGCGTGGTGGTGCTGGCTGTAGTACCGGGACGCCCGGCCGTACCAGTGTTCGCGGGGCCCCTGATCCCTAGGTTCGAGGTGTAGGAAGACCACCTCTCTGGAGCCCACATGCACCACGTCCCCCGCGCCCTGCCGCTGCTGGCCGCACCCCTGTTGATCGCTGCCGCGCTCCTTCCCGGAGCGGTCCCCGCCGCCGCCGCGAGCGGCGCCGCGCCGGGCGCCCCCGCGGCCGAACCCGTCCCGCTGACCCCCGAGAGCGCACAGGAGTTCGTCGACACCCGCGTCGCCGAACTCCTGGAGGAGCACGGGGCGCCCGGGGTGGCCGTCACCGTCGTCGGCGGCGGCGAGCAGCTGGCCTCCGCCTCCCACGGCTACTCCGACCTGGCGGAGCGGACCCCCCTCGACCACACCGCCCAGACGTTCCCCCTGGCCTCGGTCTCCAAGTCCCTGACGGCCGCGGCGGTCCTCACCCTGGTGGACAGCGGGGAGATCGACCTCGACGAGGACGTCAACACCTACCTGCCCGGGGACGCGCAGCTCTCCACCGACGGCATCACCATGCACCACCTGCTCACCCACACCGCGGGGTTCGAGGAACTGGTCGACATCCCGCCCGCGGACGACACCGCCGCCCACCTCACCCTGGACGAGGTCGTCCGTACGAGCGACCCGGAGTCGCTCCACGAGCCCGGCCGGTTCCCCGGCTACTCCAACCACGGGTCGGGGCTGGCCGGGTTCATCGCCCAGGAGGTGAGCGGGGTGCCCTTCGACGAGTTCGTGGAGCAGGCCGTGCTCGCCCCGCTCGGTATGGAGGGCAGCGGGTTCGTCCAGGTCCACGAGGCCCGGGAGACGTTCGACCTGCCGACGTTCCACCTGGCCGACGGCTCGGTCGCCGGGGACCTGCACGTGTCCGCGACCCCGGCCGGCGCCGCCCTCGCCACGACCGACGACATGGCGAGATTCATGCTGGCCCTGCTCGGCGGCGGCGAGGTCGACGGCGAGCGGGTCCTGCCGGCGAGCGTCCCCGCCCTGATGACGGACCGGCAGTTCGAGGTCCACCCCGACCTGACGTCGGTCGGCTACGGGACCTACCAGTGGCGCGGCGGGGACTCCCCCGTCATCGGCCACGGCGGCGACCTCGTGGGCATGCACACCGCCTACACGCTGATCCCCGCCATCGACGCGGGCGTGTTCGTCGCGGTCAACGGCGCCGACACCGCCCCGGAGGCGCAGGCGAACCCGATGAAGGACCTGCGCATGGAGGTGGCGAGCGCCTTCTCCGAGACGTTCGACCCGCAGGACCCGCCGACCGGCGAGGCCGACCCCGCCGCCGACCTCGGCGCCTACGCCGGCAGCTACATCAGCAGCCGGCGCGCCGGGAGCGGCCCCGCTCAGCTCAGCGTCCTCCTCGGCACCATGGTCGTGCGGGACGCCGGCGACGGCTCGCTCTCGATCAACGGCGGGATGGCCCTCGACGACCGCTGGCTCCCCGCCGGGGACGGCCGCTTCGTCGCCGAGAACGGCGAGGACGAGCTGGTCTTCCTGGAGGAGGACGGCGAGGTCGTCGCCCTCGCCACCGACTCCAACCCCACCCAGGTCTCCGAGCGGACCGCGTTCCTCGACAACCCCCTCGTGCACGGTGTGGCCGCCGCGGCCTCCCTGCTGATCCTGTTCACCGCGTTCGTCCAGTTCAGCCGGGCCCGCGACCGGTTCACCGTCGTCGCCCGCGTGCTGGGCTCGCTGACGGCGCTGGCCTGCTACGTCGCCGTCGGGGTGCTGGCGTACGGGATGTTCGTCGAGACCAGCAAGCTGGAGGAGTGGATCCTCGGCGGATCCCTCCTGCTGACCGCGCCCCTGGCCGTCGCCGTCCCCCTGACCGTCGCCACCGCCGCCGTGGCCGTGTCCGCCTGGGTGCGGGGGCGGCTCACCGCGGCCGGGCGGGTCCACCTCTCGCTGGTGGTCGCGGCCGCCGCCGTCTTCCTCCTGGTGGGCGCCCAGTACGGCTTCGTGTGGGGCCTGTCCTGACGGTCGGCGCCCGCCCCGTCCGCCGTCCCGGCGGGCGGGGCGCCGCGGTTCCCGGAGGCCGCGCACCCGCGTGCCGGCGGGCCACCCGGGGGAACACCTGCCCGGTGGGGGTCCGTTCCCCGCCCCCTTGCACGGGAAGGGGCCGGTGCCTTCGGGCACCGGCCCCTCACCTCCACCGCGTCACCCCGGGGTCTCCGTCCGCCCTCGGCCCCGTGCCGCGGACACCGGACCGCCCCGGGGTCCTAGCCCCAGGCCAGCGCGGTCAGTTCCGGGTCCTCCAGCGCGGTGCCGATGTCACGCAGCACCTTGGACCCCAGCTCGCCGTCGACCAGCCGGTGGTCGAAGGACAGGGACAGCGTCGTGACCTTGCGGATCTTCAGCTGCCCCTTGTGCACCCACGGCATGTCCCTGATCTGCCCGAAGGCGAGGATCGCGGCCTCGCCCGGGTTGAGGATCGGGGTGCCCGCGTCCACGCCGAACACGCCGACGTTGGTGATGGTGATGGTGCCGCCGGACATGTCGGCCGGGGAGGTCTTGCCCGCCCGCGCCGTCTCCGTCAGTTGCTTGAGCCCCGCCGCGAGTTCCGGCAGGGTCATGGCGTCGGCGTCCTTGACGTTGGGCACCACGAGACCGCGTTCGGTGGCGGCCGCGATCCCCAGGTTCACGTAGTTCTTGACCACGATCTCCTGGTTGTCGCCGTCCCAGGTCGCGTTGATCTCCGGGTGGCGCCGGACCGCCATGAGCAGGGCCTTGGCGATCAGCAGCAGCGGGGACACCCGCACGTCGGCGAAGTCGGGCCGGGCCCGCAGCCGCGCGACCGCCTTCATCGTCTTCGTGACGTCCACCTGGAGGAACTCGGTGACGTGCGGCGCCGTGAAGGCGCTGCCGACCATCGCCGCCGCCGTGTGCTTGCGCACCCCCTTGACGGGGATGCGCCGCTCGCGGGCGGTCCGGTCCACGGCGACCGGCTGCGCGGCCCCCGGTTCCGTCCCCGTCCGTTCCGGGGCGAGGACGGCCTCGGCCGCGGCGTGGACGTCGTCGCGGGTGACGATCCCGCCGTCCCCCGTGGGGGCGACGGCCGCCAGGTCCACTCCGAGGTCCTTGGCGAGCTTGCGCACCGGGGGCTTGGCCAGCGGCCGGCCCGCCGGTCCGGACGCCGGGGCCGGAGCCGCGGGGACCGCGACCACGGCCGGCGCGGGTGTCGCGGGCTGCGGCGGCACGGGCGGGGACGCCGGGGCGGACGGCGCGGGGCGTCGGCGGGCGCGGCGCTGGGTGGAGGCCGCCTTCTCGCCGTAGCCGACCAGCGGCTTCTCCCGCTCCTCCGTGTCCTCCTCGGCAGCGGCGGCGGAGCCGCCGTCGGACGCGGAGCCGCCGGTGCCGTCGTCCACGGTGATGATCACCGCGCCGACGTCCACCGTCTGGCCCTCCTCGGCCAGGAGCTCCCTCACCGTGCCCGCGTACGGGCTCGGGAGCTCGACGACCGCCTTGGCGGTCTCGATCTCGCAGATCATCTGGTTGACCTTGATCTCGTCACCCGGCTTGACGTACCAGGTGAGGAGTTCGGCCTCGATCAGCCCCTCGCCGACGTCGGGCAGCCTGAACGACTGCACGCCGTTGACGGCGGGCGCACTCTTCTGAATCGCCATGTGCTTCGGTTTCCCCGATCCCCTAGTACGCGAACGCCCGGTCAACACCGTCCAGAACCCGATCAAGGTCCGGAAGGTAGTACTCCTCCAGACGCGACTGCGGGTACGGGGTGTCGAAGGCGGCAACACGGATGACCGGCGATTCCAGGTGGTAGAAGCACTCCTCGGTGACCCGGGCGGCGATCTCCGCGCCGGGGCCCCCGGTGAGGACGGCCTCGTGGGCGACGACCAGGCGCCCGGTCCGGCGGACCGACTCGACGATGGTCGGGTAGTCCACCGGGGACAGGGAGCGCAGGTCGATGACCTCGATGGAGTGCTCGTCGTCGGCCTCGGCCGCCTGGAGCGCGGTCTTGACCATGGGGCCGTAGGCGAGCAGGGTCACGTCGGTGCCGGGACGGGCCACGCGCGCGGCTCCCATGGGGGTCGCCTCGGCGAGGGGGATCCCGGTGTCGACCTCGGACTTCTCGTAGTAGCGCCGCTTGGGCTCCAGGAAGATGACCGGGTCGTCGGAGCGGACGGCCTGCTGGATCATCCAGTAGGCGTCCTCGGGGTTGGCGACCGAGACCACGCGCAGGCC
>Ga0233363_1000789_pt1 | contig 13208 bp, 12 predicted proteins | sample ElkDunMinimDraft_18_FD_191534 | JGI IMG/M metagenome (GOLD analysis project Ga0233363, IMG submission 191534) | Fecal eukaryotic communites from dung pellets of Tule Elk in California, USA - Elk Dung C16 | ecosystem: Host-associated > Mammals > Digestive system > Large intestine > Fecal | place... | reverse complement strand
GTCTTCCTGCTCTCCACGGCTGCGGCAGCGCTCGGGCTCCTCCTCCAGATGCGGCTGATGGAGGTCGCGGGAAGCGCGAAGATGCTCGGTGCGGCGCTGAACCACTCAGCGCTCAACGCCGCCAACGCGCTCGGCGCCTGGCTCGGCGGTGCGACGATCGCCGCAGGGTTCGGCTACCTCGCGACGGCCTGGGTCGGCGTCGGGCTCTCGCTGGCGGGCCTGGCCATCCTGATCGTCTCCGCATGGCTCTACCGCGGCGAGCGCCTCTCGCTGTCGCTGGCGCACTGACCCGTCGGCCCGCCCGCTCCCGCCACTCACTTTCCGTGGGGCCCACCGCGCAGTGGCGGGACCACCGCAACGTTGCGACGGGGCCACGACTCTGCGTGGGGCCCCACGGAAAGTGTCAGGCCGGTACGGGGGAGTGGGCGCCGTTGACGCTGGCGCTCTCGCGCAACCAGACGGACGCGCCGTCGGACAGCCCGCGATGCAGAGCCTCCGAGCGCGTGAGCTGGACGAGGATCGGGTCTCCACCGTCCGCAGGCGTCACCTCCAGCCGTACCTCGTAGCCGATCCGCGTCCACCGCGAGACCGTGCCCGGTACGGCGTCCGGGACGGGGGAGGTGGTGACCTCGATGTCGTGCGGACGGACCAGACGTCCACCGAGCGTCGTGACCGGGCCGAGGAACGAGAGCACGAAGTCCGACGCCGGCTGGTCGTACAGCTCGTCCGGCGTGCCGATCTGCTCGATCCTGCCCTTGTTGATCACCACGATCTGGTCGGCGACCTCGAGGGCCTCCTCCTGGTCGTGGGTCACGAACACCGTCGTGACGTGGACGTCGTCGTGGAGTCGGCGGAGCCAGTCGCGCAGCTCCTTGCGGACCTTGGCGTCGAGCGCGCCGAACGGCTCGTCGAGCAGCAGGACGCTCGGCTCGATCGCGAGGGCACGCGCCAGCGCCATGCGCTGCCGCTGACCGCCCGAGAGCTGGGACGGGTAGCGGTCGGCGAACTGCTCGAGGTGGACGAGGCGCAGCATCTCCGCGACACGCTCGGCGACCTGCTTCTTGGGCAGCTTGCGGATCTCCAGCCCGAACGCGACGTTGCGCGCCACGCTCATGTGCTTGAACGCGGCGTAGTGCTGGAACACGAAGCCGACGTTGCGCTTGCGTGCCGGCAGGCGGGTCGCGTCCGTGCCCTCGATCTCGACGGTGCCGGCGTCAGCGTTCTCGAGACCGGCGATGATCCGCAGCAGCGTCGACTTGCCGCCCCCGCTCGGGCCGAGGAGGGCGGTGAGCTGACCTGTCGGGACCGAGAGGTTGATGTCTTCGAGGGCCACGAAGTCGCCGAAGCGACGGCTGACCCCAGCGATCTCGATGCTCATGCTGGGTCCTTCTCAGTGGGGAGGGGAGTGGCGAGGGTGGCGCCGACGGTGCTCGCGGACTCCGCGTGCGCCGGACGCAGCAGCGTGACGACGACCAGCGCCAGGACGGCGGCTGCCGCCAGCACGAAGGAGGAGGCGTACGCGGCGGTCTGCTCGAAGTTCTGGTACTTCTCCTCGACGACCAGCGTGGCAGTCTGGGTCTGGCCGACGACGTTGCCGGACACGATCTTGACCGCGCCGAACTCGCCGAGGGAACGGGCGAGGCTCAGCACGACCCCGTAGACGAGGGCCCACCGGATCGCCGGGATCGTGATGCGGCGGAACGTCTGCCACGCGTTCGCGCCGAGGCTGCGCGCGGCCTGCTCCTGGTCGGTGCCGATCTCGGTGAGCACCGGCACGATCTCGCGGATGACCAGCGGCAAGGACACGAACGCGGTCGCCATGATGATGCCCGGCGTGGCGTAGATGACCTGGATCCCCGAGTCCTCCAGCGCCGGCCCGAACCAGCCGTTCGTCCCCCCGTACGCCAGCAGCAGCGCGAGGCCGACGACGACCGGTGACACCGACAGCGGGAGGTCGATCAGCGCGGACAGCGCCCGGCGGCCCGGGAACGTGTAGCGGACCAGGAGCACCGAGATGAGGATGCCGAAGACGGTGTTGATGACCACGGCCCACACGGCCACGATCAACGTGAGCTGGAACGCGTACGCGGTCGTCTCCTCGGTGAGCGAGTCGACGAACGTGCCGACGCCGTCGGCGAACGCGTTCTTGGCGACCAACGAGACGGGCCACACGATGAGAAGGCCCAGGTAGACCAGGACGATCGTGCGGAGCGCGTACCGGGTGAGGCGGTTGCTGGTCATCGGCGTGCCACCCTTCGGGCGATGACGTCGAGGGCGACGATCACGAACAGCGCGACGAGGAGAAGCAGCGACGCGACGGAGGCGGCGGCCGCCATGTTGCCGTTCTCGATGTACGTCAGGATCCGGACCGAGGTGACCTCCGTACGCATCGGCAGGTTCCCCGACAGCAGCACGAGGGAGCCGTACTCGCTGATCGCGCGCGCGAACGACAGCGCGGCACCGGCCGTGATGGCAGGCGCGAGCGCCGGGATGAGGACCCGCCGGAACGTCGTGAGCTTGCTCGCCCCCAGCGACGCGGCGGCCTGCTCGGTCTCGGGGTCGAGCTCGAGGAGGACGGGCTGGACCGTGCGGACGACGAAGGGCGTCGTGACGAACAGGAGCGCGAGGAAGACCGCGATCCGGGTGTTGGCGACGTCGACGCCGATCGGGCTGTTCGGGCCGTACAGGCTCAGCAGGACGAGACCCGCCACGATCGTCGGCAGCGCGAACGGGATGTCGATGACGACCTCGAGGACACGCTTGCCCCAGAACCGGTCACGGACGAGCACCCACGCGATCAGCGTCCCGAAGACCACGTTGGTGAGGGTGACGAGGAGCGCCTCGCCGACCGTGAGCTTGATCGCCGCCCACGTCTGCGGCTGGGTGACGGTCTCGACGAACGTCTCCCACCCGCCTTCCGTCGTGGTGATGACGACCGCCGACAACGGCAGCAGCACGAGGATGCTGAACCAGATCAGCGCCAGACCCAGCCCCACCCCGGCGGCCGGGGTGAGGGCGGTAGCCGCGCGGGCGCGGCGCCGGGGACCCCGGCGCCGCGCCTGCGTGAGTGACTGGTCGGTCACGACTTGCCCGTCTCCTGCTGGATCTTCGTGACGATCCCGGTGTTCTCGTCGAAGAACTTCGTGTTGATGGCTGCCCAGCCGCCGAGGTCACCGTCGATGGTGAAGAGCTTGGCCGGCGTCGGGAACGGGTTCTCCGGGTCGTTCGCTCCCTCGACCTTGCCGACCTCGACCGTGTCGTTGAGCGGGCGGAAGCCCTTGGACACGTACTGCTCCTGGCCCTCGTCGCTCAGGACGTACTCGAGGAACGCCTCGGCCTTGGGGTCGGCGTCCTTGAGGACCGCGCCCGGGTTCTCGATGAGCAGGGTCTCGTCCGGCACGACGTAGTCGAACTTCTCACCCTGCTGGCGGGCGAGGATCGCCTCGTTCTCGTACGAGATGAGGACGTCGCCCGTGCCGGCCTGGAAGGCTGCGGTCGCGTCGCGGCCCGAGCCGGGGAGAGCGGCGACGTTCTTGAAGAACTTCGTCAGGTACTCCGTGCCTGCGGCGTCACCGCCGTCGGCGGCGGCCTGCTGCCATCCGGCGAGGATGTTCCAGCGTGCGGCGCCGGAGGAGCCGGGGTTGGGCGTGACGATGGAGACGCCGGGCTTCACGAGGTCGTCCCAGTTCTGGATGTTCTTGGGGTTGCCCTCGCGCACCACGAGGACCACGACCGAGTCGGTGACGATGCCCTTGTTCTCGCCGTCGTCCCAGGTGTCCTCGACGAGGCCGGCCTCGACGAGGCGGGTCACGTCGGGCGTGACGGAGAAGTGGACGTAGTCGGCCTTCAGCCCGCCTGCGACCGCACGGCTCTGGTCGCCCGAGGCGCCGTACGACTCCTTCCAGACGACCCCCTTGCCGTCATCGGTCTTGGCGAACTCCTTCTGGGCCGCGTTGTTGCCCGCCTTGGGCACGGCGAACCCGACGAGCGACAGCGTCGTGCTGGAGCTGTCGGCGTCGGCACCGCCACAGGCCGACAGCCCCAGCGCGGCGACGAGCGCTGTGGTCGCGGCAATCAGGCGGGTCGACCGCTTGCGTGTGAACATGTCGTGCCTTTCGAGCGAGCGCATGGTGCGCTGTTGATAGTGAGTTACTAATCCCGAGCGGATTACTCGACTATAGCGAGAGAAAGGCACCATGTCGCGGATTCTCACGATGTGGGCGAGGTGGCCGCAGGCGCGGCTCAGCCGGGCCTCCGGCGTGCGGGGCCCAGTGTCAGGAGAAGACGACGGTACGGGTGCCGTTGAGCAGCACCCGCTGCTCCGCGTGGAGCCCGACGGCACGCGAGAGCACCCGCGTCTCGACGTCACGGCCGGCCTGCACCAGGGAGGACGGATCCTGCTGGTGGCTCACGCGCGTCACGTCCTGCTCGATGATCGGGCCCTCGTCCAGGTCGGCCGTGACGTAGTGCGCGGTGGCGCCGATCAGCTTGACGCCGCGGGTGTGCGCCTGGTGGTACGGCCTGGCGCCCTTGAAGCTCGGCAGGAAGCTGTGGTGGATGTTGATCGCCCGGCCCTCGAGCCGGCGGCAGGCGTCGTCGGAGAGGATCTGCATGTAGCGCGCGAGCACGACGAGGTCGATCTCGAGCTCGTCGACCAGCGCGAACATCCGCGCCTCCGCCTCCTCCTTCGCCCCGGCGACGACCGGCACGTGGTGGAAGGGCACGTCGTACGAGCGGGCGAGCCGCTCGAGCGCCGTGTGGTTGGAGACGACGGCGCCGATCTCGATGTTGAGGGCGCCGATGCTCTGGCGGAAGAGGAGGTCGTTCAGGCAGTGACCCTCCTTCGACACCATCACGAGCGTCCGGGACGGCGCCTCCGCCACGCCCAGCTCCCACGTCATCGCGTGCTGTGCGGCTACCGGGGCGAACGCGTCACGCAGCACCTCGAGGTCGTACGGGTCCCCGACGCTCTCGAAGTGCACGCGGAGGAAGAAGTGACCCGCTCCGGCGTCGGTGAACTGCTGCGCGTCCAGGATGTTGCCGCCTCGGTCCACGATCCACGAGGAGATCGCATGCACCAGGCCCGGTCGGTCGGGGCAGGTGAGGGTGAGGACGTAGGTGGCGGCGCTGGACATGGGCGCTAGCGTACGGCGCCCACCGTACGGAGATGACGGGGGCGTTGGTAGAAGAGCACGGCGACCAGTCCGAAGCCGAGCACGACGGCTGGGAGCAGGAGCGACTGCGACATGGCGGCGCTGAACCCTTCGCGTGCCGCCTCGGGGACGGCGGTGCCCCCGGCCCCGGAGACACCTCCTTCGACGCGCAGCTCTGCCGTCAGCCGCGCCTCCATGAGGGCGGCGATCGCCGCGCTGCCGAGCACGCCGCCCACCTGGCGCGTCGTGTTGTAGACGCCGGCTCCGGCGCCGGCACTGCTCATGGGCAGGTTGCGGGTCGCCGTCGAGGCGATCGGCGCCCACATGAAGCCGTTCGCGACGCCGAGCAGGGCGATGGGGAGCAGGATCTGCCAGACGGGGGCCTCGGGCGACATCACCGACGACAGCCACACCAGCGCCACGACGAAGGCCGCCAGACCGGTCGAGGCGAGCAGGCGCGGGTGCACCCGGTCGGCGAGCGCGCCGACCCACGGAGCGAGCGCCGAGGCGACCACGGCCATCGGGACGAGGAGCAGACCGGCCTGCGTCGGCGACCAGTCGCGGACGGCCTGCGCCCACAGCATCAGTGGGAAGGCCATCGCCGTGATCGCGAACCCGACACTGGTGATCGCGACGTTCGACAGGGTGAAGTTGCGGTCCTTGAACAGGGCGAGCGGTACGAGGGGCTCGGCGCGGTTGACCGCCTGCCAGACCACGAACAGCACGAGCACCACCAGCCCGGCGCCGATCAGGCGCCAGACGGTGAGAACGCCGGTGATCGCTCCCCAGTCGTAGGTCCCGCCCTCCTGGATCCCGAAGACGAGGAGGAACATGCCGACCGCGCTCAAGGCGACGCCGACGAGGTCGAAACGGTGCGAGAGCGTCGGCAGGTCGGGGACGAGGCGCATCGCGAGCACGAACCCGACCACCCCGACCGGCACGTTGACGAAGAAGATCCACTCCCAGCCCAGCGAGTCGACCAGCACGCCGCCGAGGATCGGGCCGACGAGCATCGCCACGCCGGAGACGGCACCCCACAGGCTCATCGCGCGGCCCCGCTTGTCGGCGGGGAACGTCCGGGTGATGACCGCCATCGTCTGTGGAGTCATCATCGAGGCACCGAAGCCCTGGAGGACACGGGCGAGGATCAGCTGCTCGATCGTGCCCGTCAGGCCGCACCACAGGGAGGCGGCGGTGAACACGACGAGACCCGTCAGGTAGACCCGCTTGGGGCCGAAGCGGTCACCGAGCCGCCCCGTGATGAGCAGCGGGACCGCGTACGCCAGGAGGTAGGCCGAGGTGACCCACACGACGGCGGGGACGTCGGCGTCGAAGGTCTCCATGATCGTCGGAGTCGCGACCGAGACGATCGTCGAGTCGACGAGGATCATGAAGAACCCGATGACCAGCGCCCACAGTGCGGGCCAAGGGCTGCGGGTGGTGATGTCGGGCTGGGTCGTTCCGGGGGCGGCCACGGCAGATCACCGTACTCCCGGACGTGGACGACCCCTCGACCGGTGCGGTCGAGGGGTCGTCTGCGTCGAGAGCGGAGCGGCTCAGGCCTGGGCGGAGCCCTGGTCGGCCTGCTGCTTGGCGACCTCGGCACGGACCTCGTCCATGTCGACCTCGCGTACGGCGTCGATCACCTGATCGAGCGCCTGCGCGGGAAGCGCACCGGGCTGGTTGAAGAGGAGGATGCCGTCGCGGAACGCCATCAGCGTCGGGATCGACGTGATCTGAAGGGCCCCGGCGAGCTCCTGCTCGGCCTCGGTGTCCACCTTGGTGAAGGTGATGTCCTCGTTCTTCTCGGACGCAGCCTCGAAGACGGGGGCGAACTGGCGGCACGGGCCGCACCAGGAGGCCCAGAAGTCCACCAGGACGATGCCGTCGCCGGAGATGGTGTCCATGAAGCTGTCGGCGTTCAGGGCAGTGGTTGCCATGTCACGTCCATTCGATCGGGTACGTCTTGTGCGTCTGCGGTGTTCAACAGCGGACGTCGTCCGAGGATTCCCGCGTACGCCGCCAGCCTAGGCAGTTGCCGGTGTCAGGCCCGGAATCCGGGGCTGCCCTGCCGTTTGCCACGGGCCCGTGGCAGAACACCCTCACCCGCGGCACATGTGCCGCGGGGTGAGGTGGTTTCCCGCGGGACCGTGGCAAACGGGGAGGAGCCGGGCGGTACGAGGCTGAAAGCGCGCCGAGCTCAGGCGTCGGCGAACCGGTGAGGGTGTGCCGGATAGACGCCCATCACCTGCACGTCGGTCGAGAAGAACGCCAGCTCCTCCAGGGCGCGGGCGAGCGCCGGCTCCTCGGGATGGCCGTCGACCTCGGCGAGGAACATCGTCGCCGTGAAGGTGCCGCCGACCATGTAGCTCTCGAGCTTGGTCATGTTGATGCCGTTGGTCGCGAAGCCGCCGAGCGCCTTGTAGAGCGCGGCGGGGATGTTGCGGACGTTGAACACGAACGTCGTCACCGTCGGCCACTCGCCCTGCGGCGGGACCTCGGGGTGGCGCGAGAGCACGACGAAGCGGGTCGTGTTGTGCTCCTCGTCCTCGACGGTGGTCGCGAGCGTCTCGAGCCCGTACGTCCGCGCGGCCAGCGGTGTCGCCAGTGCCGCCTTGGTCGGATCGCCCCACTCGGCGACCTCGCGGGCCGCGCCTGCGGTGTCACCGGAGATGACGGGCGTGAGACCGAGGTCGCGGATGATGCGCCGGCACTGCCCGAGCGCGTGGACGTGGCTGTGGACCTCGGTGATCGAATCCAGGGTCGCGCCCGGGACCGCGAGCAGGTCGAAGTGGATCGGCAGGAAGTACTCGCCGACGATGTGCAGCCCTGACGTCGGCAGGAAGTGGTGGATGTCGGCGACGCGCCCGGCGAGCGTGTTGTCGATCGGGATCATCGCCAGCCCGGCCCGGCCGTCGGTCACCGCCGCGAACGCGTCCTCGAACGACGGGCACGCCAGCGGCTCCCAGTCGGGGTATGCGTCGGCGCACGCGATGTGCGAGTTGGCGCCGGGCTCGCCCTGGTAGGCGATGCGGCGCGGGAGGTCGCGGTCGAGGGTCACGGCGCCCATCATCGCACCGCGTGCCCGGCCGCACGGCCGACGCGTCGGTGCCTGGCCGTCCACGCGTCCCGTCGGTGCGTCAGCGTCCACACGCCGGCACCGTCGGTGCGTCAGCGTCCACGCGACGCGCTCCGGTGGACGCTGAGACACCGCCGACCGGGCGCGGGGTGGCTCGCGGGTGCGCGTGCGGTGGCTCGCGGGTGCGCGCGGGGTGGCTCGCGGTCAGGAGAGGCGGGTGGCGCCGCCGGCGGGAGCGACGACGAACGTCCGAGGCTCCTTGAAGTCGACCCGCGCGAACGCGGCGGCCACGGCCTCGGTGAGGGCGCCGACCCGCTCGGCCTCGACGAGAGCGATCGCGCTTCCCCCGAAGCCCCCGCCCGTCATCCGGGCCCCGATCGCGCCGTGCTCGAGCACCGTCTCCACGGTCAGGTCGAGCTCGGGCGCACTCACGTCGTAGTCGTCGCGCAACGAGGCGTGCGACGCCGTCATGAGCTGGCCGAGCTGGCGCCAGTCGCGTGCCGACAGCGCCCGCGCCGCAGACCGTACGCGCTGGGTCTCGGTGATCACGTGCCGCAACCGCGCCTTGAGGACCGGGTCCTCCACCTTGAGCACGGAGTCCGGTGGCGCGGCCGCGAGCTGCTCGACACCGAGGAGAGCGCTCAGCTCCTCGGTCTGCTTGCGACGGGTGCCGTACTCACCGGTCGCCAGGCTGTGCTTGGCCTGCGTGTCGACCACGACGAGCGCGTAGCCGTCGTCGACCCAGTGGGCGGGCACGGCGCGTACGGTCGGCGGCGTCGGCGCGGTCTCGATGAGCAGGGCGTGGCCGACCTCCCCGCACATCGACGCGAGCTGGTCCATCGAGCCGGTCGGTGCGCCGACGTACTCGTTCTCCGCGCGCTGGCACGTCAGGGCCAGCGCGATCGGGTCGATCTCCCAGCCTTCGGCCCCGGCCAGCGCGACGGCGACACTGCACTCGAGCGCTGCCGAGCTCGACAGGCCCGCACCGAGGGGGACGTCGGAGGAGATGACGAGGTCCGCGCCCCCGGTCGTACGCCCCGACTGCGCCAGCGCCCACACCGTCCCCGCGACGTAGCGCGCCCAGCCCGAGACGTCGCCCGGTGTCGTGGTCGCGTCGAACTCGACGGACCCCTCGGAGATCGCCGACCACACCCGCACCTTGCCGTCGTCGCGCCGCCTGACCTTCACCGTGGTGCGCAGGTCGATCGCGATCGGCATCACCGGCCCACCGACGTAGTCCAGGTGCTCACCGATGAGGTTGACGCGTCCGGGCGCGGCCCACGTGCCGATCTCGCCCGGGGCCAGGGGCTGGGGTGCCGTCATGCCGCCATCCTCGCGTATGCCCCCTGGCTACGCTGGAGGGGTGGACGAGACCCTGTGGAACATCGCCCTCGTGCTTGTGTTCATCCTCCTCGGCGGGGTGTTCGCGGCCGCTGAGATGGCGCTGGTGTCCCTCCGTGACTCCCAGCTGCCCGAGATCGCGACCCGCGGCAAGCGCGGTGCGACCGTCGCCAGGCTGGCCTCCGACCCCAACCGGTTCCTCTCCGCCGTCCAGATCGGCGTCACGCTCTCCGGGTTCCTCTCGGCGGCCTTCGGCGGCGCGACGCTCGCCGGCGACCTGAGCCCGCTCCTCGTCGACGCCGGGCTGTCGAGCGGTGTCGCCACCGTGCTGGCCCTGGTCTTCGTCACCGTCGTCATCTCGTACCTCTCGATCGTGTTCTCCGAGCTCACCGCGAAGCGCCTCGCGATGCAGCACGCGGTGTCGTTCTCGCTCGCGCTGGCCCCCGCCGTCGACGCGATCGCAAAGGCTGCCACGCCGGTGATCTGGCTGCTCTCGGTCTCGACGAACTTCGTGGTCCGGATGCTCGGCGGCGACCCGTCGGCGGCGCGCGAGGAGATCACCGACGTCGAGCTGCGCGGGCTCGTCCAGACCACGCAGGGCCTCTCCGACGAGGAGCGCAGCATCGTCGAGGACGTCTTCGCCGCCGGCGACCTCCAGGTGCGCGAGGTCATGTTGCCGAGGACGGAGGTCGACTTCATGGACGTCTCGACCCCCGTCTACAAGGCCGTCCAGCTCGCCCGCGAGAAGCCGCACTCGCGTTATCCCGTCATCCGCGGCAGCGCCGACGAGGTCGAGGGGTTCATCCACGTCCGCGACCTCTTCGACCCGGGCATGCACGACCGCTCCGTCCGGGTGGGCGACCTGGTGCGCGACGTCGTGATGATCCCGGGCACCCGCAACGTGCTGTCGGCCATCACGGACATGCGGCGCGCCAAGATCCATCTCGGGATCGTCCTCGACGAGTACGGCGGCACCGACGGCATCATCACGCTCGAGGACCTCGTCGAGGAGCTGGTCGGCGACATCCGGGACGAGTACGACACCGTCGACGCGGAGACCAAGCGCTTCACCGGCGGCGCGGTCGAGGTCGACGGCCTCCTGAACCGCGACGCGTTCGCCGACGAGACCGGCATCGAGCTCCCCGAAGGGCCCTTCGAGACGGTCGCCGGCTTCGTCGTGGCCGGGCTCGGGCGCATCCCAGCCGTGGGGGACTCCGTCCTCGTCGACGGGCACCGCCTCACCGTCTCCGTGATGGACGGACGACGGGCCTCGCGCCTGCGGGTCGAGGCCGAGGCGAATCCGGAGGCGTCTGCTGAGACCGGGCTGGCAGAATCGGAGCATGCCTGACGCGACCACCCGCCCCCGTGTGCTCTCCGGTATCCAGCCGACCGCGGACTCGTTCCACCTCGGCAACTACCTCGGAGCCCTCCGGCACTGGGTCGCGCTCCAGGAGGACTACGACGCGTTCTACTTCATCCCTGACCTGCACGCGATCACGGTGTCGTTCGACCCGGCCACCGTGCACGACCGGACGTACCGGGCTGCGGCCCAGCTCCTCGCGGTCGGGCTCGACCCGCGTCGCAGCACCCTCTTCGTCCAGAGCCACGTGCCGGAGCACGCCGAGCTCGCCTGGGTCCTCAACTGCATCACCGGCTTCGGCGAGGCACGGCGCATGACGCAGTTCAAGGACAAGTCGGCCAAGGGCGGTGTCGAGGCCGCGTCGGTCGGCCTGTTCACGTACCCCGTGCTGATGGCCGCGGACGTCCTGCTCTACCAGGCCGACGGCGTGCCGGTCGGTGAGGACCAGCGCCAGCACCTGGAGCTCACCCGCGACCTCGCCCAGCGCTTCAACAGCCGGTACGGCGACACCTTCACCGTCCCCGAGCCGTTCATCGTCAAGGACACCGCCAAGATCCTCGACCTGCAGGACCCGACGATCAAGATGAGCAAGTCGGCCTCCTCGCCGAAGGGCATCCTCGAGATCCTCGAGGAGCCGAGGTCCGCGGCAAAGAAGATCCGCTCGGCCGTCACCGACTCCGACGGGGAGGTGCGCTTCGACGCGGCGGACAAGCCCGGTGTCTCCAACCTCCTCTCCATCTACTCCGCACTCACCGGACGAGGGGTCGAGGAGATCGCCGCGCAGTACGCCGGACAGGGCTACGGCGCCTTCAAGGTCGACCTCAGCGAGATCGTCTCCGACTTCGTCACACCGCTGCGCGCGCGCACCCAGGAGCTCCTCGAGGACAAGGGCGAGCTCGACCTGGTGCTGCGCGACGGTGCGGCGCGCGCTCGCGAGGTGGCGTCCAAGACGCTGCGCGACGTGTACGACCGGGTGGGGTTCGTCCGCGCTTCCTAGGGCTCGACCGTCGGGGGAGCACGGGCGCTAGGGTGGTCGCCATGCCCACGATCGGTGTCGCTATTCCTGTCCCTGAGCCTTGGGGCAGCGAGCTGCGCGAGCACCGAGCCGATTTCGGTGACCCTCAGGCGGCGCTCGTCCCCTCGCACGTGACGCTGCTGCCGCCCATGGAGGTCCCCGACCACGCGTTGGAGCAGATCTACGACAAGCTCGCCGTGGACGCGACCAACGTGGAGCCGTTCCTGATGCGGCTGCGGGGGACCGGCACCTTCCGCCCGGTCTCGCCCGTGGTGTTCGTCACGGTGAGCGAGGGCATCTCCAGCACCGAGCAGCTCGCCAAGCACGTGCGCGACGGGCTGCTCGAGGGAGAGCTGGAGTTCCCGTACCACCCGCACGTCACGGTCGCGCACCGTCTGGCCGACGACGCGCTCGACCGGGCGTACGAGGAGCTTGCCGACTTCGCGTGCGAGTTCGAGGTGCGCGCGTTCGCGGTGTACCTGCACGATGACGAGGCCGGCTGGGTCCCGTTCCGGGAGTTCCAGCTCGGCTGACGGTTCGTACGGGCCGGGACGGGGGAGCGGCTAGGTGGGCAAGCTGATCGCACGGCTGAAGGCGTGGTTCACGAGACTTCGTCGCCGGAGGCCGTTCGTCGACCACGTCGTGCGCACGATCGAGCACTTCGGTGTCGTCCGCGGCAGCATCCTGTCCGGCGGCATCACCTACTTCGGCTTCCTGTCGGTCTTCCCGATCCTCGCGCTCGCGTTCTTCGTCGTCGGCTACGTCTCCGAGTACTTCCCGGGCGCCCAGGACGCGCTCGAGACGGCGATCGACCAGATCCTGCCGGGCATCGTGACCACGCAGGACCCGCCGCCGGCCGGGCAGATCTCGTTCGACCAGATCGCCGCGACCCGCAACATCGCCGGTGTCCTGGGTGCACTGGGCGTGCTCTACACCGGTCTCGGGTTCGTCTCGAACCTCCGTACGTCTCTCGAGGCCGCGTTCGACGTGCCCAAGCAGAGGGCGTACGGGTTCCTGCCGGGCAAGCTCCGCGACCTGGCGACGCTCGTGCTGGTCGGCCTCATCCTGATGGTCACCGTCGGGCTCTCGGGCGCCGTCACGCAGTACACCGGCGACATCCTGCGTGCCCTCGGTGTGATGAGCGATCCCGTCGACGTCGCCGTCAAGGTGCTGAGCGTGGTGCTCGGCATCGCCTCGGGCACGCTCCTCTTCTTCGCTCTCTACAAGCTGCTCCCGCACACCGACGTGCCGAGCAGCGCG
>Ga0233363_1000788_pt1 | contig 13213 bp, 9 predicted proteins | sample ElkDunMinimDraft_18_FD_191534 | JGI IMG/M metagenome (GOLD analysis project Ga0233363, IMG submission 191534) | Fecal eukaryotic communites from dung pellets of Tule Elk in California, USA - Elk Dung C16 | ecosystem: Host-associated > Mammals > Digestive system > Large intestine > Fecal | place... | reverse complement strand
GGGAGCGCACGAATCCGAGGGAGTCCTCGCCGTCCAGCATCTGGAGCCCGGCGTCCAGGACCAGGTGGGCCTTGGGGTCGTCCACGGGCTCGGGGATGCACATCTCCACGCCGCCGATGGCGTCGACCATGTCCTTGAACCCGGTGAAGTCCATCATGACGAAGTGGTCGAGGTGCACGTCGGTGGCGAGCTCGACGGCCTGCCACTGGCAGCTGATGCCGCCGAACGTCATCGCGGAGTTGATCATGCCGCTGTGCGGCGACATGCCCTCGTAGCCCTCGACCGCCTCGCACGCGGGCAGGTCCACGACCAGGTCGCGGGGCAGGTTCACGAGGGTGGCCGCCCCGTTGTCGACGTTGATGCTGGCGATGAGCATCGTGTCGGGCCGCTCGCCCTCCGCCTCGCCGTAGTCGGCGTTCTCCCCCGAGCGCACGTCGGAACCGATGATGAGCAGGTTCATCACGCCCTCGACGCTGGTGGGGCGGTCCCACGTCGTGTCCACCTGCGCGGTGGTGATGTTGCCGACGATGCCCTGGTACCAGCCGTAGCCGCCGAGGCTCACGATGATGGCCAGGGCGGTGGCCGCGCAGGCGACCCACTGCCCTGCGGACATCCGCACGGCGTCGAGCGCGCCGGAGGGACGGGAAGTGGAACGTCTGCCAGCCATGCGAACCTTAGGAGGGTGCGGTGGGACCTGGTGGTGGGGGAGGTGTGGGGACGGGACACCGTGAGGGTCGCGACCGTCCCCGGGAAAAGCGATGAACGGATGCTAACAGCAGGGGCGGCTCGGTCCGTACCGCCGAGTTCCCAGCTCCGGCGGGACCGTATCCGTACCGTGCGCGCTCAGTAGCGGGTCGCGACGGTGCCCGCGGCGCGGTCGTGCAGTCCGCGGGTGTCCCGGTCGTAGATGACGGCGGGGATGACCAGGCAGAGCAGGAGCGTGCGCACGGTCATCGACACGAACCACGGCCAGGAGCGCTCACCGGTGGCGGTGATGCCGACGCCGACGAGGCGACGGCCGACGGTGGTGCCGAAGAGGGCGAGGAGGATGATACTCATCACCGCGAAGACCACCAGGGCGGTGTTGCTGAGCAGGGGGGCGACCTCCTCCGAGGAGGTGAGCCCCGCGCCGACCGCGCCCAGGTTGTAGAGGCCCCAGGCGACCGCGAGTGCGAGGCCCCAGTCCAGGACCAGGCCGGCGAGGCGGCGCATGACGCCGGGGACCGATCCCGGACCGCTCTCCGGCAGGCCGAGGCGGTTTCCCCTGTACTGGAAGTCGTCGTCGTGGATGGCTCCGGCGGCGCCGCCCGGACTCTGGTCGTTCATGGCCTCCACGGTATCCACCCGGTGGGGGCGTCCGTCCGCGGGTCCTGCGGGCGGGCGTGACCAGGGCTACGGAAACGCGTGGCCCGGGCCACAGCTGTGCGCTCCGGACGTCCTGTTTTCGCACCCTAAGCAGTGGAATCACCGGGTCAGGCGGGTTGGTCTGCGAAAACGGCCAGCTCCGTAACATGCAGGAAACAATAGAGACATGGCACGGAAATCACCCGCTCCTAGCTTCGTTGACGAAGCCGGGAGACGGCGCGCGATCCGACGTGTCCGCGATGGAGCGGACCCCGGTCCCATCGTCTCAGACACCTGCACGGAGGTTCGTTTTGTTCAGCAGCGTCGACGAGGTGCTCGCCTACATCCGGGACGAGGACGTCAAGTTCCTCGATGTCCGATTCACGGACCTGTTCGGAGGCGTGAACCACGTTACCCTCCCGACCTCGAACGTCGACGCCTCGACGTTCACCGACGGCCAGATGTTCGACGGGTCCTCGATCCGCGGTTTCCAGGCCATCCACGAGTCCGACATGCTGCTGCTCCCCGACCTGAGCACCGGCGTCGTGGACCCGTTCCGCAAGCACAAGACGCTGAACATGACGTTCTTCGTCCACGACCCGCTGACGCTGGAGTCGTACAGCCGCGACCCGCGCAACGTCGCCCGCAAGGCCGAGGCCTACCTCAAGGGCTCCGGCGTCGCGGACACCGCCTTCTTCGGCCCCGAGGCCGAGTTCTACATCTTCGACGACGTCAAGTTCGAGACGCGTTCGAACACCGGCTACTACGAGATCGACTCCATCGAGGGCGCCTGGAACACGGGCTCCGCGATCGAGGGCGGCAACCGCGGTTACCGTCCCCGTTACAAGGGCGGCTACTTCCCGGTCGAGCCGGTCGACCACTACAGCGACCTGCGCTCGGACATGGTGCAGACCCTGATCGACTCGGGCATCGACGTCGAGCTCCAGCACCACGAGGTCGGCACCGCGGGCCAGGCCGAGATCGGCATCCGGTTCGGCACGCTGCTCCAGCAGGCCGACAAGGTGCAGCTGTACAAGTACATCGTCAAGAACGTCGCCAACGAGGCGGGCAAGACGGCCACGTTCATGCCCAAGCCGCTGTTCGGCGACAACGGCTCCGGCATGCACTGCCACCAGAGCCTGTGGAAGGACGGCGAGCCGCTCTTCTTCGACGAGGCGGGTTACGGCCAGCTCTCCGACACCGCGCGCTACTACATCGGCGGTCTGCTCAAGCACGCCGACGCGCTGCTCGCCTTCACCAACCCGACGGTGAACTCGTACCACCGCCTGGTGCCCGGCTACGAGGCGCCGATCAACCTGGTCTACAGCCAGCGCAACCGCTCGGCGTGCATCCGCCTGCCGCTCACGGGTTCCAACCCGAAGGCCAAGCGCATCGAGTTCCGCGTGCCGGACCCGTCGGCCAACCCGTACCTGGCCTTCTCCGCCATGCTGATGGCCGGCATCGACGGCATCAAGAACAAGATCGAGCCGCCGGAGCCGATCGACAAGGACCTGTACGAGCTGCCCCCGGCGGAGGCCTCGGCCATCAAGACCGTCCCGGCCTCGCTCGACGACGCCCTGCTGGCGCTGGAGGCCGACCACGAGTTCCTGCTCGAGGGCGGCGTGTTCACCAAGGACCTCATCGAGACCTACGTGGACTTCAAGCGCACCGAGGAGATCGACTCCCTGCGTCTGCGCCCGCACCCGCGCGAGTTCGAGCTCTACTACGACATCTAGGCCCGCAACGCCCTGATGTGCGCCTTGAGGGGCTACTCCCCCATCGGGCGCACGTCGGGCGCACTCAGCGAGCCTCGGAGGCCACCGGCAGCGTTCCACGCGCTGCCGGTGGCCTCCCGCGTTCTCCGGGACCGCGTCGGCGCCGCCACCGGTGCGCGCCGCCGCGGAGGGCCGGGCCGGGGCCGCGGAGACGGCGCGTGTTACCAACAGATGAAATCCCGCATCGGCAGGGGATTTCGAGGGGCCGCACTGCTAGCGTCTTCGCAGGCATCGGTTCCACGGCATTCGGGTCCCCGTCGTGGACGCAGTTCCCCGGAGGGCGTACCCCCGTGCGCTCTCCCTCCCGGGGCCGGTATCCGTTCGGATACCGGCCCCGACCCGGTTCCGGAACCTCCCGCGCCCGCACGGGCCGCGTGGCGGCCGTAGGCGGGATGACCAGCAAGCGGAGCCGTGCGGTGCGTCCGTGGGCCGCCCGGCTACGGTTGACGCGTGGCAAGGGACGGAAACAACACCATGACAGCAGGCGCGCTCGCCAGGCGTGGCTTCAGCGACAGCACCCGGGCCCTGCGGCTGATGACGGAGGCGGGCCTGGACGCGCGGGCCGACACCGCCGTCATCGACGCCCTCTCGGCCGCGCCCGACCCGGACCAGGCCCTGCTGGGGCTGATCCGGGTCCTGGAGTCCGACCCGGATCCGGCCGAGGTCCTGGACGTGCTGCGCGAGGAACACGACCTGCGGGACCGGCTGGGCAGGGTGCTGGGCACCAGCCCCGCCCTGACCGACCACCTGGTGCGCCATCCGGGCGACTGGCGGGAACTGCGGGGCGCCGACGCCGCCCGCTCCCCCGAGCCGGACGAGCTGCGCCGCGGGCTGCTGCACACCGTGGGGGCGGACCCCCACAGCGCGGCGCCGACCGCCGACCCGGCCGTGGTCGAGGACGGGACGTGCGAGGCCCTCCGGCACACCCTGCGTGTGGCGTACCGCAGGCGCGTGCTCCGGCTGGCCGGACGCGACCTGACGGGCCTGTGCACGGTGGACGAGGCCGCCGCCGAGCTGGCCGACCTGGCCGCGTCCATGCTGGACGCGGCACTGGCCGTGGCCCGGGCCGAACAGCCCGAGGACGCCGCTCTGTGCCGCCTCGCGGTGATCGGCATGGGCAAGTGCGGCGGCCGCGAGCTGAACTACGTCAGCGACGTGGACGTGGTGTTCGTGGCCGAACCCGCGGAGCCCTCCGGCCCCGACGTGCCGGTGGACGACCAGGCCGCCATGCGCGCGGCCACCCGTCTGGCCACCACGATGATGCGCATCCCCTCCGAGACCGACGCCGAGGGCGCCCTGTGGGAGGTGGACCCGGCGCTGCGGCCGGAGGGCAGGAACGGGCCGCTGGTGCGCTCGGTGGCGGGGCACCTGTCGTACTACGAGCGCTGGGCCAAGACGTGGGAGTTCCAGGCTCTGCTCAAGGCCCGGCCGATCGCCGGCGACGCCGGGCTGGGCCTGGCGTACGCGGACGCGATCCGTCCCCTGGTGTGGCAGGCGACCGGCCGCAAGGACTTCGTCGAGGACGTGCAGGCGATGCGCCGCCGGGTGGTGGCGCACATCCCCGCCGACGAGACCGAGCGGGAGCTGAAACTGGGGCCGGGCGGCCTCCGCGACATCGAGTTCTCCGTCCAGCTGCTCCAGCTGGTGCACGGCCGCACCGACGACCGGCTGCGGTCGGGCAACACCCTGGAGGCCCTGGAGGCCCTGTCCGAGTTCGGGTACGTGGGGCGGCGCGACGCCGCCGGACTGTCGGAGGCCTACCGCTTCCTGCGCCGGGTGGAGCACCTGTTGCAGCTGGAGCGGCTGCGGCGCACGCACCTGATGCCGGACCCGGCGACCCCGGACGGGCCCGAGCACCTGCGCCGCCTGGGGCGGGCGCTGGGGTTCACGGCCGACCCGGTCAGGGAGCTGACCGAGGCCCGCCGCCGGGTGTCGTCGGAGGTGCGGCGCCTGCACGAGAAGCTGTTCTACCGCCCGCTCCTCAACGCGGTGGCGCAGCTGCCGGACGAGGAGGCCCGCCTCTCTCCGGAACAGGCCAAGATCCGCCTGGAGGCGCTCGGGTTCGCGGACCCCGGCGGGGCCCTGCGGCACCTGGAGTCCCTGACGTCGGGGGTGTCCCGCCGGGCGGCGATCCAGCGGACGCTGCTGCCGGTGATGCTGGGCTGGTTCTCTGACTCCCCCGACCCCGACGCGGGCCTGTTCGGTTTCCGCCAGGTGAGCGACGCCCTGGGCACCACCCCGTGGTACCTGCGGCTGCTGCGCGACGACGTGCGGGTGGCCGAGCGGATGGCGTGGCTGCTGGGGACGAGCCGGTACGTGACGGAGCTGCTGCTGCGGGCGCCGGACGCGGTGGCCATGCTGGCCGACGACGCCGACCTGGTGCGGCGCGGGCCGAAGGTGCTCGACGCCGAGGCGGAGGCCGCGCAGCGCCGGTACGACACGGCGGAGGAGTCGGTGGCGGCGGTACGGGCACTGCGCCGCCGCGAGCTGCTGCGCACGGCCGCCGCCGACCTGTTGGAGGTGTCGTCGGTCCAGGAGGTGGGCTCGGCGCTGACCGACATCGCGGCGGTGACGATCGAGGCCGCGCTGCGGCTGGCGCAGAACCGCGTCGTGGCGGCGTCCGAGGACGAGCCCCTGACGCGCGTGTGCGTGGTGGCGATGGGCCGGTTCGGCGGCGGCGAGCTGACCTACGCCAGCGACGCGGACGTGATGTACGTGCACGACCCCCTGCCGGGGGTCGACACGGGGGCGGCGACCAAGCAGGCGCTGGCGATCGTGCGGGAGCTGGCGCGGCTGTTGGAGATGCCTGCCGCGGAGCCGCCCCTGAAGGTGGACACGGACCTGCGCCCCGAGGGCCGGAGCGGTCCGGTGGTGCGCACGCTGGAGTCGTACGCGGCGTACTACGGCCGCTGGTCCCAGGTGTGGGAGAGCCAGGCGCTGCTGCGGGCCAGGCCGATCGCCGGGGACCCGCAGCTGCGGGAGGCGTTCACCGCGCTGATCGACCCCATCCGCTACCCGGTGGGCGGGATCGACTCGTCGGCGGTGTTGGAGATCCGCAAGCTCAAGGCGCGGATGGAGGCCGAGCGCCTGCCGCGGGGGGCCGACCCGACCCTGCACACGAAGCTCGGCCGGGGCGGGCTGTCGGACGTGGAGTGGGTGGTGCAGCTGACGCAGCTGCGGTACGCCCACGAGTACCCGGACCTGCGGACGACGGGGACCCTGGAGGCTCTGGACGTGGCCGTGGCCCACGGGTTCCTGGAGGCCGAGGACGGCGCCGTGCTGGAGCAGGCGTGGAGGCTGGCCTCGCGGGTGCGGGGCATGGTGATGCTGGTGCGCGGACGCGGCGGCGACTCGCTGCCGACCGACCTGCGGGTGCGCGCGGCGCTGGCGGGCGCGATGGGGTGCCGCAGCACCGAGGACGAGGAGGGCGTGTGGGAGGGCCCCGCCGAGCAGTTGACGGAGGCCTACCTGCGGACCACCCGGCGGGCGCGCGCGGTGATGGAGCGCGTCTTCTACGACGACTAGGGGTTCCTTCCGCGGGGCATCCGGGCGCTCTCCCGCAGGACGCTGTGCGGGATCGGGCCCGGGTGCGGTGCACGTCCGCGGGGTGGGGCGGGAGGACGCCCGGGGACGCGGGTCCGGAGGGATGCGGAGGACGCGGTCCGGGGTGTGCGCGGTGGTCGAGCCGGCACGGTCGCGACGCCCGTGGCCGGCCCGGCGCTGCGGGCCGCGGCGGCGGTCACCTGCCCGGGGCCGGGACGTATGGTCCGGCCGGCGAGGGGAGGGCGACCGTGACGACGAGCCCTCCCCCGTCACGCGGGCTGAGGTCCAGGGTGCCGCCGTGGACGTCGACGACCCTGGCGACGAGGGCCAGACCCAGGCCGTAGCCCTCGCCGTGTCCCGGACCGTCCCCCCGGCGGGTGCGCCCCTCCCCCCTCAGGAACGGCTCGCGCAGCCGCGCCGCGGCCTCGGGCGTGTACTCGGGCCCGGTGTTCTCGACCCTGAGCGTGGTCACGCCCCGTCGGGGGTCGCGGCCCGTGGCCGCCAGCGCGGATCCGCGCCCGGTGTTGTGGCGGACGGCGTTCTGCACGAGGTTCGCGACCGCCTGGGCGAGAAGGGCTCCGTCGCCGAGCACCGGTGCGGCCTCCAGTCGCAGGTCCCAGGCCACACCGCGCCGTTGGGCCTCGGGCGCGGCTTCGCCGACCGCCGTGCGGACCGTCCCGGCGAGGTCGAGCGGTGCGGCCTCGGCGGTGACGGCGTCGGCGTCGGCGAGCCGCAGCAGCGCCTCGGTGAGGCCGACGGCCCTGGCGTTGGTGATGCTGAGCCGTTCTACCAGGGCCGGGTAGTCCTGTCCGTGCGGGTTCCGGCGGGCGACGTCGAGGAGTGTCCCCGTGACGGCCAGCGGCGTCCGCAGCTCGTGGGAGGCGTTCGCGGCGAAGCGCTCCTGCGTGGCGAACGCGTCGTCGAGCCGGTCGAGCATGTGGTCGAAGGTGTCGGCGAGCTGGCGGAACTCGTCGTTGAGCCCGGACATGCGGATCCGGTGGTCGAGGCGCCCTCCCGCGGCGATCCGGGCGGCCTCGTTGATGCGCCGGAGGGGGCGCAGCACCCACCCCGCCAGGAACCAGCCGCCGGTGATCCCGATCAGGGCCAGTGCCGCGAGGAGCGCACCTGAGAGGCGGACCAGGGTGGTGAGGATCTCCGACCTCGACGCGATGGGCAGGTCGGCCTCCGACGGGTTGGCCGCGGTCAGCGGGTAGTTCGGCACGTAGCGCAGGACCACGTAGACGCCCAGCAGGAGGACGGCGCCGGCGGCGACGAGGAACCCCGCGTAGCTCAGCGCCAGGCGGAACCGGGCGCTGACCAGGGGTCCCGCCGCACGCGGCGGGACGGCGCTCACGCCCTCCCCCGGGTGCCGGCGAGGCGGTAGCCGACCCCGGGGACGGTGACGACGGGGTCCGGTTCGCCGAGGACCCGGCGCAGGGTGGAGACGGTGACCCTGGGGGCGCTCGTGAACGGGTCGGCGTTCTCGTCCCACACCTTCTCCAGAAGGGTCTCCGCGCTCACCACCCCTCCGTCCGCGCGCATCAGGAGCTCCAGGACGGCGAACTGCTTGCGGGCGAGCCGGAGGCGGCGACCGTCCCGGTAGGCCTCCCGCCGGTAGGGGTCCAGCCGCAGGTCCGCGCACTCCAGTAGGGGAGGGATCGCGGCGGACGGGCGTCTGGCGAGGGCGCGCAGGCGCACGACCAGCTCCTCCAGTGCGAAGGGCTTGGTGAGGTAGTCGTCGGCGCCGAGCGTGAACCCGTCCACCTTGTCCCTGAGCCGGGTCGCGGCGGTCAGCATGAGCACCCTCGTGCCCGGGTGGTCGCGGGTGACGGCCGCGCACACGTCGTCCCCGTGCGTGCCGGGGATGTCGCGGTCGAGGACGATCACGTCGTAGTCGTTGACGCCGACGCGCTCCAGGGCCTCGTCCCCGTCGAACGCCACGTCGGCGGCGATCGCCTCGTGGCGGAGCCCCTCCCGGAGGGCCTCGGCCATGAAGACCTCGTCCTCGACGACCAGCACGCGCATCCGGTGTCCCCCTGTTCGACCGTCCGTCCTCCGGACCGGACGCCCGAGTCTAGGCAACGCCCGTGTTGCGAAAACGTTGGGCGATCACCCGACATCCCCGCAACACCCTCCCTGCTGCCCTGGTGTCACGCGCCGGGCGCCCCGTCCGGCAGAGAGGGAGGGATTCCCGTGGTCCGTGTCTCACCCAGGTCGCGTGTCGCCGGGCGGCCGACCGTCGTCCTCGCCGTCGTCGCCGTCCTCGTCACCGTGACCGCCCTGCTCCTGGCCGCCCTGGGCACACCGGCCCCGGCGGCCCGCGGGACGGCGGAGCCGCCGGGGGGCGGGGGCCCGACGCTCGGCGCCGAACTGCCCGTCACCCGGTTCACGCCTCTGGGCGAGGACGACGGCTACCTCGGCGAGGGGGAGGGCGTGTCCCCGTTCGCGGAGGACCTGCCGCTGTTGACGCGGATGGACCCGGACCTGCTGGCGGCGGTGCGGGCCGCCGCGACGGCGGCGGAGGCCGACGGCGTGGACGTGGTCGTCACGAGCGGATGGCGGAGCAAGCGCTACCAGCGGTTCCTCCTGGACGCGGCGGTCACGACCTACGCCGACGAGGAGGAGGCCGCGCGGTGGGTCGCGACGCCCGAGGCCTCCTCCCACGTGAGCGGCGAAGCGGTCGACATCGGCCGGACGGACGCCGCCGACTGGATGGGCCGGTTCGGCGCCGCGCACGGGCTCTGCCGGACCTTCGCGAACGAGATGTGGCACTTCGAGCTCGCGGTCGAGCCCGGGGGCACCTGCCCCGCCCCTCGGCCGGACGCCTCGGCCGGTTGACGGTCCGGGCCCCGGGCAGGGTGCACCCCCGTGCCGGAGGGGTGCGGCACGGGGGTGCGGGCGGGACGCGCGCGACCGCGCGTCCCGGGTGTCACCGGGCAGGGTGCGGACGACGCCGCCCGGCGGCGCGGCCCGGAGCCGCGGAGCGGGTCGGGGACCCGGGCGCGGGCGGTGGGGTCAGCGGTCCCCCCAGGTGACGGCGGTGGCGGGGCCGACACGGTTCTGGCCGGGTTCCCACTCCGCCTGGCCCGCGCCGTCGACCTTGACGAGCTTCCACTCGGTGTCGGCGCCGAGGGGGACGGCTCCCGACCAGGTGCCGTCTCCCCCGTCCGTCAGCGCGACCCCGTCCGCGGGGTTCCAGGAGCCGAGTCCGGCGGTCTCGCCGACGACGTGCACCACCTGTCCGGGCTGGGTGCCGACGGTCGCGGTGAGGGTTGCGCCCGGTTCACCGGGGTCGGTGCCGCCGCACCCGTCGGGGTCCTCGCACTCCCCTCCGACGTGCAGCGCCACGGCGCCGTTCGCGGGCACCCGGGTGGTGACGCGGCCGTCGGCGACGGTGACGGAGCCCTCTCCGGCGGCGTTGTCGTAGGTTCCGTCGGGCAGGCCGGTCCCGGTGGCCAGTTCCCAGGCCTGGCCGGAGGCGTTGAAGGCGGCGAAGCCGCTCCCGCCCCGGTCGAAGGCCACCCGGGAGGACCCGTCACGGGCCCGTTCGGCCAGCGGGGCGTCGCCGACCGCGCTGCGGAAGGCGGCCATCCCGGCGACGGTTCCGTCGCGGTGTTCGCAGATCCAGTCGGAGGAGGCGCAGTCGGCGTCCTCGGTGATCCATCCCGCGGGGTTGCCGTCGGCCTCCCCGACGCTGGGCGGCCCCTCGGTCTCGTTGTCCCCGAAGTCGTAGCTCGACATCATCACGGGTGTGCCGTAGGGGTGGGCGAGCATGAACGCGGTGGCGAGGTAGTACCGGTCGCCGTCCTTGTGGGTGAGGGTGGGCTCGTAGCGCTGGGTGTCGTGGTTGTCGATGAACACGACGGCCTGGTCGGCGGCGAGTCCCCCGTACTCGGGCATCGCGGTCAGGCCGGCGATGTCGCCTCCGGCGAACCGCTGGGCCACGTCGCGCTTGTAGTCGAAGTTGGTGACCTGGCCGTAGGGCGTGTAGGCGGTGTAGGGGATCGTGGCGTCGCCGTAGACCTCGTGGTAGACGCGCGGCTGTCCGCCGAAGCCGGGCACCTCGTTCAGTCCGCCGAAGATCGCGCCGATGTCGTCCTCGGGGACGTGCTTGGAGGCGTCCACCCGGAAGCCGGCCACCCCGAGGTCCACCAGCCCGTTGAGGTAGCGCGTGATCTGGGCCCGGACGTGGGGGCTGCCCGTGTCGAGGTCGGCGAGGCCCAGGAGCTGGCAGTTCTGGATCTCGTCCTTGTCGTTCCAGTCGGCGATGTCCTCGCGGCAGGGGCTGAAGTCGCCGTCGCCGTACGCGGCGGAGCCGTCGCCGAACAGGTCGGGGTGGTCGTACTTGGCCCACCGGGTCCCGTTGCTGCCGGTGCCGGACCCGTCGCCGGTCATGTGGTTGACGATCGCGTCGGCGTAGATCCTCACGCCGCTGTCACGGCAGGTGGAGACCATCGCCGCGAACTCCTCGGCGGTGCCGCGGCGGGTGTTGTCGATGCTGTAGGAGGTGGGTTGGTAGTCCTGCCACCAGGGGTAGTTCCCTCCCTCGGAGAAGGGGACGACGATGTGTTCCTGGGGCGGGGAGACCTGGACCGCTCCGAAGCCGTTGGGCCCGAGGAAGTCCTCGCACTCGGTGGCGACGGCGTCCCAGCTCCACTGGAACAGGTGGACGACGGTCTCGCCGGCGTCGGCCTCCGCCACGGTGGCGTCGGCGACGGGCGCGGCCCGGGTCGGCTGGGGGTCGATCAGGCCGGGAGCCGCTAGCAGGCCCGCTCCCAGCAGGACCGCCGCGGCGACGGCGCCGGGGCCTCGTGTTCTCATGTGCGCTCCTTGGGGGGTGCGCGACGGGGCGACTGAGCCCCGCCGCCATGCTCTTGCAGGCTTTGCAAGATTTTGCATGGAAGTGACGAAGCTAACAGAACGAACCGCCCTTGTGAACAGCCTGTTTCCGGCATGCCCGCCCCCTCACCCAGAGCGACGACATCCGCGGCGAACTGCGCGGACGCCCCGGCGCAGCCGGGAGGGGGTAGGCGAGCCACCGCCGGAGCGCCGCCGTGAGCTGGGCGAACGCGTGCACACCGGCCCACCCCCGACCGCAGAAAAATTCTGCAAGATTACCGAAAGGTACGCACAAAAAACCGGTGGCGGCACGGACCATGGGTTCCGTACCGCCACCGGCCTCCGCCCCGGGCGGCCTGCGGGAGCCGCTTCGGGGCGCCTGTCGGGGGGCCTACCAGAAGACGGCCACGCCGATGTTGACGACGGCGAGCACACCCGCCGCGATGGCGAGGTTGTTGGCGGGCTTGCGCAGGTTCAGCACACCCAGCACCACGACGGCGAGGGCGATGACCAGCTTGACGGCGATCTTGACGTGGTTCAGCTCGGAGAGGTCGCCCATCTCGGCGACCCCGACGAGGAGCAGCCCCGTGACGAACTGGAGCAGCGAGCTGTGCAGCAGGACCTTGGGCGCCTTGGCGTTGCCGGTCATGATCTGGATGAGGAAGCCCGCGATGATGCCGGCCAGGCCGATCATGTGCAGGAAGACGAGCGCGGAGTAGAGGATGTCCATGGCGATACACTACTACGTGTCGTAGTTTTGAACTCCTTTTTGATGACACACTGACGTAACAAAACCGGCGACCCGCGGACGCGCCGGGTCACCTCCGGCGCAGGACCCCCCTCTGGCGCCACAGCAGCCAGACCAGCCCCACCGCCAGTGCTGCCCCGGCCGACCGCAGCACCCACTCCGGGTCGACGAACTCCGACACCCGCGACATCATCGTGGCCTCGGTGACCACCACCGTGTTGCTCGCGCACGCGGCCGGATCCGCGTCCCGGTCCAGCAGCAGGCAGGCCGTGCTCATCACACGCTCCTCGGGGGCGGCCCCCTCCACGACACGGGCCCGCACCGTGTAGACGACGTTCTCCCCCGCCGGCACGTCCACCCGCCAGTTCACGATGCCCTGGTCGGCCGCTCCCCCGTTGTCGACCTCCAGGATCTCCAGCGCCTCGGGGAAGTGCTGGGCGAGCAGCGCACCCCGGACCCGGTCGCTGTCGCTGTTGGCCACGGTCGTGCGCAGGGTGATCTCCCGCCCCGGGTTGGCCGGATCGTCGCCCACCGCCACGGACAGCCCGACCAGGGGCATGTGGCCCTCCCCGGGGGCGTCCTCTGGCAGCCCCCGGGGGTTCTCCTCCGCGGACGCGGGCGCGACGGCCAGGCCGACCGCCACCAGTCCCGCCGCGAGCGCGCCGCCCCATCCGGATGCCGCACTCCGACTGCTTCCCCGAGCGCCCCGAGCCATCCCGTGCCTCCTGTGTGTCCGCGATCCGTCAGCACTAGACAACTACGAGTGATCGCGCGATCGCGTGAGGTGACACACCCTCGGTGTGCCGGACCCCTGCCGAACGCCGGCCCGGGACCGGGCCTTAGCCGGTTCCGGAGGTCTTAGGGCGCAGAACCGCCGCGGGACGGGGAATCCTTCCGATGCGCCGGAGCCGTTCTCAGGACGATCGTGGACTCAGGACGGCGGGACACGGGGTCCGCGCCGACG
>Ga0233363_1000786_pt1 | contig 13228 bp, 13 predicted proteins | sample ElkDunMinimDraft_18_FD_191534 | JGI IMG/M metagenome (GOLD analysis project Ga0233363, IMG submission 191534) | Fecal eukaryotic communites from dung pellets of Tule Elk in California, USA - Elk Dung C16 | ecosystem: Host-associated > Mammals > Digestive system > Large intestine > Fecal | place... | reverse complement strand
GTCAGCGACCACATCAAGACCGGCGAGAAGACCAGCGCCCAGGAGCGCCAGGAGACCTTCAGCGAGATGATCAAGGTCGCCCTGGACACCATCATCGCCTGACCTGCCCCAAGCACAGCTCGACCGGCAACGCCGGCCGCCCCACGGGTGGCCGGCGTTCGCCGTTTCCGGAACTGGGCACGGCGCGGCAGTCCGCCGTGGATTGCCAGGACCCACCCGCGCCGACCCGCCGACCCGTCGGCCCAGAAATAAATACGACCGGTCGGTCACTTTGTTTGCTACGCTCCCGGCATGACGATCGACGGACGAGTGGCGCGCGGCGAACGCACCCGCACCGCCGTCCTCGACACCGCCATGGCACTGGCCACCTCCGCCGGCCTGGACGGGCTCTCCCTCACCCAGCTCGCCGGCGCCCTCCAGGTCAGCAAATCCGGCCTCTTCGCGCACTGGCGCTCCAAGGAGGAGCTCCAGCTCGCCACCATCGACCACGCCGCCGCCAAATGGTCCGAGCAGGTCATCGGGCGCGCCCGGCAGGCCCCCCGCGGCGTACGACGGCTCTGGGCCCTGCACGAGGCGCGCCTTGACTACTACGCCACCGCCGAGCTGCCCGGGGTCTGCTTCTTCGGCAAGACCCGGCTGGAGTTCAACGCCCGCCCCGGCCCGGTCCAGGACCGCCTCACCGCGCACTCCCTCGCCTGGCTCGCGCTGATCGAACGCTTCGCCGCCGAGGCCGTCGCCGCCGGCGAGCTGCGCGCCGACGCCGATCCGCGCCAGCTCGCGTACGAGATCGAGGCGCTCGGGCTGGTCGCCGTACTGAAAGACCCGCCTTCGGCCCCCGAGGCGTACGTCCGGTCCCGGCGCGCGGTGCTCGACCGGCTGCGCGGCCTCAGCACCGATCCGACCCTGCTTCCGGAGGACTGATGAGCACCCTCACCGAACCCGCCCTCGACCTGCCCGCCGTCGACCACGGCCACGTCGAAGCGGTCGTCGTGCACTTCGACGACCTCGACCCGATGGGCATCATGCACAACGCCCGGTACGCCCTGCTCCTCGAACGGGGCCTCTCCCGCTACTGGGCGGCCCGCGGCCACTCGTTCGTCGGCGGGCGTCCCACCTCCGCGGACATGGTCCACGCGGTACGCGAGTTCGCCATCACCTACCACCGGCCGGTCACCGGCACCGGCCCGATCGCCCTGCACTTCTGGATCCACCGGCTCGGCAGCAGCAGCGCCACGTACGGCTTCCGCTTCCTCTCCCTCGACGGCGAGACCGTCTACGCGGACGGGCGGCGGGTGCACGTGCGTTTCGACCTGGCGACCGGACGCCCGACGCCGTGGAGCGACGAGGCCCGCGTGATCGCCACCGCCCTGCTCGCCCCGCAGGCCTGACGCGGCCGTCAGGTCAGCGGAAGAAGGCGCGCAGCACCGCGGCGCTCTCGGTGGCGAGCACCCCGCCGTACACCTCGGGCCGGTGGTTGAGGCGGCGGTCGCGTACGACGTCCCAGAGCGACCCGACGGCGCCGGTCTTCGGTTCCCAGGCGCCGAAGACGACCGTGCCGATGCGGGCGAGCACCAGCGCCCCCGCGCACATCGTGCACGGCTCCAGGGTCACCACCAGGGTGCAGTCCTCCAGCCGCCACTCGCCGCGGCGCGCGGCGGCCCGGCGCAGCGCCAGCACCTCGGCGTGCGCGGTCGGGTCCCCGGTCAGCTCCCGCTCGTTGCGGCCGGTTGCCAGCTCCACGCCGTTCGGGTCGTAGACCACCGCCCCGACCGGGATGTCCGCGCCCTCAGGGCCGGCGAAGGACCCGGCGGCCGGATCGGCGACGGCAGCGGAGTCCCGCTCGGCGGGCAGCTCCGGGCCGGTGACGGCGACCTGGAGGGCGCGCCGCATCCAGAGCTCGTGGCGCTGCCGGCGGCCCAGTGGTCCGGGCTCGGCCAGCTCGGCGTGGGCACCGGCCGACTCGGGCCAGGGCGCCGGTCCGGCCAGACGGCCCTCGGTCGGCTCGGTCACACCCCGCGCAGCTCCTCGACCTCGTCGCCACAGCCGATGATCTCGCAGAGTTCGGCGGTGACATCGCTGGGCAGCAGCCCGTCGTGGGCGCAGAGCTCCAGCAGCCGGGCCGCGGAGATCCCCAGGTCGGCCAGGAGGTCCGAGTCGCCCACCGGGTCCGCGTCCGGGTCGGCGGCCGGGGTCTCGTCCTCGTCGTCACCGTCACCGGAGCGGCGGGCCGCCGGGCTCTCCTCGTCGTCCAGCTCGGTCGGGGCCGGCTTGAGGTCACCGACCAGCACCTGACCCAGCCGCGACTCCTCGGCATAGGCCGAGTCGGAGCCGAAGACCCGCAGGTCACCGCTCTCGTCCAATCGCATGATCACCAGGTACGCGTCGTCGGCCTCGACGAAGAGCAGCGACGTCTGCGCGTCCGGCTCCAGGTCACCCAGGCGTTCGGCGACGTCGTCGAGCTCGACCACACCGGTCAGGTCCAGCTCGGCGGCCGTCCAACCGGACGCCTCCCGTGCCACGGCCGCAGCGAAGTAGGACACTCTTCCCCCCATTACCCGCGGCACCTGCGCCGCACGCTCCGCCCGATTGCTACGCGTGACGGTACCGGCTGCCCAGGCAGCCGTTCAGGCAACGCCCCGAAGGCGCAAGGGAATCGCCGGGAAGTAGGAGCCGAAGCGGTGGCGGCTCAGCAGGGCGATGCGGTGGCGGGTCAGCCGGCGATGCGGCGGCGGGTCGCGATGAGCTGACGCAGCTGTTCGGTACGCAACCGGCGTGGCCGCTGCTCACAGAGCGCCTTCGTGCCGGCGAGCTGCGCGAGAAGCTGAATGCGGCGACGGCTGCGGTCGGGGTCGAGCCGCTGCGCTGTCCAAGCCATGACGCGAGCGTGCCGACTTAACGGACGTTCGTCAAGCAACGATTCGCTGCGCAGCCAGGACGGCACAGACCGTCATTCACGTTCACCACATCGGCCATTCACCGCTGACCGACCAGACGAAGACAACAAGCCCAACGGCCACGCTCCAGGCGCCCGCCGTGGCGATGGCGACCCCCACCGCGACCCCCCGGTCGCCCCGCCACACCAGCAGCAGCGCGGCGAGCCAGGCAACGACAGCCGCGCCCGTGCTCCACCAGGCGTAGCCGCTCAGGTCCCCGCCGACGAGAGCGAAGAGCAGCATCCACAGGGCGGCGCCCCCGGCGCCGGCCGCGACCGCTCCGGCGCGTACCGGATGGGCTTCGCGGTAGACCGGGTGCCGCACCGCCCGCGGCGCGGGGAAGAGCCCCGAGGGCGGCCGCCCGGCGGGCGGGAAGTGCGGGCCGGGCCAGGGCGGACCCGGCGGGTATGCGGGGGGTTGCGCCATGGCCGCAGCGTACCGCCGGTGCCGGCGCCGGCACCGGCGAAGCGCGCCCTGAGCACGGCCGCCCCACCGTCGTCTGTCAATATGACCCGATGCCACTGGGACAAACAGGACGGTATCCGCTGCTCGCCGGGCTGCTCGTCGTCGTCCTGGCAGCCGGGTGCGCCGAGAGCCGGGACGTCGGTGGCGCGTGGGAACCGGCACCGGGCGCCACACCCGGCAGCCCGGGCACGCCGTCGGCGCCGACGGCCGGACCCACGACGGCACCGGCGGAGCCGACCCCGGGCCGCGGGCCGGCGCGCTTCGCCTTCCCGGTCCAGGGCAACGCCTCCTACCAGCCGGTGCACTCCTACCCGGCGACCGACATCTTCGCCGACTGCGGCGCACCGGTGCTCGCGATGGTCGACGGGACCGTCCACGAGGTCAGCCGGGTCGACAACTTCGACCCGGACGAACCGCGCGGCCCGAACAACGGCGGCAAGTTCGTCTCCATCCTCGGCGACGACGGAGTGCGCTACTACGGCTCCCACCTCACCGAGGTGGCCCGCGGCGTCGAGCCCGGCGCGCGGGTCGAGGCAGGCCGGCAGATCGGCACGGTCGGCAGGACCGGCAACGCCAACGACGTCTGTCACCTGCACTTCGGCATCTCCCCGGTCTGCGCCGGCAAGGACGGATGGTGGATCCGGCGCGGGGTTGTCTGGCCGGCGCCGTACCTCGACTCGTGGCGCGACGGCGGGCAGAAGTCGGCCGCCAGGGAGGTCGCCGCCTGGCATCGGAAAAACGGCTGCCCGAAGGCGCCCTGAACACCGCGGCAACCAGTAGGTTCGATGGAATGGAAGCCAGGGACCCGATCGCCGACCTGCGCCGGATCGCCTTCCTGCTCGAGCGTGCCAACGAAGCCTCCTACCGGGTCAAGGCGTTCCGCTCGGCGGCCGCCACGCTCGCCGGCCTGTCCGGTGACGAGGTGGCGCAGCGGGCCGACGCCAGGACGCTGACCGAGCTGACCGGCGTCGGCGAGGTGACCGCGCGCTGCGTGACCGAATCGCTCGCCGGCGAGGAGCCGGTCTATCTGCGCCGGCTGCTCGCCACCGAGGGAGTGTCGCTGCCCGACGCCGCGGCGGCGCTGCGCGCGGCGCTGCGCGGCGACTGCCACGTCCACTCCGACTGGTCCGACGGCGGCTCACCCATCGAGGAGATGGCGCTGGCCGCGGTGGAGCTCGGCCACGAGTACATGGTGCTCACCGACCACTCCCCACGGCTGACCGTCGCCCGCGGCCTGACCGCGGCGCGGCTGCGCCGGCAGCTCGACCACGTGGCGGCCGTCAACGCCGCGCTACCCGCGGGTTTCCGCATCCTCACCGGCATCGAGGTCGACATCCTCGCCGACGGCCGCCTCGACCAGTCCGATGAGCTGCTGGCCCGCCTGGATGTGGTGGTCGGCTCCGTCCACAGCGGCCTCAACGACGACCGGGCCAAGATGACCCGGCGGATGGTTGCCGCCGTCGCCAACCCGCATCTGGACATCCTCGGCCACCCCACCGGGCGGATGGTCTCCTCCCGGCCGGCCGGCGTCACCGGCGCCGGACCCCGGCACCGGGCCCGCACCCGGCCGCCGAGCGACTTCGACGCCGAGGCGGTCTTCGCCGCCTGCGCCGAACACGACAAGGCCGTGGAGATCAATTCCCGGCCGGAGCGGCAGGACCCGCCGAAACGGATGATCCGCCTCGCGCTGGAAGCCGGCTGCCGGTTCGCCATCGACACCGACGCGCACGCCCCCGGCCAGCTCGACTGGCAGGTGTACGGCTGCGAGCGGGCCGCCCTCTGCGGCGTCACCGGCGAGGACGTCGTCAACACCTGGCCCGCCGACCGGCTACGGGACTGGGCCGCGGGCCACTCCCGGTGACCTGCCCACGGAGCGAAACGTGGTGGACTGGCTGCCGCACTGGTCACGTAGGGTCGACCCGTGGGACAAATCGATGACCTCGCCAACCGCTACGTCGCCGAGTGGACACCGCTGAACCCGGTCGGCGCGACGTACGCCGGCATCAGCGGCTGCGACGACCAGCTCGACGACCTCTCCGTCGCCGGTTTCGAAGCCCGCGCGGAGCTGACCCGCCGGACCCTGACCGAGCTGGACCTCACCGAGCCGGAGACCGAGGCGGAGCGCATCGCCAAGGAGTCGATGCAGGAGCGGCTCGGCCTGGAGCTGGCCCGCTACGACACCGGTGAGACGACCAGCGAGATCAGCGTGATCGTCAGCGGGCTGCACGACATGCGCCAGGTCTTCGACCTGATGCCGACCGAGGGCGAGGCGGCCCTCGCCAACATCTCCGCCCGCCTCAACCGCTTCGCCGGCGCCCTCGACGACTACCGCACCACCCTGGTCACCGCCGCCGACGCGGGCCACGTCAGCTCCCGGGCCCAGATGATCGAGGTCGCCAAGCAGTGCGACACCTGGACCGACCCCGCCGGTGACAACTTCTTCCACGGCCTCGTCGACCGGCTCGGCGCCACCGGGACGCTCGGCGCCGACCTGCGCCGGGGAGCCGCCGCGGCCACCGCCGCCACGGCCACCTTCGGGCAGTTCCTCCGCGAGGAGCTCGCCCCACGCGGCCGGGAGAAGCAAGCCGCCGGGCGTGAGCGGTACGAGCTCGCCTCCCAGTACTTCCTCGGCGCCAAAATCGACCTGGACGAGACGTACGCGTGGGGGTTCGAGGAGCTGGCCCGGCTGGAGAGCGAGATGCGGGCGGTGGCGGCCCGGATCGTCGGCCCGGGCGCGAGCATCGACGACGCGGTCGCGGCGCTGGATGCCGACCCGGCGCGCACCATCGCCGGCAAGGAGGCGTTCCAGGACTGGATGCAGCAGCTCGCCGACCAGGCGATCGCCGACCTGAACGGCACCCACTTCGACATCCCGGAGCAGATTCAGCGCATCGAGTGCCGGCTGGCGCCGACCAGTGACGGCAGCATCTACTACACCGACCCGAGCGAGGACTTCTCCCGGCCGGGGCAGATGTGGTGGGCGGTGCCGCAGGGCATCACCGACTTCTCCACCTGGCGCGAGGTCACCACCGTCTACCACGAGGGCGTGCCGGGCCATCACCTTCAGGTCGGGCAGACCGCCGTCCGCGCCGAGCTGCTCAACCGCTGGCAGCGGCTGCTCTGCTGGTGTTCCGGGCACGGCGAGGGCTGGGCGCTCTACGCCGAGAATCTGATGGACGAGCTGGGTTACCTGGCCGATCCCGGCGACAAGCTCGGCATGCTCGACGGGCAGGCGCTGCGGGCGGCCCGGGTGATCGTCGACATCGGCATGCACCTGGAGCTGGAGATCCCCAAGGGCAACCCGTTCGGTTTCCACCCGGGTGAGCGCTGGACGCCGGAGCTGGGCTGGGAGTTCATGCGGGCGCACTGCCGGGTGCCGGACGAGAACCTGCGTTTCGAGCTGAACCGCTACCTGGGCTGGCCGGGGCAGGCGCCGTCGTACAAGGTCGGCGAACGGATCTGGCTGCAGGCCCGGGACGAGGCGCGGGCCCGAAAGGGCGCCGACTTCAACCTCAAGGAGTTCCACCGGCAGGCGCTGGACCTCGGCTCCCTGGGCCTGGATCCGCTGCGCAAGGCGCTGGCCCGGCTCTGACCCGCCGCCGGCGCCCCGACCGCGGCACCGCCGGCCACCCCCGGTACGACGAATCGCCCGCGCTTCCCGAGGGAGGCGCGGGCGATTCGGTGACTGGCGCTGGTGCGACGGGGTCGGCTCAGGTGAGCTGAAGCTTCAGGCTCGGGTTGACGGTGAGCCGGTCACACTCGATGAAGGCGAGCTGGATCTTCACGTCGGTGAAGGTGATCTCGATCGGGATGGTGATCGGAATGCCGTCCGGGAAGGGCAGGTCCGGCTTCAGCGTCACCGGGATGCCGAGCAGTTTGCCGCTGAACTCGGCGGCGTAGAAGTTCACCCGGCCGTCGCCGACGCCCTCGACAGTGAGCGTGTCCGCGGTGTACGTGGTGCCGTTGGGTGCGATCTCCTGCAGTTTGAAGTTCTTGTTCACCGCTCGCTGCATGGTGAACTTCAGGACCTTGATGCTGCCGTCGACCGTCGGCAGGTCGACGATCCCCTCGAAGCGCAGCTTGCGCTGGGTGATGGAGGACGCGGTCAGCAGCGTCGGGTTCTTCGCCACCCGCGGCTGGCCCGGTTCAGCGGCAATCTCGGCCAGCAGCTTCCCCGGCTCGGCCTCTCCGGGCTTGCTCCGGCCGACCTTGCAGTCGTCGGGACCGGCCGAGGGCGTCGCCTCGGGCGCGGCCGGGGCCGGCGTGGCCCCGCTGGAGTCCGGCTTCGGGGTCGGCTTCGCGGTGGGGGTGGGTGTCGGGGTCGCGGTGGGAGACGGCGAGGACGACGGTGCGGCCTCCTCCTTCTCGTCCGGGGTGAAGATGTCGACGATTCCGCCGATGATGCGCCCGATGATGGTGCGCGGGGTGCGTTCCGGCTCCGGGGTCGGGTCGGCCTCCTCCGCCGCCTCGTCCCCGGCCGGGGACGGAGAGGCGCTGTCCTTCGGCGCCGGCTTCTCCGGCTTGTCCCCGGGCTTCTCCTCCGGCGCGGCGGGTGCTGCCGGCTCCGACGGCTTGGCGGTGGGGCAGGCGGCCGCCGCAGCGGGTGCGGCCTGCGCCGGGGCCGTGACCGGCAGCGCCAGCAGTGCGGTGGCGGCAAGACCGAGCACGAGTACGCCCGCGAGCATCCGCGGGTCGTGGGAGGCGTTCGCCGCCCGTACCGGCCGTTCGGCCGGCTCGTCGCGCGGCTGCGGCGCCGCCGTGATCCGGCCGGTCTCGTCCTCGCCCACGATCTCGGAGACGAGGGTGTCGTCCTCTGCCGTCGGTGCGGCGGCGTCCGGCTCGGCTTCCTCGTCGACGACCGGAATCTCGGCCACTCTCGGGGGCACCCAGGCAAAGCCGAGCGCACCGCCGACGAGACCGAGCAGCATTCCGATGAAGAATCCGCCGAGGTTCACGCCGATCAGGGAGAAGACGGCGGTCACCACTGCGACCACCGCGTAGAACATGCGCTGCTGCGGGGTGAACCACATCAGCATGCCGCAGGCGATGAGCACGGCGGGGATCAGCCAGGACAGGTATCCGGTGGGCCCCATCTGGAAGGTGAGGTCACCGAGGCTGGCCTGGGTGGTGAGAAAGATTTCCGCGCCGGCGATGGTTGTCAGCAGCCCGCCCCAGAAGGGCCTGCGCCGCCGCCAGCGCCGAAAGCCGCGCCACGCGCCGGTGAGCCCCCCGTCCCGGGCGTGCTGCGGATTGGCGGTTGTCACGTACTCCTCCTGGCGGGTCTCCGGAAGCACGAGAGAACGGTTCTCTCGCGCAACGGTGGGGGGAACCGGGGCCCGGGAAGGTCATTCCCGGGCTCCGGTTCAGCGTGCTAGAAGCACTCCTGGCCCGAGAAGTTCAGGCTCATGTTCAGGCCGGTCAGCGCGAAGGTGCCGGCGGTGGTGCTCCGGGCTACCTGCTTGAGGCCGACGATGTCGACCTTGTCGGAGTTCTGGCCGAACGAACCGGGGGCGGCGTGGCCGACACCGAAGCCGTCCGAGGGGGTCGAACTCGCGATGTCGGAGGCGTCGCGACCGATGGCGATGTTGGTGAAGGTCGCGTCGCCCTGCAGCGAGTCCATCGCCAGCAGCAGGTCGGTCGCCTTCGCCGGGTTGCCGTCGCCGCCGGCCTTGATGGTCAGCACGATGTCGGAGTTGGGGACGCGGACCGACTGGCACAGGTTGTGCAGGTCGGCCTTCTTGATCCCGGAGATCGCGACCGGCGTGACCTTGCCGTTCTTGTCCTTGACCTGCCCGCCGTACTGGGTGAAGCCGGTGCCGTTCAGCTCACTGGCGGAGACCTTGAACGTCTGACCGGAGACACTGAACGACGCGGCGATCGCACCGTTCGCCATGCCGAAGACGACGGCGCCGGCGGCAGCGGCAGCAGGCACCATCAGCGCGGCGAAGCGACGCCAGCGGGTACCGCCGCGTACCACGCGCTCTTCAGAATCCTTCAACGGGGTCCTCCTCGATTTCCCGAGCACCCATCCGGCTCGGAGCGACAGCTCCTGCGGCGGTCGTCGGCTGTGACGTAGGACGCAGGCAGCAACTGGATACTCCCGCGAAGCGACCCAGGTCACAAGCGCCAATGCTACCGGCGGGTAACTGCGGGGTTACGAAAGCGCGAGGAAAGTTACCCTCGGTTAGCCTTCAGCCAGGCCCGGGAGCGCGTGGAACTCGTCAAAAAACCCGGCAGGTCTGCAAAACTTAACCGCAGGTAACCACGACCCAAATCATTACGTTTTGGTAACGGAAGATTACCTTGAGGTTTCGGCGCATCGACCACCGACGTTGCCCACCTCCGGACGGATGGCATCGAATCACCCGATCGACCGGAATCATGTGATCAACGGTTGGACCGGGCGGTGTGCCCCTGCATCGACGGCCCCGTCATTGGCTACCGTAGGCGGTCACAGTCGTGCTGGTGCGGCCGGCGAAGGCGCCGATCCGCGCGATGTCCCCCGAGCGAGGTTGCCTGTGAGTCTCCCCGGCGAAGAGCGGCCCGGCGCCGACGATCGTCCGACGGTGCAGATCACCGCTGTCACATGGCCCGTCGCCGCACCCGGCACCGAACCGCAGCCCGCACCCGGCACCGAACCGCAGCCGGCGGTGGTGTCCCCACCCGAACCACAGCCCGCCCGGCGGGGGCGGCGGCTCGCCGTGCTCGCCGCGGCCGTGACCACCGTCGTCGTCGCCGGGATCGCCGGTGCCGGCTCCTACGCCTACTCCGGCGACATTCCCCGCGGCACCCAGGTGCTCGGCGTCGAGGTCGGCGGCAAGAGCCGCGCCGAGGCCGAAGCGGCCCTGCAGGGGGAACTGACCCGCCGGGCCCCGGAGCTCAACGCCCCGATCGACGTACGCATCGGCGAGGGCAACGTCACGGTCGCCCCGCAGGAGATCGGCCTGCACATCGACGTCGCCGCCACCGTCGACGAGGCCGCCGGCTCCGAGCCGTCCCTGCTGGGCCGGCTCTTCGGCTCCCACGAGGTGCCTCCCGTCGTACGCCTGGACACCGAGAAGCTCGACGCCCTGCTGCAGCCCGTGGCGCGCAAGCAGGGGCGGGCGATGACCCAGCCGGCCATTTCCTACCGCGGCACCACCGTCAAGGTTGTCCACCCCGAGCCGGGCCTGGTCCTCGACACCGCCACCACCGCCCAGAAGATCCAGGACTCCTGGCTGACGCGAGGGCCGGTGGAGGCGCCGTTGGTCGAGCAGTACCCGGAGATGAGCCGGGCCGAGGTCGACGAACTGGCCGAAGGACTGGCCCGTCCCGCCGTCGCCGCGCCGGTCACGGTCAAGACCGACGGCGGCAAGATCACCATCTCGCCGCGGGCGATCGCGGCGAGCCTGACCTTCACGCTGGACGACTCCCGCCGGCTGACCGGCCACGTGGACGCCAAGCGCCTGCGGGACGCACTCGTCGACGAACTGCCCAAGGTGGAACGGGAGGCGAAGGACGCCACCGTCACCATCGCCGGCGGCAAACCGAAGGTGGTCCCGGACCGGGCCGGCCGGCGCCTCGACGTCAGCACCCTGGCCGGCGACCTGATCGCCGTACTGGCGCGCACCGACGACCGCACCGTGTCCGCCGGGTTCCGCCCGGTCCAGGCGAAGACCACCGCCAAGGACGTCGCGAAGCTCGGCATCCGGGAGAAGGTCGCCGGCTTCACCACCTACTTCACCGGTGGCATCGCGCTGCCGCGCAACCACAACATCGCCGTGGTCGCCGACACCGTGGACGGCGTCGTGATCAAACCCGGAGAGGTCTTTTCCCTCAACGGGTTCACCGGGGAGCGCGGCTACGCCCAGGGCTACAAGGACGCCCCGGTCATCCTCAACGGCAAGCTCGTCCCGGCGGTCGGCGGTGGCATTTCCCAGTTCACCACCACACTCTTCAACGCCATCTACTACGCCGGGCTCGAGGATGTCTTCCACCAGCCGCACTCCTACTGGTACAACCGCTACCCGTCGGTGATCGAGTCGACCATCTTCTACCCGTCGCTGGACTTCAAGTTCCGCAACAACACCCCGAACGGCATCGTGCTGGACACCTCGTACAACGACAGCTCCATCACCGTCACGGTCTGGGGCACGAAGGTCTACGACAAGGTCACCACCGAGTGGGGCCCGAAACGCAACATCAGCAATCCCAGGACCGTGCACCTGGAGGACGGCCCGTCCTGCCTCGCGACGAACGGCACCCAGGGCTTCAGCCAGGATGCCTGGCGCATCTTCGTCAAGAACGGCAAGGAGGTGAAGCGGGAACGGTTCAGCTGGACCTACGACGCCGAGCCCCGTTACATCTGCCGCCCCAAGTCCAGGTCCTGAACCCGGCACAACCCGACAGGGGCCCACCGGACGCCACGTCCGAAGGGCCCCTGTCTCGTTCCCACCTGCGCACTGGCCACGACGGGCCATGGCGGCGCCGGCGCTCACGGCCGGGCGGCGCCCAGTCCCGCGAGTACGCCCGCGGCGTCCAGGTCGGTGCCGTAGACGGGGGTCTGCGGCTGCTGCCGCCAGCTCTCGTCGAGAGTGCCGGCCTCCACGGCGTCGAAGCCGAGCTGTTCCACCACGTCGCGTACGACGCGGGTCGCTTCGGGATCGTCGCCGGCGACGGGCACGGCGATGCGCTGCGGGCTGCCGGCCGGGACGCCACCGTCGCGCAACTGCTCCGCCGCGATGGTGTTGAACGCCTTCACGACCCGCGCGCCCGGCAGATGGTCGGCGACCCAGCGGCTGGAGGTGATGCTGCGGTCGGCGACCTCCGGCAGGTCCCCGTCGCGCTCCGGGTAGTAGTTGTTGGCGTCGACCACGACGCGGCCCCCGAAGTCCGTCGCCGGCAGATCCGGTACGGCCCGCAGCGGTACCGCCAGCACAACCAGTTCGGCGTGGCGGACGGCGTCGGTCACGCCGGCCGGGGTCGCCCCGGTCCGCTCCGCCAGCTCGGTCAGGGTTTCCGGTCCACGCGAGTTCGCCACGGTCACCTCGTGTCCCAGCGCTGTCAGCCGCTGGGTGAGCGTCCCGCCGATGTTTCCCGCACCAATGACGCCAATCCTCATTGCATTCCTGCCCTTCCGGTCGAACGGATCTTGTAGGCAGGTACCCCGGGCACCGGGGGTCATGCGGATGATGTCGACCTTCGGCCGGCCCCAGGGTCAGCTGCGGCGCATGAGCCGCCCGACGGCGCCCATCATCTCGTCGGCCATCTCCTCGGCCCGGCCGGCCTCGGCGCCTTCGCGCATGCAGTGCCGGGCGTGTCCGTCGAGCAGTCCCAGCGCCACCTTGTCCAGGGCGGCCTGGATCGCCGAGATCTGGGTCAGTACATCGATGCAGTAGCGGTCGTCGTCGACCATGCGTTCGACACCGCGGACCTGGCCCTCCACCCGGCGCAACCGCGCCAGCAGCTGGTCCTTGCTCGCGGTGTAGCCACGAACCGGAGGCGGGGTCGGAGAACTCGTCACGCCATCCAGCATACAACCCCTGGGGGGTATTCCCTGGATCGATGAATCCCGGGACGGGCTGTGCGGGTGTGTTCTGGGTGCCGGCGCGGCTGTGTGGGTGTGTTCTGGGGTGCCGGCGCGGCCGGCCCGGCTCTGTGTGGGTGTGTTCTGGGTCTGGAAATGATTGAAGCCCACCCCGTGTGGGGTGGGCTTCAATCAAACGGTTGTCCGGCGGCGTCCTACTCTCCCACACCCTCCCGGGTGCAGTACCATCGGCGCTGGAGGGCTTAGCTTCCGGGTTCGGAATGTTGCCGGGCGTTTCCCCTCCGCTATGGCCGCCGTAACTCTA
>Ga0233363_1000785_pt1 | contig 13234 bp, 10 predicted proteins | sample ElkDunMinimDraft_18_FD_191534 | JGI IMG/M metagenome (GOLD analysis project Ga0233363, IMG submission 191534) | Fecal eukaryotic communites from dung pellets of Tule Elk in California, USA - Elk Dung C16 | ecosystem: Host-associated > Mammals > Digestive system > Large intestine > Fecal | place... | reverse complement strand
CCGGCGGCGCAGCCACACCCGCACCGCAGGAGAGCCCGTGCTGATCCGGCTGACGCGCGAGTTCCTGCGGCCGTACGCCCGGCCGCTCGCCGGGGTGGTGGTGCTGCAACTGATCGGCACCATGGCCTCGCTCTACCTGCCCCGCCTCAACGCCGACATCATCGACCTGGGCATCGCCCGCGGTGACACCGGCTACATCATGCGTACCGGCGGCTGGATGCTGCTGGTCAGCGCCCTGCAGATCACCTGCTCCATCGGCGCGGTCTACCTCGCCGCGCGCACGGCGATGAGCTTCGGCCGGGACGTACGGGCTGCGGTCTTCGGCCGGGTGATGAGCTTCTCCGCCCGCGAGGTCAACCAGTACGGCGCGCCGTCGCTGATCACGCGCAACACCAATGACGTCCAGCAGGTGCAGATGCTGGTCATGATGACCTGCACCATGCTGGTGACCGCGCCGATCATGATGGTCGGCGGCGTGGTGATGGCACTGCGCGAGGACGTCGGCCTCTCCTGGTTGATGCTGGTCAGCGTCCCCGTGCTCGGGCTCGCCGTCGGCGCGCTCACCCGCCGGATGGTGCCGCAGTTCCGGCTCATGCAGACCCGCATCGACGCGGTCAACCGGGTGCTGCGCGAGCAGATCACCGGCATCCGGGTGGTCCGTGCCTTCGTCCGCGAGCCCTTCGAGACCCGGCGGTTCGGTGTCGCCAACGACGAGCTGACCGACACCGCCCTGCGGACCGGCCGGCTGATGGCGCTGATCTTCCCGATCGTGATGCTGGTGCTCAACGTCTCCAGCGTCGCGGTGCTCTGGTTCGGCGCGCAGCGCATCGACGCCGGCCAGATGCAGGTCGGTTCGCTGACGGCGTTCCTGACCTACCTGATGCAGATCCTGATGGCCGTGATGATGGCCAGCTTCATGCTGATGATGATCCCGCGCGCGGCGGTCTGCGCCGAACGGATCACCGAGGTGCTGCGGACCGACTCCTCCGTGGTGCCGCCGGCCAACCCCGTCACCGAGGTCACCGCGCACGGCGAGGTGGAGCTGCGCGACGTCCGGTTCCAGTACCCGGGCGCCGCCGCGCCCGTACTCACCGGCATCTCCTTCCAGGCCCGCCCCGGCCGGACCACCGCGGTGATCGGCGCCACCGGCTCGGGCAAGACCACCCTGATCTCGCTGATCCCCCGCCTCTTCGACGCCACCGGCGGCAGCGTCCTGGTCGACGGCGTGGACGTCCGCGAAATCGACCCCGGGCTGCTCTGGCGCCGCATCGGCCTGGTGCCGCAGCGGCCGTACCTCTTCACCGGCACGATCGCGAGCAACCTGCGCTACGGCAACCCCGACGCCACCGACGAGGAGCTCTGGGCGGCGCTGGAGATCGCCCAGGGCCGGGAGTTCGTCGAGGCGATGCCGGGCGGGCTGGAGGCCACGATCGCGCAGGGCGGCACGAACGTCTCCGGCGGGCAGCGCCAGCGCCTGGCGATCGCCCGGGCCCTGGTCCGCAAGCCGGAGATCTACCTCTTCGACGACTCCTTCTCCGCCCTGGACCTCGGCACCGACGCGCGGCTGCGTGCGGCGCTGCGGCCGGTCACCGCCGACGCAGCGGTGATCATCGTGGCGCAGCGGGTCTCCACCATCCTGGACGCCGACGAGATCCTCGTCCTCGACGACGGCCGGATCGTCGGCCGGGGCCGCCACGACGAGCTGCTGGAGAGCTGCCCGACGTACGCCGAGATCGTCGCCTCCCAGCTCACCACAGGGGTCACCGCATGAGCAGCGACGTACGCGACCGGCCGCCGGCCGCCGGTGAACCGGCCAAGGACGGGCCCGCCGCACCGCGCCGTCCCGGCCCCGTCGGGCACGGCCCCGGCGCGGCCATGGGCATGCCGGTGGAGAAGTCGATGAACTTCTGGCCGTCGACCCGGCGGCTGCTCGCCCGGCTGCGCCCGGACCGGCTGCGACTGGCGGCCGTCGTGGTCCTGGCCGTGATCAGTGTCGTGTTCAGCGTGCTCGGACCGCTGATCCTGGGCCGCGCCACCGACGTGATCTTCTCGGGTGTGATCGGCAAGCAACTGCCGGCCGGCACCAGCCTGGAGCAGGCCGTCGAGGCCGCCCGGGCCGCCGGCAACGACACCTTCGCCGACATGATCGCCGGGATGGCGGTGACGCCCGGCGTCGGCATCGACTTCGGCCGGCTCGGCCAGGTGCTGCTGCTGGCGCTCGTGCTCTACGTGGCGGCGAGTGTGCTCGCCTACGCCCAGGGCTACATCCTCAACGGCGTGGTGCAGCGCACCGTACGGCGACTGCGCGCCGAGATCGAGGCGAAGCTCAACCGCCTGCCGCTGCCCTACTTCGACAAGCAGCCCCGCGGTGAACTGCTCAGCCGGGTCACCAACGACATCGACAACATCTCCCAGACGCTGCAGCAGACGCTGAGCCAGCTGCTCACCTCGCTGCTGACGGTGGTCGGCGTACTGGTGATGATGTTCTACGTCTCGCCGCTGCTGGCGCTGATCGCGCTGGTCGCGGTCCCGGCCTCGGTGCTGGTCACCAAGCAGATCGCCAAGCACTCGCAGAAGCAGTTCGTCGCCCAGTGGAGGCACACCGGGGCGCTCAACGGCCAGATCGAGGAGGCGTTCACCGGGCACGGCCTGGTGAAGGTCTTCGGCCGGCAGCCGGAGGTCGAGGCGACCTTCCAGGCCAAGAACGACGAACTGTTCAAGGCGAGCTTCGCCGCCCAGTTCATCTCCGGGATCATCATGCCCGCGATGATGTTCATCGGGAACCTCAGCTACGTGCTGATCGCCGTGGTCGGCGGCCTGCGGGTCGCCTCCGGCACGATGAGCCTCGGCGACGTGCAGGCCTTCATCCAGTACTCGCGCCAGTTCACCCAGCCGCTGACCCAGGTCGCCTCGATGGCGAACCTGCTGCAGTCCGGCATCGCCTCCGCCGAGCGGGTCTTCGAGGTCCTCGACGCCGACGAACAGCGCCCCGACCCCGAGCCGCCGGCCCGGGTGACCGACCCGCACGGCCGCGTCGAGTTCGAGAACGTCTCCTTCCGGTACGAGCCGGACAAGCCGCTGATCGACGACCTCTCCCTGGTCGCCGAGCCCGGGCACACGGTGGCGATCGTCGGCCCGACCGGCGCCGGCAAGACCACGCTGGTCAACCTGATCATGCGCTTCTACGAGCTGGACGGCGGCCGGATCACCCTCGACGGGGTGGACATCGCGACCATGCGCCGCGACGAGCTGCGCGGCGAGATCGGTATGGTCCTGCAGGACACCTGGCTCTTCGGCGGCACCATCCGCGACAACATCGCCTACGGCAACCCGGACGCCACCGAGGAGCAGATCCACGCCGCCGCGGAGGCGACCTTCGTCGACCGGTTCGTGCGCACCCTCCCCGACGGCTACGACACGGTGATCGACGAGGAGGGGAGCAACGTCAGCGCCGGCGAGAAGCAGCTGATCACCATCGCCCGCGCCTTCCTCGCCGACCCGTCGCTGCTGATCCTGGACGAGGCGACCAGCTCGGTGGACACGCGTACCGAACTGCTGCTGCAGCGGGCGATGGCCGCGCTGCGTACCGACCGGACGAGCTTTGTCATCGCCCACCGGCTCTCCACCATCCGCGACGCCGACCTGATCCTGGTGATGGAGAACGGCCGGATCATCGAACAGGGCACGCACGAGGAACTGCTCGCCGCGCAGGGGGCGTACCGCCGGCTCTACCAGTCGCAGTTCGCCGCCGCGGTGGCCGAGGAGGAGGAGCCGGTTGGGGCGCCGCCGGCCAGGGCCGGCGCGGCAGGCTGACACCGCTCGCGCACGGGCCTGACACCGCTCGCGCACGGGCCTGACACCGTTCGTTTGTGGGGCGGCCCGCCGGCACGGGACCTGCCGGCGGGCCGCGGACGCGCCGGCGTTCCGGACCACCGCACGCGTCGATGAAACCGTACGTCCGAAACGGCCCCGACACTCCCTTCGCACCCGTCGCAGGGCTGGCGTGTCCGCGGCCGTACGCCCCGAACAGGGATTTTGTCCCCATCGGCGCCCGCTGTGGGTTGGGTCACGCCGCGGCGCCCGGATGCGCACGCCGACATCGGCACGAGAGAAACTGGGCAACGCTATTCCGCGATGCGTAGTACCGTCGTCTCTGCGTGGATGTCACTGCGCTGGTGAAAGGTCACCACAGGACCCCGAGGAGCTCTCATCGTGCCCGAAGCTCTGCTCGCGCTCGCGTCACCGAGCACGGCGTACCTGGTGCTGTTCGGGCTGCTGGTCGTCGATGCCTTCGTGCCGGTGGTGCCCACCCAGGTCGTCATGATCACCGGCGGGGCGCTCACCGTCTACGGCGGCCTGAGCCTGCCGATGACCCTCGCGGTCGGCGCACTGGGAGTCTTCGTCGGCGACCTCGCCTGCTACCTGCTCGGACGCCACCTGCGCCGTCGGGCACCCGACACCGGGGTGGACCCGACCCGGCCCGGCCTGATCCGCCGGGCACTACAACGCGCCGGCCGGCTGCACCGTCCCGGCCCGGTGTCGTTCATGCTCTGCCGCTTCGTGCCGGGCGGCCGGATGGCGGCCTGCTTCCACGCCGGACGCAGCCGCTACCCGGCGCGCCGCTTCCTGGCGTACGAGGTGACGGCGGCGCTGGCCTGGGCGGCGTACGGGACCCTGGCCGGCCGGATCGGCGGCCGGGCACTCGCCGGCGCGGGCTGGGAACTGGCACTGGTCGCGGCCGTCACGGCCGGCCTCTTCGGCGGGACCGGCTGGATCCTGGCGACGCTGGCCAACCGCCGCCGCGCCATCGCCGAAGCAACCCTCGACTGACCGCCGGGTCCACAGGTCCCGCCGCAGGAGCCCTCAGTCCCCCGCACAGTGCCCCGCCGGGGCAGGCCGGCGGGGCAACGAGGGCGGGGCCGGGCGGGGGTTACTCCAGTTCGTGGAGCATCAGCTGGCGGGCGGCCTCGGTGATGGAGCCCGACAGGGACGGGTAGATCGTGATGGTGTGGGCCAGCTGGTCGACGGTCATGTGGTTCTCCACCGCCAGGGTGATCGGCAGGATCAGCTCGCTGGCCTTGGGGGCCACCACCACCCCGCCGATGACCTGACCGCTCAGCGGCCGGCAGAAGAGCTTGATGAAGCCGTCGGCGAGGCCGTCCATCTTCGCGCGGGCGTTGCCGTCCAGCGGCAGCATCACCACCCGCGCCTGGGCGCGGCCGGAGTTGACCTCGTCCTGGGAGACGCCGACCGTCGCCAGCTCCGGGTCGGTGAAGACGTTCGCGGCGACCGTACGCAGCCGCAGCGGCGCCACCGCCTCGCCGAGCGTGTGCCACATGGCGATCCGCCCCTGCATGGCGGCGACGCTGGCCAGCGGCAGCACCCCGGTGCAGTCGCCGGCGGCGTAGATGCCGGGGACGTTGGTACGGGAGACCCGGTCGACGGCGACGTACCCGCCGGGCTTGACCTCGACGCCGTACTCGGCCAGGCCCAGCCCGGTGGTGTTCGGCACGGAGCCGACCGCCATCAGCGCGTGCGAACCGGCGACGGTGCTGCCGTCGGCGAGCTCGACCTCCACGCCCTTCTCGGTACGGCGCACCGCGCTGGCCCGGGAGTTGTTCAGGATCCGCATGCCCCGCGAGCGGAAGACCCGCTCGATCGCCATCGCCGCGTCGGCGTCCTCGTGCGGCATGACCCGTTCGCGGCTGGAGACGAGGGTCACCTCGATGCCCATCGCCAGGTACGAGCTGGCGAACTCGGCGCCGGTGACGCCGGACCCGATCACGATCAGGTGCTTGGGCAGCATCGGCAGGTCGTAGACCTGGCGCCAGGTCAGGATCCGCTCGCCGTCGGGGACCGCGGTGGGCAGCACCCGGGGGGTGGCGCCGGTGGCGATCAGCACCGTGTCGGCCGCGATGGAGTACTCCTCGCCGCCGTCCGCGGGGGCGACCAGGACCCGGTGGGTGTGACCGAGCGTGTTCTCGCCGAGACGTGCGGTGCCGGCGACCATCGTGACGCCGGCCTTGATCAGTTTGTTGTGGATGTCCGACGACTGGGCCAGGGCGAGGCGCTTGACCCGCTCGTGCACGGCGCGGGCGTCGACCGTGACGCCTTCCATGCCCTCGGAGTCGACTCCGAACTCCTCACTGTCGCGGTACCCGGTCACCACCTGTGAGCTGGCGATGAAGGTCTTGGACGGCACACAGTCGGACAGCACGCAGGCGCCGCCGGCCCCCTCGGCCTCCACGATGGTGACGTCTGCGTCCAGCTGCGCGGCGACCAGCGCCGCTTCGTAGCCGGCAGGACCGCCGCCGATGATCACGATCCGGCTCACAGCGCCCGCCTCTCCCTGATGCTCACAGTGACTTTCTTCTCCCCACGAGATTCGACACGCACAGTTGTATTCTCCCCCACCCCGTCGCCGGGCTATCGTCATCGCCGTGCGTCACTACGCCGCCTATGGCTCAAACCTCGACCCCGCCCGGATGCGCGCCTACTGCCCGCACTCGCCGATGGTGGGTACCGGCTGGCTCGAAGGCTGGCGCCTGACCTTCGCCGGTGAGGACATCATCGGCTGGGAAGGCTCGGTCAGCACCGTCGTGGAGTCCCCGGGAGACCGGGTCTTCGTAGCGCTCTACGACATCCACGACGGCGACGCGGAGCAGCTCGACGAGATCGAGGGGGTGACCGCCGGGACGTACCGGAAACTGCACGTCCGGGTCTCGACCCTCGACGGCGAGATCACCGCCTGGGTGTACGTCTTCGACGGCTACGAGGGCGGCCTGCCGACCGCCTGGTACCTCTCGGAGATCGCCAACGCCGCCGAGCAGGCCGGGGCGCCGGACGACTACGTCAACCAGCTGCGGGCCCGGCCGACCGGCACCGCTTCGGCCTGAGTCGTCCAGCACAGCTTTAGTCTGCTCTGCTGTCCGCGACGGCGCCCGGCGGGTCCCGCCGGGGGTCGCACGCCCCACAACCGGGCGTGTGGTGTCAGGGCCGCAGCGCTGTCCGCAGGCCCTCGTGGGCCTCGGCGAGCAGGTCGGTCACCTCGCGCCGCTCGGCGACGTCGAGCACCCCGAAGGCGCTGCCGGCCAGGCGGTCGGTCACCGCCTCGGCCCAGAGCCGCTGGCGCACCAGCGGACCGGCCGGCGGGTACGGCGGCGCCCAGCCCGCCGCGACCGCCTCGGCCTCGCCGTCGGGCCTGGCCAGCAGCGCCCCGAGCGGGCTGATCCCACTGGCCCGCACCGCCAGCAGGTTCGCCTCGATGAAGTACTCGCGCAGCAGGTGCAGGTGGGCCGCGAGCAGCGCCGCAGGCGTGTCGTCGGGGATCGGGCGGGCCCGCCAGGCGGCGAAGAGCGGCATCCCGGTCGCGTCGGCCGCCGACACCAGCCGTCCGGTCAGCTCCGCGAGCCGCTCGACCTGCGGCAGGCCGGCCAGGTGCGCGTTCCCCCAGCGGCAACACTCCAGGTAGCTCGCCATCGCGACCTCCTCGGGGCGCGGTTCGCGGTGCGCCGGCTGCCAGCCGTCGGCGACCGCCTCGGGGGCGAGGAAGCCGAGTACCGCGGTGACGGCCTCCACCCCCACCTCGCCGAGCGCGCCCGCCCGGCCGGTGATCTGGAACTGCCAGCCGGTCAGTCCGAGCAGCCGGGCCCGGCGCAGCGTCTGCGGACACTCGGCGAAGGCGCCGCCCACCCGCAGCACCAGTGCCCTGTTCGCCGCGGCCGCCTGCTCCGGGGTCATCCGGTCGCCCTTCCCTGTGAGGCATCGACGGACATGCGCGTCCGCTGCCGCCGAGTCTCCCCCGGCCGGGGCGGCGCCGTCACCCCCGGTCGGTCAGCTCTTCCAGGGCGCCCTCGACTTCGCCGACCCGGCGCCGCGCGGCGATCACCGTCCGCTCGGCGCCCTTGCGGGCAAGTTTGTGCCGGCTCACCTCGTGCTCGGCGCCGACCCGCCGCCGTTCCAGGTCGGCCAGCTCCTGCTCGATCCGCGTCAGCGCGTCGACCGCCTGTTCCTCGGCCGCGACCGCCTCGGCGGCGTCGCGTTCGGCCCGCTCCTGTTCGGTACGGGCGCGGTCCAGCTCCCGGCGCAGGGCACTTCGGCGCTTCTCCTGCTCGGCCGCCGCGGCCCGGTCCGCCTGCGCCGTCCGTTGAGCCCGCTCCCGCCGGCCCCGGTCCGCCCCGGAACCACCCCGGCCGCCCGTTCCAGGGCCCCGGTCCGCCCCCGAACCGGCCCTGCCACCCCGCCCGGCACCCTGGCCCGTTTCCGAGCCGTCCCGGCCATCTGAGCGCTCCGGCTCGGCGGACTGGCCGGTCTGTTCCGCGGCCGGTTCGGTGTCGGCGTCGGTGACCAGGCGCAGCCGGGGCCGGGGCACCTCACCGAAGCCCGCGTACGTCACGGTCTTGGTCAGCCGGCCGAGACGTACCTGCTCGGCGATGGTGGTGTCGGAGAGCGCGGCCTGCAGGGTCGCCTCGACCTCGGCCGGCGGCGGCTTCCCGGCGGTCGACGGGTCCGCCTCCGCGGCCAGCTCGGCGATGGCGGCCACCAGCGCGCCGACCAGCGCCCGCCGCTGCGCGGAGAGTTCCCGCAACCGGGGCCCGCGCAGCTGCCGCTGGGCCGCCCGCAGCTCGTCGGAGAGCGCCACCAGATCGGCCACCAGCTCCGGACGGCGGATCGCGAGCAGGTTCACCAGCCACGCCGCCACGGTCGGCTTGCGCAGTTTGGCGATCTCCCGGGCGGCGGCGGCGTCCCCGGCGGACCGGGCGGCGGCGACCGCCTCGTCGCGGGCGGCGACAAAACCGGCCGGCGGGGTGGCGTAGAGCCGCCGGACGACATCCCGGGAGACCGCCATCGCGTCTCAGCCGATCCGGGTGCCCGGCTCGACCCAGCTGTAGTCGGTGCCGCCGAGCCGGTCCAGGTGGGCGTTGGTGAACTGGAGACCGGCGGCGGTGAGCAGTCCATCGTGGATGCCGATGGCGCGTTCGGGCGCGACCGCGCGGACGAAGTCGATCCCCTCCCAGACCTTCAGCCAGGGCGCGTGCACCGGTGCCAGCAGCGTGCCGACCGACACGCCCTCGGGGACGAAGAGCGCGTCACCGGGGTGGTACAGCTCGCCGCCGATCAGGTAGCCCACGTTGGTGATCTGCGGGATGTCCGGGTGGATGACGGCGTGCTCACCGCCGAACCCCTTGATGTCGAATCCGGCGGCGCGCCACTCGTCGCCGGGCGCGACCGCGGTGAACTCGATGTCGGTGCCGCTCAGCATGGGGCGCAGCGACTCCGGGCCGTAGACCGGCACCGGGCGGCCGCCGATCGCGGCGGTCAGCGCCTTGACGTCGATGTGGTCGGGGTGCTCGTGCGTGACCAGCACGGCGTCGGCGCCCGCCAGCGCCTCGGGGTCGGTGAAGATCCCCGGGTCGATGACGAGGACACCGCCGTCCTCCACCCGTACGCAGGCGTGGGCGTACTTCGTCAGCCGCATCGTTACTCCTCGTATCCCGAACCGTGACGTTCTCCGCGCAGTCTGCCGGAACCAGACCCGGTCCACCGCGCGTCTGACCGATCATTGCGCACGCAGATTACGAGGACGGGGAAACCGATGAGCCACGGGACGAGATTCGGCCGGCAGGCGCTCCTGCCGGCACTGGCCTTGACGACGTTGCTGGCGCTGCTGGCCGGGTGCGGCGCCGGGCCGCGCAGCTCCGACGACTCCACCGCCGCCCGCCCCGACAGCGCGGCGGAAGGCCAGAAGGCTCCCGATCCCGACCTCGGGGCGACCGACACCGGCGTGGCCGCCCGGTCGATCGTCTACACCGGCACGATGGGGGTCCGCGTCGACGATGTGGACGGCGCGGCGGCGCAGGCGGTCACGCTGGTCACCACGGCGGGTGGCTTCGTCGGTGCGGACCGGCGCAGCAGCGGCGCGGTGACCGATGAGGCGGTGCTGGAGCTGCGGGTGCCGGCGGCGCGCTTCACCGCGCTGATCGACCAGCTCGCGGCCCTCGGCGACCAACTCCATCGGGACGTGAAGACCGAGGACGTCACGGAGGAGACCGTCGACCTGGCGGCCCGCATCGAGACCCAGCGGGTCCGGGTGGCCAGCGGCCGCAAACTCCTGGCCGGCGTCACCGATCGCACGGAGTGGCTCGCCATGGAACGGGAGGTCGCCCAGCGTGAGTCCGACCTGGCGGCGCTGGAGGCGAAGCAGCGGCGGCTCGCCGACCTGGTGGCGCTCTCCACCATCACCGTCACCTTCTTCCGGGCCGCGCCGCCGACGGCACAGGAGACGGACCCGGGCTTCACCGATGCGCTGACCGGAAGCTTGGACGTTCTCGCCCAGAGCGGCCGCATCCTGCTGCTCGTCGTCGGGGCTCTGCTGCCCTGGCTGTTCGTCATCGCTCTGCCGGTGGCCGCGCTGCTGCTGATCCGGCGGCGGCGTCGCCGTCGTCCCGGTGGTGGCGGTTCGGGCCCGGCTGCGGGCGGGTCCGCCCCCACGCCGCCCCCCGCGCCGGCGCCGGTGCGGACCGGAGGCGCTACGCAGCCGTGAGCGAGCGCAGCGCCGTCTGCACCAGCAGGCGGACGCCCACCTCGATGGTGCGCTCGTCCACATCGAACGAGGCCCGGTGCAGGTCGACGTTGGGGCCGACCCGGCCCACGCCGAGTCGGGCGAGCGCACCGGGGACGTGCTCCAGATACCAGGAGAAGTCCTCGCCGCCCATGCTCTGCGGGGTCTCGGCGATGCCGTCCTGGCCGAGCGCCGCGGTGGTGGCGGTGGTCAGCACCTGGATGGCGCGGGAGTCGTTGCTCACCGGCGGCCGGCCGCGCTGGTAGTCCAGGTCCACGGTGGCGCCGGTGGGCGCGACGACGTCCCGGACCACCTGCGAGACGATCTTGGGCGCGATGTCCCAGGTGTCGCGGTCCATCACCCGCAGGGTGCCGGAGGCGACCGCCTCGCTGGGGATGACGTTGTAGCGGGTGCCGGCGGAGGCGTGGCCGAAGACGAGCAGCAGGCCGCTGTTGGCGGGCACTCGCCGGTTGACCAGCGCCGGCACCTCGGTGACGACCCGGCCGAGCGCGTCGACCAGGTCGACGGTGAGGTGCGGGCGGGCGGTGTGGCCGCCCGGTCCGGTCAGGCGCACCGTGACGTTGTCGGCGGCGGCGGTGATCGGGCCGACGCGCAGACCGACCTTGCCGACCGGCAGGTTCGGATCGCAGTGCAGCGCGAAGATCTGGGTGACGTCGTCGAGCCCGCCGGCCTCGATGACCTCGAGCGCGCCGCAGGGCAGGATCTCCTCGGCGGGCTGGAAGATCAGCCGTACCCGGCCGGGCAGTTCGTCCTGCTCGGCGAGGCGGGCCAGCAGCTGCCCGACGCCGAGCAGGACGGTGGTGTGCACGTCGTGCCCGCAGGCGTGGCAGACGCCTTCCACGGTGGACCGGTACGGGACGTCCTTGACGTCGGCCAGCGGCAGCGCGTCGATGTCGGCCCGCAGCGCCACGACGGGGCCCTCAGCGCGGCCGTTGACGTCGCAGATCACGCCGTTGCCCTTCGGCAGCAGCCGGGGCTGGAGCCCGGCGCGGGTGAGCTCGGCGGCGATCAGGGCCGCGGTGGCGAACTCGTGCCCGGAGAGCTCCGGGTTGGCGTGCAGGTGCCGACGGGTCGCAATGAGGGCCGGCAGTCGCACCTGGAGCAGCTCTTCCAGCCCGTGCGGAAGATCCGGGGTCACCAGGGGCGCGTCCCGCCGGGACGCCGGCTGCCCGTCGGGGGGCGCGGTGAGCGCACTCGTCACGTCGACATCTCGATCAGTAGAGGTTGATGATCCTTCTGGCACAACAGCAGACAGCCTAGACCGACGGCGGTGACGCTGCGCAACATCATTGCGGTAGTAATCGGACCGCGCAGCGTCACGGATTCCGAGGTGGGCGCGCTCCGCAGCGGGCGGATTCGCACAGGCATCGCCATCAGAAACGGACACTTGTACGCCACCCCCCACCGTGAGTAATCAGCGGCCGACCCGTCCGCCGCGCCTGCCCCCACCCCGTACAGCAATCCGGATTGTCGCATTTGCCGCCGGGCGGTCCGCCGCTGTGTCGCGAACTCATCCGTTCGGGCAACGAGACGATTTCTCACAGTGGCATGTCGGACCGAGGCCCGACCGCACACCATGTCCGTCATGACCATCGCGGTGCGATCAATGACGGGCACCGGCCCGTCCCGGCCCGTTTCCTAGATCAGTTCTTACCCGAACGCCGACGCCGCACACCCCCGGCGGCGGGGTGCGCGGCGTCGGCGCAGGCGATCAGCGGCGGACCGGGTCAGCCGGTGGCCGCACCCGGAACCTTAGAAGCGGTCGCTGGGCCGGTAGACGCCCCACACCTCGCGCAGCGTCCCGCAGACCTCACCGATCGTCGCGCGGGCGCGCAGCGCCTCCTTCATCGGGTAGAGCACGTTCTCGTCGCCCTCCGCCGCCGCCCGCAGCTGCCCGAGGGCCCGGGTGACCGCGTCGTTGTCCCGGCTGCGCCGCAGCTCGGCCAGGCGCTCCGCCTGGGCCGCCTCGATCGTCGGGTCCACCCGCAGCGGCTCGTACGGCTCCTCGGTGTCGACGGTGAAGCGGTTGAGCCCGACCACCACCCGCTCGCCCGAGTCGATCTCCTGGGCGATCCGGTACGCCGAGGACTCGATCTCGCGCTTCTGGAAACCGGCCTCGATCGCCTCGACCGCCGAACCGTGCTCGGCGACCCGCTCCATCAGCGCGGTCGCCTCCGCCTCGATCTCGTCGGTCATCGCCTCCACCACGTAGGAGCCCGCGAACGGGTCCACGGTGGCCGTCAGGTCCGTCTCGTACGCCAGCACCTGCTGGGTGCGCAGCGCCAGGCGGGCGGCCTTCTCCGTCGGCAGCGCGATCGCCTCGTCGAAGCTGTTGGTGTGCAGCGACTGGGTTCCGCCGAGCACCGCGCCGAGCCCCTGCACCGCGACGCGGATCAGGTTGACCTCCGGCTGCTGGGCGGTGAGCTGCACGCCCGCGGTCTGGGTGTGGAAGCGCAGCATCATCGACTTCGGATTCTTCGCCCCGAACTCGTCGCGCATCACCCGGGCCCAGATCCGCCGGGCCGCGCGGAACTTGGCGACCTCCTCCAGCAGCGTGGTGCGGGCGACGAAGAAGAACGACAGCCGCGGCGCGAAGTCGTCGACCTCGAGCCCGGCGGCGATGGCGGCACGGACGTAGGCGATGCCGTTGGC
>Ga0233363_1000783_pt1 | contig 13245 bp, 9 predicted proteins | sample ElkDunMinimDraft_18_FD_191534 | JGI IMG/M metagenome (GOLD analysis project Ga0233363, IMG submission 191534) | Fecal eukaryotic communites from dung pellets of Tule Elk in California, USA - Elk Dung C16 | ecosystem: Host-associated > Mammals > Digestive system > Large intestine > Fecal | place... | reverse complement strand
GACGTCCACGACCGCGCCTCGGTCGATGCGGCGGTCGGTGCGGCGCGCGAGGCGTTCGGCCGGCTCGACCACGTGGTGACGGTCGCCGGTGGGACGCTGCCCACTCCCGACCTGTCCGAGCAGTCCGACGAGGAGTGGGCACGGCTCCTCGACCTGAACCTGACGGGTGCGATGCGGTGCGTCCGTGCGGCGCTGCCGTTGCTGCGCGAGAGCCCTGCCGCCGCCGTCGTCATGGTGTCCTCGGTGAACGGGCTGGCCGCCTTCGGCGACGAGCCCTACTCGGCTGCCAAGGCTGGGCTTCCGGTGTTCGCGAAGAACCTCGCGGTCACGTACGGGCCCGCGGGCATCCGGTTCAACGTGGTCGCGCCCGGCACGATCCGCACCCGCGTCTGGGACAGCCAGACCGGTGCGCTCGAGCGCCTGGCCCCGCTGTACCCGCTGGGCCGGGTCGGCGAGCCGGAGGACATCGCGGCCGCCGTCGCCTTCCTCGTGTCGGCCGACGCCGCCTGGATCACCGGCGTGACGTTGCCGGTCGACGGCGGGATCATGGCCGGTCCGCGCCGGCTGATGTTCGGCGACTAGCCGGCCGCGCGGTGCGCGTGCCGGGTCACACGCGAGTGGCGAGCTCGGTCGAGATGCGGTCGATCTCCTTGAGCGCGAACCGGGCCAGCCGTCGCTGAGCCGACTCGGCGGCCTTGTCGGTCTCCTCGAGGTCGCCGAGGACGATGAGGTTCTCGTCGTTGATCGTGGTCGCGGGCGCGGTGTAGTTGAAGCTGCCGGCGATCACCACGCGTTCGTCGATCACCATGAGTTTGTGGTGGACCTTGCGCACGCCCGTGCCGGCCTTGTTCTGGTACAGCTCGACGCCGGCGCTGCGCAGGAGGGGAGTGGCGGCCCAGGCCTGCATTCCCTGGCCGCGGTCGAGCACGCCGCGCAGCCGGTCGAGAGAGCCGACGAGGCGCAGCATCGTGTCGTCGATCCCCGAGGAGCGCGCGAAGGTGAACATCGCGAAGTCGATGCTGCCGGCCGACTTCAGCATCTGCTTCATGATCTCCATCTCGGGCCCGTGCCGTGGCGCGAACAGCGGCTTGACGCGGACATGGCCCAGCCGGAGCTCGGCCGGCCGCGGCTCGTGGCGCTCGCGCAGGTCGCCGAACGTCCCCGAGCGCATGCGGGCGAACTCGGTCAGGTACTGCGCGGCGATCCGGCGGCCGTGCAGGACCAGCACGTGGTTGAGGTTGTTACCCCGCTGCTCGGGGTTGTCCGGCGGGTTGGTGCCCGTGTCGGTCCGCGTGAAGTTCGCCGACCCCGTGAGCACCGCGGCGGTGTCGTCCTCCGGGTCCCGCACCACGAACTTCTGGTGGAAGATCGCCGGGTTGAGGTCGGTGATCACGTCGACGCCCGCACGCAGGAGGGCCGCGTGGATCGTCCGGTTGGTCTCGTGGGCGCCGCCGGGCGTCCAGGGGTCGTCCGACGTCGCCGGTTCCACGAGGTAGTCGCCCTCGAGGATCACCTGCACGCGGACGCCCGCGGCCTTGGCGGCGAGGACCGCCTCGGCGATGGGCCGCGAGTCGAGCTCCTGCACGGCGATCATCAGGTGCGACCGTGCGCCCGCGATGAACTCACGGACCACCCGGTCCAGGTCGTCGGGGGCGCCGAGCACCCGTGGACCCATGTAGAGCTCGATCCCGCGAAGCCGTATCCCCACGATGTGCCTCCGACGCCGTTGCGGACCGACGTGCTGGCCCTGTCCTGAGGGAGGCTCCGGACACGGGGACGTGACACGGGCGGTGTCCGGGATCTGTCCGGGATCTGTCCGGGATCTGTCCGGGATCCCGGACGCGGGCGACGGTCCGGTCGATCACGGAGCGCCGGACGGCGTGCGCGTTTGGCAGTGTCGGCGCCACAGGCAAGGATGAGGCCCGTGACTGGATCCCTGGGAACGCGCGCGTCCCGTCTCGTCGGGAGCCGGCCGGGCGCAGCGGCGGCGTCGGAGATCGGGCAGACCGTGCACGATGTCGCCCGTGACCTGCGACGCGACGTCGCGCGGGTACGCCTGCCGCTGCCGATCGAGGGTGCGGCGGAGGCCGAGGGATCGCGCGAACGGCTGCTCGCGCAGCTCGACGAGCACCTGCTTCCTCGCCTCAAGGAGCTGTCCTCGCCGGCCGTCGTGGTGGTCGCCGGGTCGACGGGCGCGGGCAAGTCGACGCTGTACAACTCGCTGCTGGGCGAGGAGATCTCGCCCGCCGGCGTCCTGCGCCCGACGACGCGCGAACCGGTCCTGGCCTTCAACCCGCTCGACGCCGACGTCGTGTCCGACGGCCCCGTGACCCAGCTCTCCCGGGTCGTGCACCACGAGGGCGTGCCGCGCGGCACGGCCCTGCTGGACGCACCCGACCTGGACTCGTTCGTGCAGGAGAACCGTTCGACCGCCCAGCAGCTGCTCGAGGGCGCCGACCTCTGGCTCTTCGTGACGACGGCGGCGCGCTACGGCGACGCCCTCCCGTGGCAGGCGCTCGCGCGGGCCACGGAACGCGGTGCGGCGGTCGCCATGGTGCTCAACCGGGTCCCGAAGGAGACGCTCACCACGGTGCGCGGCGACCTTCTCCAGCGTCTGCGCGAGCACGGGATGACCGACGTCCCGCTGTTCGTGGTGCCGGACGCCGGGCCGCACGAGGGGCTGCTCGACGCGGAGACGGTCAAGCCGGTGCGCCGGTGGCTGACCATGCTGGCCGGCCCGGACCGTTCGCGGGCCGTGATCGTGCGCACGCTCAAGGGCGCGCTCGGTGCGCTGCCCGGCTGGGTGACGTCGCTCTCCGACGCGGTCGAGGCGCAGGGCTTGGCGGCCGCGACCTTGCGTCGCACGGTCGAGAAGGAGATCCCGGCGGCCGAGAAGCTCGCTCGCGACGCGGTCGGCGCGGGCGTGGTCGCGGGCGCGTCGGTCGAGGCGCGCTGGCGGGAGGTCTCGGGCACCGCCGGGGTCGACCGGGTCAAGGTCCGCGGGGACCGCGCGCGCAGCACGCGGCGCGCAGGGCGTGCCCGCGAGGAGGCGCTCGGCGGCCTGCGGTCCGACGTCGAGTCGGCCGCGGCGCGGACGCTCGTCGCCGCGGGTGCGCGGGTCGAGGAACGCCTGCGGGCGGTGCTCGCGGGGCCAGGCGCACCGCCGGGCGGTGATCACGTCGCCCCCCACGGCGCGGCGCGCGCGACCGCCCGCGAGGAGGCGGTCCCGCCGATCGTCGCCGAGTGGGTCGGGCGTTCCGACGAGCTCGCGGCCGCCATGCCGGGCACCGCCGACCCGGTGTCCACCAAGCGCGTCGAGGCCGCCCGCAAGGCGTTCGGGCCGCGCGGCCTCGCCACGCTCCTGCTCGCGTCCGCCGCAGGCAGCGACGATGCGACGCGACTGCTCGCGCGGGTGCTGGGCGACCTGGCGGTCGCACCCGTCACGGCGCTGCGCGAGGACCTCGCCGACCGCGCCGCAGCCGTCGTCGACGCCGAGGTGCAGGCCGTGCTCGACGCGCTCGACGCCCCCGACCTCGCCGCCGAGGCGGCCGCCGGGCTGCGCGTGCGGCTCGCCGAGCTCAGGAGGATGACATGACGGCCGCCGCCCCCACAGGCACGTCGCACGACACCACGCTCCGTGCGCGCACCCAGGATCTCGCCGAGGCGCTCTCGATCGCGGGGCCGCGGCTCGACGACGCGACGTCGCGCCGTGTCGCGGGCGCGGTCGAGGGCGTCCGCGAACGCCTGTCGCTCGGAGTGGACCACACGGTCGTCGCGCTCGCGGGCGGCACCGGTTCGGGTAAGTCGAGCCTGTTCAACAAGATCTCGCGGCTGTCGTTCGCCGACGTCGGGGTCAAGCGGCCGACGACCGCGCGCGTCACGGCCTGCTCGTGGTCCGACGACGCCGAGGCGTTGCTCGACTGGGTCGGCGTCGAGCGCGAGCGCCGCATCACCCAGAGCGGCGAGCTGGACGCCGACGAGGCCGAGCTGACGGGCCTCGTGCTCCTGGACCTGCCGGACCACGACTCGATCGAGCCGTCCCACCGCGAGGTCGTCGATCGCGTGCTCCCGCTCGTCGACCTGCTCGTCTGGGTCGTCGACCCGCAGAAGTACGCCGACGACGCGCTCCACTCGGGGTATCTCAAGGAGTCCGTGGGCACCGAGTCGTCCATGGTCGTGCTGCTCAACCAGGTCGACACGGTGCCGCCCGGGCAGCGCGAGAACCTGCTGCAGGACCTGCGCCGCCTGCTCAAGGACGACGGCCTCGAGGGCGTCTACGTCCAGGCCGTCTCCTCGCGCACGGGTGAGGGCCTCGCCCAGGTGTACGAGCTGCTCGAGGAGGCCTGTGCCCGGCGTTCGGTCGCGGCGGGCCGGGCAGCGGCCGAGCTCGACTCGGCGGCCACGCTGCTGCTGTCGCAGACGGCGGCCGAGGTGCCGTGGCAGACCGGTCCCGCGGTCGAGCGCGAGCTCGGCGCGCTCGTCGAGGCGACCGGGCTCGACGCCGTCGCGGCACAGGTGGGCGCCGCGGTGCGCAACGGCTACGGCATGCCCGAGTTCCCGCCGCCGGACCGCGACGCGATCGCGCTGTCGCGCTCACGGTGGCTCACCCGGGCCGGGGCGTCGTTGCGTGCCGGCTGGCAGCGCTCGCTGGCCGAGTCGGTGTCGAGCGCCGACCAGCTCCGCACCGCGGTCGCCGGCGGGCTGCGCGGCATCTCGCTCGACACCCGCGGGCCGGCGTCTGCCCGGCCCCTGCGCCGGTCGGCGTTCGCTGCCGGCGGGCTGGCGCTGCTCGTCGGCCTGGCCGCGGTGCTCGCCCTGACCGGCGTGCTCGACCTCGCCGAGCCCTGGCCCGTGGTGCTGGCGGTCGTGGCCGGCGTGCTCGCGCTGGCCGCCGTCGCGCTCTACGCGTCGGCGTCGACCGTGCGGCGGTCGGTCGCCCGACGGCGTGAGCACGCGGTCGTCGAGGAGGGCCGGGCGGCGCTCGAGCGCGTCCTGGTCGAGGGTCTCGGCGAGCCGACGAACCGGCTGCTCGGCGAGCATCGCCGCGTGCGTGAGCTTGCGGTCGCGGCGCGCGAGGTGCCGCAGTCGACGCCGCTCACCGGGTCGCTGAAGCTGCCCACAACCGGCGACCTCTCGCAGTCCTCCACAGAACCGGCCGCTCGGGAGGAGCCCCGTACCGCTCGCGCCTGATCCTGGGCGTCCCAGGCCGGCGTCCGCCGGCCGCAGACCCAGGAGGACGCATGAGCGACGTCAACGTCACCGTCGTCGGGCACGTCGGGACCAACCCGGTGCTGTCGATGTCCGAGAACGGCACCGAGTGGTCCACGTTCCGCATGGCCAGCACCCGCCGGGTGCGCGACCCGTTGACAGGGCAGTGGGCCGACGGGGCCACGCTGTGGTTCACGGTCAAGACCTGGCGCGACAAGGCGCGCAACGTCGCGCACTCGTTGCGCAAGGGCGACCCGGTGATCGTCACGGGCCGGCTCGTGGTCGACGAGTGGACGTCGGACCGGGAGCTCGCGCTCCCGGACGGCACCACCACCACGGTCCCCGAGCAGCGCTACAAGCTCGTGGTCGAGGCCCAGCACGTGGGCCCCGACGCCACGCGCGGCGTCGCCCGGTACGCGCCGGTGATCGACCGGGCCCCGGCCACGGCGCGCGGCGCCGAGGGCGGTCCCGGCGTGCAGGCCGACGACCCGTGGTCCACCGGGGCGCCGCCCACCACGGCACCGCCCGCGGTGCCGCCCGCCGACGGCATGCCCGGAGTCGAGCAGGAGGAACCGGGCGACCTCGAGGGAGAGCTCTCGGACCTGCTCGAGGACACGCACGTCCGCGCGTGAGGGGTGTCGTCGCGTAGGCTGGGGGACCGGCCTCGAAGCCGGTCCTCCAGCATGCCCGCTGGCATCCCATCCCCGCGCGAAACCGAACGGTGGAAGCAGAGCAAGTGGCTGAGTTCATCTACTCCATGTACAAGGCGCGCAAGGCGCACGGCGACAAGGTCATCCTCGACGACGTGTCGCTCAACTTCCTTCCCGGCGCCAAGATCGGCGTCGTCGGTCCCAACGGCGCCGGCAAGTCGACCATCCTCAAGATCATGGCGGGGCTCGACCAGCCGTCGAACGGTGAGGCGCGCCTCGCGCCCGGGTTCACCGTCGGCATCCTGCAGCAGGAGCCGCCGCTCAACGAGGACAAGACGGTCCTCGGCAACATCGAGGAGGCGGTGGCCGGCATCAAGGGCAAGCTCGACCGCTTCAACGAGATCTCGGCACTCATGGCCGAGCCCGACGCCGACTTCGACACGCTGCTGGCCGAGATGGGCACGCTGCAGGAGGACATCGACCACGCCGACGCGTGGGACCTCGACTCCCAGCTCGAGCAGGCCATGGACGCGCTGCGGTGCCCGCCGCCGGACGCCGACGTGAAGGTGCTCTCGGGTGGTGAGCGCCGCCGCGTGGCGCTGTGCAAGCTGCTGCTCGAGAAGCCGGACCTGCTGCTCCTCGACGAGCCCACCAACCACCTCGACGCCGAGTCCGTGCAGTGGCTCGAGCAGCACCTCGCCTCCTACTCGGGCGCCGTGCTCGCCGTGACCCACGACCGGTACTTCCTCGACCACGTGGCGCAGTGGATCTGCGAGGTCGACCGCGGCCGTCTGTACCCCTACGAGGGCAACTACTCCACCTACCTGGAGAAGAAGCAGGCGCGCCTCGAGGTCCAGGGCAAGAAGGACGCCAAGCTCGCCAAGCGCCTCAAGGACGAGCTTGACTGGGTGCGCCAGAGCGCCAAGGGCCGCCAGGCCAAGTCGAAGGCGCGTCTGCAGCGCTACGAGGAGATGGCGGCCGAGGCCGAGCGGACGCGCAAGCTCGACTTCGAGGAGATCCAGATCCCGGCCGGCCCGCGTCTGGGCAGCCTGGTCCTGGAGGCTTCCGACCTGCGCAAGGGATTCGGCGACCGTCTGCTCATCGACGGCCTGAGCTTCACGCTGCCGCGCAACGGCATCGTGGGCGTGATCGGCCCCAACGGCGTCGGCAAGACGACGCTGTTCAAGACGATCGTGGGCATGGAGCCGCTCGACGGCGGCAACCTCAAGATCGGCGAGACGGTGTCGGTCTCGTACGTCGACCAGTCGCGTGGCGGCATCGACCCGAAGAAGACGCTGTGGGAGGTCGTGTCCGACGGGCTCGACTTCATCAAGGTCGGCAACGTCGAGATCCCGTCGCGCGCCTACGTCGCGTCGTTCGGGTTCAAGGGCCCGGACCAGCAGAAGCCCGCGGGCGTGCTCTCGGGTGGTGAGCGCAACCGCCTCAACCTGGCGCTCACGCTCAAGCAGGGCGGCAACCTGCTGCTCCTCGACGAGCCCACCAACGACCTCGACGTCGAGACCCTGGGCTCGCTCGAGAACGCGCTCCTGGAGTTCCCCGGCTGCGCCGTCGTCGTCTCGCACGACCGGTGGTTCCTCGACCGCGTGGCCACGCACATCCTGGCCTACGAGGGCACCGAGGACGACCCGGCGAACTGGTACTGGTTCGAGGGCAACTTCGCGTCCTACGAGGAGAACAAGGTCCAGCGCCTGGGTGCCGACGCGGCACGCCCGCACCGCGTGACCTACCGCAAGCTCACGCGCGACTGACCCTGTCGGCGGATGCAGTCGTGGCCCGGTTCTCTGCCGAGAACCGGGCCACGACTGCATCCGCACCGGGGGGCGTTGGTTCGCTGACCTGCGTGGATCGTCCGCAGTGGGCAGACTGGGCCCATGACCGAGCCCGACGACGTCCCGCGCCAGCCCGACCCCGGGCAGCCCGCGGACCCGGGTCAGCTCGGCCGCCACCTCGCAGGCACGTCGCCTCAGGGCGAACCCGTCACGGCCAACGCGGCGCTCGCCTCCGACGCCAGGACGGCCGCGCTGATCGACGCGCTCGACCTGCTGCGCGCGCGGCTCGGCGCTCTGCGGCTCCCGCTCGAGACGCCCGGCGCGTCGTCGGCGCGTGCAGACCTGGCCCGGGCCGTCGACCAGCTCGACGACTACCTGCTGCCACGCCTGCGCGCCGAGCGTGCGCCCCTGCTCGTCGTCGTCGGCGGGTCGACGGGCGCGGGCAAGTCGACGCTCGTCAACTCGCTGCTCGGCGAGCACGTGTCGGCGCCCGGCGTGCTGCGCCCCACGACGCGCGCCCCCGTGCTCGTGCACCACCCCCTCGACGCCCGCTGGTTCACGACCGACAGGGTGCTCCCGGGCCTCTCGCGCGTCACGACCCAGGGCGCGCAGGCCGAACGGGGTGCCCCCGAAGGCTCGGGCGCGGCATCCGGGCGGGGTCTGCGGCTCGTCGCCAGCGACTCGCTGCCGCAGGGCCTGGCGCTGCTCGACGCCCCCGACATCGACTCGGTCGAGACCGCCAACCGTGAGCTCGCGGCCCAGCTGCTCGGTGCCGCCGACCTGTGGCTCTTCGTCACGACCGCGGCCCGCTACGCGGACGCCGTCCCGTGGGACCTGCTCGTGCAGGCGTCCGCCCGCCGGGCCCAGGTCGCCATGGTGCTCGACCGGGTCGATCCCGGCGCCGAGGCCGTGGCCGACGACCTGCGGCGGCTCATGGCCGAGCACGGTCTGGACGACGCGCGGCTGTTCGTCATCGCCGAGGCCGACGAGTCCGGTGCGGGCGCCCTGGTCGACGGGTTCCTGCCCGAGCCCGTGATCGCCGAGCTCGCGACCTGGCTCTCGGGCCTGGGCGGGGACCCGGAGGCGCGGGCACGCGTCATCGCGGCCACGCGAGACGGCGTCGTGGACGACCTGGTGCGCCGAGCGGTCCACCTGGCCGACGCGGCGGACGCCCAGGAGGCCGCCGACGCGCGCCTGCGCGAGGCCGCCGAGCGCCACCATGCCGAGGCGCTGCGGCAGGTCGAGGCGGCGACGTCGGACGGCGTCCTGCTGCGCGGCGAGGTCCTGGCCCGCTGGCAGGACTTCGTGGGCACGGGCGAGTTCTTCCGGTCGGTCGAGGCGGGCGTGGGCAGGGTGCGCGACGCGATCGCCGCGTTCTTCCGCGGCAAGCCCTCGCAGGCGCCGCAGGTCGAGCAGGCGATCGCGCACGGTCTGGAGTCCGTCATCCTCGACGCCGCCGAGCAGGCGGCCGAGCGCACCTACGAGTCGTGGCAGGGCGACGTCGCCGGGGCACCCCTGCTCCAAGGGCTCGGGCTGTCCCGCACCTCGTCGGGCCTGCGCAACCAGGTCGACGAGCAGATCCGTGGCTGGCAGGGCGACGTGCTGGCCCTGGTCCGGGAGCAGGGCGAGGAGAAGCGCGGCACCGCGCGCGCCCTGTCGTTCGGGATCAACGCCCTGGGAGTGAGCCTCATGGTCCTGGTCTTCGCCTCGACCGCGGGCCTGACCGGTGCGGAGATCGGCATCGCGGGCGGCACCGCGATCGTGGCCCAGAAGGTCCTCGAGGCCGTGTTCGGCGACGACGCCGTGCGGCGGCTCGCGGCCGAGGCCAAGAAGCGGCTCACCGCGCGCGTCGACTCGGTCCTGCAGGGGCAGGCCGCCCGCTACACCGCACAGCTCGACGCGCTCGGCACGGAGACCGCCGGCGGAGGCGGCGTACGTGACGCAGCGCGCGCCGTCGAGCGGGCCGCGCGCGACGAGCGCGTCGCGCGCCCGGCCGACGAGGGCGGGTCGACCCGCCCGTGGAGCGGCGGACTGCTGCGAGGCGCGGGCACGTTCCGGCCGCCGACGGGCCCCGAGGAGGTCTCGCACGCGGGCGAGGCAGCGCCGGGCGCGCCCGGCACCGCCGAGCCCGCCGAGCGTCGCCCAGGGCTCTGGGAGCGTCTGTTCGGCCGCAAGGACACCGACTCGTGAGCCAGATCGAGCTCGCCGAGCGCACGGCAGCGCTCGAGACCGCCGTGACCGAGGGCGAGGGCCGGCTCGACCGCGACCTGCTCGACGACGCCCGCGCGGTCGCCTCGCGCGCGCGGGAGCGCGGCGGGCTGTCGGCGGAGCACACCGTGGTCGCGCTCGCGGGCGCCACCGGCTCGGGCAAGTCCAGCGTGTTCAACGCGATCTCCGACGACGCGCTCGCGGGCGTCGGCATCCAGCGCCCGACGACGTCGCACGCGCTCGCCGCGGTGTGGGGAGCGGGCGCCGACCCGCTGCTCGACTGGCTCGAGGTGCGGCGGCGGCACGAGATGCGTGCGCCGGCCGCCGCCGAGCCCGACGGCGAGGCGGCGCCGAGCGGCGCACGGGGCCTGTTCCGACGCCAGCGCACACCGGCCGGCATCACCACGGGGCTGGTGCTGCTCGACCTTCCCGACCACGACTCGGTCGTCGTCGAGCACCGCGTGCGCGCCGAGCGCCTGGTCGAGCGGGCGGACCTGCTCGTCTGGGTCGTCGACCCGCAGAAGTACGCCGACGCCGCCCTCCACGAGCGCTACCTGCGCCCGCTCGCCGGGCGCAGCGACGTGGTCGTGGTCGCGCTCAACCAGATCGACCGGCTCGCGCCGGCCGACGTCGACGCCATGCTGGCCGACCTCCGGCGGCTCCTGGCCGAGGACGGCCTCGCCGGTGCACGCGTGCTCGGGATCTCGGCCAAGACCGGGCAGGGCATCGTGCAGCTGCGCGCGCTGCTCGCGGACGCCGCGCAGCGCCGCGAGGCGGCGACCGCGCGGCTCGCGGGCGACGAGCGTGCCGCCGGGCGCCGCATCGTCGAGGCGTGCGGCCAGGTGCCGCCCGACCGGGCGGGGGAGCGGGCCAGGTCCGGCCTGGTCGACGCACTCGAGGCCGCCGCCGGCGTCCCGACCGTCGTCGACGCCGTCCGGCGCTCGGCCGCCCGGGACGCGCGCGCCGCGACGGGCTGGCCGGTCACCCGGTGGCTGGGACGCTTCCGTCCCGACCCGCTGCGGCGCCTGGGCCTTCGCAGCGACGCCGGCCGCGTGCCCACCGACCGGCCCGACCTCGCACGCACCTCGCTGCCCGCGAGCGGACCCTCGGTGCGGGCGGCCGCGGCGTCGGCCGTCCGGCAGTACATCGAGCAGGCGACCGGCGGTGCGCCGGACGCCTGGGTGCTCGCCGCGCGCCGGCGGGGCCAGGACGGCATCGACCGGCTGCCGGACGCCCTCGACCAGGCCGTCGCGGGCACGCAGCTCGAGGCCGCCCGCCGCCCGCTGTGGTGGCGGTGGGTCGGCGCGCTCCAGTGGCTGCTGCTCGCCGCGGCGGTCGTGGGCATGCTGTGGCTCGGCGTCGCGTTCCTGCTCAGCTACTTCCAGCTCCCGCCGCTGCCGATGCCGGTGCTGACGCTCGACCTCGGCCAGGCGGGGGGTGGTGGTGTCTTCGAGCTGCCGTGGGCCACCGCGCTCGTCGCCGCGGGCGTGGTGGGCGGCATCCTCGTCGCGGTGCTGGCGCGGGCGTTCGGCGCGGTCGGTGCCCGACGACGCGCGGCGCGGGCGCGCAAGCGGCTGCGCGAGTCGGTCGCGCGGGTGGCCGACGGGCTGGTGCGGCTCCCGGTCGGCGAGGAGCTCTCGGCCCTGGCCCGGTGCCGGGCCGCGGCGGCCATCGCGGCGTCCTGACGACGGCGGGCACAATGGCGGCCATGATCCGCCTCCACGTCCCGGTCCCGCTGCGCTGGTCCGACCTCGACGCCTACCAGCACGTCAACAACGTCGCGATGTTCCGCCTCCTCGAGGACGCGCGGATCACGGCCTTCTGGCGGCATGCGGAGGCGGTGGACGGTGACGCGTGGCCCACGGCGATCCTCGACACGGGCCCCCACGGCGAGTCCCACACGCTCGTGGCGGGGCAGCAGATCGAGTACCTGCGCCCGCTGGCCTTCTCGCGGACGCCGGTGCGGGTCGAGATGTGGATCGGCAAGCTCGGCGGCGCGAGCCTGGAGGTCTGTTACGAGGTGCACGACGGCGTGCCGGGCGGCTTCCCGCGCACCGGTCCGGCGTCGGGCGACGCGCCGTACGTGCGGGCGACCACGACGATCGTGCTGATCGACGCGGCGACCGACCGTCCGCGCCGCATCACGCCCGCCGAGCGCGAGGCGTGGGCGCCGTACGCGGGCGAGCCGCTCACGTTCCGGCGTCGCTGACGGCGCGGCTCAGGACAGGAGCTCGAGCAGCTCGCGCTCGGCGCGGGCCTGCGACCGGGTGGAGCCGATCGTCTCGCCGCGCTCCCACAGGTCGAAGATCCGGGGGTCGATGTAGGAGTTGCGGCAGACCGCGGGGGTGTTGCCGATCTCGTCCGCGACGTCGCGCACGATGTCCGTGACCACCCGTCGCCGGGCGCGGGCCGACGACGGCGCCGCACCGGCGTCCGCGAGCGCCCGCGCGGCGAGCACCGACGCGTGCCAGGTCCGGAAGTCCTTGGGCGTGGCGTCCTCGCCGAGCTGGTCCTTGACGTACTGCTGGACGTCCGCGCTGGTCACGTCGCGCCACCGGATGACGCCGTCGCTCTCGCGCTCGCGCCACGCGAGGAGCTCGAGGCCGCCCCGGCGCCGTTTGAGCATCGTCACCAGCTGGGCCACGTCGGCGTCGTCGACGAGCACGTCGCGCACCTGGCCCGACTTGGCCGGGTACCGGAAGTGCACCGAGCCGTCGCGCCGCACCCGGGCGTGCTCCTTGCGGATGGTGGCCAGGCCGTAGCTGCGGTTCTTCTTCGCGTACATCTCGCCCCCGGCACGGAAGTACGCGAGGTCGAGCAGCCGGAACGCGAGCGCCAGGACCTTCTCGCGGGGCATGCCCGGCAGCTCGAGGTCGCGCGCCACCCGGCGGCGCGCGGCCGGCATGCGGCGCCCGACGTCGAGGACGCGGTCGTGCTTGAGCCGGCGGCGCCGCTCCGTCCAGGCCTCGTGGTAGATGTACTGGCCGCGGCCGGCGTCGTCGTACCCGAAGGCCTGGATGTGGCCGTTGGGGAAGCGGCAGATCCAGACGTCGCGCCAGGCCGGCGGGACGGCGAGGCGGCGGCAGCGCGCGAGCTCGTCCTCGTCGCGCAGGGGCGACCCGTGGACGTCGAGGAAGACCCAGCCACGGCCCGCCCGACGGCGGCCGTAGCCCGGGGAGGACACGGAGACTCGTCGCAGCCTGGGCACGGCGACAGTGTCACCGCGCAGCGGTTCGCACGCACGGCGCGCGCGGTTCGCGGCCGGTGAGCTACCGGGCTACCGGGCTCAACCGCCCAGCCGCACCATGCCCTCCTGGGCGATGCTGGCCACGAGCCGGCCCTCGCGGGAGTACACGCGCGCCAGGCCCAGACCGCGCCCGCCCTGCGCA
>Ga0233363_1000776_pt1 | contig 13334 bp, 7 predicted proteins | sample ElkDunMinimDraft_18_FD_191534 | JGI IMG/M metagenome (GOLD analysis project Ga0233363, IMG submission 191534) | Fecal eukaryotic communites from dung pellets of Tule Elk in California, USA - Elk Dung C16 | ecosystem: Host-associated > Mammals > Digestive system > Large intestine > Fecal | place... | reverse complement strand
TCATGGGCCAATGGGGCCTCAAGCCGGGTCGTGGCGACGACGGGGCGTCGTACGAGGAGCTCGTCGAGACCGAGGGCCGCCCGCGGCTCAACGCCTGGTACGAGCGGATCCGCACCGAGGGCGTCGTCGACCCGTCGGTCGTCTACGGGTACTTCCCGGTGTGGTCGGAGGGCGACGACGTCGTCGTCGCACACCACGGCGCCGGGCTCGCGGGGATCGGCGCGCCGGACGGCGGGTCGGGCGGCGAGCCGGGGACCGAGCGGCTGCGCTTCACCTTCCCGCGCCAGCGCCGCGACCGGCACCTCTGCCTCGCCGACTTCGTCAAGCCGCGGTCGTGGGTCGAGGAGACGGGCCGGTACGACGTGCTGCCCGTCCAGCTCGTGACCATGGGCGCGAGCGTCGACCAGCACACCGCGAAGCTGTTCGCCGGGAACCACTACCGCGAGTACATGGAGCTCCACGGCCTGTCCGTGCAGCTCACCGAGGCGCTGGCGGAGATGTGGCACTCGCGCGTGCGCGCCGAGCTCGGGTTCGCCGACGAGGACCCCACCGAGGTCGAGGGCATGTTCAAGCTCGAATACCGCGGCGCGCGCTTCTCGCTCGGCTACCCCGCCTGCCCGGACATGGAGGACCGCACCAAGGTCGTCGAGCTCCTGCGCCCCGAGCGCGTGGGCGTCGAGCTCTCCGCGGAGCTCCAACTCCATCCGGAGCAGTCGACCGACGCATTTATCATGCATCATCCCGAAGCCAAGTACTACAGCGTCTGATATCTAATAGCCTCTGAACCCGGCCGCACCGGTCAATTGTCGGGAGAGTCCGCCAACGCGTCTTCTCGCGCGAGAGGAACAATCTTTGTCACGGCATTCCCATCAGTGTCGAGCCCCGACTTGACGACGAGCGATACGCGACCTACCGCGATACTCCCCCGTGGACCACGGCCCGACCCGACCGGCCGGGGCTCGACCGCAGCGAGCCATGTCGTCAGCAGACGACGCCGGTCCTCGACGGTCGAAGCGCAGTCGAACTCCTCCGCGATGGTCTTTCCCGTAGGGACGAGTTGACGGCGCGCCGACGCTGTCGGCACTGACCGAAGTCGCGTCCGCTCGGCCTTCAACGCGGAGATTCGGGCCAACGCAGCCGCCTCCCCGTCCGCGCCGTCCGCAGCGAGGAGCGCTGCGGATGCGGCGGCCAAGGCCGCCTCGAGATCGATGAGAGCGGTGTCGGTCTCGGTGGAGGCGATGAACTGCGCGACCGCATGGGGTTGGGACCCGACCGCTCCCAAGAACCGCTCGACGACAGCGTCCTCAAGGTCAGGGGCGCGGACACCCGTCTGCCCCTCGCATTTACCACCCTCCCTGACGGGCATCGGATGGTGGTAGTCGACAGCGTCCCGCAGCTTGTGAGTACGCAGGTGGAAGCGCGCGCCGCACACGTGGCAACGAACGATTCCTGAGAGGAGCCGGTCCTTGCGCAAGCCCGTGCGGGTGCCCATCTTGTTGGCCCACGGAAACATCTCGCGCAGTTGCTGAGATTGCTCCAGCGTGAGGACGGGATCCGATACCAGTACGGGCTCCCCGTCGGCGCCGCAAACCGTCTCGCCGCGCTCGCGCTGACGGCCAAGCAGGGGGTCGCCGGTGATCATCCGGACCAGGACGGTGTGTCCCCAGGCTCCAGCATCCAACCCGGAAGGGCTCCTCCCGGCGATGAGCGCCTTGCGCGCAGCCGAGTTCGGCGACGGCACACCTCGTGAGGTGAGGGCGCCAGCCACGATCCAGGGACTCTCCCCCGCGATCAGGCGGGCGACGATTTCGTGCACGACCGCCACTTCCTGAGTCTCCTGAGCCAGCCTCTTTCCGCCGGCAACCTCGATCGGTCGGTAACCGTATGGGATCCGGCCACCGCCCCAGAGGCCCGCCCGGAGCCGTACCGCGCGGTCGGACTTGATCCGCAGGCTGATGTTGTCCGACTCCATCCGCGCGACCTCGGCGAGCATCCCTGCCACCATGCGCCAAGCCGGACTGTCGCTTCGTAGTCCATCCTGGAGTGCGACGAACAGCGTGCCCGGGCGGGACTCGAGCGCATCCATCAGTCCGGCGAGAGCGCTGAGCCCTTGCCGGGTGAATCGATCAAACTTCCAGACCGCGAGCACATCGGCCCGGCCATCCGCCAGCATCGCTACAGCATCGTTCGCGTTGGCTCTGGCTTCTCGTCCGGAGATGCCGTCGTCGACGAGCACCCGAACCACGATCCAGCCCTCACGCGCCGCCAGGGCGCGTAGGTCCTCCTCCTGTCGGGAGATGGACGTCGACGTCTCGTCCCCTTGGACCGACAGTCGCGCGTAGATGACGGCTCGCCTCGTTGCTCCCCTGACCATGCGCCACAGCATGCCCGATTCGCACGGTTCTGTACACCGGAGGCGAAGTACTTCTCGGTCGGACGTTGTCCCAGGCCGGCCGGGCTGGTGGACCCGACTCTCGGTGGCCGCGACTGTGCGCCCTGTCCCGCTTGCGCGCTCTCGCCCGTGCCTGAGCGAGGAACGTCGGCGGCTCGTGGTGAAATATGCTCGTGATCGAGGACATGCGGTGGTGAGGCTGAACCTGCGGGCCGTCGAGGAGCGAGTGGCTCCGCTCGGAGGGCGCGAGTCATACAACCGCGAGTTCATCTTCGAACTGCTGCTCGCGTACGGGAAGCCCCAGGGCAACGTCACCCGCCTGCGCAGCGGGTCGCTGAACGTCGCCGACGACAAGACGACCGAGGTCGCGCAGAAGAACGTAGTCTACTTCAAGGAGACGACAGGCGATCCTCTCGCCGTCATCGACGAGCTGCGGTCGTCGCCGACGGTGGTGCGGTACCGCACCCGGTTCGTGATCGTCACCGACTACACCGAGCTTCTCGCCGTCGACACGAAGACCGGCGAGAACCTGATGATCCCGATTCGGGACATCGACCAGCACTTTACGTTCTTCCTGCCCTGGGCCGGGATGGAGAAGGCGCAGTACGTCAGCGAGGCGCACGCCGACGTCAAGGCCGCCGAGCGGATGGGAAAGCTCTTCGACGAGCTCCTCGCCGCCAACCCAGGGCTCCTTGAGCAGACACATAGCCGACACGCGCTGAACGTGTTCTTCACCCGGCTGCTCTTTTGCTTCTTCGCTGAGGACACCGGGATCTTCACCGAGGGTCAGTTCACGAACGCAGTCGGCTCCCACACCCAGAATGACGGGTCGGACGTCGATGACTTCTTGGCCGCGGTGTTCACCGCCCTGGACACCGAGGACCCTGCAAGCAAGCCGAAGCACCTCGCGCCGTTCCCGTACGTCAACGGTCGCCTGTTCGCAATGGGCCCGAACCAGACGGTGCCGGCGTTCACCAAGGCCGCGCGCGACCTGCTGATCGCCCTGGGGACGCTGAACTGGAGCGAAATCAACCCCGACATCTTCGGGTCGATGTTCCAGGCGATCGTGACACCCGGCAAGCGGTCAGACCTCGGGCAGCACTACACCTCGGTGCCGAACATCCTCAAGACCATCGAGCCGCTCTTCCTCGACGGCCTCCGCGAGCAGTTCGACACCGGCTACGACTCCGTGCGGAAGCTCGAGGCGCTGCTGGAGCGGATCGGCGCAATCAAGGTGTTCGACCCCGCATGTGGCTCAGGCAACTTCCTTGTCATCGCCTACAAGGAGTTGCGCAGGCTCGAGCACGCCATCCTCGAGCGCCTCGCAGAGCTCGACGATAAACACCGGGTATTGTTCGCCGAGTCGAAGATCAACATCGAGAACTTCCACGGGCTCGAGATCGACGACTTCGCGGTCGAGGTGGCGGTCCTGTCGCTCTGGATCGCCAAGCACCAGATGAACAAGGAGTTCCGGGAGAAGTTCAATGTCTCGATCCCCCTGATCCCGCTCAAGGAAGCCGGGCACGTCCAGCAGGGAAATGCGACTCGCGTCGACTGGAACACCGTCTGCCCCAACGACGGCGGTGAGATCTATCTCATCGGAAACCCGCCGTACAAGGGCGGCAAGTCCCAGAACAAGGAGATGAAGGCCGACTACCCGTTCGTGTTCGGGCGGCGGCAATACTCGAAGGATCTGGACTACATCGCACTGTGGTTCATCAAGGGAGCCGACTACATCGAGGGAACCCGCGCTGAGCTGGCGTTCGTCACCACCAACTCGGTGTCCCAGGGCGAGCACGTTGGACTGATGTTCCCGATGATCTTCGCCAAGGGCATCGAGATCGGGTATGCCTACACGTCTTTCAAGTGGGAGAACAACGCCAAGCACAACGCCGGTGTATCCGTCGCTGTAATCAACCTCCGTGCCGAGCGGCCGGGCCCGAAGTACATCTTTACCGACGGTCTGCAGATCGACGCTCAAAACATCAACGGATACCTTGCTGATGCGCCCTCGGTCATCGTCTATCGTCGGACAGCCGTTCTAAGCCCGGCTCTTCCTCGCATGGTCCTGGGCTCAATGCCGAAGGACGGCGGATACTTGATCCTCGACTCGGCCGAGCGGGATCGCGCGCTAGCGGAGGATCCGACAGCCAACCATTACCTGAAGCAGTACGTTGGCTCGGCTGAGTTCATTAACGACATCCAGCGCTTCTGCATCTGGGTGCCCGATGTCGAACTCGCTGCCGCGAGGCAGGTCGCTCCCATCGCGGCCAGGCTCGATGCGGTTACCACGTGGCGCAGGAGTCGCGACGAGGTAGGCGTGCGCTCGTTCGCCGCCTTTCCCAACCGGTTCAAGCAAATTGCCTACAAGCCCACCGAGTCGATCGTCGTCCCGCGTGTATCCAGTGCACGTCGCGACTACGTCCCGATCGGGTACCTCGCCGAGGACGCGGTGATCTCCGATGCTGCGAACGCGGTCTATGACGCCGAGCCATGGATCTTCTCACTCCTGACATCGCGGATGCACATGACGTGGCTTGCTGCTGTCGGCGGACGGATGAAGACCGACTATCGCTATGGCGCGTACATCGTCTACAACAACTTCCCCGTCCCGCCGGTCTCCGAGGCAGCAAAGGAGAAGCTCACGGTTGCGGCTCTGCGAGTCCTCGATGTGCGCGAGTACCATTGCGAGAAGACGTTGGCACAGCTGTACGACCCCGATGAGATGCCCGCCGACCTCCGGGCTGCGCACGCCGACATCGACGCGCAGGTGGACTCGATCTACTCCAGGCGCGGCTACGAGACCGATGAGCAGCGCCTGTCGGACCTGTTCGCAATGTATGAGGCGATGACCGCCAAGGAAGCCGCCAAGGCCCCGGTGAAGAAGACGAGGAGTGCGCGGACGTGAATGCGGTGAAGAAGCCGGTCAACATCGTCGACGTGACCTACGCCCGCACGGGCGGGTCGGTGAACACCGACGCGATGGGCATGCGCGAGATGCAGCAGCGCGTCTTCGCCAAGCGCGGCGCCCAACACCTGCTCGTAAAGGCCCCGCCAGCATCGGGCAAGTCTCGCGCACTGATGTTCGTGGCGCTGGACAAGCTCTACAACCAGGGCCGCAACAAGGTCATCGTCGCGGTCCCGGAGCGGTCGATCGGCGCGTCGTTCTCCTCGACGAAGCTGACTGAGCACGGATTCTTCGCCGACTGGGAGGTCAAGCCCGAACGCAACCTCTGCGACCCGGGCTCCTCGCAGGGCAAGGTCGACGCGTTTATCGACTTCCTGAGCGGCCCCGACACCGTGCTGGTCTGCACGCACGCGACGCTGCGGTTCGCGTTCGAGAAGGTCGCCCCCGACGCGTTCAACGGCACCGTGCTCGCCATCGACGAGTTTCACCACGTCTCGGCCGATATCGAGGCCAGCCGACTTGGCGCGCTTTTGCGCGACGTCATGACAGGCTCGGACGTGCACATCGTCGCGATGACGGGCTCGTACTTCCGCGGCGACTCGGTCCCCGTGCTCGCGGCTGAAGACGAAGCCCAGTTCACGCCGGTCACGTTTAACTACTACGACCAGCTCAACGGGTACAAGCATCTGCACTCGCTCGGTATCGGCCACCACTTCTACCAGGGCCGCTACACCGACGCGATCAGCGAGGTGTTCGACCTGGACAAGAAAACGATCATCCACATCCCGAACGTGAACTCCGGCGAGTCCACGAAGGACAAGATCGAGGAGGTCGGCTTCATCATCGACTCGATCGGCCACGTCGAGTCCACCGAGCCGGACACCGGCATCATTGCCATCCGCCGCAAAGACACCGGCGCGACGCTGCGCCTGGCCGACCTCGTCGACGACACCGATCAGAAGGCGCGCGCCGACACCTTGCACTACCTCTCCTCGGCCGCGTCGAAGGACCCCGACGCCGTGGACGTGATCCTCGCGCTCGGGATGGCCAAGGAGGGCTTCGACTGGCCCTTCGCCGAGCACGCGCTCACCGTCGGCTACCGGGCTTCGCTGACCGAGGTCATCCAGATCATCGGCCGCGTCACCCGCGACTCTCCCGGCAAGGAGCACGCCCAGTTCACCAACCTGATCGCCGAGCCGGACGCCTCACAGGCCGAGGTGAAGGTGTCGGTGAACAACATGCTGAAGGCGATTACGGCGTCGCTCCTGATGGAGCAGGTGCTCGCGCAGAACTTCGAGTTCAAGACCAAGCGCACTGGTGACGACGAGGCGACCCCGCCGGGTGTCATCAAGATCAAGGGCTTCAAGGAGCCATCGACGGAGCGGGTCAAGCAGATCGTCGAGACCGATCTCAATGACCTAAAGGCGACGATCCTCCAGGACGAGACCTTCGCGAAGGCCGCTGCTAGCTCGGTGGACCCCGAGACGACGAACAAAGTGCTGATCCCTAAGATCATCCGGGAGCGCTACCCCGACCTGGACGAGTCACAGGTCGAGGAGCTGCGCCAACAGGTCGTCGTGGACTCAGTGATCAAGAACGGCGAGGTCCGCGAGGTTGGCGACAAGCGGTTCATCAAGATGTCAGAGAAGTTCGTCAATATCGACGACATCAACATCAACCTGATCGACTCGGTGAACCCGTTCCAGCGAGCGTTCGAGGTGATCTCGAAGTCGGTCACGCCCAGCGTGCTACGTATCATCTCCGACGCGATCACCGCCACCCGGGTCCAGGTCACAGAGGACGAGGCGCTGGCCGCGTGGCCGAAGATCCAGCAATGGGCTAAGGTCAACGGTCGCAAGCCAAACGTCCGCTCCGAGGATCCGACCGAGAAACGCTACGCCGAGGTGGTCCTTTTCCTGCAGCGGAAGAAGCAGGAGCGCGACGCCGCTGCTGCCCGTAGTGTACAGACCGCGGGCGAGTCATGAGCTCCGATGACGGTATCGGACCCGTCGAGATGGCCTTCGCGTCCAGCATCGAGGCGATCCTGGACTCCGACATCTACGGTCTGCTTGATGCACCTGCGAGGCCGACGAAAGTCACCTCCACCGATCGTCTGCAGCGAGCGTTTCTAGAAATCGTGGAGTTCCGCCGTACACATGACAGGATCCCAAGCTCGGCGACGCGAAAGATCGCCGAGCGCAAGCTCGGTGCACGTCTCGACGGGATCCTCGCGAACGACGGGAAGATCGCCGCACTGAAGTCGCTCGACGAGTTCGGCTTGCTCGAAACACCTGAGGCCCCGGATTCGATCGATGACCTGCTCGGTGGCGACGACTTCGACCTGCTCGCCGACGAGTCCGGCCTGCTGGACGTCTCCGACCTGCCCGTACGCCGTCAGGTGTTCGACAGCAGTGAGGTCGCGCGTCGGGAGAAGGCGCAGGACTTCGAGCGTTTCGAGCCGCTGTTCCAGCAGAAGCACGCCGAGCTCCGAGCGCGCGCGAGCAAACTGCTCCCATACCCCGGACTCGCGCACATCGTCGAGGGCGCGTTCTTCGTCCTCAACGGCGTCATGCTGTTCGTCGCCGAGGTGGGCGAAAGCGAATACAAGAAGACGACCACCGGTGAAAACCGCCGGGAGCGGCTGAGGTGTGTGTTTGAGAATGGCACCGAGTCCTCGATGTACCGCCAGTCCCTCGCGATCAGGCTCAGCGATGAAGACGGCCAAATCGTCGTCCAGGCCGAGACACCAGAAGTCCTCACCGACGACGAGGCCAGCGGTTACATCTACGTGCTCCGGTCCCTCAGCGATGACCCGCAGATCGCCGGCATCAAGGACCTGCACAAGATCGGCTTCACGCGCGGCACCGTAGAGGCCCGGATCAAGAACGCCGAGAAGTCGCCAACGTACCTGATGGCTCCCGTCAAGGTCGTCGCTAGCTACCGGACGTACAACTTGAAGGCGTCAGTTCTGGAGAACCTGCTGCATCGGGTCTTCGCCGATGTTCGTCTGGACCTCACCCAGGCCGACCATAGGGGTCGTGCCTACGACCCGTCGGAGTGGTTCGTTGTCCCGAGGTCGGTGATCGACCAGGCGATCGAACTGATCATGTCGGGAGACATCGTCGGCTACGTCTACGACACCGGCGCGGGCAAGCTGGTCATGAATGCTTAATTGATCGAGGCGGTCTTATGCGGCGCTCGACTCGTCGTTGTTGAGCCCGTTCAGGGCGGCGGGGAGGCCGAGCTTGTCGAAGAATGCCCTGTTGCGTTCCTGAGCGGCGTTGAGGAGTCGGTCGAAGCCTATAACCTCAATGTACGCCTCACGAGCACGGTGGTAGCCGAAGTAACCCATGCCGTCGGATGTCACCTGGAGGTCGAAGTTCTCGCAGAGTTCGATCATTCTCTGCGTGAGGTCCGCGATGACGTAGCAAAAGGCTGGCGGGTTGCCAGCCAATGCGAGCGGTCGGCCAGTTGCAGTCAGGACGCCACCGGCTCGGACCCGCTTCACGTAGTCGAGACACTGCTGGATCGGGTTCTCGTCTGCCGTGGCGTCCTTGCGCATCGGTCGTTTGATCTCAACCACAGTGATGACGGGCAACGGCGGCCGCTTGCTCTCCGAGACCAACACCGGCGTGTCGACGAGCCGCGTCGCGAGGATATCGGGCTCCTTCGTCGACTTGTCACCGGTGATCGGCATGCCCTTGAGGGTCTTGTCTGACGCGAGGTAGTCGTGGAACGCGAGCCGCTCGTCGATGATCCAGAGGTTCGAGGCGTCCGGACCGACAGCGTTCGAGTCCGTTCGCATCGGCATGAGCAGCTTGTGGATGGCGTCCTCTCGGCTGTACTTGCCGTCGTCATCCGCTCCGATGAGCTTCTCAAGCACGTCAAGGAGCGCATGCCGTCGTGAGACGTATGCAGCCAAATCGGACTGGTTGATCTCCGTGACAGTCTCGAGGTACACAGCGAGTCGCTCGGCGTAGCCCTCTGGTGGGGCCGATCCGACCTCCGAGAAGACCGCCTGGCCCTGTTCGATCGCTTCTGCCTCGAGCTTCTGGAACTGGCGATGCAGCAGAAGCTCCAACTCTGGGTTCTTGATCGACGGGTCGACGGTTGCGCCGAGCTGCTCGAGGCGAGCCAGCACAGGTCGGTACCGCGGCGCGGTCGTGCTCACGAAGTCGTGAACGCGCGCTTTTCCCTCCTCACGAGCGACACTGAGCGGCCCCTTTAGGATCCGTTCGATCTCGCCAAGAACGCCGGTGCGAATGTCTTCGAACGACAGCTCATGAGTCATGGACTGGCCAGGCACGCGTTCCGAGAGGTCAAACGCAGTTCGATCGGAACGCACGTGCTCGTCCAGGAACTCGGACTCCAAGTAGCACACGTACGTGAACTCGCTGGAGTCCTCGTCGCGGAGCTTGCCGTAGAGTCCCGGCACCCGGCCAGTCAGGTTCTCTTCCATGACGACGCGATTGCCGGCACACCAGTAGAGGCGGGGCGTGGCGTTCCTGGTCGATGACTTCAGACAGAGGTTCACCATGTTGAACCGCTTGTCCTTAACGACGATCGACGACGTCGGCACCTTAGAGCCGACGAACTCATCCTGAAGGTCCTTGAGCGAGAACGTCTCGTCACCGTCGGTCACGATCACCTCCGGGGCTCCTGTCGCCCTGAGGAAGTACCAGACGCAGTGCTCGAACACTTCCTTCGCGATGGCCTCGACGGTCTTCGCGGCGCTCTTCTGGTAGCCCTCGTCGAACCCGTCCAGGTGGACGAAGGTGCCAGAGTCGTCGAAACCCTCGAGCTCGGCGTCGAGTGGCTCGACGTCGCGCTCGATCGAGAACCGAAACCGAACGCCGCGCAGCTGGTCGTCTGCGTCACGGAAGGCGCTGCGAATGTTGACCTTGTCGAACGCCTTGAGCCAGAGGAGACGTCCGACGCCGCGGCAGCCGAGGTCCTGCTTGTGGGAGCTGTCGAGGGTTTCGAAGGAGTCCATGTTCTCGGCAGTGAAGCCGACGCCGTTGTCCTCGATGCTGAACCCGAGGATCGGCTCGAGCGCGGTGCGACCTGGGCTAGCAGGGCCGAGGTCGAACTCACCCTGCTGCCTGCGCAGGATCCTGAGTGTGACACGCCCCTGGTCAGCGTCCTCACCGAAACGGGTGTCGATGGCCTGGATGGCGTTGACCACGGCTTCATGTAGTGGCAGGAGGGCATGGCTCTTCGGCAGGCTCGTGTTGCGGACACGCCCTGGCAGTGACGTGGTCAGCGCCACGACGATCCCCTCCTCGGTTCGGTGCTCCGAACACTAGCGACGGGCGGGGACATCGCCCATCGTCGTGGGAGGTGGAATCGGGTGAAGTCCGGACTCGACGCCCTCTGTCCTCGTATGCTGACTGGATGTGCAAGACCTGCGACCCACTCCTCCACGCGGGGCGCCATGAGCGCCCTCCTGCCGGGCTGACTACTGACGGCGAACGGATCGAGGTCGCGTCAATGGGCATGCGTGCGGACGAGCAGTACTACCGCTGCGACGATTGCGGTCAGCGCTGGATGCACGAGACGGGCAACGCCGGGATGGGCTGGCTGAAGGTCTCCGGCTGACCCACGCCGCACGGCGTGCATGGTCAAGGACCGGCAGCAGTCCGCGCTCGGCGGACAGCGGTTCGCCGCGAACTTCGCGTTTCAGGGGCGCGCGGGAAGCGAAGTAGACGGCCGGGTACAGGAAGCTCACGCAGCTCGTCTGGGTGCTTCCTCCGTGCCGCCAAAGCTCTGCGCCTTCCGTCGAGAGAGTGGTGTGCCCCGCGTTTCGTCGAGTCGGATAGCGGGCGCCCCGCAGGACGGATCGCCGTGACGGAGCCGTCGCCGCACGGCGATCCAGTTCGCGCGTCAGGCGGCCGTGCCACCGTAGTGCGCGGCCAGGCGCCGCAGCCCTTCGTCGACGTTGACGGCGGGGCGCCAGCGCAGGTCGCGGCGCGTGGCCCGCTGGTCGAACCAGTGCGCGGTCGACAGCTGCTCGGCCAGGAAGCGTGTCATCGGCGGCTCGTCGGCACCCGGGCGCACGCGCCAGACCGCCTCGACCAGGCTGCCCGCTGCCCGCGCGACCCCGGCCGGCACGCGCCACCGCGGTGGCTCGACCCCGCCCGCCCAGCAGATGCCCGTGAGCAGGTCGGCGACGGTGCGCGGCTCGCCGTTGGTCAGCACGTACGCGCGGCCGTGCACGTCGTGGGCACGGTCGAGCGCGGCGAGGATGCCGTCCGCGGCGTTGTCCACGTAGAGCGTGTCGATGAGCGCCGCGCCGTGCCCCAACAGGGGCAGGCGCCCGCCCGCGGCCCGCTCGAGCACCCGCTCGACGAGCTGGGTGTCGCCCGGCCCCCAGACGATGTGCGGGCGCACCGCGACGACGCTCGGCCCGGTCCCGCCCGACCCGTCCGGCCGCCGACGGCGGTCCCGGCCCAGGGCGAGCAGCTCGGCCGCCGCCTTCGTGCGCGCGTACTCGCCGCGCGCGTGCTGGGGGTCGGCCGCCGTCGTGCCCGCTCCGACCAGGGACGAGCCGAGGTGGGCCACGGACGGCGAGGACACCTGCACGAACCGCTCGACCCCGCCGCGCTCGGCCGCGTCGAGGAGCGCGCCCGTGCCTTCGACGTTCACGGCGTGGAACTCCGCGGGCTCGCCCGCGAGCGACACCTTGGCGGCGAGGTGCACCACCGCGTCGGCCCCCTCGACGGCGCGCGCGACGGCCGCCGGGTCGGTCACGGACCCCCGGACGTCCTCGGCGCCCGGCACACCGGAGGCGCGGCGCTGGAGCGTGCGGACCTCGTCGCCGCGTGCCACGAGCGCACGGGCGACGGCGCCTCCGAGCAGCCCCGACGCCCCGGTCACGAGCACGGTCACGGCTGCCCCACCCGCCCACCGGCGAGGACGCCGTCCGCCCAGACGGCGAGGCGCGCCCTGTCGATCTTGGAGTTGTGCCGCACGTCGGTGGGCATGCGCGGCACGACGAGCACGGCCGCGAGCGCCACGGGCGACGCGGCGCGCACGGCGGCGGTCAGCGTCTCGGGCGCCAGCCCGGGGCGCCGCACGCCCGGCTCGGTCTCGACCACCGCGACCGCCTGCTGCAGGCCCGCGGGTCCGACGCCGACGACGGCGGCCCGCCGCACCTGCGCGACCCGCTCCACGTGCTGCTCCGGCCCCACGGGCGCCAGCGGGCCGTCGGCGGTGCGGAGCACGTGCCTGAGCCGCCCCTCGATCCACAGGCGGCCCTGCGCGTCGAGGTGCCCGACGTCGCCGGTGCGGTGCCAGCGTCCGGGCGGGGTGTCGTGCTCGGCCGCCAGGTCGGTGAGCCACAGCCGGTCGTAGCGCTCCTTGAGGTGCCCGGCCCGCACGAGGATCTCCCCGAGCACGCCGGGCGCGGCCGACGGCGTGCCGGTCGCGGCGCCGTCGTCGTCGAGCGCGCTGACGAGCACCTCCGCCCCGGGCACGGGGCGGCCCACGCACACGCCCGCGTCGGAGGCTGCGGCGGCGTCGCGGATGCCGTCGAGCGTGACGTCCGTGACCAGCAGGCACTCCGTCATCCCGTAGGGGGTGTGCGCGGTTGCCGCGGGCATGAGCTCGGCGGCCGAGCCGAGCAGCTCGGCCGAGATCGGCGCGCCTGTGGAGAGGAACGTGCGCACGCGCGCGAGGGCCGTGCGGTCGGCGGCGTCGAGCGCGTCGGCGGTCGCGACCACGTTGAGGATCGCGGCGGGCGAGAGGAACACGATGCGCGCGTCCGACGCGCGCACGGCGTCGGCGACGGCCCGGGCCGTGAGCGTGCGCGGCGAGGAGACGTCCATGCGCGGCGTCACCGACCGGGTGCCGAGCGCGGGCCCGAGCAGCGCGAACGGGGCGAAGCCCGTGACGAGCCCGGTGTCGGGGCCGACGTCGAAGTGCTCGGCCAGCGTGTCCCGCAGCGCGGAGAGGCGGGCGTGCGAGTACACGACGCCCTTGGCCGGGCCCGTGGACCCGGACGTGAACAGCACGGCGGCCTCGTCGTCGGGGCCG
>Ga0233363_1000773_pt1 | contig 13386 bp, 10 predicted proteins | sample ElkDunMinimDraft_18_FD_191534 | JGI IMG/M metagenome (GOLD analysis project Ga0233363, IMG submission 191534) | Fecal eukaryotic communites from dung pellets of Tule Elk in California, USA - Elk Dung C16 | ecosystem: Host-associated > Mammals > Digestive system > Large intestine > Fecal | place... | reverse complement strand
GTGGAGAACGCCGCACTGTTTCCGCATGGTGTCATCGACGTGCCCATCCGGGAAGTTACGCGCATTGACGTTCCCTTCGTGATCAGTTCGTACGGCTTCTTGCTTCCGCACAAGGGTTTGCTGGAACTGCTCGAAGCAACGTCGCGTTTGGTACGTCAGGGTCGGGATGTGCAGCTCCGGATGGTCAATGCCGAGTACCCGGCGCCACAGTCCAAGGCGCTGCTCAAGGAAGTGCGAGCGGCAATCGTTGCCCTTGGCCTGGAGGACCGCGTCACGCTCCTGACAGACTACCTGCCGGATCACGAAAGCCTGGCCGCGCTGGAGGTGGCCGACTTGATCGTCTTCCCATACCAGTCCACTGGGGAGTCTTCGAGCGCAGCGGTGCGCTACGGCTTAGCGACAGGCCGGCCGGTCGCGGTCACCCCGCTGCCCATATTCGACGACGTGCGCCGCGCGGTGTGCGAACTTCCGGGTCAGACCCCGGAGGAGATCGCCGAGGGAATTGCCGGTATCATGGACCACGGCATGCCGGCAAACGACGCCGGGCGCTGGCGCGACGCGCATCGTTATTCCAAGCTCGCGCAACGCCTGCATGCAATGCTGGTACAGCTTGCGCGGCGCCGCGCGCCAACGTGAGTTGTCCGGCGCACGCGCCTTGCGGTCCTTTGGAATGCGCGCGATTCCGTTAGTTGCCACTTGCACCTCAATCATCAAAGCGGAAGCCATGAAGAAAGCAATCATTACGGGAATCACGGGCCAGGACGGCGCCTACCTGGCGGAACTGCTTCTCCAGAAGGGGTACACTGTTTACGGTACCTACCGGCGCAGCAGTTCCGTGAACTTCTGGCGCCTCGACGAGCTTGGCTGCCAGGCGCACCCCAACCTGCACCTGGTCGAATATGACCTGACGGACCTGGGGTCGACGATCGCTCTGGTCCAGAAGGTGCAGCCGGACGAGATCTACAACCTCGCAGCGCAAAGCTTCGTCGGCGTGAGTTTCGACCAGCCAACGACCACCGCGCAGATCACTGGGATCGGGGCGCTACACCTGTTGGAGGCGATCCGTCTGGTCAATCAGAAGATCCGCTTCTACCAGGCGTCCACTTCCGAGATGTTCGGCAAGGTGCAGGCGATTCCGCAGAGCGAGTCGACGCCGTTCTATCCGCGCAGTCCGTACGGCGTGGCCAAGCTCTACGCTCACTGGATGACCGTCAACTATCGCGAGAGTTACAACATATTTGGTTCCAGTGGCATCCTGTTCAACCACGAGAGTCCGCTGCGTGGACGCGAGTTTGTGACGCGGAAGATCACTGACTCGGTCGCGAAGATCAGGCTAGGCCAATTGGACGTGCTTGAGCTTGGCAACCTCGACGCCAAGCGTGATTGGGGCTTTGCCAAGGAATACGTCGAAGGCATGTGGCGCATACTGCAAGCGGATGGGCCGGATACCTTTGTGTTGGCGACGAATCGCACCGAGACCGTGCGCGACTTCGTTCGCATGGCCTTCAAGGCCGCTGGCATCGAGATCGAGTTCAATGGTAATGGCGCGGACGAATGCGCGGTCGATGCCTCCACGGGCAAGACAGTCATGCGCATCAATCCCAAATACCACCGGCCGGCCGAAGTGGACCTGCTGATCGGCAACCCGGAGAAGGCCCAGCGCGTTCTGGGGTGGAAGCCGCAGACCACTCTCGAGCAACTTTGCCAGATGATGGTCGAGGCCGACCTGCAGAGGAACCAGCGTGGCTTCTCGTTCTGACTTGTCGGGTCAGCGTGTCCTTGTCACGGGAGCGTCCGGGTTTACCGGACGCTACATGGCTAGTCGGCTGAGAGAGGCTGGATGTGAGGTTTGTGATCTTCGCGCGGATGGGGACGGCAAGGCGGTAAACCTGCTGGATCGTGCGGCTTTGCGGGCGAGGGTGGCCGAGGCCGCCCCCCAGCGCGTCGTGCACCTCGCGGCAATCTCTTTTGTGGCTCACGGAGATGCAGACGAGATCTACCGGGTAAACATCGTCGGTACCCGAAACCTGCTTGAAGCATTGGCCGCCCTGCCGGACCCGCCCTCCAACGTTCTGCTCGCCAGCAGTGCCAACGTATACGGCAACGTAGGCGGTGTATTGGACGAGACGTCACCCCTGTCCCCGCAGAACGACTACGCCGTCAGCAAGATGGCGATGGAGGCGATGGCTGCATTGTGGTCTGACAAGCTACCCCTGACCACTGTCCGCCCGTTCAATTACACCGGTCGTGGTCAGGACGAGAAATTCCTGATTCCAAAGATAGTCTCCCACTTTCGCCGTGGCGCTCGTTCAATCGAGCTAGGGAACGTCGACGTTTCGCGCGACTTCTACGACGTCCGTTGCGTGACAGCAGCGTACTTCAGTCTTGTGGCGCTTCCCGGCCGTGGTGAGACCTACAACGTCTGTTCTGGTGAGGAACATTCGCTCCAGGAGATCATCAGGATGATGCAGCGCATAGCCGGCTACGAGATTGATGTCCGTGTGAACCCCGCCTTCGTGCGAGGGAACGAGATCAGATCGCTGCGGGGCGACAACCGGAAGCTTCTTGCGTGTATTGGACCAGCGCCACGGTTCGATCTGGAGTCCACACTGCGCTGGATGTACCAGGCTTGATGTTCGTTGTTCATGCGGATTTATCGCGCCGCCGCACTGCAGGCGCCACGGATGCTGGTGGCGTGGGTATCACGTCGGAACACGACTCGCATGAAATGGAGATACCTCTGCGGGCGCTACTGCGGTCGCGGACGTTGCCGGGTCGCATTGATGTAAAGGTGTCGGGACGGAGCCGCTTATCAATATGAGCGATGCGATTGATTACGATTGGCGCCGCATGCTCGCTGGCTCCAGGACGTCGGCTTTTATCGTGTGCGTCGCGTCAGCCATTGCATACATCCTGATCAACCTGTACGTCGTGGGGCCAGCCTACCTCGGGGATGAGATCGGCTACCTCAGCAACGCTGCCTTCCTCGCAGGGCACCACTCCGACGGGGCGAGCAGCTATTACGCTGGCTACTCACTCCTGATCTCTCCGCTCTTCTATTTCTTTACCGACGCGCGTCAGGTATGGGCGGGAATACTGGCCGTCAACGGCGTGATGTGGGGCGGCACCCTGTATCTCGTCTGGTCGCTGCTGAGGACCTTTGTCCCGGACGCACCCGAGTGGAAGCGCCTGATCGTGCTGGTGGTGATCGCTGCCTATCCAGCCTATTCAACCATGAGTGGCTACGCGTTCGCCCAAACGGCGTTCGCGTTGGTCTTCACAGCGGGAATGTACTCACTTGTACGGCTGGACACAGCGCGGCCCCTGACCATTCTCCCGCACTCGCTTCTGGTGGGATATCTGGCAAGCATCCATCCTGCTGGCCTGCCTGTAGCTGTAGCGTCGGTACTCTCCATCGTGATCACGTGCTGGCATGGAAGAGCTTTCCGCATCGCTGTATTGAACGGATCCATCATAGCGCTTCTTGTCTTCTTCTATCACGGCATCATTCGCCCCTGGATGATTGCTGAGATGACAGCTCCTGGCGCCGATCAGGGGCTGCACTATCCGGGAGTTTCGGCCGTTCTGGCGGGGGGTGGATATGGGCAGAAGCTGAGAATCCTAATCGGTATGATGGCGGGGCAACTATCATATTTGTTGATCGCCACGTTTGGATTCGCTGCCATTGGTGCAGTGGCTGCTGCGCGTCAAAGCATGCATCAGCTACGTAACCTCGGTGAGCCCGGGTCCGATGGGGCTTCCGTACATCAGGCTGCTTTGCCGGCCATGCTGATCTTGTCCGTCTTGGGCATAATTGCCCTCAGCGCGCTGGGCAGCGCCGTGAGCGGGGGGCCGGGAAGACTTGATCACTGGGTGTATGGCAGGTATGTGGAGCCGGCCATCGCGACCCTGTTCGGGATTGGTCTGCTCAGCCGGGCGCCGCGGGCCGTAGTCTTCGCCACTGCCTCGGGAGTACTCCTGACCGGCGCCCTTCTCGTTCACTACATCGGGATCTCCGGCCCCCTGTACCCGATGAATGTGCCTGCCTTGTGGCCATACTTTGCCTTTCAAGAGACAGGTCCGTTGGCTTGGTTCGTGGCAGGCGCATTGGGCATCGTTACAGCCTCGATTCTGAATCGTCAGGTAGTGTGCGCGGCGATCGCCATAATCTATGCTCTCTGCGTTTCACCTCAGCAGGACTGGCATCAACGGGTGTTGGACTACAACAGCACCCCGTCGGATATCCCGGAGTTTGTCGCCCGCAACTTCGGGGTAGGTACCTGCGTCGCTTTTGATGCGAATTCCAGTCTGGGATTAGGTGGGATCGCGGAGCAGCGAGCCAACCTGTATTCGTTCTATCTGTTCAGCAGTCCGCTGGTGAGGATGAGCCCCGCCGAATGGCTGGACCACTGCGACGGGCCGCTGCTGACATTCAATCCAGAGTTGGACCTTGAAGGTGTCGAGTACGTCGGCCGTGAGGTTGATTCGCGTCTTTATGTGGTGGTGAGATCGGGCGGGTCGCTGACTTTTCCGCGAGCAAGGCACGGCAAGCAGTACTGGAAGTCGGATCAATCCGAGCGATGTCTGGTCGCAGGGTGCTTTTCGATGCAAGGGGCTGAACTGGGCCGCTACAGCCAGGTCGGCCGCGCTTCGGAGCGTGGGGTTGAAACAGACGGCCGTGCGGGCTACTTACTGCATGGCCCCTATGCTGGCTTGCGGGCCGGGGAGTATCTTGTCCGCTTGAAGGGTGAATTCGGGCGGGTGGAAGGTGCTCGTATCGATATCGTCAGCCAATCGGGGCAGTTCACCCATTTCGAGTCGGCTCTGGATGAACTGGATCCGGTGGGCGAGAAGGAAGTGGGCGTTCCCCTACATCTTCTCGACGACGCGCAGGCGCTTGAGATACGGATCCACGTTTCCTCTCGGGACCAGATGTCCTTGGCCGGGTACCAGATTGAGGTTCAGGACCCGGCCCGGCTCGACGTTGGAGGGCCACCGCGAATGGCTGTGGACCGCACAGGATTTTCCTACCAGGGCGCCGCCCTGGCAGACCTGCCGAGTCAGGTCGGTGAGATGTCCGATGGCGAACTGGTTTCCGGCGGAAGAGAGGGATTCCTCGTTTACGGGCCATATCGCCGGATGGGGCCTGGTCGCTACTCGTTGGTTGTGCGTGGACGTGCGGGAGAAGTACAAGGGGCTTGGACGGACGTGGTGTCCTCCGGCGGACGCAAGACGCATGCGTACGCTCCAGTTGCTGTGGCCGCTGGGAACGATGGATCGGAAATGGCGAGGGCGGAAGTAGTTATTGATGAGACTGTCGAGGACTTGGAGATTCGCGTTTTCTCACCGAGAGGTAGCGCCATGGCTTTGAATGGCTACACGTTCGAGCCCATCCAATAGGAGGCGAGCCACCCAATGGAGTGCGTGCCTTGCGGATGATGCGTCCCCGGTTCAGTCGATTGATGCTGGTGGGCTATTCCGGACGCAGAAGGGGGGCAAACGTGCGCATGCCAGCTTAGGGAAGGCCCGAAAACTGATGTGGCCGAACTTGTGGAAACTTGGCAGCGGTCGACGGCACGTGCGCACAATGCCATGACGCCTTCTTGCGCCGGACTCCAGAGACTGGGCAGAACGGCCGGCTGTCCAAGCACGATGGCTTTCATCGCTGATGCGTAAAGGCATCTCGGAACACACAGCGAAACCTTACGTGGACCACCTTAACTGAACATCATCTGGAGAATGAAATGAATCTGCTTGTCAGATTGAGCGTTGCTGGGGCTATGGGCATTCTCCTGGCTGCCTGCGGACCAAACGAAGAATCTGGACAGCCTGCTCCGGCCTCGGAAGCCCTACCCGATGCCGCTCAGGTTCAGCCTGCGACGTCCCAAGCTCCCCCGGCGGTGGACCGGCTGCGGCGGGACTTCCATAAAGGCGAGTACAACACCATGGTCGGTGAACTCGTGGACGGCCGACTTGTCAATAACGGGAAAGGTGGGTTCCTGTTGTTCGGGCCCTACATCGCGTTCCAGGCGGGTACCTATTCAGTCTCTTTCGTCGGAGACGTAGAGGAGCTGCCGGCCGGCACGACGGTCCGGATCGATGCCGTATCACACCAGGGAAAGGTCAGCCATGCCGTGACGCAGCTTGACGCGGAGGGCGGCGTCCCGTCACTCGAGTTCACACTGGCCGATCCGGTCCCGGACCTCGAAGTGCGCGTACTGGCGCCGGAGGGTGCGAGAGTATCGTTGGAGTCCTACCAGATCGACAAGCTGCGCTGAGCCACCCGCTACCGTGGGACCCGGAAAGGCCCGTATCTCAGGTGCGGGCTTTCCTATTTCTGTGTTCAAGCCATGAGCCGCCACGCGTTAGGCAGGGGGCTAGCGCCTTTCCGAGCCGTTGGCTCCGTCGAGCTCAATTCGCTTTACACGAAGGTCGATGCGCTCGAGCAACTTTCGATTTGTGGCGATCAGCTCTGCCAGGAAGCCCATCATGACCATCAGGGTGCCCAGGATGAGGCAGAGTGCTGCAAGCACAACCGACTGGACATGCCCTCCTCCTTCGCCGATCAACACGAAGTAGAGATAGCGTGCCCCGGCAATGAACCCGGCCAGCCCAAGGACAATCCCGGGCCAGACGAACAGGAAGAACGGGCGATAGATCGCGAACACACGCAGGATCGTCACGAGCGACCGCTGCACGTAGCTGCGGATACTCTTGACCAGGCGCGACGGGCGAAGATCTGGGTTTGTCCGGATCGGCACGGACACGACCCGCAAGTTGCTGCGTCCCGCCTGGATGATGGTCTCCAGGGTGTAGGTATACGCATTGAAGACATTGAGCTGCATTGCCGCGGTGCGTGAGATCGCGCGGAATCCGCTTGGCGCATCGGCGATGTCGGTCTTGCTGGCCACACGCACAGCCCAACTGCCGAGACGCTGCAGCTTCTTCTTGATCCAAGAAAAATGCTCGGTCTCGTCGATCGGCCTGGCGCCGATCACCATGTCCGCCTTCCGTTCAATGATGGGCGCAGTCAGCAGCGGGATGTCCTGGGCCTCGTACTGGTTGTCGGCATCGGTGTTCACGATCACATCGGCGCCGAGGCGCAAACATGCGTCCAAGCCAGTCATGAAAGCCGTGGCCAGGCCTCTGTTGACCGGGAGTCGGATCACATGATCGACGCCCAGCTGCCTAGCCAGCTCTGCAGTGTTATCGGTCGACCCGTCGTCGATGATGAGCCATTCGACCGCGTCGAACCCGGGTACGCTGCGAGGCAGGGCCCCGATCGCGATGGCAAGAGTGCCTGCCTCGTTGAGGCAGGGAATCTGGATGATCAACTTCATAACCGAATGCCAGTAATGTTGGGGTGTGAAAGCTTGCCGCGCCGACGAAGGAACTTGACGGCGGTAGTCAAAGCAACGACTCGCAGGCTCAAGCCTGTACCGGTTTAGGCAATGCCGAACCCAGCAGGAACGCAACCCCGTCCCCAGATGTGGTGACTAACCGGAACAGCGCAGTGACGAGCGTAGCTGATTCCTCGCCAATGTACGGCCCTAGTGCAATGAGCATGACTGCGTCGCGAACCCCGATCCCTGCCGGTGCCCCTGGAAGGACGAATCCGGCAAGCCAAGCGAGGGAGTAGGCGCCCAAGACGGGGAGGAAGTTGACGTCAACTTCGCCACCAATGCTCTTGGTGAGACAGACGACCGCGATCGAACCAAGTGCGAACGAGCAGCCATGATAGAAGAGCGCGGCTCCGATCGCTGCGGCTGTCTTGACTGGAGGCAGTCGACGGACCAGCGCGATGGCGGATTCCAGCTTCATCCGTAGGGCTGGTACCCACCTCAAGAGCACGAAGGCTGCTCCCAAACCGACCAGCGCCGCGGCGAGCGCGCCCAAAGCCAAAGCGGAGGTCGACGGTAGCCACCCATTAGATCGGAGCAGTATGTCCGCGGCATCGAGATTTAGCAGCGCCAGTACGCTGCCCGCCGCGGTCAATAGCACTAGATCAATCAGGATGCTGGCCGCGACGTGTCCGGTAGAAGCGCCGGCCTGGTTGGCGAGAACCACTCTGCCAACGTGATGCGCAACATTTCCCGGGAGAAACTTGGCGAACTGGGAGAGCAAGTTGACACGTGCACAAGCCAGGAAGTCGAGGCGCTGGCCTGCCAGCCTCAGTGATACCAGCCAAGCGCCTGTAGAGGATGCAAAGGTGGCCAGATACAGCATCAGCGCAGCGGCCGCCCAAGGTAGGAAGCCCGAACGGGTGGCGGCCTGCCGCAGCGACGGCCAGAACTCCAAGATACGTGCGGCGAAGAACCAGAGACAGACCGCAGTGAGCATCAGCCCGACCACATGAAGCCACCGCCTGGATCGATTCACGCCCTGCGTCTCAACAAGAAGATGTAGGTCGGCATGATCGCCATGGCGGCCTTGATCGCCCAGTCGGGAACAATCGCCTCCACAAACCTGACGACCCTGCTTTGCGAGAACTCGATAGACAATGTCTCGCGCAAGGCGGTGGCAGTCATGTCCTTGGCGGCGAAGCCAGTAGTCTCGAAGTACCTAGTGGCCTGGCCATGACTCAAGGGAAGGCAATCGTAGTACTTCCCGCGGCCGCTGAGCCGCACGTACAGGTCGGCGCCCCACTGCGGCAGCCAACTGAGCAGTGGTAGGCGGAAATGAGGTTCGATCAGTCGCCACTTGTTTGGTACCGCCAGGTAAACGACGCCTGAGTCAGCAAGCACTCGTCTGATCTCCGAGAGATGGGTAAGTTGAGCTTGCTCGTCACCAACGTGTTCAATGACATGATTGGTAATGACGATCTCGAAACTGTCATCGTCGAAGGGTAGCTTTGTGCCCTGCACGAGCTGGAACTGGTAACCATCCGTGGTCATTCTGTTATCGACGACGTCGATCGCGTGTACCTCAGCGCTACTGAGCCGGGCGAGGCTGCTGGAAATGACGCCAGATCCGCACCCAATCTCGAGGATGCGGCGTGCTGTTCGAAACCGCTCCGCGCCTACAAGAGCAACAATCTTCTTCGCCTTCTGGACTCTGCTGTCGTAGTCAAGAACGGCATGTGGCTGTCGATCCATCAGGTGGATGTCCTTGTGCGGCTCGCTGCTCATGGGCATTGAGCGCCGTTGGCATGTGGCGCTGCGATGTATCCCGACTCCAAGAGGTTGAAGAAGGCCTGCCCCAGTCTTTCGACCGAGTAGGCTTCTCGGCTCATCGCATGCGCTACGCGTCTGCGTTCAAGGCGTGCGTCCTCCCCCTCCTCCAACAGCGAGGTCACTGCTTCGATCCAGGCAACGGCGTCTTCTGCGGCAACGAGGGTGCCAGTCTGGCCATCGATAACAGCGTCGGTGATTCCCTGCAGCCGCGATGCGACCAGGATTGCGCCCAATGCGGACGCCTCGACGGCCACCAAGCCGAAGCCCTCGGCGTCACCGTCGGCCACAGAGGTCACATTTGGCATGACAACGACGTGCGAGCGAACGATCATTGCTGACAGGACGTTATCGGGCAGTCGTCCCAAGTACTCTACGCGAGGACGCCTTGCCACCGTCTCTGCATACGCGGGATCGGTCGGAGAACCAACGACGAACAATGTGACATCATGCGGAAGATAAGGCAGGACTCGGGCGGCGAACCAGTCCACGCCCTTTCTGTGAATCAGCCGTCCAAAGTAAAGGATTCGGCGTGGGACGGCGTTAAACGCATCGGGGAGTAGCTCGTCAGCGGGGCGAGCATTCACCAAGGCTGAGTCCGGTATGGCGGGGACAATCACTGAAACGTCCCGAACTCCAACTCCTTCAGCCAGAGAGCGGGTATGGGCCGATATGGCAACTTTGTGGTGGAACTTAGCTTGCGTCGAGACAAAAGCCTTCAGGAATAGTCTGTAGATGCGCGGAATCAATCCAGGTCGCCGCTGGTACACGAGATCGAGACCATAGAGTATTACTGTTCTGGAGCACCTGCTGGCGGTCGCTGCTGCGACTAACCCTGCGGGAAAAAGGAGGACGTCACCAAGAATCAAGTGGTGATAGCGCTTGGGGGAACGAAACACCCGCCACATCGCCTTCAGCACAAATACCCCATAGGCTCCAAGCGACGGCGGGCGTCCGTCGGGGCGTCCCGGGAGAACTAGAAGCTCTACTTCGCAATGCTTTGCGAGACTGTCCGCCAGCGTCTTGGAGTAGGACTCCATTCCGCCGACCGCCGGCGGCCATTTCCTTGAGATGAATAGGACTCTAGGTCGCATTGCCTGTGCCTCTGCCAGGGAGAGCGCCCGGGAAGCAGGGCATTCATTGCTTCTGCGTTGCAAGCTCAACTTGTGCGCCCGTACGCGTCCTCGAACCTGACGATATCGTCCTCGCCAAGGTAGCTTCCCGACTGCACCTCGATCAGCTCAAGCGGCAGCTTTCCCGGGTTGCGGAGCCGGTGCGTAACTCCGAGCGGAATATAGGTGCTCTGGTTCTCGGTCAGCAGGATGACCTCATCGCCTCGTGTGACTTCGGCGGTACCACTCACGATGATCCAATGCTCCGCCCGATGATGATGCATCTGGAGGCTGAGGGTGCCGCCCGGCTTGACGGTGATCCGCTTGACCTGGAATCGATCACCATTGTCGATCGAGTCATAGGCGCCCCACGGACGATACACCTTGCGGTGCGATACAGCATGGCTGCGCCCATCCTTCTTTAGGCGGCTCACGATCTCCTTAACATCCTGCACCTGCTCGCGATTGCCTACCAGGATCGCGTCGTCGGTCTCAACCACAATCACGTCTTGAAGGCCGACCATCGCGATGAGGCGCTCGCCGTATGCATAGGTGTTGCGACAGTTGATCTCCAGCACGTCGCCGCGGTGTGCGTTGCCATTCTCATCCTGCGACGAGACCTGCCATAACGCGGACCATGAGCCCACGTCGCTCCAGCCGGCCGATAGCGGCACAACCGTTGCCGATTCAGTCTTCTCCATCACTGCGTAATCGATCGAATCGGACGGGCATTGCGAGAAAAGATCATGCTCGATGCGGACGAAATCGTCGTCCTGTCGGGCCGCCTCAAAGGCGCGGGTTGAGGCTGCGTGGATCTCCGGCCGCAGGCGTGCGAGCTGATCCAGGTAGACGCTTGCCTTGAACACGAACATCCCGCTGTTCCAGAAGTAAGTTCCGGCCTCCAGGTACTCCCGAGCGCTGGACGCGTCCGGCTTCTCCACGAAGGCATCGACTTCCCGGGTGTCGCCCTGCGCGGTGGCCTTGATATACCCGTAGCCGGTTTCAGGGGCCGTCGGCACGATGCCGAACGTGACCAGTTTCCCCTGCTCGGCTGCCGTTGCCGCCAACCTCACTGCAGCATGGAACGCCGCCTCGTCGACAATGACGTGATCCGACGGCAGGACCAGCAGGATCGGGTCGTCGCCGTGCTTGCGCGCTTGGAGGGCAGCCAAGGCAATGGCGGGCGCCGTGTTGCGTCCGACGGGCTCCAGGATGATGGCAGCACGGGGGGCGCCAGCCTCCCTGAGCTGCTCGGCGACCATGAAGCGGTGCTCGTTGTTGGCCACCACAATGGGGCTTGCGTTCGTGAGGGGCGCGACGCGAAGCCACGTGGACTGAAGCATGGTATTCGTGCCAACCAAAGGCAGAAACTGCTTGGGGTAGGCTTCGCGGGACAACGGCCAGAGGCGGGTGCCGCTGCCCCCGGAGAGGATAACGGGAACGATCTTGCTCATGCTGAGTCCTTCAGGAATTGTAGGAACTGATGATTTCGGACAGTTCCTGGGTACGCTCTTGCAGAAGCGACGGGTCGGAACGGGTTTCCACGTTCAGGCGCAACAGCGGCTCGGTGTTCGAGCTGCGGAGGTTGAAGCGCCATGCATCGAAAGTGGCGCTGACGCCGTCGGTGTGGTCAAGCTGGGGATCGAGGCCCGCAAAGTGGGCGAGTACGGCCTTGGTCGCCTGCTGGGCGTCGCTCACCTTGAAGTTGATTTCACCGCTGCACGGGAAGGCGCGGATCCTCGCCTCTACGAGTTCGCCGAGCGGCTGCCCGCTGGAGGAAACCATCGCGGCGATCAGTAGCCAGGGGATCATTCCCGAATCGCAATAGGCGAAGTCGCGGAAATAATGATGTGCGCTCATTTCGCCACCATAGATGGCGTCTTCAGCGCGCATGCGTTCCTTGATGAAGGCGTGGCCGGTTTTGCTCATGATCGGAACGCCACCGGCCTCGCGGACCATTTCCACGGTATTCCATACCAGGCGCGGATCGTGGATGACACGGCTGCCCGCCGGCGCTCGGGCCAGAAGGGCGCTGGCCAGCAATCCGACCAGGTAATAGCCTTCGATGAAGTTGCCGTCCGAATCGAAGAAGAAGCAACGGTCGAAGTCGCCATCCCAGGCAATGCCAAAGTCCGCCCCGTGGGCACGCACCGCCTCGGACGTTGCGGCGCGGTTCCCGGGAAGCAGCGGGTTGGGGATTCCGTTGGGGAATGTCCCGTCGGGTTCGTGCTGGATGCGCACGAATTCGAAGGGCAGGTGTGGAGCCAGCTGATCGATGATGATGCCGGCCCCGCCATTGCCGGCGTTGGTCACGATCTTGAGTGGCTTGAGCTTGGCGCCGTCCACGTACGAGAGCAGATGCCGGCAATATGCGGACTTGTCGGCTGCCGACCGGATAGTGCCGGGCGGGGCGGCGGCCACCTCCAGCCGGGGCGCCGGATCCATGACCGAATCCCGGATCTGGAACAGGCCCGAGTCGCCACTGATGGGACGCGCTCCCTCGCGGACCAGTTTCATCCCGTTGTAGTCCATCGGGTTATGGCTCGCCGTCACCATCACGCCCGCTACGGCCTCCAGATGCGCCGTCTGGAAATACACCTCTTCCGTGCCGCACAGGCCGATGTCGATCACATCGTTGCCTTGGGCGATGAGCCCCCGGGCGAGCGCTTCCTGAAGGTCCGGGCTGCTGAGCCGGACGTCGCGTCCCAATACTACGGGACCCCTGCCGACCAGGCCTGCGAGGCCGGTCCCGATGCGCTCGGCGATCGATCCATTGAGTTCCGAAGGAACCTTGCCGCGGACGTCGTACGCCTTGAAACAACTACCTGTCATGGGATCTCCATTTTGATCCGAACATCACGAACGCTCGCCGGCCGGCGTCCGGGCTTCCTGCTGGATCAGAGGGCGGCGTCGAGTTCGGGAAGCAGTAAAAAGAGGTCGCCCACCAGGCCGATATCCGCGATCTCGAAGATCGGCGCGTCGGCGTCCTTGTTGATCGCCACGATCGTGCCCGCGTCCTTGATGCCGGTCAGGTGCTGGATCGCGCCGGAAATGCCGATCGCGATGTACAGCTCCGGGGCGATGATCTTGCCGGTCTGGCCCAC
>Ga0233363_1000772_pt1 | contig 13392 bp, 9 predicted proteins | sample ElkDunMinimDraft_18_FD_191534 | JGI IMG/M metagenome (GOLD analysis project Ga0233363, IMG submission 191534) | Fecal eukaryotic communites from dung pellets of Tule Elk in California, USA - Elk Dung C16 | ecosystem: Host-associated > Mammals > Digestive system > Large intestine > Fecal | place... | reverse complement strand
CACGTCGTACGTGCCGATCGGCGAGCCGTCCGCGAGCACGTCCACCGGGTCGGTGCCCCAGGGCACGGGCACGACGAGCGACCCGCGCTCGCCGCCGGGCACGCGCTGGGTGAAGGTCTCGCCGCCCACGCGGGCGGAGAAGGTGACGGGCAGGGTCGACCCCGTGTTGTCGAGCGGGATCGTGAACGTCCGCATCGACGCGTCGCGCTCGGCGTCGTACCGGCACTCGCCCACCTCGCCCGACGGGGCGTCCGCGAGCCGGGGCGCGAGCCGCGCGGCCGGGTAGGACACCGTCGGCGCGACCGCGGGAGTGACCACGCCGCCCGGGTCGCCGTCCCAGTCGGTCACCGACCGCTGCAGCCGGAACTCCACGGCTCCTGAGTCGAGCGACGTCGCGCCCGTGTCGAACGAGAACGTCGTCGTCTCGCCCGGGCCCAGCCGCGTCGGGTCGACGGACCGGCCCGCCCCGGCCGCCCCGACCAGGAACGCCGCGGCGTTGTTGTTCGTGATCGTGGCGTCGACGCGCACGGTCCCGCCCGCGTTGACCACGGACGCCGACGTCGAGACGTCCCACGGCGGGTCGAAGCAGTCGACGCTGCCGTGGCTCCCGGCGGGGACCGTGGTGCTGTAGGGGACGCCCGCGACGTAGGTGGTGAGCTGGTACGACGCCGAGCCGGCGGGCACACGCAGCCCGTCCGGGACGGCGATGGTCGCCGACCCGCCCGGGGCCACGGCGACCGCGTGGGTCGCCGAGCTGCCCGCGGCGTCGAGGCGCACGGTGACCGTCTGCGGCGAGGTGTTGCGGTACGTGCCCACGACGGCCGCGTCCGCCGTCCGGATGCCGCCCTTGGCCCGGCAGACGGCCTCGAGCGCACCGGCGCCGGCGCTCGCGCCGCGCCACGGCGTCGTGACCTCGACCGCACCCTGAGCGGCGACGACGTGGTCGGACGTCGGGAGGACCGGGACCAGCGCGACGTTCGCGGTACCCGTCGGCGTGGCACCGTTCGCGACCAGCCGGACCCGCGCCGAGCGGGAGTCGCCGGGCGCGACGACACCGGCGTCCGGCTGGTGGCGGCACAGCCAGTCGCGACCGTCCGCGGGCGCGCAGGCGAGGTCGCCGTCGCTCCCGACGGCGCTCATCCCGGCCGGCGGCGTCACCCGGACGGCCCAGCCGGGCGAAGCGGGGACGTCACCCGTGTTGGTCACGCGCACCGGCACCCACGCGTCGCCCGGGTTCTCGACCACGACCGCGTCGCCCGACCCCGCCGTGAGCTCGGCGCCGTAGGACATGACCGTGGTGGGCGGGAGGACGATCTCCCGCGCGTCGAGGCCGAGGCCCCAGACGTGCGCGGTGATCGAGTACGCGCCGCCGTTGCGCACGACGACCGGGAACGAGACCCTGCGCGACTGCCCCGCGTCGAGGGACCCCACCGTGCACTGCACCTGGTTCTCCCCGGACGCCGTCTGCGTGCACGAGAGGGCACTGGCGGTGAGGTCCACGGACCCGGTGCCGGCACCCACGGGCGACGACGGGAAGGACGGGCGCATGCCGTCAGGCAGGACGAAGCGGACGTACGCCTCCTGCGCCGCGCTGCCGCCCTGGTTCGTGACCACGAGAGACACGGACTGCGAGACGCGCGGTGCCAGGGCGACGGCCGGGTCGGCGGGGGCGACGCCCAGGTCGGCCGGGATGATCGCCGGAAGGATGTTGGCGGGCGACGTGGGGTCGATCGACGGCGGGTCGGAGGGCACGGGGGTGGGATGGACCCAGCCCGGCATCTCCGACGGGGCGCTGATGGGCTCCGACACCCGCGGCTCGTAGTCCGTGTCCAGTGCGGAGAGCACGGTCACGACGCCGACGGTGGCGACGGCGACGGCGCTGGCCGCTGCAGCCACGGTCGCGCCGCTGGCCACGGTCGTGGTCGCGACGGCGGCCGTGGTCGCCGCGGTCGTCGCGGCGGCCGAGCCTGCGCCCGCGGCCGAGCCGGCCACCGCACCGCCTGCCGCCGCACCGCTGCCCGCGGCACCGCCCGCACCGGCTGCCGCTCCCGTCGACGCGGCCCCGGTTGCGCCGGCAGCTCCCGTCGCGCCGGCAGCACCGCCGCCCGCCGCGCCGCTGCTGGCCGCGAGCGACCCGGCCGCGAGACTGCCCACGGGCAGCGCACCCAGCACCGCCAGCCCGGCGACTCCGAGGACCAGCGGCGCGATGACGCCCTTCATCCCGTGCGCGACGTCGCCGAGCTCGAGCACGAGCGTGCGGCAGTCGCCGCAGCCGTCCAGGTGCGCCTCGACCTTGCCGACCTCGCGCTTCGACAGGCCGCCGCGCACGTAGCCGCCGAGCAGCGGGTTGACCGCCCCGCACCCCTCGGACGGGACGTGCGTCAGATGTTCCTGCAGGTAGCCGACGCGCAAGCCTTCCCGCGCGCGGTAGGCGAGAGCCGAGACCCCGTTCGGCGTGAGGCCGAGCATCGGGGCGATCTCGGCGGGCGAGAGCTCCTCGATCTCGGTGTACCAGAGCACCGCCTGCCACCGCTCGGGGAGCGAGTGATAGGCGCGCGCGACGATGGAGCGCTCGAAGTCGAGCAGCGCGGGGTCCTCGTTCGACGCGCTCGCGGCGAGCGCCCACTCGAACGTTCCCTCGTCGGCCGTGGGCCGCGTGCGCCGCGCGCCCTTGGCCAGGTCGACGGCGAGCCGGCGGACGACGGTGAACAGGTAGGCGCGGAACGTGAGGTCGGGCCCGCCGCCGTGCTGGAGGACGCGGAGCACCCGGTCGAACGCGTCGGCGACGACGTCGTCGACGTCTGCCGCGGAATGCACGTACTGGCGGGCGAGCTTGCGTGCCGCCGCCGCGTGGCGCTGGTACAGGGCACCGAACGCGTCGAGGTCGCCACCGCGCACCTCGAGGATCAGCTCCGCATCACTCGGAGCTGAGTCCCCTGAACCTATGTAGACGTCAGTCACGACCCCTCGCTCCTGCGGCGCGCCGCCCCGTTCGCCGACCCGCACGGGACGCCCGTCACTTTACGCGATGATCACCCGCTCTCGATGGGTGAATCCGCGCCGGGTATGGGCTCACCGGTGTCGCGGGCCGCCCGGTCTGCGTCATGATGAATACCTATGGAGGTCCCATCAGCATGACGCCGCACCTGGGTGGCCCTCCCCGAGCGTCTGACGTTCGTGAGCGCTGGCGCATCGCCAGCCTTTCGGAAGTGTGGCTACGCCCCGGGGACTGGTACCACCCTGCTGTTGATGCCGTCGTCGAGGCGATCGAGGAAGGCCGCACGCCTGAGGCAGCGGCACAACGTCTTGGCAGCGCCCGCAGCGCGGCCGGCGTGGGCATCGGCGAGGCGATGGACGACCTGGTCTGCCTCTACCGCGCCGTCGCCAGCCCGCCCGAGCCCGAGGTGCTCCGCGCTCTCGCGCTGGGCTGGGTGCAGGGACGCGAGAAGCTACCGGTGCTCTCCGGAGTCCGGGACCCGGCCACGGGCATGCCGACGAGCGACTACCTCGGCGAGCGGCTGCGCGAGACCTACGGCGCCGCACAGGTCGCAGGCACGCTCGTGCCGCAGACCTACTGCCTCGTGGTGGTCGACGTCGCGGTCGACGGGCTCGACGCCTGGCAGCGCATGGCGCGTTCGGCCGCGGTGGGCCGCACGCTCGACCAGATCTTCGGCGAGGGCCACCCCATGGCCGCGATGAGCGACGGCGTCTTTGCCGTGCTGTGCAAGCGGGGGGACACGATCGCCCAGGTCGCCCAGTCGCTGCGGCGCGTGGTCGAGAAGAACGCCGAGATCCTCGGGCTGGGCGAGTCCTTGCGCCGGCCGACGCGGGTCTGGGTCGAAGGGCTACCGGCGACGCACGACGGGGCGCTCCAGCTCCTGCACCACCTCGTGCGCTGACAGGTGCCCCGACCGCCCGCCGCTCAGGCGGGCGTGAACGTCAGGCAGTCGGCGTGGCTCGCGTCGTCGGGCCCGGGACCGACGCGGATCTCCGGGGCCGAGCACTCGAGCTCGGAGTTGTGCACGCACTCTCCGCGCTGGCAGGCCCCCACGTGCGCGACCACCTTCTCGAGCCCGCCCTTGGCGCTCAGCGGGATGAACGTGGCGCACGACGCGTCGCCCGTGTGCCCGGCAACCGTGATGGCGCCGGCGTGACAGTCGTGGTCGTGGTTGTACCCGCAGCCGAGCACCGAGCACTCGGTGACCTCGGGCATCTCCATCAGGGTGCTCATGGTTCGCTCCTCGCTGTGGGTCGCCGGGGGTCGCCCTAGCGACGCCGGCCCGGGATCGGTACACCGCCAGGTTATTGCGGAATACAGATCCCGTATAGCAAGGAATGGCTTACCTGAATTGCGCCATCATTATTCGCAATAAGAAAGAATGGCGTTGCGAAATGCGCGTCAGTTGTCCTGGGCCGTGGGCCGCCACAGGACGAGCGCGCCCCCGCGCGTGTGCCTCTTCTCGACCTCGACCCGCAGGTCACGGCGCACGCGCCGACCGAGCGGGACGGCGACGACGTCACCGCTGCTGCCTGCTGCGAAGACCCGGCCCTCGGCCCGGTCCCGCTCGGTCTGCATCATGATCAGCTCGGCGAGCTGGCCCTCGAGCGCCGCGACGTGCCGCTCGAGGTCGAGGATGCGCTTGATCCCCGCGAGGTTGATGCCCTCGCCCTGGGCGAGCCGCTGGACCTCCAGGAGCCGCGAGACGTCCCGCCGCGAGTACCTCCGGCCGCGCCCGACGGTGCGCCTGGGGGTCACGAGGCCCAGCCGGTCGTACTGCCGCAGGGTCTGAGGGTGCATGCCCGCCATCTCGGCAGCCTGCGAAACGGTCAGCACAGGTGCGTCGTCTGTGGTCACAGAGCCCTCCTCGACCGTCGTTCCCTACGCGACCTTACTGCGCGGCGGCGCGGCGCCTGAGGTCGGCGCGCACGTCCGTGTGGTCGCTCTCCGCGGCAAAGGTCTCGAGCGCTTCCTTGGCCTTCTTGCTCAGCTTCTGCGGCACCACGACCTGGATCGTGACGAGCAGGTCGCCCGTGGCCTTCGACGTGCTGACCCCGCGACCCTTGACGCGCAGCACGCGGCCCGACGGCGTCCCCGCCGGCACCTTGAGCCGCACCGTGTCACCGCCCAGCGTCGGCACCTCGATCGTCGTGCCGAGAGCAGCCTCGGAGAACGTGACCGGAACCGACATCCGCAGGTTCACGCCGTCGAGCGAGAACACCGGGTGCGGGGCCACGTGGACGGTCACGACGAGGTCGCCCGCGGGGCCGCCGGCAGCACCGGGACGGCCCTTGCCCGGGATGCGGATCTTCTTGCCGTCGTTGACGCCGGCCGGGATCCGGGTCGTGACCTTGCGCCCGTCCACCACGAGCTCGACCGTGGAGCCCTCGACCGCAGCGCGGAACGGGAGCGTGGTCTCGGCCGCGATATCGGCACCGCGCAGGGCGGTAGGCCCGCCGAACCCGGTGCGCGCGCCGGTCGCACCGCCGAACATGGAGCCGAGGATGTCCTCGAACCCGGCGCCGCCGCCGCCACCCTGCGTGTACCGGACCCGCGGCCCGGAACCCGGAGGAGCGCCGCCGCCGAACATGGCTCCGAAGATGTCCTCGAAGCCCCCTGTCCCGCCACCGCCGCCGCCCGGGCCCGCGGAGAACCGGGCACCGCCACCGGCCATCGCGCGCAGCGCGTCGTACTGCTTGCGCTGCTCCGGGTCGGACAGCACGGCGTAGGCCTCGCCGATCTCCTTGAACCGCGCCTCGGCGGCCGGGTCACCCTGGTTCTGGTCCGGGTGGTGGGTGCGCGCGAGCTTGCGGTATGCCTTCTTGATCGTCGCCTCGTCGGCATCCTTGGGGACGCCGAGCGCAGCGTAGAAGTCCTTCTCGATCCAGTCCTGACCGGTCACGACGCCTCCCTTCTGCCTCTACCGGCGGTTGAGCCTGCCGAAGCCCGCGGCTTCGACAGGCTCAACACCAGGTCGATCACTCGGGCCCGACCACGCCTACGCGCGCGGCACGGACCACTCTGTCGCCGATGCGGTACCCCGGCTCGACGACCAGGTTGACCGTCGTCGCCGTGGCGTTCTCGTCGGCGGAGTGCATGAGCGCCTCGTGCACCGTGGGGTCGAACTCCTCTCCAACGGCGCCGAACCGCTCGATGCCGAACTTGCCCAGCGTCGCGTCGAGCTTCTCGGCGATCGCTGCCATCGGGCCGTTCAGCTCGGCGTGCTGCCGGGCCCGCTCGATGTCGTCGAGCACGGGCAGCAGGGCCGTCAGGACGTCCTGCATGCCCTGCTTGCGGGCCACGTCCTGGTCGCGCAGGGCGCGGTTGCGGTAGTTGGTGAACGCCGCGCGCTCGCGCTGGAGCGCGTCGAGGTGCTGAGCCGCCTCGGCCTTGGCCGAGATCAGGTCCGCGTCCGTGGTGCTGGGCTCGAAGTCGAGCGCCGCCAACGGGTCCGCGGCGTCGCCCGCGGCCTCGAGCGCCTCGGCGTCGTCCACGCCTCCGACCCCGCCCGGTGCGGGCGCGCCCGCGGCGTCGTCCGCCGCGCGAGGCGCACCCGTCTCGGGGTCGACCTTGCGCTTGTCGGTGAACTGGAACGGGCGCTCCCCCGGGCCCTGCGGCTCGGGGGTGCCCTGTGCGTCCTGACCCGTCACTTGCGCTCGTCCTCGTCGTCCACGATCTCGGCGTCGACGACGTCCTCGTCGGCAGCCGGCGCGTCACCGGTGCCGCCCGTGGCGCCGGTCGCACCGGCACCGCCGGCCGCACCCGGCTGCTCCGAGGCGTAGAGCGCCTGGCCGATCTTCTGCGAGGACGTGCCGAGCTTCTCGTAGGCGGCCTTGACGGCGTCGGCGTCCTCGCCCTGAAGGGCGGTCTTGACACCGGCGATGTCGGCCTCGACCTCGGTCACGACGTCGGCGGGCAGCTTCTCGCGGTTGTCCGCGATCTGCTTCTCCATCGAGTACGCGAAGGCCTCGGCCTGGTTGCGGGTCTCGGCCTCCTCGCGACGCTTCTTGTCCTCGGCGGCGTGCGCCTCGGCGTCCTTGACCATGCGGTCGATGTCCTCCTTGGGGAGGGCCGAGCCGCCCGTGATCTTCATCGACTGCTCACGACCCGTGCCGCGGTCCTTGGCGGACACGTGCACGATGCCGTTCGCGTCGATGTCGAACGTGACCTCGATCTGCGGGACGCCGCGGGGCGCCGGGGCGATGCCGGTCAGCTCGAACGTGCCGAGCGGCTTGTTGTCACGCGTGAACTCGCGCTCGCCCTGGAAGACCTGGATCGCCACCGACGGCTGGTTGTCCTCGGCCGTCGAGAAGATCTCGCTGCGCTTGGTCGGGATCGCCGTGTTGCGCTCGATGAGCTTGGTCATGACGCCACCCTTGGTCTCGATGCCGAGGGACAGCGGCGTGACGTCGATGAGCAGCACGTCCTTGCGCTCACCGCCGATGACACCGGCCTGCAGCGCGGCGCCGACGGCCACGACCTCGTCCGGGTTGACGCCCTTGTTGGGCTCCTTGCCGCCCGTGAGCTCGCGCACGACGTCGGCAACGGCCGGCATGCGGGTCGAGCCGCCGACGAGCACGATGTGGTCGATGTCCGAGACCGAGATGCCGGCGTCGCGGATGACCGCGTGGAACGGCTCCTTGGTGCGGTCGATCAGGTCCTGCGTCATCTGCTGGAACTGAGCGCGGGTCAGCTTCTCGTCCAGGTGGATGGGGCCGTTCTCGCTCATCGACAGGTACTGCATGGAGATCGTCGTCGACGTGGCGGACGACAGCTCCTTCTTGGCCTGCTCGGCGGCCTCACGCAGACGCTGCAGGGCGATCTTGTCCTTCGACAGGTCGACGCCCGAGCTGTTCTTCACCTGCTTGATGAGGTACTCGACGATGCGGTTGTCCCAGTCGTCGCCACCCAGGCGGTTGTCGCCCGACGTCGCGCGGACCTGGATCGTGGAGAAGTTGTCCTCGTCCTTGCCCACCTCGAGCAGCGAGACGTCGAACGTGCCGCCACCCAGGTCGAAGACGAGGATGAGCTCGTCCTCCTTGCCCTTGTCGAGGCCGTACGCGAGCGCGGCCGCCGTGGGCTCGTTGATGATGCGCAGCACGTTGAGGCCGGCGATCTGGCCGGCGTCCTTCGTGGCCTGGCGCTCCGCGTCGTTGAAGTACGCGGGAACGGTGACGACGGCGTCGGTGACCGGCTCGCCCAGGTACTCCTCGGCGTCACGCTTGAGCTTGCCGAGGATGCGGGCGCTGATCTCCTGCGCGGTGTACTTCTTGTCGTCGATGTCCACCGACCAGTCGGTGCCCATGTGGCGCTTGACCGACGAGATGGTGCGGTCGACGTTGGTGACGGCCTGGCGCTTGGCGACCTCGCCGACCAGGACCTCTCCCGTCTTCGAGAACGCGACGACGGACGGCGTCGTGCGCGACCCTTCCGCGTTCGCGATGACCGTGGGCTCGCCGCCCTCCAGGACGGCGACCACGGAGTTCGTGGTGCCGAGGTCGATGCCGACTGCTCGTGCCATGGTGATGTGCCTCCGTGCTAGGGAACAGGTTGAGTCGTCTTCACTCAACTTAGGTCGGGGACGCGCACAGCGCAAGCCAGAGCGCGCGAAGTTGAGTCCAAGAGGCTCAACCTTGGTCGTCCCTCCGGTATTCCCGCCCGCGGCGTCAGAGCGCGAGCCGCCGCCGTGGGTTCGCTGTAGGTTCGCGCTAAGGATGGCGAGTTTCGCTTTAACGTGTCGGCGCTGTGGCGAGTTTCGCGTTTACGTGTCGGTACGGGATGATTTGTGCGTGCGCACGAGCGACGTCGAGGTCCGCTACCGGAGCGGGAGCCATGGCGACGTCGTCACGACCCTGGACGCGGTCGACGCTCGGCAAGTTGCGGCGGGGGTGCCCGTTCGCGACTTTCCGGTGTACGTGGGCAGGAAGAACTACTCCGGCCACTTCTGGTCGGCGACGATGGGCACGCACGTCGTCTACGAGAGCCTCCTGGAGCAGTCGTGGCTCTGGCTGGCCGATTTCGCACACGAGATCACGAGCATCGCAGCGCAGCCGATGCAGGTAAGGGGACCGGATGGCAGCCGGACCCGCACCCGGATCCCCGACTTCATGTGCCTCACCTCGACCGGATCGGTGCGCGTCGTCGACGTGAAGCCCGCGGTCATGCTCCGGAAGCACGCGGTAACCGAGTCCCTGGCCTGGATGGCCGCTGCCTGCCGGTCCCGCGGCTGGGAGTACGACGTCTGGACCGGGCCGGACTCGGTGGTCTTGCGAAACGTCCGATGGATCGCTGCAGCTCGGGCCCCACACGTGATGGCGCGCCTCGACGTGGCGAGTGTGCTTGCCGCAGCCTCCGGTGGACGCACGTTCGCTGACCTCGAGGCTCGACTCGCCTCCTCGAACCGTCGATCGCCACGCCTGGAGCTGCTCGGGGCCCTCTGGCTTGGGGCGTTGACGACGGATCTGACTACCCCTCTCGGTCCGGACTCCTGGCTGGAGCCCACTGATGCGTGAGCGGCAGGTGACCTCCCTCAAGGTCGGATCTCGAACCTGGTGGCACGGCGACTACTGGGAGGTTCGCGGGTTCGTCGACGGCTTCGTTCAGCTCGGATTGCGCGACCAGGCGGCGACGGTGGCGATCACGGACCTGGCGCGAGATTCACTCGATGAGCCAGAGTCCACCGAGCATGTCGACCGCGCGGTCGACGGCACTGCTGCGCTCGCGTCGCTGACGGCCGACGAGCGCGACCGGGTCGAAACTCTTGCTGCGGTCATCCGCAGTCTCGTAGACGATCCAGCTCCACTCGCTCCGCGCATCAGAGCCGCGGCCAAGAAGCTCGACATGTCCCACCGGACCCTGGAGCGGCGCATCGCGGCGTACCGTCAGCTCGGCGTGGCGGGCCTGGTGGACTCGCGGGCGATGGGAACACGTGCGTCACGGATCGACCCCCGCTGGGACGATGCCTGCCTCAAAGTGCTACGCGGGTACACCTATGCGTCCACGCCGACGAAGTCGGCCGTCATCGCGCAGATCGCTCGAGAGCTCATCGAGACCTACGGGCCGGACGTCGTCCCCATGCCACACCCAGCGTCTGCCTATCGACGCATCGACCGGCTTTCCAAGGGGCGCTACACGTTCGGGAGCGCAAGCGGTAGGCGCTCAGCGGCAGAGCGCCCGACGGGCGTCCTCGGAAGGCTGCGGGCCGACCGACCAGGGCAGTACGTCGTACTCGACACGAACGACCTGGACGTGTTCGCGATGGAGCCGGTGACGTTGCGTTGGGTGAAGGTCCAGCTGACCGCGGCGATGGACCTGTACTCGCGATGCATCGTCGGCCTGAAAGTCACTCCGGTGTCGACGAAGGCAGTGGACGTCGCGAGCGTGCTCTACCAGTGCGTACGCCCAGCCGACGAAGCCGACGCGAGAGTGTCGTTCCCGTATCACGGCGTTCCGGACGCGGTGCTGATCGGCACCGAGGTGCCGGACGAGCGGCTGTTGTCCCGCCAGACTGGGCTGCCCGCAGTTTTCGCGGAGTCGATCGTCGTCGACCGCGGAATGCAGTACATCTCGTCGCACGTGATCAGCGCGTGCGCGCGGCTCGGGATCTCGGTGCAGCCGGCGAACCCAAGGAAGCCGACGGACAAGCCCACGATCGAACGCTTCTTCCGCACGCTTCGCGAGGGCCTGCTCCAGCACCTGCCCGCGTACAAGGGCCCGAACGTGTACTCGCGCGGGAAGGACGTGGAGGGCCAGGCCTTCCTGTGGGTGTCGGAGCTCGAGCAGATCATCCGCGAGTGGGTCACGACGGTGTACCACCAGAGCGCGCACGACGGGCTGGCTGTCCCCGAGCTCCCGCGCGCGTCCCTGAGCCCGATCGAGGCGTACAACCTCGGCCTCGCGCGGTCTGGCGGGATGGTGCTGCCCGCTCACGCCGGCCTTGCGTACGAGTTCCTTGACGTCCAGTGGCGCACTATCCAGCACTACGGCGTCGACATCGGCGGTCTGCGGTACGACGGCAAGGCGCTGAACCCCTATCGGGGCAGGCGGTCGGAGTTCGCCGGGAAACGCGCCGGCAAGTGGCCCTTCTACGTCGATACGCACGACGTGCGGCAGGTGCACTTCAAGGATCCTGCCGACGGCGCCTGGCACTCGCTGCGATGGGAACACGCACCCGCGCTGGGTGGACCGATGAGCCAGGACGCCGTCGACTACGTCAAGCGCCTTGCCCTGCGCGAGGACCGTCACGTCGAACCGCAGTCGGCCCTCGACGACCTCCTGCGGCGATGGGCGCGTGACGCGGTGACCGACCGCCGCGAACGCAACCTGGCAATCCGTCTGAGCGCGCAGCGTGATGCGCCCCTCCCGGAGGAGCCGACCGCAGCCGAAAAGGTTGCGGCACTCCCGAGCGTCGTGAACCTCGCGGACGAGCGGTCGGCACGTCGGCCAGAGATCGAGGAGGACGAGCTCAGCGTGTTCGAGGAGTTCCCACCCGACGAGCTCGGTTACGCGGTGATCGACGAGTGAGCAACGTCTGGGGCGCGTGGCTGCGCCGCTACGACACCGACCGGTTCACGCTCACCCGCAAGCAGGGCTGGGACCGCTTCGTCAACGCCGCGCCCCGCGAGGAGTTCGACACCCTCACGCGCCCCCAGATGGGAAGGCTGGGCGAGGACGAGCGAGCCGACTACGACGAGGCCCGCATGGTGTGGAACGCCAACTTGCCGACGGTTCGCACGTCCCAGCTTGAGCACGCGAACTCGGTCATCGACATGGTGATGGCCTCGGCACGACGTGACGGCGACAAGCTGCGCGGGTCGGTCGTCATCGACGCCGAACCTGGCCTCGGCAAGACAACGATCGCCACCCGCTACGGCCGAGCCTTCCATCGCGCCCAGCACCGCCGCTACGGCACCGAGACGCCCGAGGGGCACCAGTTCCTGCCCGTCGCGTTCATCCCGATCGCCGCCCAGATCACGCTCAAGGGCCTGAACCAGAGGCTCTTGCGCTTCTACGGCCACCCGGCCGCGGAGACGGCCACCAAGGACCGCCTCGCCTCGCTGCTGGTCGACGCTGTCAGCAGCTGCCAGACCCGCCTGATCATCGTCGATGACCTGCACTTTGTGGACTTCACCAACCGCAACGGCACCGAGGTGTCCAACCACCTGAAGTGGCTCGCCAACGAGCTGCCGGTGACGTTCGTGTTCGCCGGTGTCAACCTCGAGCAGAAGCGCTTCTTCGACGAAGGTCTCGCAGCCGAGGAGGCCGTCCTCGCGCAGACCGCCCGGCGTGCCACCCGTGTCCCGATCGCACCGTTCTCGATCTCGTCAAACGCCGGCATGGCCGCGTGGGTAGCGCTCCTGCGGGCGTTCGGCGCGCACCTGAAGCTCGCCGACGGGGACGCCGAGATGCTCGTTCCCTTGGCCCAAGAGATTCACCGCCGCACGCAGGGGCGCATCGCCTCGCTGACGAACCTGCTCGACCGCGCCTGTTACGTCGCGATCAAATCCGGTACCGAGCGTGTCACCGACGACGTGCTCGCCAAGGTCCGGATCGACAACGCCGGGGAGAACGGTGCCCGCCGCCTCTGACCCACGCTCGCAGCCATCCAGCCAGCCCCAGAGCGACGCCCACCGGTTGCGGGGCGTTCCCGGTGGCTACGACATCGATCGACTTCCGATCACCGTGGAGCGAGAGGATGGCGAGGCACTGCAGTCGTGGCTGCTCCGTGCGGGCCACCGCTACGGCATCCATCCGCGCGCGATGCTCTCCCAGCTCGGCGTCACGATCACTCCACAGGTGAACATCGACCCCCGCCGCCTCTTCGACGGGCAGGCCGGCGTCGAGGCCGCCTCCCGCATCGGAGTCGACGCGGAGACTCTGACGGCAGTCGACCCGTTCTCGGCAGCGCTGGCGGGCACTCGTGCGCGCTTCCGTCACGAGTTCCTCGGCCTGAAGCAGGCGGTGAGGGCCAAGGGGTCGCGCTGGTGCACGCGATGCCTGGATGAGACCGGCGTCTGGCAGGAATCCTGGCGTGACCCGCTCCACCTGTACTGCGCGCGCCACCGTCTGGTTCTGGAGTCTCGCTGCTACTGGTGCTCAGCCGTCCCGTTCGAGTCCTCGGCGTGGCTCACCAGCCTAGAGAAGCCCGACGAGTGCCCTCACTTCGTCGACGACCGCTACACCGACGGCTCCCGGTACCGCGGCCGCTGCCGACGCCCATTCCGGCACCCGGAGCCGACATCGGCAGAGGACAGCGATCTCGAGTGTCAGCAGATCCTCTTCGACTTTGCCGGGCGAGCCCACGAGACCCCGACCCAGCTCGTCCGCGCTTGTGGCATCGAGGCCCAAGCACTGCCGGTGTTCGAGGCCGCCCTCGAGATCATCACCACGATCTG
>Ga0233363_1000767_pt1 | contig 13513 bp, 16 predicted proteins | sample ElkDunMinimDraft_18_FD_191534 | JGI IMG/M metagenome (GOLD analysis project Ga0233363, IMG submission 191534) | Fecal eukaryotic communites from dung pellets of Tule Elk in California, USA - Elk Dung C16 | ecosystem: Host-associated > Mammals > Digestive system > Large intestine > Fecal | place... | reverse complement strand
GGTCCCGTCGACTGAGGTGCCGTCGATGTCATTGCCGTACACGAAGCTCTCGGTGACGTAGACGTCGAGCCAGATCTGGTTGCCCTTGTGGGACGCCCCGAAGCGGTTGTGCCGCACGTGGCAGCGGCGGGCGGCCGTGACCTTGAGTGCGCCCGACGTGGGCTGCGGCTGCCACTTCCCGCGGATCGTGTCGAAGAACACGTTCCGCTCGACGATCACGCCGTCGGAGTCGCCGACCAGGAGCCCGGTCTGGTTGAGCCGGGTGAAGCTGCTGCTGGTCACCCTCGCGCGGTCGCGCCCGACGTACAGGGCGTTGCGGCCCATCTGGTCGAAGATGCAGTTCTCGATGGTCGTGTCGACCGCGGTGCCCTTGAAGTAGAGCGCCGTGTGCAGGACGTTCCCCACGCAGCGGTACCGGCGGAACCCCAGGCCGAGCAGGTCGATGCGTGACCCGGACGTCGTGACGAACACGAGGTCCGAGTAGCGAACCTCCTTGCCCGACGGGTTCGTACCGATGTAGAGCCGGTTGGCCGTGCGGTCCACCGAGAACTGACCGGCCGTCGGGGTGGCACCGTCCGCGACCTGCAGGAGCTCGACCCCGTCGACGAACGCCATGTCCGGCAGGTAAGCGTTCTTGTCGTCCATCAGGATGTCGTTGCCGACGCGGTTGTTGGCGTCGGGCGTCGGGAAGCCGGTCGGTGCGTTGTACGAGGTCCACCACGTGCCGCTGCCGGTCGCGGTCCACGTCGATGCGACGACGGAACCGTCGAGCCACACGGCCTCACCGGGGTACGCCTGCCACCGCAGGTGGTACCCGTTGCCGGGCTGGTAGCCGCCCTCGTGGTAGACGCCCGCCCGGATGACGACCGTCGCCGGCAGCGTGGCGGTGCCCTGAGACTTGATCGCATGGGACGCTGCGACGACCGTCCGCTTCGGGGATGCCAACGTGCCGGGGTTCGAGTCGTTGCCCGTGGTCGACACGAACATCACCGGCCCGGATGTGGGCACCGGGTACGTCGCGCTACCCACAGGCAGCGCACCGGCCGTGACACGCTCAGGCTCCGGGTCAGGCTGCGGGCCCTCAAGCTCGGCGATCCTGGCGCGCAGGGTGACGATCGTCGCCTCATGCGCGGTGACCTGTGCCTGCAGTGCGGCACGCTGAGCCTGCACGGTCGCGAGGGTGGCCTGCAGGGTGTCGTTCTCCTGCTGTGCGCCGGCGAGGGTGTCGGACAGGTCGTCGATCTCCGTGCGCGCCGCAGCGAGTTCGGCGGACACGCGCTGCCGCTCCGTCTCGGCCACAGCAAGGTCCGCAGTCAGTCGAACCTGCGCGGCGTCGAGCGCGGCGATCAGGGTGTCCGCGTCATCCAAGACCTTGCGCCCTGCAGCCTCATGTGTCTCGTACAAGCTCATCTGGTGCCCCCTGGCATCGTGGTGGTGGGTGTTCGTGCAGGTCAGGTGTATATGCACCCTGGTGAAAGAAGAGTCCCCGCACGGATACCGTGCGGGGATGCCGAACCAGCCGATGACGCCCAACCGCGCGTTCCGCGTGGCCGACGACGTGTGGTTCCCGGCGCTATGGAGAGCGCAGGAACGGGACGAGCCGTTGTCGGAAGCGATCCGGCGGTTCCTCGTGGAGTACGCCCGACCCAAGCCGGGGACCCGTGAACGTCCGATCCCCGCCCCCAGAGGCGGTGCCCAAGGGGGCGGGGACCAGGACTCGGCGGGTTAAGTGCTCAGGCCCGGTGCTTGGCCCCGACACCCTGGGCCGCGTCGGTCACGCCGGTCGGCTTCCACAGGCCGTAGTACGTGGACACCGAGATGACGAACGCGGGCAGTGCGGCCAGCAGGGCGACGCCGACGTCGTACGTGGTGCCGGACTCGAGCGCACGGCCGAGCTCGACGAGGAGCGCCGTCACGAGAGTCAGAGCGGCCAGGACCCATGCGCGCGTCGCGGACGACGTGACGCGGGTCGTGACGAGGCCGACGAGCACGGGCAGCACGAACGCGACCGCGAGATGTACGACGGTCAGCGGGTCGAGGGTGAACGCGATCATGGTGAAACCTCCAACGAAGGGTCGGGTTTCGTTGCACCTTGACCGGGAAGGTGCAACGCGGATTGGTCAGGCCGTCCGCGTGGTGCGCGGCGGCCGAGGGGGAGGGGGCGGTGGCGAGCCCCGGTAGATGTGGTCCATGAGCATCCGGTTGTACGTACGCTCGTCCTCAAGGTCATCGCCCTGGTTGCGGACGAGGGTCGTCAGTCGGGCCATCTCGGCGCGCACGTCCCGAAGCTCGGCGCGGTAACTCTCGCCGTCCTCCTGCAACTGGTCGATCAGCCCTTCACGGTCCGCGAGCGTGTCGCGCTTGTTCGACGCCTCCTGGGCGCTGGCCTGGCGGGCGTCGGCCTTCACGCCGGCGCGCATGTTCCAGATCACCGCGACCATCGCCGCCACACCGGCCAGCCCACCCAGTCCCGTGACCCAGGCCACGACCTCCGCGATGCCAGTCATGACTCCCCCTGATGCGCCTCCCGGCGACTGCGTCGCGACGCAAGGTGACCTGTCCTGCAGGCGAACGCCCACAGGTCGATCGCGCGGTAGAACATCAGACCGGCCGCCATCGTCATGCCCGCAGCCGGGGCCAGCCGCGACACCGTCTCATCGAGCGTCAACCACACGGGCAGTGCCCGGGCGAGCAGCGCGAACGGCAGAACGGACGCCGCGAGCCACTCCCACCGCCACCGGTGCAGCAGGACGCCCGCAACACCCAGGACCCCGCCGACGATCGCCAGGTACGCGGCCGACGGGGTTGCGGGGCCCACGGTCTGCTGGATCACCGGTGACGGCGCGGTCAGATCCCCATAGCCCACGAGGAACGCCATCCCATACCCGGAGACCAGCAGTGCCGTGGCCTTGGAGATTCGCGCCCACCGGGGCAGCCGCGAGTCAGGCACCGGACGTCGGGGTCGGAGCCGAACCGCCGCCCTGCCCGAGGAGCGCGTCCTTCTGCGCGTTCAGCAGCGCCACCATCCGCTGCGACACCTCACCCTCCGGGGCGAACTGGCGACGCAGCGTCAGGTCGACACGCTCGTCCAGCAGCGCGCGAGTCCGGTTCGACACCTCCGCGCCAGGGGCGAACTGCCGGCGAAGCGCAAGCTCCGCAGATGCAGCACCCTCACTCTTCACCACGGACCGAATCGCCTCCACGATCCACTGCTTGTCGGCGTCATTCAGGGGCATGTCGTCCTCCTCGATCGGTGTGACGGGGGTCAGGTTCGGGTCGGGCAGGGAGCCGCCTATCGACCCGCCCGGGTTGGAGACGAGCGACGTGCCGAGGTTGGCGCGGAACGCACCCATGTCGAACGTGGGGTCAGGCTTGCGGCCGGCGGGGGCGGCAACTTCTTTGTGCCCCAGCCAGGTGATGCCGTAGTGCCTGGCGAGTGCCGCGCACCCGCGCACGTACGAGGCGTACTGCTCGGCCGGCCACGGCGTGCCACCGCCGGGATGCTCAGCCTCCACCCCGAGGGAGTACGGGTTCGCGTACGTGGAGGCGTACCGGGCGTGCACCGCACCGGCGTGGTTCGCCCGCCCGGCCGCGATGACGTACCACGTACCCGAGCGGCCCAGGCCGAGCTGAGACAGGGGCCCGGCGATGCCAGCGCGACCATCCCGGACCACGCCGAGAGTCGGGTAGTCCCCACCCGCAGCGGACGAGGTGGCGGTGTGGTGCACCACGCCGCCACGGATCGCGACCAGGTCGCGCCCGCGGTCGCGCCACCCGGGGACCTCGACCACGGGCAGGCCCGCAGACCGCAGGACGTCTGCCAGTGCCAGTGCGCGGATTCCCATCAGGAGACCTCCTCGAGGTTGCTCACAGCCGCCCATTCGCCCGTCATGCGGGGCCGACCGTGGCGGTCAGGTAGGTGAGGGTGGGGTTATTCGTGATCCCCGCCGCAGCCGTCGTGGTCGCCACGAGCTGGTACGACGCGGACTGACCGGCTGCGAGATCCTCCGTGTACGAGCCCGACGCGGTCGAGTTCGCCGAGGAGGTGCGCGACGACCGCACGCCCGTAGACCCGCGGCGCAGCGTCACCTCACAGAAGCCCGACGAGAGCGTGGACGGCATGCCCGCGAAGTCGAGGCGGATCCGGCGGGCGAACGGCTGGCTCTCGACGGCGATCGCGGACGTGATGCCCAGGGTCCCCCCGCCGCCGCCGAACGTTGCGCCCGAGGGCGTGGCCGTCAGGAGCGTTGACCCCACGACAGGGACAAACGTCACCCCGTCGGCCGTGACCTCAAGACGGCTACCCAGCGGAGCGTCCGCACGATCCACATACAGGGGCCGGGCAGACGTCGGGGCAGACGCCGCAGCGAGCGCCTGGCGCGCTGCCACGTTCGGCACCGGGATGATGCCGCCGCGGGCAGCGACCCACGGGGCCACGTTCGTGATCGTCACGTTCGCGTGCGAGGTCTGCGTGGCACCCGAAGCGACCTGCGCCTCAGCAAGGACCAACGCACCCGCAGGAACGGACCCGTAAGGCTTCGACGGGGACCCGCCTGACGTGCCAGACGTGACACCCACGACCGACTTCGAGTCCGAGTCGCCCGCGTCCACGTCCCGCTGCCGCACCCAGATCAGATCCCACCGCGACCCCGACGCCGGGGCCACACCCACAGCGCCCGCGTCCGTCGCGGTAGGCCCGTCGACCGCGGCCAGCACCGCACCATCCGAGGCGCCGCGCGTCGTCACGTAGTGCCCCGCACCGACCTCGTACGCCCACCCTGACGTGCCAGTGACCGCGCACCCCGAAAGCACACCCGGCACGACCCCGAGCGGGCCCGCAGGTGTCAGGAGCCCGGCAAGGGCGAGTCGTGCATCCTGCGGGCCTGTGCCCGCCGTCGCGTCCTTACGGACAAAAAGCCCACGCCGTCCGGCCATCGCAACCCTCCGAGGGTGAATGTGGTGAAATCGCAACCACTTGTGGTATGTGCGCGGTATGCTCTGCGCATGGACATCAGGGGGACACTCATCGGCGTCGGCGTCACGCTCACAGCGGTCGTCGGCGCAGTCGTCGCAGGAACGCTCGCGAGCGCTGACGACGAGCCCGTTCGGCCCGCGTCGCTCGTCGAGGTCATCGAGACCGTCGAGCCCGAGCCGACACCCGAGCCGACCGTGACCCCTGAGCCTGTGGTCGCCCCCGAACCCCCCGTGGAGGTCGTCGTGCCCGAGCCCGAGCCGGTCGTCGTGCCTGAGCCGGAGCCCGCACCCGTGGTCGAGCCGGAGCCCGCGCCGGTGGATCCTGCGCCTGCACCGGAGCCCGTGGACGTCGTCCCTGTTCCCGCAAACCCGGGCGGCGGACACAACCTCCCGGTTCCCGGCGGCGGCGCCGCGGACACGTCCGGCCCGCTCGGCGGCTAACTCACCGAGTGAACGTGACGAGCGCGGCAGTCGAGGCGAAGTTCCCTAGCGTTGCCGGGACGGCCGTATCCGCGAACATGGTGACGTAGAACGTCAACAGGTCGCCGCCCGTCAGTGACACCGGAACCTGCCGGACCAGCAGCGCGGAGAGCGTCCGCGTGTGCCCCACTTGGATGTCGACGTTGTTCCTAGTGCCGAAGTTCGACGCGCCCCCGGGATATGACGCACGCACCCGGAGATAGGCGTAGTTGGGCACCCCGGTCATGTTGTGGATTCCCGCCGCGCCCTCTGCGATGAAGGACGCCTTGGTGAACCCTGGCGGAACCTGGACCGTGAAGATGGCCTGGCTGGTCTCCCCTGAGCTCGGGACCGCAAACCCTTCGCTATTCCCGAAGGCAGAGACGTAACGCAGCGGGCTCGCCAACGCCTCGTTGTCGATGATCCCCGCCGGCAGGGACAACGTCCCCTCGATCCGCATGTCGCCGGAGAACACTGCGCCACCGGAAACATCGAGGTCGCCCTGGACGTTCATCTGGCCGAGCACCTCAAGGGCCCGGTTGATTGTCATCCCCTCCGGAGACACCGAGATCCCCGCAGACCGCAGCAGCGACGACGTCAAATCGCCCAACTCGCGCTGCATGGCCTGGATCTTCGCGACCAGATCCGCGAAAGGTTCAGGGCTGTTCTGACGCCCAGGACTCTGAAGGCTCGTCACCCCGCCACCTCCATCGGAACCATCTGCAGATCAACGGTCGGGGAACCCAACGACCCGCGGATCGAAGCGCACCGAGCTCGATGCGAACCGGCATCCACCAGGACCATGTCCGGCGTCCGGATCGTCCACCAGTCACCCGGCCGGTACTGGCCCAGGCGGGCATCCGCCTCGACCTGCAAACTCCACGTCACCCACGGGCGATCATTCGCCGCCAGGTCAGCGCGCGCGTGCGAGTCGATCGTCCCCTGCTCGAGGACCGTCGAATACGACCGGGCCGAGTCCAGCAGAGGGAACCCCGCCGCCAGGAGGTCCGTACGCGCCGCCGGACGAGACAACACCGTCGCCTCATCCGTGCCAGACCCCCTCGCGAACGCACGCGACGTGACCGCCGTCCCGTCCTCCGACACAGCGAAAGCCTTCACACCGCCACGAACGGCAGACGCATCCGCGATCCAGTCCAACCCCTCCTGGTGCAACGTGGGATCCGCCGCCGTACCGACGCGCATCACCCACTCGATACCCAGGCGGTCGGTCGTCAACCGCGGCTCGAACGCAACCTCAGGGCCGCCCTCCACCTCGGAGAGCTCCTCAAGGCGCTGCGCCACCGTCGCCATCTCGTAACCCGGGTAGGTGCGCTCATGCGAACCCGACTCGTCCGCGGGCAGCACGATCGGCAGATCGCCACCCGTGTGAGCCATCACCGCCTGCACGAGTCGCTTCGCGATCGTCCCCAACGACAGCCCCGAATACGACAGGGACGACGACGCGACCGCACCCACCGTGCCCCAGGCGACCGCGGACGACAGCAGCAGCCGGTGATCGAAGATCGACCCCAGGCCCGTTGCACGCACCGTCAGCGACGACTCATCCTCAGCGCGAGCCCAGATCGGCCCCGCCTCAATGACCCGGTCACCAGCCAGCACCGCAGCGAACATGCGTCCCGGCTCCGTAACCCCGCGCAGATCCCCACGCCGACGACCATCCGGGACGAACCTCGTCACCCCGCCCAACGTCACCGGAGACATGCGCTGATAGTCCGCAGCAAGCTTCGGGATCGTCGCCTCGATGGTGCCGGGAGAACCCGACGCGACCGACCACGAGCAATCCGACACCGGCATCGACACCAGGCGCCGACCCGTCCGCAGCTCACCCACGATCAGCGACAGGGCCGGCGGGGCGCTCACCACCACGCCGCCCGGTGCATAACCGTCAACGTCCCCGTATCAGACGGCCCATGCGGGAGGAACGCGAACGTCACCGGCGCACCAGGCTCCACCGGCTCCCACTCCCACCGCGTCAAAAGACCCGAGTAGTCCACGTCGCCCCCATCAATCAGGACCACACCCGTGGCCGTATCAATGAGGAGCTGGGCACCGGCAGCCACCGGGCGGGAGAACTCAATGCGTCGACCCGTCTCCACTCGAACGATGGAAAACGGCGGCGTCGGACCCGTCACCAAGAACTGCGTGTGGCCCGGCGCAGTGCCACCCTGCGGGCCCAGGTAGGCGCGACCCGTAGACCCCGCCTCACCGAACTCAAGCGCACCAGTGTGCGTGGCCCCATCCGTGAAAAGGTCGAACTCGAGACCACCTGCCTCGACAGGGAACGTCGTGATTGCGTTGACCGTCGAGCCGTACCGCAGCGGGTCGGGGCAACGCCACTCCACAACGAAGGGGACTAGACCGAACGCCCAGTCGCCATCAGTCGGCGTCTTGAACGCAGTGAGTCGCGCACCTGCCGTCAGTGTGCGCCCCGCCCGGGTCACAACCAGATCCTCGGTCGTGCCGCCGTTCGCACCCCACGTCATGACCGACGACAAGTGCGAGAGCAGGACGTCGCGGTCCGCAGACAAGATCTGCCCGCCCAGGGTCACGACCCGTTCGTCACCCCACACAGGGGTGGCGAACGAGCCGTGCCCCGCAGGTCGCCCGCTCGACTCGAAACGCGCGTCCGGGAGCTCATCCCACCCCAGGAGGGTGCGGATGCCGAACGGGGATGACAGGTCAGACGACAGGGTCAGGCCCCGCCACTGGACAGTGGTGCACGAGAGCGTCACTTGACCCTCCCCGCCATCTGTAGGGCCACCAGTGCTGACACCTCGTGGACTGCTGCCCGGGGGTCGGCAGTCACCAAAGACCCGATCGACACCATGGGCTGCTGAGCCGCACTGGACGCCGACGCCGTCGCGCGAGGCGCCGACACCGGACCTGTCGTGTACTGCTGGACCACAGGCCCGCCGGCCGCATACCGCGGCAGCGTGCCCGAGTTGAGTGCCGACATGAACGCCGGCCCGTACTTCGCGACCGACGCCGCCTTGATGACCCACTCACCATTCGACAGCCACGCCGGGATCGAGTCCGACGTGCCCGTGCCCGGCCCGTACACAGGGCCTCCACTGGCGCGCGCAATCGTTGAGAACGACTTCGCCGGGTCAAAGTTCGGGTCCGCCGCCACACGCGCACGGATCGTGATCTGCTGACGCTCCACACCCGCCCGGAACGCAGCCAGGTCGGCCATCGCCTCGGACGTGTCAACCGCCACATCCACGTTCACGTTCGCCGGGATCAGGCCGAGCTCGTCCGCCAAGCGGTTCGCCTGATCCGCGCTCATACCCATCTGCCCCGCGACCGCAAGGAACCGGTCCCGCGTCGTCTGCATCGTCCCCTGCAGCTCCTGCTGGGTAGCGCCGTTCTCCCGCAGTGACGCGATGACACTCCACCCGGACGACGCGATGTCGTCCAGAGCCGCCTGGTTCGCGCGGCCCTTCTCCGTGGTGATGTCGAGCGTCGCCCCGTTCTCCTCGAGCGCCGCCGACGCCGTCGCGATCGACTCCTCGAACTGGCGCTGCGCATCGCGCAGGCTCAGGACGATGCCCGCAGCCTCACGCTGCTGGTCGACGAGATCCTTGAGCGCGTCCGTGTACTGCTCCGTGGTTTCGATGCCCGCACGCTGAGCCGCCGCGTACTTCTCGACCGCCGTGGCAGACCCGTCTGTGGCGATGCCCGCCTCCTCAGCGGCCTTCGCCTGCTGGATCTGCTGCTTCTGCGCCGTGGTCAACGCCTCGGACTGCTCGTCCAGGGCGATGTTCAGCTCGTCCACGTCGAACTTCGCACCGTTGTACGCCTCACGGGACTTCTCGAGCCCCGCAGAGATGTACTCCTGCTGCGCGCGGTTAACCCTGTCCAGCGCGTCCGACTGCCCGAGGATCGCGCCCTGCAGGTCCCCGACTGCGATGCCCATCTCGTTGGCAAGGTCGATCGCCGAACGCGGGTCCCCGTTGCCGAACAGCTTCTCCATGAAGCCGCCGCCGATGTCAGCGGTCGACAGGCCCCGGTTGATGGTGTCGAGCGTCGCCTTCGTGGTGTCCCCGACCGCGTCCAGGGTCCCCTGGAACTCATCGGCACGGGCTCTCGCCTCGGCAGCCTTCTGCGCCCAGTTCGCGAACGCCAGGGTCCCGATGGCCAAGGCGGCGCCCAGGCCGCCCGCGACCAAGCCAGCGGTCTTCATGGATACGCCCAGGCCCTGGATCGCAGACTTGGTCTCATGGACGCCTACGACCAACTTGCCGAGCGCCCCCACGCCGAGCGCCGCCAGCCCGCCGGTGCCAGCCAGGAGCGTCGTCGCCGACAGGATCGGCTCAGGCATCCCGCCGATAGCGTCCACGACGGACTCAGCGCCCTGCGCCATCTCCCGCAGGACAGCGTTCGCGCCCGACCCGGACTGGATCAGGGCAGTGTCGAACGAGCCCCCGAGGCGCTCGAGGTCGCCAAGGAGGTTGTCCGTGCGGATCCGCGCCTGCTCAGCCGCGTACCCCTGGTCGTTGACCGCGTCGGTCCACTTGTCGATGCCCGCGGCGCCCTCGTTGTAGAGGACGTTCGCCGCACGCACGGCGTCCGACCCGAAGATCGTCGCCATCGCCGCGTTGCGCTGCTCGGGCGTCAGGTTCTTGAGCGACTGACGCAGGTTCTCCGAGAACTCCGACAGGCCGATGAACTCACCCTGGGAGTCGTACGCCGAGATGCCCAGGTCGTCCATCGCCCGCTGAGCTTCCTTCGACTGCGGGGTGAGGCGCTGCAACATGGCCTTGAACGACGTGCCGGCGTCAGAACCGACGAGGCCCGCAGCGGCGAACGCAGTCAGGCCGCCAACGGTCTCCTCGATGCTCAGTCCCGTCTGGTCAGCGACCAGGCCCGCCTGCTTGAGCGCCATACCGAGGTCAGCCACGCCACCCTGCGCCTTGCCAGCGCCGGCGGCGAGGAGGTCGGAGATGTGCACGACGTCTTCGCCACCCAGCCCGAACTGCACCATGGCCGTCGACGCGATCTCGGCAGCATCCGCCACGCCGATCGCACCCGACGCCGCCAAGTTCAGCGCACCCGTCAGGCCGCCACCCAGGATGTCCGCCGTCGACACGCCCGCCTTCGCGAGCTCCTCGATCGCACCGGCAGCCTCAGTGGCGCTGTACTGCGTGTCAGCGCCAGCCTCGATCGCGGCCTGACGCAGCACTGCCATGTTCTCGGCGGACTCCATCGTGGCCGCAGCGACCGACGACATCGCCGCATCGAACTGCGCGAACCTCGTCACAGAGAGCGCCGCGAACCCCGTCAGAACAGCGCCAGCCTTTAGGAACCCGCCCGAGAGGTGCGTGATGTTCTGCTGGTTCTTCCCGACCCACTCGTCGGTGCGGTTCGCAGCGTCCTGTGTCGCCTTCGCGGCCGTCTTGAGGCCATTCACAAGGCCCGAGACGTCAGCGCCGATCTTCACCACGATGGAACGGTCAGCCATGTTTCACCCCTCCGTTTCGTGGGTCGAGGTGTCACACTGCTGATATGGAGACACGACGCAGAGACCGCTGGGTGACCGGCGCAGGGGCCGGCCTAGCGGTGTTCCTCGTCGGCGGCACACAGGCGCCAGGGGAGATGTGGTGGGGTGTTGCCCTCGTCGCCGCGGCCCTCGCCGTGTGCGTGGGGATCGCGAAGCGCGTCTAGTCCGACTGGACTGTCACGCCCCACAGCAGGCCCGTCATCTCGCCCTGAGGGTTCGCGTCGTGGTACTGCTGCTGCGCCTTCGCCAGGCCCGTGCGGATGTGGCAACGCGTCGGCTCAGGGACCCGACGGGTGAACTCAGTCATCGGGTCCTGGCTGATCTCCTTGGGCCACCCGCAACCGCACGGACACAGCACTTCCGTGCGGTACTGCTCGAGCGCGAGCATCCACGCACGCTCCGTGTCGTCCCACTCGACCTCGAGCGACGACGCCACCATGCGGCCCTCGTCGTCGTACTCGTAGACCGCGCGCGGCTCCCACCCGGAGAACCGCTTGAGGCTGATGCCTAGGCGCTCGGCCGCTTCGAGGTCTGCTCGGAGCGCTGGATCACGAGCGACGCGGCCGGCGAGAAAGGGGCGGACGTCACGCCGTTGTTCAGCGCGAGGACAGCCTGAGCGAAGTCGTTCCACTGCGCCGTCGACATCTCGTCGGCCAGGGGGTGCCAGTCGGTTCCGGGGTTAAACTCCACCGGCTCGCCGTCGCGCGACTGGACACCCGTGATCGACGCCATGATGGGGTCATCGAGCGCCGAGACGTCGAGTCCGAGAGCCTTGTCGAACTCGTCGCCAGGGCGCGGGGGCCGGTTGGCGCAGAACTCGGCCCAGGCCTTCCGGGGGAGCGCCTGCAGGGTGAAGTTCACCGTGTGGTCGCGCATCTGCTGCTCGATGGCCTGCACAGCCTCAGCAGCCTCACGGACCTCCGTGGACGCCTCACGGGCATCCTGCGCGGCGCGGTTCTTCGCGTCCGCCAGAGCTGCCACGGCGCGGTCATGCTCCGCCTTCAAGGACAGGTTCACGCACAGGGGGACGACCTTCGTCGCCCGGGTCAGGGTCAGGCTCATGAGTGGGGCTCCTCGGCTCAGGATCGGCTCAGATGGGGGTGGTGCGCCTCCCCCCGGCGTGAGCCGACGCCAGGGGGAGGCCGTGCATGGGATCAGGCGCCGCCGGCAGCGAGCGTGACCGTCTCGACGTCGCCCGTGATGAACGCGGACCACGTGCTGCGCAGGACGCTGTTCGCCTCCGCGGCGACCTCCGCCTTGACGCCCGCGACGAACGGGACGACCGTCACGACGTCACCAGCGGCGAACGGGGCGTCGAACGCCTTGCCGCGGCGGCGGATCGCGTACCGCTGGGCACCCTCGGGCAGCGCCTCCACCAGCAGGTTGCTGGTCTCCGCGTTCGGGCTGTTCGTGTTGTCGATGCCCGTGATCGTCAGGCCGTACGTCTTGCGACCCGGGGCACCGAACGTCTGCGTGCTGCACTCACGCTCGTCCGTGATCGTGCCCTGGTCCGTGGTCAGCGCGAAGCCGCCCGGGGTCAGATAGCACGAGATGTCATCTCCGCCGTTCGCCTCCGCGACCGTCGGGACCGCGCCCGCGACCGTCGTGACGATGACCGTACGGATGTTGCCGTCGGCCGGCGTGCTGGGGATCAGCGCCATTCGGGATCACTCCTTCTCGGTGGTGCCCTCGCCGGCCGGCGTGGGCTCGCCTCGACGCGACTTGCGCTCGAGGTGGTACTTGGTCGGTCGGATGACCGTGGACGGCGGGTAGCGGTCCGACTTGACGACCTCGACCCGCCCCTTGCTGATGAGCGGCGAACCCTCGGGCTCGTCCCACTCGTGCTTCGTGGCAGGGTCCTTCACGCGGACGTAGACAGGGCGCGTCATGGCGTTACCTCCACAGGGATCCGGGTAGCGGCGAACTCGAACGACAGGGGCACACTCACGAGCCGCCGGTTCGCCGCCTGAACGGTCACGCTCGTCGTGTACGGCTGCGACGAACCGCGCGACAGGAGCGGGCCGCACAGCCAGCCGTCAGCAACCGGGCGCACACCTTCCAGCGCGTCGATCGCCTCACCCGCCAGCCGCAACGTGCCCGTGTCCGTGGCCGTCGACACCAGCAGCGACACGCGAACCAGATGCGACTGGACCGTGGACGCCTCGGACCGCTGGTTTGCGCCCGGGATGCTCACTCGCATCGACCGCCACGGCAACGGGTCCTCGTCCGGGATCTCGCCCAGCCGGGTGCCAGCCGGGGCGAGCGCCAGAACCGACGCCGCCAGGACGTCGTACGCGCTCACAGCAGGCCACCCAGGAGATCATCGAGCGCCTTCATCATGCGCGGCTGCTCACGATCCAGGGGGCCCTCGATGTCACCCGTGCCACCACCACCACGCGGGGACCCGAAGTAGTAGATGTTCGCCAGGGCACCACCAGCACGACCCTTGTCCGGGCCCAGCTCGTACCCCACCGACCCGACGCCGTACGCGCGGTCATACGACCAAGACGGGCCCACCGACGAGAAGTGCCCCGACGACGAAGCTTCCTGCGCGTACTC
>Ga0233363_1000766_pt1 | contig 13515 bp, 13 predicted proteins | sample ElkDunMinimDraft_18_FD_191534 | JGI IMG/M metagenome (GOLD analysis project Ga0233363, IMG submission 191534) | Fecal eukaryotic communites from dung pellets of Tule Elk in California, USA - Elk Dung C16 | ecosystem: Host-associated > Mammals > Digestive system > Large intestine > Fecal | place... | reverse complement strand
AGTTCCAGGCCCAGGGCGGCGCCGGCCCGATGCTGGTGACCGTGGTCGAGGTCGGCGAGACCGAGGTCACAATCGACGGCAACCATCCGCTCGCCGGCAAGACCCTGCACTTCGCGATCGAGATCGTGGACGTGCGCGAGGCCTCCGAGGAAGAGAAGCAGGTCGGCCAGGTCGCCGGTCTGGGCGAGTAAGCGCCGGGCGCGGCCTGGTCTGCGCCAGGCCGCGCCCCGAGCGGGGACACCGCTCACGGGCCGCCGCAGTGCGTCGGCGCAGGCGGGCGATCTCCGCGCGCGCCCGCCCCGTGAACATCGGGTGGTCGTACAGATGCATCTGCCGGCGCGGCGATCGATCCCATGCAGGCAGAGACCGCCTCGACGGGCGGCCCTGCGCCGCTCAGGCCTCGCCGACGTCGAGTGCCATCTGCCAGAAATCCGCCTCCAGCCGCGAGGCTTTGGCGAACAGGGCCGCGAGTTCGTCAAAGCGGTTGGCGCCCAGATAGCGCGTACCGAGGTCGTCGAGATGCCGCGAGGCGGCCGCGGCAACATCCTGGTAGGCATCGCTGGCGTATTCGCCGATCCATTCGCGATACGGATGCGCGTCCAGTGCCTCCACTCCCGCCGGCGCGAGCGCGCGGCCGATCTCGGCGTACCCGAGCACGCAGGGCGCCAGTGCGACATGCAGGTCGAGCAGATCGCCGGACATGCCGCAGTCGAGCACGAACCGGGTATAGGCCACCGTGGCCCGATGCTCGGGCGTCGCCTCGATCCCGGCCGGCGACAGGCCCCAGTGTGCGCACAGGCGCAGGTGCAGGTCGAGTTCCATGTCCACGATCGCCGACAGCCCCGCCTTGGCCGCCCTCAGGTCGGCCAGCGTGCGGCTCTTGTAGGCGGCCAGCGCATGGGCACGCGCGAACTGGATCAGGAACAGGTAGTCCTGCACGAGGTAACGCCGGAACGCGGGTTCCGGCAGGGTGCCATCCCCCATCGCCGCGACGAACGGGTGGGCGACGTAGCTGCGCCATGCATCCGGTGCGGCGGCCTTGAGGCGCTCGAACAGCGTCATCAGCGGTCGCTCCGTGCGTAGGCGGCATCGAAGAACGCCAGTTCGAGATCCACGGTCCGGCGGAAGAAGTCGGCCGCACCCGCAGCCTCGCCGGGACCGACGCGATCGAGTTCGGCCTGCAGGAAGGCGACGAAATCCGCGAACATCGGGTTGTCGTGCAGCGTGATCCACTCGGCGTGGACGAAGCCTTGCGGTAGTGGGCGGGGCGCGCGCTGGGCCCAGTCGAGGTAGAGACCCTCGGCGACATTGAGCACCGCCAGCGTGGCCGCGTAGGAGCGGGTAGCGGCAGCTTCCCGCATGATCGCCTTGAAGCCGGCCGTCGCTTCCGTGTCCGGCGTGCGCATGCGCGCATCGGCGTCGACGCCCAGAGCGTCGAAGGCGCGCAGGAAATAGGTGTTCTCCTCGCCGCTGACCATGCCGGTGAACCGGCCCAGCGTCAGCCGCGATTCGAAGCGGTCGCTGCTGGCGATCGCCGCGCCAAGCAGGACCAGGAAGCTGTCGAGGAAACGGTGGTCCTGGACCAGATAGCGCGCCATCACGTCGTCGGCGACCTCTCCGGTGCCCAGTTCGCGGACGAAACGATGCTCGATCGCGCGCGTCCAGGTGGTTTCGCAGGACTGCCGCAGGACTTCGCTGAAACGTGTGGGCATGGGATCACCGGAACGCGCCGCTGCAGACACGGCAAGTGCATGGGAATCGCGATTGTGGCGCAGGTTGGCCGGATCAGTCAGGCGCGCTCCGCGCCTGCTGGCCGACATCGCCCCGCGGCGCCCGGCCTGCCGTTGCGGTGTGCCGGGCGTGGCGGACCAGGCCGTGGATATAGGCCATCTTCTCGACGACCGGCGGCGCCAGCACGAAGGGATAAAGGTCGGCATGGCCCATCGCGCGATTGAGGCTGTTGATCGCCCACGTCAGCGGCAGCCAGGCATCGACCAGGCGACGGATGTCGGCGACGCGGTGGGGATCGAAGGAAATGTCGGTTTCCATCGTCGCATCGTCGGTCACGTCGGGCGCGATGCGGATGCCGAAGGCCGACGCCATCTCCAGCGTGTCGATGATGTGCAGGTAATGGGCCCAGGTCTCGGCCCAGTCCTCCCAGGGATGCATCGTCGCGTAGGGACTCACGTGGGCCGCCTGCCAGTCGCCGGGCGCGCCGCGCTCGTAGTACCGCCGGAGTGCCTGCCCGTAGTCGAGCCGGTCGTCGCCGAACAGAGCGCGGCAGCGGGCGAGCTCGGCCGGCCCGGCATCGCGGACCAGCCGGTCCCAGTAGTAGTGACCGATCTCGTGACGGAAATGCCCCAGCAGTGTCCGGTAGAGCTCGCCCATGGCCAGGCGCGTCGCCTCGCGCACGGCGTCGTCGGCCTCGGCCAGGGCGATGGTGATGTGGCCGTTGTCGTGTCCCGTCAGCACCTTGGCGCCGGTCGCGGGATCGGCCAGGAAATCGAAGGACAGCGGCTGCGGATCCCCGCTGCCGGGCGTGGGAGTGGGCAGCTCGAGACGCAGCAGGGTGTAGAACAGGCGGCGTTTGGCGATCTCGATCTTCTGCCATGCGGCCAGGCGCTCGGGGCTGTCGAGATTGGGAATCGTGCGGTTGTGGCGGCAGGCGCGGCAGTAGGCCTGCGCGTCGTCCGCGGGCAGCAGCCAGTTGCACGCCGAATGCCTGGCATTGCGACAGAAGCGATAGCGTCGGCCGGGCCGCGCAGCGGTGGTCCATGCGTCGCCGGCGGGATCTAGCGCCTCCAGAGTCAGGGTTTCGGTGACGAAGCCGAGGATCTTGCCGCAGCGCAGGCACTCACTGTTCTCGAAGTACAGCACCTGCTCGCAATGCGAGCACTTGAAGAGTTGCATCGCAGGTCGCTCCGATCAGGCCGCGTGGCCGAGGTCTTCGTCGAAGCCGGGTCGATCGTCGAGATTCGCCCATACGCGCAGCGAGAGCGTGCGCAGGGGACGATAGCTGGTCAGGAAGGCTACGTCGGCAGCGTCGCGGCCATGTGCGATCACCACGCGCCCGCCGCGCGGCGCGGACTGGGTGGCGTCGAAGGTGTACCAAGTGCCGCCGAGGTAGGCCTCGAACCAGGCATGCATGTCCATCGGCTCGAGGTCGTGCAACCAGCCGACCACCATGCGCGCGGGAATGTCGAGCGCACGGCACAGGGTGATGCCCACATGGGCGAAATCCCGGCAGACGCCAGCCCCCTCGGCCAGCGTGGCCTGGGCATCGGTACTGGCATTGCTGACACCGTAGCGATACGCGAGGTGCGTCGCGATCCACTGCCGGATCGCTTCGGCCTGCGCGTAGCCCGGCGCGGCATCGGCAGTGATGTCGCGCGCGCGGTTCCACATCGCGCCGAGGTCGGATGGGCAATAGCGGCTGGGCAGCAGGAACTGCAAGGTCTCGGCCGGCAGCTGGGCGGGGTCGACAGCTGGCGCTTCGCGGGCGACCCGGATGTCGGGCGTGGTCTCGACGGTCGTATCGATGCGCACCCGGGTGAGGCCAGCGGGCAGCACGAAGCGCTGGCAGCGGTTCCCGAAGCTGTCGACGTGCTCGTCGAATCCCAGGCTGCGTTCGAAGCCCTGGCGTCCGTTGACCTGCCATCGCGCCAACCCGTCGCGCGGACGGAGCATGGCGATCACCGGGCTGACCGTGTCGGTTTCGATCGAGAGTTCGCAGCCAGCCTGGACGCGCATGCGGGAGAGTTCCTGAAGGTGCGCCAGACTAGGCGCGCCATCGTGCAGCCGACGTGGAGGCGCGGGGTGGCGTGGGCGCCTCGCCATGTCGAACTTCGAAGTCCGCTGCGCGCCGCGGTTGCGCCTGGCAGCAGAAATAGCCCGCGTACACCACTCCATGCTGAGCACGCAGGCGGCGCCGGCCACGGCGAGCGCGTGCAGGGCATGCGCGTCTCTGGGCAGGCGCAGGCGATCGGCGATGTGGTCGACGGCCATGCCCATGAGCGAGCATGCATCGGACGCACGAAAAAGCCGGCCTCGGGCCGGCTTTTCGCACATGCTTGAACAAGTGGTGGGCGGTACAGGGATTGAACCTGTGACCCTTGCCGTGTGAAGGCAATGCTCTACCGCTGAGCTAACCGCCCGGATCTGCCGGAGTGTCCACATGGCTGCGGACCTACTCCGCTGCGCCGGCCAGCAAGGGCGACGCGATCGGGACGCGAATTCTACGGGCGATTACGCGCGGCGACAAGCGTCTGGAACGATATCGGCTGCATGGCGCTCGCAGTGGCGTCCGCCATCGGTCCTCAGAAGCTCCGGCACTGCCGGAAGCGGGTCGGCTGATCGCTGTCCGCCGGCGGCGTGAGCTGCAGGCGCGAGGACGTGAGATCGGGATGGCGCAGTACCAGCGCACAGATCGCGTCGACGGTCTCCTGGTCATCGACGCGGGCGACGAACACCTGCAGGGTCGAGCCGGTGATCCAGATCGCACGGTCCACGCCGGGCAACGTGACCAGCGCGCTCGCAAGGTCGCTGCGCTGCTGTTCCACCGGCGCAGGCGGCGGAGCCTCGATGCGTACCGGCGCGGCAGGTGCTCCGATGTCGGCGGCGGCTGCGGGCGGGGCAGCCGGCTTGGGGGCCGGCAGGGCAAGGAACGTCGCAACGCCCGCGAGCACCGCGAACAACCATCCCAGCAGCACGCGCCGGCGGGCGACCGCGCCGGTCTTCGCGCGGATGGCTTCGAGCTCGTCGGCCGGCATCAGGTCGCGCAGTTCCGGCCATAGCGTCGCGCCGTCGAGCAGCTCGATGCGCTGTTTTCCGGCCGCCTTGCGGGCTTCATCGTCGATCCGCCCCTGGGTCACCAGGAACCCGCCGGCGGCGCTCTTGAGCAGCACCTCGCTCGACAGCGCCTGGACCGCGTTGCGGCCGAGCAGGTAGGTCGAGCCGTGTTTGCATGACAACAGCCAGCGTGCGCCATCGCGCTCGAGCATGTAGTCGCGGTCCCCGGACACGTCCTCGCGATCGACCACCTGCACAAAGCCGCGGCGCCGCAGTGCCTGCAGCACCATGCCGATGAAGCCGCGCCAGGAAATCGCCGACAGCGCGACGATGCCGGCGGCGGTCTCGTCGCGGCGGCGCTGGAAGCCGAGGAAATAGAACGAAACCGCGAATCCGATGACGATTGCCACCCCGATCGCGCCAAGCCACTGCGTGGTCATGCCGGTGTCCGTGTACACGTGCAGCCGCGAAGAATAGCCGAGCGCGATCTGAACGATGCGTGCTTGCGCAGGCGCGCACGCGAACGCGGTGGCGGAAACGCACGCCGCCGCTTACCTGTTGCAGTGGATGCCTGCCGGCGACGGATCGGAACGGCCCGGCTGTCGCTGCGGCGTGGATGGCTCAGAATTTTTCGGCCAGGACGCGGCGGATCTCGGCCTCGATGGGCCCCTGCATCGCCGAGAGCAGAAAGCCCAGCTTGGCGGTGACGTGCAGCTGGTCGGGATGCAGCGCGATCGCGCCGTCCACACCGGAGCGACTGAAATTGAGCCGGTCGCCTTCCCATCCGTACTTCATGTCGAAGCGTTCGGACAGCTTCTTCGCCACCGACTCGACTGCGCTGCGCGCGTCGGCCGGAGGCAGGGAGTGGGGGTGGATGATGTCGATGCCTGCCATGCGGGTCTGCCGGTGTCGGGGGCGCATATTGTGCGTTGCGCCTGCGCATCGACCAAGTGAGCGTGCGGCAGTCATCTGGGCCCGTGCTAGATTGCCGCCGCATGACCGCGCTCAAGCTGCGTTTCCCGACCCCCGACCAACCCGATCTGCCGCTGGATATCGGCGTGCATGGCATCGGCCGTGGCGCGCATGGCGGCCTGGCGGTCGTCTCCGAGGGCGAGGCGCCGAGCGTCCGCTTCAATGTCGATCGCCGCGGTGTCTGGCTGTCGGTCGGCGAGGGCGTCGGCGGCGTGCACGTCAATGGTCGGCAGATCCGGCGCATGGCGATGCTGCGGACCGGGGACGCGATCTTCGTCGATGGCCTCGAACTCCGGCTGATCTCGGCCGTGCCGGTGGCCGAACGGGCTGTCGCCCGGCACTCCGCTGACGTGACGCTCGATGCCACCGAGGATGGACCCGATCCGCGCATCGTGATGCGTGGAGTGGGCGGGCGATATCACGGCCGCAGCTTCACCCTCGACCAGCCCAGACTCGTCGGCCGCCACGCGGAGGCCGACATCCGCATAGACGAGCCGGGCTTTGCCGACCGGCATGCCCGGCTAGAGCGCGTCGGCGCCCTGGTACGCCTGACCGACCTGGGTTCGGCCGACGGCAGCATCGTCAATGGAGAAGCCGTGCGCGACGCGGTCCTGCTGGCCGGCGACCAGGTCGTGTTCGATGCGCATCACCGATTCGTTGTCGAAGCGCCGGCGCGTCCAGCGCACGCGGGCGGCCACGACCGCGTGCCCGAGCCGCAGCCACTGATCGACGATGGGACTGCGCGGCAACGTGCTGGTCTTCCGCTGCCTTGGCTGCTCCTGGCGGCGGCGGTACTGGCGGGGCTGCTCGCGGCGCTGCTGCTGTTCGGCGCTGCCTGAGGGCGCGCGCGGGGGGCAGGCCGCCAGTACGCAGCGGCCGCTTGGATCAACCCGCGCGCGTGTCCACGCGCTGCTGCCCCTGCTGCGTCATCGTGCGCCGGCGCAGCGCTTTCCAGGCACGCCAGCCCAACAGCAGCGCGAGGATGCCCGCATAGAGCGCGGGCTCGCGCCAGTCGGATTTGACGATCCACCAGAAGTGCAGGACCGCCAGTGCGGCGATGACGTAGATCGTCCGGTGCAGCCGGCCCCAGTTGCGCCCGAGCCGCTTCATCCAGCCCGTGGTCGACGTGATCGCCAGCGGCACCAGCAGCAGCCACGCCAGGAAGCCGACGGTGATGAAGGGCCGACGTGCGATCTCGGTCGCGACCTGCGAGAGGTCGCCGACCAGATCGAGCGCCAGCCAGACCCCGAAGTGCAGGCTCGCATAGACGAAGGCGTAGAGACCCAGCATCCGCCGGAAGCGCAGCAACGCCGACCAGCCGGTGAGCTGGCGCAGCGGGGTGATCGCCAGCGTGATCAGCAGCAGTCGCAACGCGCCGATGCCGAGCTCGTGTTCGATCGCGACCACCGGCTCGGCGCCGAGCGCGTCGACGTTCGCGCCGCCCAGCACCAGCCAGACGCGCCAGGCGAGCCAGGCGAGCGGCGACAGGCATGCCAGATGCACCACTACCTTGGCTGCAACGATGCCGCCGGGTGTCGCGCGCCGAGGCTGCGCCGGCGCCGCGCGGGTCAATACCACTTGCGCAGGTCCATCCCCGAATACAGCGACGCCACCTGGTCGGCATAGCCGTTGAAGGGGCGTGTCTCGATCCGGTTAGCCAGCAGGCGATTGCCGGTGCCAGCGATCCGCCGCTCGGTCTTCTGGCTCCAGCGCGGATGGTCGACGGCCGGATTGACGTTGCTGAAGAAGCCGTACTCCGACGGCTGCAGATCGTTCCATGCAGTGCTGGGCATCCGCTCGACGAACTGGATCGAGGTGATCGACTTGATGCTCTTGAAGCCGTATTTCCACGGCACCACCAGCCGCAGCGGCGCACCGTTCTGCTGCGGCAGCGGCTTGCCGTACAGGCCGGTGGCAAGAAAGGCGAGGGGGTGCATGGCCTCGTCGATCCGCAGGCCTTCGCGGTACGGCCAGCGGATCGAACGGAAGCGCAGCCCGGGCATCTGCTCGCGATCGGCGAGCGTGGTGAACGCGACGTACTTGGCATTCGCGTTCGGTTCGAATTTGCGCAGCACCGATGCCAGTGGAACGCCGTCCCAAGGGACCACCATCGACCAGCCCTCGACACAGCGCAGCCGGTAGATCCGCTCTTCACTGGTGATGCCGCGAAGCAGGTCCTCCAGCGATACGCGGCCGGGCCTGGCGCATTCGCCGCCCACCTCGACCGTCCACGGCGACGTGCGCAGGGTTTTCGCCGCGCTCGAGGGATCACCCTTGCCGGTGCCGAACTCGTAGAAGTTGTTGTAGGTGGTGATGTCCTCGAAACGGGTCAGCGGCTCCGCGGTGCGGAATCCGCTGCTCGCCTGCGCGGGCGTGACGCGGGTGGTGCTGGCCGGCGGCGGCTCGGCCTCGGCGCATCCCGCAAGCCCGAGCGCCGGCGCCGCCGCCATCAGGGCAAGCAGACGGCGGCGATCGCGGTAGACCGCTTCTTCGGTGATGTCCGCCGCCCGGATCCGCAACGCATCGCGCAATGACATGGGTGCTCCTCGGCGCGTGCGCGCCCGTTGTGGACCGGTCGACATACGTTGCCAGCGCAACCATTGCGGGCACGTCAAACTGTTGCGCTGCGGCATACTTGCCGACCCTGACCATACGTCCTGTGGAGTCTGCAATGACGCGCGCGTACAACTTTGCTCCGGGACCGGCCGCGCTGCCTGAAAGCGTGCTGAAACAGGCGCAGGCGGACATGCTCGAATGGGGCGATGCCGGCGCGTCGATCGTGGAGATGAGCCATCGCGGCCCCGAGTTCATGGAGGTCGCCACGCGAGCCGAAGCCGATCTTCGCACGCTGCTGGGCGTGCCAGACGACTATGCGGTGTTGTTCATGGCGGGCGGCGCGACCACGGCCCAGGCGCTGCTGCCGCTGAACTTCGCCAGCCAAGGCGATACGGTCGACTATGTGGTTACCGGGCACTGGGGCAAGACCGCCCTCAGGCAGCTGACGCCGGCGGTCCGGATCAACATCGCGGCCAGTGGCGAAGAAGGCGGGTATCGCTCGATTCCGGCGCGCGAGTCCTGGCAGTTGACGCCCGGCGCGGCCTACGTGCATGTCACCGCCAACGAGACCATCCACGGAGTCGAATACCGGCCGGCCTGGGGCGCGGTCCCGCCCGATACGGGCGATGTGCCGCTGTTCGCGGACTTCAGTTCCAGCATTGCGTCCGAGCCGATCGACATCTCCCGCTATGGCGTGATCTATGCCGGTGCGCAGAAGAACCTCGGCCCGGTCGGCATCTCCGTCGTCATCGTGCGCCGTGACCTGCTCGCGCGCGCCGGCCAGCCGCGCGCCGATATCTTCAACTACGGCTCCCACCTCAAGAACGGCTCGATGCTCAACACCCCGCCGACGTGGAACTGGTATGTCGCCGGTCTGGTGTTCCGCTGGATGCTCGACGAGGGCGGCACCGCCGAGTTCGACCGTCGCAGCGACGAGAAATCGGCGCTGCTCTATGGCGCCATCGACGGATCCGGTGGCTTCTACCGCAACGAGGTCGATCCAGCGGTGCGCTCGCGCATGAACGTGCCGTTCTTCCTCGCTGACGACACCCGCAACGCCGCGTTCCTGGAGGGTGCGCGCGAGGCGGGACTGATCGGCCTCAAGGGCCACCGCGTGCTCGGCGGCATGCGCGCCTCGATCTACAACGCGATGCCGGTCGAGGGCGTCCGCGCGCTCGTCGCCTACATGCAGGATTTCCAGAAGCGCAATGGCTGATACGAAGAAGAAGAGGACACGGGCGGCTTCCGGAGCGAAGAAGCCGACGGCAAGGGTCGAAGCTGCGAAAGCCGCGGCCACCGCAGGCATCGCCAAGCCCGATCTCGACGCGGTACGGGCGCAGATCGACGGCATCGACCGCCAGATCCAGACCCTGATCGCCGAACGCGCGCAGTTCGCGCGCCAGGTCGGCAAGGCCAAGGGCAAGCTCGCCGCGGCCGTCGATTACTACCGGCCCGAACGCGAGGCCCAGGTGCTGCGCCGCGTGGTGGACCGCAACGACGGCCCGCTTTCCGATGCCGAGCTGGTGCGCCTGTTCCGCGAGATCATGTCGGCCTGCCTGGCCCAGCAGGAGCCGCTGAAGATCGGATATCTCGGCCCCGAAGGCACGTTCTCGCAGCAGGCCGTGCACAAGCAGTTCGGCCATTCGGCCAAGGGGCTGCCGCTTGCGAGCATCGAGGAGGTGTTCGACGAGGTCGCCGCAGGCCATGCCGACTTCGGCGTGGTGCCGGTCGAGAATTCAGGGCAGGGCACCATCCAGTCCACGCTCGACATGTTTCTCACCTCGCCGCTGAAGATCTGCGGTGAAGTGGAACTGCGGGTGCACCAGTACCTGCTGTCGCGCACGGGACGCATCGAGGACATCGAGCGCGTCTACTCGCACGGCCTGTCGCTGGCCCAGTGCAAGCAATGGCTGCGCGAGAACCTGCCCGGCGTCGAGAAGCATGCCGTGGTCAGCAACGCCGAGGCCGTGCGCCGGGCCAAGAAGTCCGACGACGCTGCCGCGATCGCCGGCGAGAACGCCGCGCACGTCTACGGCATGCAGGTCATCGCCGGACCGATCGAGGACCGCAGCGACAACACCACGCGCTTTCTGGTCATCGGTCGGAGCGCGTTTCCACCGTCCGGCAACGACCGCACTTCGTTGATGGTCTTCATCCGCGACCAGCCAGGCGCGCTGTACCGCATCCTCGAGCCGCTGGCGCGACGCGACATCAGCATGAACCGCATCGAGTCGCGTCCGGCTCACGGGGCGCTGTGGCAGTACGCGTTCTTCATCGAGGTCAACGGCCATGTCGACGAATCGCCACTGAAGGACGCGCTGGGCGAGATCGATGCGTTCGCCGGGGAAGTCCGCGTACTCGGCTCCTATCCGGTCGCAGTGCCATGAGCGTGGCGTCATGGACCGCGGCTCCGGGCACGCCGCTGCGTGGCGAAGTGCGCGTGCCGGGCGATAAATCGGTTTCGCACCGCGCGATCATGCTGGCGTCGATCGCCGACGGCACCTCGCGCATCGATGGGTTTCTCGAGGGCGAGGATGCGCGCGCGACCGAGTCGATCTTCCGCAGCCTCGGCGCGGCGATCGAGGCGCCGGAGCCGGGCGTGCGCATCGTGCACGGGGTCGGCATCGACGGGCTAAGGCCCGCCGACGGGCCCCTCGACTGCGGCAATGCGGGCACCGGCATGCGCCTGCTCGCCGGCCTGCTCGCAGGCCAGGCCTTCGACAGCACGATGATCGGCGACGCTTCGCTGTCGAAGCGCCCGATGCGGCGGGTGACCGGGCCGCTGGCGGCCATGGGCGCACGCATCGAGACCGGCGCGGGTGGCACGCCGCCACTGCGGATACACGGCGGTCAGGCGCTGCACGGCATCGAGTTCGACAACACGCTGGCCAGTGCCCAGGTCAAGTCTTCCCTGTTGCTCGCCGGGCTCTATGCCGACGGTGAGACGGTCGTGCGCGAACCGCGTCCCACCCGTGACTACACCGAGCGCATGCTCGCCGCCTTCGGCTGGCCTGTCGACTTCGCCCCCGGCCTCGCACGTCTGCGCGGCGGTTATCGCCTGCAAGCCACCGATGTGCGCGTGCCGGCGGATTTCTCGTCCGCGGCATTCTTCCTGGTCGCCGCGTCGATCGTGCCCGATTCGGAGTTGCTGCTGCGCCGCGTCGGCATGAACCCCCGGCGGACCGGCCTGCTGCACGTGCTGCGCCTGATGGGCGCGGAGATCGTGGAGTCCAACGTGGGCGAGGAGGGCGGTGAACCGGTTGCCGACCTGCGCGTGCGTCATGCACCGCTGCGTGGCATCGATGTGCCCGAGCAGCATGTGCCGGACATGATCGACGAGTTCCCGGCACTGTTCATTGCCGCCGCGTGCGCGTCGGGGGTCACCCGGGTGACCGGCGCGCAGGAGTTGCGGGTCAAGGAGTCGGACCGGATCGCGACCATGGCCGCAGGCCTGCGCGCACTCGGGGTCGCGATCGAAGAGGCGCCTGATGGCGCGAACATCGCCGGGCGTGCGGATGGCTTTGCCGGCGGCCGCGTCCACAGTCATGGCGACCACCGCATCGCGATGTCGTTCGCGGTTGCCGGCCAGCGTGCTCGCGGACCGGTGATCATCGACGACACCGCCAACGTCGCAACTTCGTTTCCCGGCTTCGTGGCGATGGCGGAGGCCGCCGGCTTCGGTCTGCGCGAGGGCTGAGCCGCGCGGCGGGGGTGCGCGCGTCCACAGCCCGGCGTAGATGCCTCGCGCGGCTGTGTCGCAGCCGGACGAAAAATGCCCGCACCTGGCGATGCGGGCGTTGCGGCTGGCGCGTCGGATCAAGCGATCAGCGCGGTTGCTGGAGGCTGAAATCGATCGGCACCCGGACTTCGCTCGCTATCGGCTTGCCCCCCTTGATGGCGGGTTCGAATTTCCAGGAGCGCACGGCCTGCTGCGCGGCGCGATCCAGATCGCGCGATCCACTGCGCTCGGCGATGCTGACGTCCGTGGCATTGCCGTTCGCGTCCACCTGCACCAGCAGCGTCAGCGAGCCTTCCTCACGGTTGCGCGCGGCCGCCGGCGGATAGGGAATCTCCGGCTGCGCGGTGGGGCGGGCCGCGCGGTCGGCCGGCTGTGCAGGGGTCCGTGCAGGCGCCCCGGCGCTGCGGGTCGGGCGGCGCTCGGGTTCGCGTTCCACGACCGGTGTATCCGGGTCGCCGATGATCGGCGTCGGCGGCAGTTCGACGGTTTCGCGAGTGCTTCGCTGCGTCAGCGCATACCAGCCGATCAGGACGAGGACGGCCAGCAGCAGGATCCACAGGAGCGGGCTGGAGCGCTTGCGCCGCCGATCCCGGTCGTGCGGCGGGGGATCAGCGGGACGCTGGGCCGGATCGTACATGGCGCACCCTATTGTGAATGGGAGGGATGAGGCTCCCATGCAATGCGTGGATGCGGCGTGCAGCTTCGTCCTTATCCGCCCTCGGGGACGAACGAAAACGGGATGCGAAGTTCGCCCGGGACCGGCTGGCCATCGCGCATGGCGGGCTCGAACCGCCAGCGCCGAGCGGCGCTCATGGCCGCGCGGTCGAGGCGCGGATGCTGGCTGCTGCTGACCAGCTCGACATCGGTGACGCGCCCGTTCGCGCCGACCCGTACCAGTACCACCACGTCACCGCGTTCGCCGCGGCGCAGCGATGCGCGGGGATACTGCGGGGACGGGCTCGAGATCGGACGTGGATCGCTGGAAGCCGCGCGGGCGGGTGCCGCAGGCGCAGGCGCAGGCGTGGGCGGCGTCGTGGCCGCTGCCGGCGCGGCGGGCACGCCGGCGCGCGGCAGCTCCCCGTCCATCGCGTCCGGCGCGCTGGCGGGCGCGCCCGCGTAGTCGAATCCCCGGTCTGCAGTGGCGGCCGCCGGCAGCGGTGCCGGCAGATCGTTCAGCACCTGCTCCGCCCCCACCTCGCCATCCGCATCGCCGCCGTCGTCCCGCGCAGGCCCGCGACCCATCCACACGCTCATGAACAACAGCAGGCCAAGACCGCATGCCCCGAGCACGATCCACCATGCGTGACCTCTGGGCATCGCGTCGCGCATGCCACGACGCAGGCGGGTGGTGATCGGCAGTGGAGCGGGCATCGTCGGCATCTCGGGGGCGGCGCCGCATTCTTGCATACGGGTTCCCGCCGCCAGGCGCGCCCGCTGCGAACGCGTGCGGGGATGATCCG
>Ga0233363_1000764_pt1 | contig 13524 bp, 11 predicted proteins | sample ElkDunMinimDraft_18_FD_191534 | JGI IMG/M metagenome (GOLD analysis project Ga0233363, IMG submission 191534) | Fecal eukaryotic communites from dung pellets of Tule Elk in California, USA - Elk Dung C16 | ecosystem: Host-associated > Mammals > Digestive system > Large intestine > Fecal | place... | reverse complement strand
CGGGCGGACGGCGTCGTCGCCTCCCTCGCGCTCCTCCTTGACGCCGGTGAACCCGTGCTCGTCCCCCGCGTAGACGCACGGCGTGCCGGGCACGGTGAAGAGCACGGCGAGCGCGTGGTCGAGGTGGCGCGGGTCGGTGAGGCGGCTGGCGATGCGGGTGACGTCGTGGTTGCCGACGAAGGTCAGCGGCGCGAACGCCGAGGCGAACTCCTCGTGCCGGCGCAGCGCGTGGTCGAGCTCCCAGAAGTTGCGGTCGTTGAGCGCGCTCCACACCGCCTTCCACAGCTCGTACTGGGTCACCGAGTCCATCCCGGAGCTCGCGACGATCGACCCGTAGTCGCCGTGGATGACCTCCCCGACGACGTACACGTCGGGGTGGCGGGCACGCACCCGGTCGAGGACCGGCTTCCAGAACGCCGGCGGGACCGCGTAGGCCGCGTCCAGCCGCCAGCCGTCGGCGCCCCGGTCGAGCCAGTACGTCATCACGCGCTCGACGTGCTCGGCCACGGCCGGCTCGCCGTGGTCGAGGGCGACGAGCGACGAGTGCCCCTCGAAGTCGTCGTGCGTGGGGGTGCCCCCGCCGTCGGGCGCCTGCGGGTCGGGCCAGCGCAGCCGGAACCAGCGGGCGGCGGGTGAGTCCGGGCCGTCGGCGAGCGCGCGGCGGAACATCGCGAAGTCCTGGCCGACGTGGTTGAACACCCCGTCGAGGACCACCCGCAGCCCGCGCGCGTGAGCGGCGGCGAACAGCGCCACGAGGTCCTCCTCGTCCCCCAGGCGCGGGTCGACCCGGAGGTGGTCGGTGGTGTCGTAGCCGTGCGTGCGCGAGTCGAAGACCGGGCCGAGGAGGATGCCCGAGGCACCGAGCTCGGTGGCGTGGTCGAGCCACGGCTCGAGCGCGCCGAGGCGGTGGTGCACCTCGCTGCCGACCTCCGCGCGCGTGGGCTCCGCGCCGAGGAAGCCGAGCGGGTACACCTGCCACAGAACCGCGTGCCGCACCCAGTCCGGCTCGTCCATCCCTGCGTTCCTCCCTCCCCGCCGCCGGGCGGCGGGTCTGCGTCGTCGTCGTCCGACGTTACCGGCCCGCTCCGCGGTGAGCCGGTCGGGGCGTGTGGCGCACGAAACTCTGCTCTCGCGCGGAAGTCTGCTGTCGGCAGGAAGTCTGCTGTCGGCAGGAAGTCTGCTGTCGGCAGGAAGTCTGCTGTCGGCAGGAAGTCTGCTGTCGCGAGAACGGGGGGTGGGGTGGGTCAGGGGGTGGGGCGGCCGTAGGCCTCGAGGAGGCGCAGCCAGATCTCGCTCATCGTGGGGAACGCGGGCACGGCGTGCCACAGCCGGTCGATCGGGACCTCGCCGGCGACGGCGACGCTCGCGGCGTGCAGCAGGTCCGCGACGTCCTGGCCCACGAGCGTCACCCCGACGACGACGCGACGGTCCTCGTCCACGACCATGCGCGCCCTGCCCGTGTAGCCGTCGGCGTGGATCGCGGCGCCGGCGACGGCACCGAGGTCGTAGTCCACGACGCGCACGCGCAGCCCCGCGTCCTCGGCGGCGGCCGCGGTCAGCCCCACGGAGGCGACCTGCGGGTCGGTGAAGACCACCTGGGTGGCGGCGAGGTGGTCGGCGGTCGCGGCGTGGACGCCCCACGCGGCGTCGTCCACCGGGCGGCCGGCGGCCCGGGCGGCGATGACGTCCCCGGCCGCGCGCGCCTGGTACTTGCCCTGGTGGGTGAGGAGGCTGCGGTGGTTCGCGTCGCCGACGGCGTAGAGCCACCCGAGAGGCTCCCCCGCACCGTCGAGCACCCGCAGCGTCTCGTCGACCGACAGCCACCCGCCCTCCAGGCCCACGCTCTCCAGGCCGAGGTCGGGCTGCGGCTCGCGGCCGGTCGCGACGAGGACCTGCGCGGCGCGCACCGTGCGGCCGTCGTCGCACTCGACCTCGCGCACACCGTCGGCCACCCGCACCCGCGTCGCGGAGACGCCGAGCCGGACGTCCACCCCCCGCTCCTCCAGCGCCTCGCCGACGAGCTCGCCGGCGAAGGGCTCGTCCGCGCCGAGCAGGCGGCTGCGCACGAGCATCGTCACCTCGGCGCCGAGGTCGGCGAACGCGCCGGCGAGCTCGCAGGCCACCACCCCGCCGCCGATGACGACCAGGCTGTCGGGGACCTCGCTCGTCTCGAGCGCCTCCCGGTTGGTCCACGGGCGCGCCTCGCGCAGGCCCGGGACGTCGGGCACGACCGGGCGCGTCCCGGTGCACACGGCGACGGCGTGACGGGCGGTGAGGACCCGCTCCGCTCCGTCCGGCCCGGTGACCGTGACCTCCCGCTCCCCGGTGAGGCGTCCGCGGCCGCGGACGAGGTCGATCCCGGCCGACCGGAGCCACTCGACCTGGCCCGCGTCGTCCCAGCCGCTCGCGAAGGACGTGCGGCGCTCGAGCACGGCGGCCACGTCGAGGTCGCCGGTGACGGCCTGCCTCGCGCCGTCGACCCGCTGGGCGCCGCGACGGGCGTCCGCCGGGCGCAGCAGCGCCTTGGACGGCGTGCACGCCCAGTAGGAGCACTCCCCGCCGACGAGCCGCTCCTCGACGACGACGGCGCTCAGCCCTCCCTGGACGGCGCGGTCGGCGACGTTCTCCCCGACCGGCCCGGCCCCGACGACGACGACGTCGTAGCTCGCGGACATCTCAGGTCACCTCTCGACGGTCGGACGACGTCCTGGGACCCTACGCTCGGGAGGTCCGCCCCGCAGCCGAACGAGGAGCGCCCATGATCGAGTTCCGCGCGGTGACCAAGCGCTTCGGCGACGCCGAGGCGGTCTCCTCCCTCGACCTCGTCATCCCGGCCCGCCGCACGACCGTCCTCGTCGGGTCGTCCGGCTCGGGCAAGACGACGGTGCTGCGGATGATCAACCGGATGGTCGACCCGACGTCCGGGACGGTGGAGATCGACGGCACCGACGTCCGCGAGCGCGACCCCGTCCGGCTGCGCCGCGGCATCGGCTACGTCATGCAGAGCGCCGGCCTGCTCCCCCACCGGCGTGTGCTCGACAACGTCACCACCGTCCTGCGGCTCACCAAGGTGCCCAAGGCCGCTGCCCGCGCCCGCGGGCTGGAGCTCATGGACACCGTGGGCCTGGACCGCGGCCTCGCCGAGCGCTACCCGCGCGAGCTTTCCGGGGGCCAGCAGCAGCGGGTCGGGGTGGCGCGCGCGCTGGCCACCGACCCGAACATCCTCCTCATGGACGAGCCGTTCGGCGCCGTCGACCCGATCGTGCGCACCGAGCTGCAGGACGAGCTGCTGCGCCTGCAGCGCGAGCTCGCCAAGACGATCGTCTTCGTCACCCACGACATCGACGAGGCGTTCCGCCTCGGGGACAGCGTCGTCATCCTCGCCCAGGGCGGGCGGATCGCCCAGCAGGGCACCCCCGCGGAGATCCTCGCCGCGCCCGCCTCGGACTTCGTCGCGAGCTTCATCGGCGCCGACCGCGGCCGCCGCCGGCTGCGGGTCGTGGAGATGGACGGGCGGCGCCTCGCCGTCGACGCCGACGGCCGGCCCGCGGGCGTCCTGGAGCACTGATGGACTGGTTCCTCGCCAACACCGGGCTCGTCGCCGACCTCGCGGTCCGCCACGCCCGGCTCAGCGTCGTGCCCATCGTGCTCGGCTTCCTCCTCGCGCTGCCGCCCGGGGTGCTCGCGTGGCGCCGACGCCGCGCGCGGGGGCCGATCCTCGCGGCCTTCGGCCTGCTCTACACGATCCCCTCCCTCGCGCTGTTCGTCCTCATCCCACCGCTCGTCGGGATCAGCTTCCTGTCCGAGCTCAACGTCCTCATCGCGCTCACCGTCTACGCGGTCGCGCTCATGGTCCGCTCCGTCACCGACGCCCTCGAGGCCGTCGACCCGGCCGTCCGCTCGGCGGCGACCGCGCTCGGCTACTCCGCCTGGGGCCGGTTCTGGGCCGTCGACCTGCCGCTCGCCGGCCCGGTGCTCCTCGCCGGGCTCCGGGTCGTCGCGGTGAGCACGGTGAGCCTCGTGACCGTCGGCGTGCTCATCGGCACCCGCAGCCTGGGCTACCTGTTCACCGACGGTCTCCAGCGCGGGATCGTCGCCGAGATCGTCACGGGCATCGTCGCCACCCTCCTGCTCGCGGTCCTCTTCGACGTGCTCCTCGTCGCGCTCGGCAGGCTCCTGCTGCCGTGGACCGGCCGGGGCGCTACCCGCGCCGGACGGCGCGTCCAGCTGACCGCGGGAGGTGCCGGATGACTCTCTTCGCCGAGGCGTGGGCCTGGCTCACCGCCCCCGAGCAGTGGTCCGGGCGGGCGACGCTCCTCGACCGGGTCGGTGAGCACCTGCAGTACACGCTCGTCGCCCTGCTCGTCTCCGCCCTCGTCGCCGTCCCGATCGGCTACCTCGTCGGCCACACCGGCCGCGGGCGCCAGCTCACCGTCGCCCTCGCCGGCGCCGGGCGCGCGCTGCCCTCCCTCGGCCTGCTCACCGTCCTCACCCTTCTCGTCGGGATCGGGGAGGCGGACCGCGCGGCGACCGTCGTCTTCGTCGTCCTCGGGGTGCCCTCGGTGCTCGCCGGCGCGTACGCCGGGGTGGAGAACGTCGACGGCGCGGTCACCGACTCCGCCCGCGCGATGGGAATGACGCCGTGGCAGGTGCTGCTGCGGGTCGAGGCGCCCCTCGGGCTGCCGCTGCTCGTCGGCGGGCTGCGGAGTGCGGCACTGCAGATCGTCGCGACCGCCGTGCTCGCCGCCTACGTCGGGCTCGGCGGCCTGGGTATCTACATCCTGCGCGGGATCTCGCTGCGCCGCTACGACGAGATGCTCGGTGGCGCCATCGCCATCGTCGCCCTCGCCATCGTCCTGGACGCCGTCTTCGCGCTCCTCGGGTATTTCGCTGTGCGGGTCGCGAGCGGACAGGGCAGGCTCTCCACGTCGACGGAAGGACACCGATGAAGACTTCCCGCGTGGCCCTGCTGGCCACTGCCGTGCTCACGCTCGCCGCCTGCGGGTCCGGCGACCCGCTCGCCGAGCCGACCGAGGAGGGGACGTCGTCGGGCACCGGCTCCGCCGTCGTCGTCGGCTCCCAGGCCTACTACTCCAACGAGATCATCGCCGAGATCTACGCCCAGGCGCTCGAGGACGCCGGCATCGACGTCACCCGCCAGTTCCAGATCGGCCAGCGCGACGTCTACCTCCAGGCCCTCGAGGGCGGGGAGGTCGACATCATCCCGGAGTACACCGGCAACCTCCTGCAGTTCTACGTTCCCGACACCGAGGCGCGCAGCTCCGAGGACGTCGCCGCCGCACTGCCCGACGCGCTGCCCGAGGGCCTGACGATCCTCGAGTACGCCGAGGGGCAGGACGCCGACTCCTACAACGTCACCACCGAGTTCTCCGAGGAGAACGGCATCACGAGCCTCGCCGACCTCGCCGGCTACGACGGTGAGATCGTCGTCGGCGGCAACGCCGAGCTCGAGAGCCGCCCCTACGGCCCGGACGGGCTGCAGGAGCTCTACGGCGTCGACGTCGACTTCCTCGCCATCGGGGACAGCGGCGGGCCGCTGACCAAGGACGCGATCCGCGACGGCACGATCACGATGGGCGACATCTACACCGCCGACCCGGACCTCGCCTCCGGCGACTTCGTCACCCTCGAGGACCCGGAGAGCATGATCCTCGCGCAGAACGTCGTCCCGCTCGTCACCGCCGACCGTGCCGAGGAGCTCGCCGCGGTCCTCGACGAGGTGAGCGCCGCCCTCACCACCGAGGAGCTCATCGCCCTCAACGCCCGCAGCGTGAACGAGCAGCTCGACCCCGCGACGATCGCCACCGAGTGGCTCACCGAGCAAGGCCTCGTCGGTGGTGGGTCGTGAGCGCCGCGACCGACGTGCTCCTCGACGCGTGGTCGCGCATCCGGGAGGCGGTCCACCGCGCCGGTGAGGGCCTGGGGCCCGAGGAGCTCGCCGTCCGGCTCGACCCGGACGCGAACTCCATCGGCTGGCTGCTGTGGCACCTCGCCCGGGTGCAGGACGACCACGTCTCCGACGTCGCGGGCCGCGAGCAGCTGTGGACCTCCGACGGCTGGGACGCCCGGTTCGACCTGCCGGTCGGCGGGATCGGCTACGGGCACTCCTCGGCAGAGGTGGGCGCGGTGCGCGGGTTCGGCGCGGGCCTCGTGCTCGGGTACTACGACGCCGTCCACGAGCGGTCCGTCGAGCTCGTCCGAGGGCTGCAGGACGAGGACCTCGACCGGGTGGTCGACGAGAGCTGGGACCCGCCCGTGACCCTGGGGGTGCGCCTGGTCAGCGTCCTGGACGACTGCCTCGAGCACGCCGGCCAGGCCGCGTTCGTCCGCGGGGTGCTCGAGCGCCGGACCTGACGCACACACGCCGGAGGCGCCCCCAGGGGGACGCCTCCGGTGTGGTGCCGCGGGCTCAGCGAGGGACCGTCGCCGTCGCCGCGCGGTACTGCCGCCAGCCTCCGTGGCTGGTGATCTCCGGGTGCTGCTCGGCACGCTCCCGCTCGAAGAGGATGCCCGGCACGACCCGGCCGTCGACGAGCTCGACCGGCCCGCGGTAGAGGCCTGGCGGCTCCCCCTCGATGACCTTGAGGAGCACCTCGGTCGGGACGAGGTAGAGCTCGCCGCTGATGGAGGCACCGCTCTCGCCGGGGGCGACCTCGTACATGCCCGGGTGGACGTCACCGATCGTGTGCACCCGGTAGCGCGGCGCGGTGGCCGTCTCCTCGACGAACTCCGCGCCGGTGAGGTTGTCGTGCAGCTCCAGGCCCCGCATGAGGGTGCCGTTGACGAAGAGCACCTCGTCGTCGAGCGGGCGGTCGGTGTCGTGCCGCTCCTTCCACCCGAACCCGACGAGGATGATGCCGAGGAAGAGGTAGCCGATGGTGACGCCCGGGGAGGCGTTGACCGCGACCTCGACCGCGTTGATGAGGCCGAAGAAGGAGAGCACGGCGGCGATGCCGGCGGTGATCGCCGCGGCGTACATCCGCCGGTCGATGACGAAGCAGGCGATGGCACCGAGGAGGATGCCGACGAGCACGGCGCCCTGGCCGAGCAGGTGCAGGCCGTCGTAGACGACGCCGTTGGCGACGAGGACGTCGATGCCGACCTCCTGGGCGGTGGTGCCCGCGGAGGACAGCGCGTTGTTGATCTGGCCGGTGGCCCACTCAGCGATGCTCGGGATCATCGCCAGGACGATGGCCGGCGCGTACCGGCGGGCGTTGACGTTGAACGCCTGCGCCCCGATGACGAGGCCGATGTAGAGGAGCACCGGGACGAGCGCCTGCATCGGGAAGACGGCGAGGAACAGGCCGACCACCCCGGTGAAGCAGACGACCGCGACGACGACGCCGGTGGCCAGGGAGTAGCCGATCCGGCCGCCGACGGCCTTCCAGCCCGGGTGGCCGATGTAGACGGCGGGCGGGAAGGGCGAGCCGAGGAAGGAGCCGATGATCGCGCCGAGGCCGTCGGCGGCGAGCACCTGGCGGGCGGAGTACCGGTCGCCGGCGGCGGCGGCGGACTCGACGTTGGTCATGCCCTCGGTGAAGTTGTAGATGCCGAGCGGGATGGCCGAGGCGAGCAGCGGGGCGATGTCCGCCATGCCGGTGATGACGTCGCCGGTCGGGAAGGGCAGGCGGAGCGCGAGGTCGCTCACCGCCTGGGAGACGGCGCTGGGCTCGAGAATGCCCGACCAGCCGGCGGCGACGGCGATCCACGCGATGACGGTGGAGACGATGACGGCGAGCAGCCCGACCGGGACGCCGAAGGGCATCGGCCGGTTGGCCAGCCACCCGACGAGGATGAAGCCGAGGGCGACGAAGGCGATCCAGGGGGCCTGCCACATCTGGGCGGCCGGGCTCATCGAGATGAAGGTGATGGAGATACCGGCGAGGGCGCCGAGGAGGGCGGCACGGGGGGTGATCTTGCGCAGCCAGGGACCGAACATCGCCCCGAGGAGGACGATGACGCCGATGATGAACGCCCAGGTGAGGCCGGCGCGCCAGGCGGCGAGCGGGTCACCGGTCGACAGCGCAACGGGCAGCATGACGACGAAGACGACGATGAAGGTGTGCGGCACGCTCGGCCCGTAGGGCAGGGCGGTGACGTCGGTGCGGTTCTCCCGGCGGGCGAGGCGGCGGGCGAGGATCGCGTACCAGATGTTGCCGAGCGGCAGCGCGATGCCCAGGGCGGGCAGGATCCTGCCGTACACGGTGTCGCCGGGGATCTGGACGACCGTGAGGCACAGGCCGGTGAGGACGATGACGTTGAGCAGGACGTTGGTGCCGAGGCCGAACAGGCCGTTCCAGTCGCCCTTGGTCCACCACTTGAGGCGGGGACCGGTCGCGGTGGCGCTCATCGTCCCGCTCCGTCCTCGGCGGCGCCGAGCGCGTCGAGCAGCTGCCCCGACTGCCCGACCCAGCCGACGATCGCGCCCTGGGCGGAGAACATCCGCAGCGCCGACTCGTGGAACTCCGGGAAGTAGGAGCTCGTGCAGTCGGCGAGGACGAGGCACTCGAAGCCCCGGTCGTTGGCCTCCCGCGCGGTGGACTGCACGCACACCTCGGTGGTGACGCCAGTGACGACGAGCTGGGTGATGCCGAGGGCGCGGAGGATGGTCTCGAGGTCGGTGGCGTAGAAGGAGCCCTTGCCCGGCTTGTCGAGGACGACCTCGCCCTCGACGGGCGCGAGCTCGGGGATGATCTCGTGGCCCGCCGAACCGCGGACGAGGAGGCGGCCCATGGGGCCCTCCTGCCCGATGCGCAGGCTGGGGTTGCCGCGGTCCCGCTTGGCGGGGAAGAGGTCGGCGAGGTCGGGGCGGTGGCCCTCGCGGGTGTGGATGACGGGCAGGCCGCGCCGTCGGAACTCGGCGAGGACCGCGCGGGTGGGCTCGATGGCGGTACGCAGCGTCGAGACGTCGTTGCCGAGCGACTCCCCGAAGCCACCTGCCTCCATGAAGTCACGCTGGAAGTCGATGCACAGCAGGGCGACGTGGTCCGGGTCCAGTGGGAAGGCGAACGGGTCCGCTTTCACGGTGATCATGGCAACTCCTGTTCCTGGCGGGGGGTGGGGATCATGCGGAGGTCGGGACCGACGTGGTTCCCGGCGGTGAGGTGGGTCCCGGTCCGTCCGGTGAGCGCGTCAGGGAGGTTGGGCAGGGACGTGATGATCGCGTGCTGGCCGCCGGCGTCGACGAAGGCCAGCGCAGACTCGACCTTGGGGCCCATGGAGCCGGCGGGGAACTCCCCCGCCGCGAGGTGGGCGCGCATCTCCTCGGCGGTCACCGCTCGCAGGGCCCGCTGGTGCTCGGTGCCGTAGCCGACGTAGACCTCGTCGACGCCGGTGACGAGGACGAGGGTGTCCACGCCGGTGGCTGCGGCGAGCAGTGCCGAAGCCCGGTCCTTGTCGATGACGGCGTCGACCGAGCGCCACCCGTCCGCGTCGCGCGCGACCGGGATGCCGCCGCCCCCCGCGGCGACGACGACGGCGCCGGACTCCATGAGGACCCGGATCTGCTCGGACTCGACGATGTGGCGCGGCTTCGGGCTGGGCACGACACGGCGGAAGGTGTCCTCGCCGGTCTGGGTGACGCGCCAGCCCTCCTCGGCCGCCCGGCGGCGGGCGACCTCGGCACCCATGACGCCGCCGATCGGCTTGGTCGGGTCGTCGAAGGCCGGGTCCGTGGCGTCGACCTCGGCGTGGGTGAGGACGGTGACCGCCCGCTCGGGGCGTCCGCGCTGCAGCAGCGCGTTGTCGATCGCGACGGAGAGCATGTGTCCGATCCCGCCCTGGCTGTCGGCGACGGCGAGCCACAGCGGCAGGTCGGGCAGTCCCTCAAGGTCGGCCTCGGCGGCGACGAGCTCGCCACGGCGCAGGATGTAGCCGACCTGCGGACCGTTTCCGTGGGTGACGAGCACGGTCCAGCCGTCGGAGACGAGGTCGGCGACGAGGTCACCGAAGGCGGCGGCCCGCTCCCGCTGACGCTCGACCGAGCCCGGCTCGCCGTCGAGGACGAGGGCGTTGCCGCCGATGGCGACCAGCGCGGTGCGGGTCATCGGCCGGCCTCCTCGTGCAGTGCGGCGACGGCGAGGAGGAAGACCTCGGCCGGGGCCTCGACGATGCCGGCACCGATCTGCCCGACGCCGGCCTCACGGTGGGCGATGCCGGTGTTGATGACGGGCAGGACGCCGGTGTCGAGCACCTTGAGGACGTCGATTCCGCTGGGGCTACCTGCGAAGTTCAGCGGCGGGAGCGGGTAGGCGGGGTGCGGGGCGAGCGTGATGCGCCGCATGCGCACCGTGGTCTCCAGCGCGTCGTCCGGTGTCCCGCCGACGAACTTCGTGATGGCGGGCGAGGCGGCCATCGCGAACCCGCCGATCCCGAGGGTCTCGGTGATCGCGGAGTCGCCGAGGTCGGGGTTGGCGTCCTCGATGCCGTAGCCGGGGAAGAAGAGGCCGTCCGCCGGTCCGACCGGGGCGGTGAACCACCGGTCGCCGGTGCCGGCCACCCGCAGTCCGAACTCCACCCCGTTGCGGGCCATCGCCGTGACGAGCGTCGAGCCGGCGACACCGTTGGCCGCGTCCATCGCCAGCTTGGCCGCGGCCATGGAGATGTTGAGCGCGAAGTGGTCGTTGCCCCCGAGGAACTCCAGCACCTCGACGCCGCGGTCCTGCTGCGCGACGGCCGGCGCGAGCTTGCGGGTGAGCAGGCTCGTGGCCGCCATGTTGCGGTTGTGGCCCTCGTCGCCCATCGCGAGCGCCTGGCCGATGAGGGAGGTGACGTCGAGCGGGCCGTGCAGCTGGAGCGCGGCGTCGAGCACGGGGCCGAGCACGTCGCGCATCCAGCGCAGCCGGGTGACGACCTCGTCGTCGAAGGCGCCGAAGCGCAGCACCTTGCCCAGGCCCTCGTTGAGCGAGGCGAAGGCCCGACGGCCCTCGTCCTCGACGACGACGACGGGCATCGACGGGGCGAGCACGCCGGCCATCGGGCCGACCGCCCCGTGGTGGTGGCAGGGCGCGACGCTGATCTGCCCGGAGTCGAGCAGCTCCTCCGCGCCCGCCCGGTCCTGGGCCCAGCCCTCGAAGATCGCGGCGCCGACGAGCGCGCCACGCATCGGGCCGCACATGCGCCCGGCCTCGATGGGCGGCCCGGCATGGAGCAGCGTCCTGCCCTCGGCGATGCCGGGGACGACGTCGCGGGCGGGCCGGACGCCCACGAGGCGAGGGCGGACGGCGTGCACCCGGGCGATCGCCTCGGCGTTGGCCTCGCGGGTGGCAGGGGTGTCGAGCGCGACCGCCCGGGCAGCGGCGCGCGCGTCCCCGAACGCCGGCGGGCGCCAGTCGAGCTGGACGACGTCGGCGGGCGGCACGGCCTCGACGATGACCGGCAGTCCCGCGTTGAGGATCCGGACTCCGGTGGTGATCATGCGTTCTCCTCGGGGGTGGCGCCCACGAGCGCGGCGGCGGCGCGGGCGGCGGCGGCGTTGGACGGGTGGACGAGGACCCCGGCCTCCTCGAGGACGGCGCGCTGGGCGTCGAACCCCTGGGGGTCGGCCGCGGTCCCGCAGACGGACCCGAGGACGCGCAGCTCGCGTCCGTCGGCGGCGGCGGTGGCGATCGCCTCGCGGACGGCGTCCGCGAGCGGGGTCGCGGGGTCGGTGCTGGCGCCGTGGCCCAGGACGAGGTCGACGAGGAGCACCCCGACGTCGCGGCGGGCGCCGGCGGCGACGACGCGCTCGGAGCGGGCGGCAGGGTCGATCATCGGGTGCGGCCGGCCGGTGGTGAACTCGTCGTCACCGAGGTCGAGGATCTCGGCGGTGACCCCGGCGCGGCGCAGGACGACCGCCGACTCGGCGGCGAGGGTGCCGCCGGTGTAGAGCCCGAGGACCCCGCGCGCGGAGGGTGCCGGGGGCAGCGGTGGCGCCTCCGCCAGCCGCAGGCTCGTGCCGAGCAGCTCGGCGACGGCGGCTGCGCCACCCTCGAGCGTGCCGCGCACGGTCACCGGGCCGTCGGCGTCCTCCATACCGAGGAGGCAGGCCACGGCAGGCTTGCCCAGGCCCGCGAGCCGGTCGAGCAGCCGCTGCGCCACCTCGGGCGCGGGCGGCTTGGAGACGACGATGACGACGCGCGTCGCCTCGTCCTGGGCGAGGAGGTCGAGGGCGAGGTCCGTCATCCGGCCGCCGACCTCGACGGACAGGTCGCGCCCGCCGACGCCGATGAGCTGGGAGACGCCGGAGCCGGCGCCGTCGACCAGGGTGGCGACCTCCTGGGCGCCGGTCCCGGACGCCGCGACGATGCCCACGGGCCCCGGGGCGACGACGTTGGCGAAGCCGAGGGGCACGCCGTCGATGATCGCCGTGCCGCAGTCCGGGCCCATGAGGAGCAGTCGCTGCTCGACGGCCAGCTGCTTGAGCCGGACCTCCTCGGCGAGGGGGACGTTGTCGGAGAAGCAGAAGACGTGCAGTCCCGCCTTGAGCGCCTGCTCGACGACGACGGGGGCGTAGGTGCCGGGCGTCGAGACCGTCGCGAGGGTGGCGGGCGCACCGCCGTCGCGCTCGGCGACGGCGAGGGCCTCGGCGATGGTCTGCGGGGCGACCTGCGCCCGCGGCCCGGACGGGGCGGCGACGGCCGTGAGGCCCTCCTCGGCGACGGCGAGCGCCTCCTGCACGACGTCGTCGTCCGCGCCGCGGACGACGATGACGAGGTCGTCGGGTGCGACGTCGAGGTCGGCGGGACGCATGTCGGACCGTTCGAGGATCTCGATGTTGGCGGGGGTGCCCATGACGGCGCCCACGCGCACGACGCCGTCTCGGCGCTCGACGGTCGAGGCCAGGGCCATGAGGGTCACCGAGTCCCGGTACAGCCGTGGGAACACCAGGGACCCGAGAACGGTCTGGGGGATGGCGCTCACGCGCTTCTCCTGTCTGTCGGTGGGATGTGGACGGTGGTGGGCGCGGACGTGACGAGGGCGGCCGCGGCCACCCCGCTCGCCAGGTCGAGTCCCGAGCTGGCACCCCACGCGCGGGCGGCGCGCACGGTGCCCGGGACGAGCGCCGGGGCGGCGAGGGCGGCGACGAGGGTGTGGACGCGCTCGGCGACGTGCCCCTCGATCGCGGCGGCGAGCTCGTGCCGCGACAGCGCGGTCGTGCGGTCGAGCAGGTCGGGCAGTGCGCGGCGCACGGCCGCGGCGGCGCGGGCGGCCCCGGACCGGTCGAGGCCGGCGAGCACGCCGACGACGACGTCGTCCCCCGCGGGCGTGGAGCCCGGTCCGGCGCCGACGAGGGCGGTGAGGTGCGCCCCGATGTCCGCCGGCCGCGCGAGGGCCGCGGCCACGAGCGCGCGGGCGGCCCGGCGCTGGGGTGCCGGGCTCATCGGCCCGGTGGAGCCCGTGGCGACGCACGCCGCCCAGAGCGCGACGGCAGCGCGCCGGTCCACCGGCCCGGGGGTGAGGGTGAGGTCCTGCCAGGAGACGCTGGGGGTCTCGGCCCAGCCCGAGAGGTCGAGGGTGGCGCTA
>Ga0233363_1000762_pt1 | contig 13541 bp, 13 predicted proteins | sample ElkDunMinimDraft_18_FD_191534 | JGI IMG/M metagenome (GOLD analysis project Ga0233363, IMG submission 191534) | Fecal eukaryotic communites from dung pellets of Tule Elk in California, USA - Elk Dung C16 | ecosystem: Host-associated > Mammals > Digestive system > Large intestine > Fecal | place... | reverse complement strand
GCCGCAGCGGGGTCAGCACCGGCGCGGTGACGACCGCCGGGTGGTAGGTCCGCCCGCCGTTGACCATGTCCTGCCAGACCAGCATGCCGAGGCGGTCGCAGTGGTGGTACCAGCGCAGCGGCTCGATCTTGATGTGCTTGCGCAGCATCGTGAAGCCCAGGTCCTTGGCGGTGCGGATGTCGTGGACCAGCGCGTCGTCGGACGGCGCCGTGTACAGGCCGTCGGGCCAGTAGCCCTGGTCGAGCAGCCCCGCGTGCAGGTACGGCTCGCCGTTGAGCAGCAGGCGCGTGCGGCCGTGCGCGTCGGGGCCGACGCCGAACGAGCGCATCCCGACGTAGGAGGTGACGCGGTCGTCGCCCAGGCGGACCGCGACGTCGTAGAGGTGGGGGTCGTCGGGTGACCAGGTGCGCACGTCGTCGCCGAGCGGCAACCGCGTCGGGACGTCGGTCGGGACCGTCCGGCGCACGACCTCGCGTCCCCCGGTCGAGACGACGACCCCTGCCTCCCCCGCGCCGCCGCCCGCCACGACCGTCACCTCGACCTCGCGCTCCGCGAGGTGCGGCGTGAGGACCAGCCGGTCCACCCACCGCGCGGGCACCGACTCCAGCCACACGGTCTGCCAGATGCCCGACTGCGCGGTGTACCAGATGCCGCCGGGCGCGAGCTTCTGCTTGCCGCGGCTGCGGTACGACGTGTCCGTGACGTCGCGGACGCGCACGACGACCTCGTGCTCGTCGCCTTCCAGGGCGTCCGTGACGTCGAGAGTGAACGGCAGGTACCCGCCGCGGTGCCCGCCGACGTCGGTGCCGTCGACCCACACCTGCGCGTCCTGGTCGACCGCGCCCAGGTGCAGCAACACACGGTCGCGCACGAAGCCGCCGGGCAGCGTGAACGTGCGGCGGTACCACAGCGCCTCGTCGGGCTGCAGCGTGCGGCCGACGCCCGACAGCGGCGCCTCGGGCGAGAACGGCACGACGATCGGGCCGTCCCAGCGGTCCGGGGCGGGCGCGTCGGCGGCCGTGAACGCGTGGTCCCACCGGCCGTTGAGGTTGACGTACGAGTCGCGCACGAGCTGCGGGCGCGGGTGCTCCGGCAGCGGGGCGTCGACGTCCAGGGCCTCGCCCCAGCGGGTGATCACGGCACGACCTCCACGTCCTGCGTCCGGTCGGCGCGGGCGAGCCGCCGCGCCGGGATCACGACGAACGCCACGACGACGGCCGCCGCGAGGAACACCCACGGTGTCGGGACCTGCTTGACGACGCCCAGGTCGACGTACGTCTCGTCCGCGCCCGTGATGACCGCCGCGCCCAGGAACGGGCCGACGACCATGGGGACCAGCACCGCCGCCACCATGCGCAGGCCCTGCACCTGGCCCGCGCGGTCCGGCGGCGTCAGGTTGCGCACGGTCGCGGAGATCGCGGCGACGCCCAGCATGAAGCCCGACATCATGACGATCCCCGCGCCGATGACGGCGAGCATGCCGCGTGCCGGGAACATCAGCAGCAGCCCCGCCGCGTACACCCCGACGACGGGGAGGATCGCGCGGTGCGGGCCGACGCGGTCGAGCACGCGGCCACCGAGGACGCTGACGACCGCGGCGCCCAGCAGCACCGACGCCAGCACGACCGCGTACCCGTCGATCTGCAGGTACCGCTGCACGTAGATGATGAGGAACGGCATGAACACCTGCGTGCTGGTCCCGAGCACCGCCCACGCCGCCAGCGCGACGTACAGCCGGGGGTGCGCGCGCACGGTGCCGGGCCGCAGCCCGTGCACGACGGACGCGAGGTACGTGCCCCCGGGACGCGGCACGCGCGGTGCCCGCAGCCCGAACCACGCCACGACGCCGACGACCGCCGTCACACCGCCGACCACCGCGAAGAACACGGACCAGCGCCCGTCGCGCGTCAGCGGGTCGAGCGCCCCGAACACCAGCAGCATCGCCAGCAGCGGCAGGGTCGCCAGCACGCCCTCGACGCGTCCCCGGTTGGTCTCGTCGGTCGCGTCGGTGACCCACGCGTTGAACGCCGCGTCGTTGGCCGTCGCGCCGAGCACGCTCATGACGCAGTCCAGCAGGACGATCGCGACGACCGCGACCACCACGGCGTCCAGCGCCGGGGCCAGCGACGCGGCCGTGTCGACGCCGACGACCCCGAACGCCGCGGTGCACGCGCCCCACAGCACGTACCCGCCGGCGATGAGCTCGCGCCGCCGGCCCGTGCGGTCGGAGTACGCGCCCGCGAGCAGCGTCGCGAGCGTGGCCGCGACCGCGCTCGTCGCCACGATGACCGCCAGCACCGTCGCCGACCCGGTGATCGTGTCGTGGACGAAGACGTTGAGGTACATGTTCTCGACCGTCCACGCCAGCTGCCCGGTCAGCCCCAGCAGGACCACCCAGACCCACAGGCGACGGTCCACGTGGCTCCGTTGCACGGCGCGACTGTAACCACGCGCACGGCGGGCCCGGGAGGGCCGCGCCGCTGGTCGCCCGAACGCGCGCGGCCTGGCGGGCACCGCGGCGACGAGGGTCGCTCGTGGTCGCCGCACGAGGGTTGACGGACGTACCGGGACAAGAGGAGTATTCCGCTCAGGATCACCCGAACGGGTGATGAAGCCGGGGGGACCGCCATGAGGGACGACGTCACGCTGAGCCCGGTCGAGCTGGCGAGCCTCGACCTGCTCATCACGGTCGCGCAGAGCCGCGGGCTGTCCCTCGAGGACCGGGTGACGAACACCCAGGAGCAGGCGGAGGCGCAGGCCGAGCACGCCGAGGCCATGTGGGAGGCACGCCACGGCAGCCTCGACTACGTCGAGACCGACCGTGAGACGTTGCGCCGCGTGCGGGAGCTGAGCGTCGGGCTCGAGACGGCCCCGACGCTCGGGCAGCTCCTCGAGCTGAGGGCTCAAGCGGTCCGAGGCTGACCCGGCAGGCGTCACGTCGAGGTGGCCGCGATGTGGGACGTGGCGGCGGTCGTCCTCGCAGCGGGCGTCCTGCTCGCGTCGGCAGCGCACCAGCTCCCGCCGGTCGCGAGGTCGCGCCGCGTCGCCCGCGCCGACCCGCTGCGGCTGCTGCCGCGGTGGTCGTTCTTCGCCCCCAACCCCGGCACGCGGGACATCCACGTCGTCGTGCGTGACGTCGACCGCGAGTCGCGCACCCCATGGCGCCCTCTCCCCGTCGCCACGACAGGCCGGGCATGGCGGTGGTGGTGGAACCCCGACCGGCAGGCGCAGAAGGCGGTGGTCGACGCAGCCGGCGCGCTCAGCGTCCTGCGCTCCTCGGTGCACCCCGACGACGCTGACCTGCTGCCGCTGACGACGCCGTACCTGCGTCTGCTCACCTGGGTGATGGACGTGCCCCACGACCCCCGCAGCACCGGGCGGCAGTTCGCGGTCGTCGCCTCGCGCGACTTCGGCCCCGAACGGCCGCTCGAGGTGCGATTCGTCTCGGTCGTCCACGGCTTCGACGACCTCGCCCGGTCCTCGGGCTGACCCGTGGCCGGACCCGCGGTCGACGCGCAGCTGACCGCCACCCTCGACCTCACCGCGCGGCTCGTGGCGGCGGGCCTGCTGGTCTGGGGGATCGAGACATGGAGCCGCCGGGCCTCCTTCGCCCACGGCGGGTGGTTCTCCCTGGCGGCGGTCGAACCGCCCGACGGGACGCGGGCCCTGCGCGCGGTCGACCGTACGCTGCGGCCGCTTCTCGCCGTCGAGGTCGCGGGTGCCGCCGGCGTCCTGGCGGTCGGCGTCTGGACGGTCCCGGGCCGCGTGGCGCTCGTCGCACTCGCTGCCGGCTACGGGGCGGCCCGATGGCGGCGGCGCCTCGGAGGTGACGGCGGGGAGCAGATGTCGGCGCTCGTGCTCCTCGCCCTCCTCCTGGCGGTACTCCCCGCGCCCAGCACCACCCGGGCGTGGGCGGCCGTCGTGCTCGTCGCCGCGCAGGCCGCGCTGGCGTACCTCACGGCGGGGGTGGCGAAGGTCGCCTCCCCCGCGTGGCGGACGGGGACGGCACTGCCCGGCATCCTCGCCACGTACACCCACGGGGACGCGCGCACCGCCGGGCTGCTCACCAGGATCCCCCTGCTCGGCCTGGCCGGCGGCTGGGCGGTCGTCCTCTACGAGTGCACGTTCGTCGTGCTGGTGCTCGGGCCCCGCGACGTCGCGCTCGCCGTGCTCGCCGTGGGCCTGGTCTTCCACCTGGCGTGCGCCGTGCTCATGGGACTGTCCGGATTCGTGTGGGCGTTCACCGCGACCTACCCCTGCGTGCTGCTCGCGGGTGACGCGGTGCGCTCGGTGATCTCGGTGGGCCAGTAGCCGCGCACCTCAGCGTCTGCGCACCTCAGCCCGGGAACGCCGCCGCGAACGCGCGCGCGAGCGCCCGGTGGCCGCTGCCGTCGGGGTGCGTGCAGTCCGCGCCGCCGACGAAGTCGTCCGCGCCCAGCAGCCCGAACGCGTCCGCCACCGTCACGTCGTACCGGGCAGCGACCTCGCGGATCGTGTCGTTGAAGCCCGCCGGCATCGTCGTCCCCGGCGCGAGCTCGCCGCCCTCGAGGATGAAGTCGCCCGCACGCTGCGCCGCCGACGGGTCCGCCGCGCCGAGGAAGCAGTACGGCAGCGGGTTGTAGTAGGTCGTCGTCAGGATGACCGCGTCCGGGCCGGCGGCGTCCCGCAGGGTGCGCAGGATCCGGTCGTAGCGCTCGGCGAAGCCCGCGAACGTCGCGTCGAGGGTCGGGACGCACGCGTCGGTCGTCAGGACGCACGCCTGCACCGCGGGCCCGAAGACGTCGTTGCCGCCGACCGACACCGTGACCACCTCGACGTCGTTGCGGCGCGAGCGGTCCTGGTTGCGGGGCGCGATCAGCGCGACGGCCTGGTCGAGCTGGTCGCCGGGCTGCAGGACGGTGGCGGTCGTGACGCCGCCGGGCCCGCCCGGGATGCCGGGGCGGGCCAGGTTCACGAGCCCGAGGTCGCGGCAGCCGTGGCCGGGGCGCGGGCCGGGGCGGCCGTGCGAGCCGCGCCGCTCGGGGCCCGGCCCCGCGTGGGGCCCGCGACCGGGCGAGCAGTCGAGCCGCTGCCGCAGCGTCTCGTGGTACCGCCCGACCACCCCGTTCGCCTTCCAGAGCTGCAGCGTCGTCGCGAAGTCCGCCACCGGCGGGACGGACTGCTGACCGGCCGCCAGGGAGTCCCCCAGCGCGACGTGCAGCGGCTGCCCCGGGCGGGGCTGCACCCGGTCGGCCGACGCACCGCCCGGCGACGCCACGGCAGCGGAGGCGCCTCCGACCGCCAGCACGGCGGCGAGCACCACGGACGTCCAGGACCGCTTCATCGCGACCATCCCCCTCGAACGCGCCCGGGCCACCCGGGCCGGTGCGACCACGGTAGGACCGCAGGGCACCCCGCCGCACGGCCAGGCGCACGCCGTCGTCGGGCACGGCAGGACGCCTCCGGAGCGCGACGGGCCCCGTTGCTAGCCTCGACCGGGTGACGCGATCCCGGTGCCTGCGATGAGCGACGTCCTCGACGACCTGCGTCGGTACCCCGACGTCGAGGCGCCGAACCTCTACGCCGTGGACGCGACGGACCGGCTGGTCCTCGACGAGGCGGCGGCGGCGCTCGCCGACGCCGCGGACGGGACCGTGGTCGTGATCGGCGACCGGTACGGCGCGCTGACCCTCGGCGCGATCGCCCGCCACGGCGTCACGGGCGTCCGCGTGCACCAGGACCGGCTGACCGGCGAGCGGGCGCTGCACGCCAACGCCGAGCGGCTCGGGCTCGGTGGGTTCACGTCGCACGGGCTGACGCGCGACCTCGTCGCCGGCGCGCGGGTCGTCCTGCTGCAGCTGCCGCGCTCCCTCGACGCGCTCGACGAGATCGCGGCGCTCGTCGCGGAGCACGCGGACCCGTCGGTCGTCGTCGTGGCCGGCGGGCGGGTCAAGCACATGACGACCGCCATGAACGACGTCCTCGGCCGGCACCTCACGGTCGTCGAGGCACGGCTCGCGCGGCAGAAGTCACGTGTGCTCGTCGCGTCGTCGCCGCGGCCGGCGTCCGAGCGGCCCGCGCGACGCTGGCCCGAGTGCGCGACCCACGGGGACCTCGTGGTGTGCGCGCACGGCGGCGCGTTCGCCGGCACCGGCATCGACATCGGGACGCGCGCGCTGCTGGCCCACCTCGACGAGGTGCCGCAGACCACCGGCACGGCCGTGGACCTCGGCTGCGGCACGGGCGTCCTGGCCGTCGCGATCGCGCGGCTGCGCCCCGGGCTGGCCGTGGTCGCGACCGACGAGTCCGCCGTCGCGGTCGCGTCGGCCCGCGCGACCGTCGAGGCGAACGGCGTGGCAGACCGGGTGACCGTGACGCGCGCCGACGGCGCGGGCGACCTGCCCGACGCGAGCGTCGACCTCGTGCTGCTCAACCCCCCGTTCCACGTCGGGGCGGCGGTGGTCCCCGCGGCGGCCCGCACCCTGTTCGCCGACGCGGCACGCGTCCTGCGGCCGGGCGGCGAGCTGTGGACGGTGTGGAACTCCCACCTGCACTACCGGCCGACGCTCGAGCAGGTCGTCGGGCCGACGCGGCAGGTCGGGCGGGACCCGAAGTTCACCGTGACGGTGTCGACGCGGAGGTGAGCGACGCCCGACGCAGGCGGACGCACGCGGACGAGTCCCGCCGCTGAACGCCGCCTCCCCGCGCGCTCAGAGCGCCCCGGGGACCGCGTCCAGCTCCGCGAAGGCCGGCGCCATCCTCTCGACCTCGGTCGGCGTCAACCAGCGCGCTGCGACCTCACGCCAGGGGCGCACGGCCGCAGCGACCTCCCGCAGGACGCGTCCGGCGTCTGCCGCGGAGAGCCGGAACATGGGCGCGACGGACATCGCGAGGGCGACGGACGCCGTGTCGTCACCCGTGTCGATGGCGGTCGAGAGGTGCTTGGGCCCCGGTGCGGGGTCCGGGTTGAGGTCGAACGCCGGGGCGAGCGACCAGGAGGTGCCCCCGCTGTGAAGGAAGCCGTGGTTACGCAGGTGGTCGTCGGTGTTGGAGATCAGGACGTTGAACACCACGCGCCGCCAGAGCTGCTCGAGCTCGCGGGTCGCCCGTGCCGACGTCTCCTCCACGACCTCGGCGATCTCCAGGTAGCTGCGCTGGTCACCGTCGCCGGCCTCGAGCATCGTCATGGCGCTGACGTAGCCGACGCGCCCACCGTCCGTGGTGCGGTCGAACCGGTCGACGACCAGGACGTGACGTCCGGCGAGGTCGAGCAGACGGGAGGGCATGACGTCGACGCCCGCGCTGTGCGCCAGATCGAGCGCGACCTTCTCCCACGCCATGACGTTCCACGTGTCATGAGCCGCTGACGGGAACTTTGCGATCGCGACGCGCCCGTCCGTGTCGCGGACATGAGCCTTGGGGCGGGCGCCACCCAGCGAGCTGCCGACCCTGACGAGCCGTTTCAGGTCGGGCAAGGAGACGTCGTCACGCTCGGCAGCGTCCGCCAGCGCGACGAGCTCCGGAAGATCTGTGAGCACGGGGACGCCCACGTCATCGGGTGAGAGGAACGGTCCGCCACCGACGCGGAACCGCAACGCACCCTGGCGCAGGTCGTCGCGGACGCCCAGGAGGTAGTCGACGTCCCCGAGCGAACGCGGTGGGCGCCCCTCCTCACGCGCGGTGCGCGCCTCCGCACGCGCGATCAGGGTGCGTCCCCAGCGGTCGGGTGCGCAGTCGCTCAGGGCACCGAAGAGCGTGCGCCCCACGGCTGTCTGCGACGGCGCCATGCCGAGCGGCAGCAACGGGTCGAGCCGGTAGGCGCCGCGTGTGGTCACGTACTCGCGCGTGTACAGGAAGGTCGCCGACTCGGTTCGCCCCCGGCGGTGGCTGTACAGCGTCCCCGCCTCGAGGTCGACGCCGTCGAGGGAGACCACCACGTCGACGACTCGATCGCTCACCGGGACTCCTTGCGTCGGACGCGGGTCGGCAGCGCCTCCGTGGCGCGCAGACGCCCCACATCGGTCGACATCGGATCGAGGGCGGCGGTCAGCTGGTCGAGGACGCCGAGCGCGCGGACGACGCGCAGCAGGTTCTCGACCGTCCCGCCCCTGCCGTGCTCCAGTCGCTGCAGGGTGCTGACGCCGATTCCGGCGCGGTCGGCCGTCTCGGCGACGGTCAGCTCACGCAGGCGGCGCCACGTCCTCAGCGACTCGCCGACGTCGGTCATGGCGCGGGACACTGCGACCGGGGTCCTGCGATCCATGGATCTCTACCAATCTAAGTTGACCTTTTGTCGAGGCTAACCGGTCACTATTGACATGTCGAGCGCGCAGACGGTCGGAGCACTACTCGTGACCACGTCGGCCGGTGCGCCCGATCGGAGCCTCGCTCCAGTCGGTGGTGCAGACGGACCCGTCGGCGCCGTCGACCGGCCACGCGTCGGCGGCCGCGCGGTCGCCGACCGGCCCTCGCGGACACGACGGACGGACCCCCGCCCCCTCTGAAACACTGGCCCCATGCCGCTCGACGACGCCTCCCCCGCCCGCGTCCCCCTCGCCGACGTCACCCCCGCCATCGCGCTCGGGCCGCTCGACGGGCGCTACCGCCCGACGGTCGCACCGCTGGTGGACCACCTGTCGGAGGCGGCGCTCAACCGGGCGCGCATCGAGGTCGAGGTCGAGTGGGTCATCCACCTGACGTCGCACGCCGTGGTGCCGGGCGCCCCCGAGCTGGCCCCGGACGAGGAGCAGTACCTGCGGGACGTCGTCGCGACGTTCGGCGCCGACGAGATCGCCGAGCTCGCGGAGATCGAGCGCACGACGGTGCACGACGTGAAGGCCGTCGAGTACTTCATCAAGCGCCGCATCGCCGCCGCGCCGGACGCCCTGCGCGCCGACACCGTGCTGCCCCAGGTCAACGAGCTCGTGCACTTCGCGCTCACCAGCGAGGACGTCAACAACCTGTCGTACGCGCTCATGGTGCGCGGTGCCGTGCGCGAGGTCTGGTTCCCCGCCGCGGTCGCGCTGACGGACGAGGTCGCGGCGCTCGCCGCGCAGCACGCGTCCGTGCCGATGCTCGCCCTGACGCACGGCCAGCCGGCGACCCCGACGACGCTCGGCAAGGAGCTCGCGGTCCTCGCGCACCGCCTGCGCCGTCAGCTGCGCCGCATCGAGGGCGACGAGTACCTCGGCAAGCTCAACGGCGCGACGGGCACCTACGGCGCGCACCTGGCCGCGGTGCCGGACGCCGACTGGCAGATGGTCTCGCGCACGTTCGTCGAGCACCTGGGTCTGACGTGGAACCCGCTGACGACCCAGATCGAGTCGCACGACTGGCAGGCCGAGCTGTACGCGGACGTCGCGCGGTTCAACCGGGTGCTGCACAACCTGGCGACCGACGTGTGGACGTACATCAGCCGGGGCGTCTTCACCCAGATCCCCGTCGCCGGCGCGACGGGCTCGTCGACCATGCCGCACAAGGTCAACCCCATCCGCTTCGAGAACGCCGAGGCGAACCTGGAGATCTCGAGCGCGCTGCTCGACACGCTCGCCTCCACGCTCGTGACCAGCCGCCTGCAGCGCGACCTGACGGACTCCACGACGCAGCGCAACATCGGCCCCGCGTTCGGGCACTCGCTGCTCGCGATCGACAACGTGCGCCGCGGTCTGCGCGGGCTCGCGGTGGACGAGGCGATGCTCGCGCGCGAGCTCGACGGCAACTGGGAGGTGCTGGGCGAGGCCGTCCAGTCCGCCATGCGCGCGGCCGCCGTGGCGGGCGTGCCCGGCATGGAGAACCCCTACGAGCGCCTGAAGGAGCTGACGCGCGGGCACCGGCTGACGGCCCAGGACATGCGCGTCTTCGTCGACTCGCTCGGGCTCCCGGCCGACGTCACGGAGCGGCTGCGAAACCTCTCGCCGGGCTCGTACACCGGTCTGGCGGCGTCGCTCGTCGCCCACCTGGAGTAACCTGACGTCCGGTTCGTCCGGATCGGGGATACAACGTCCCCCGCTTGCTTCACCCGTTCGGCCTAATTGCGCGCCCCGGAGTGGGAGCGGTCCCCGTCGATACGTTTCGACTCCTGGACATGCGCCCGGGATCAGGTGAGAATCGTCGGCGTCGTCGGAATCCTCCCCTTCAGTCCGATCCGGCAAGGAAGCCCAACGTGACACTGATGCAGAAGGCGATCACCCCGTCGCTGGCGCACGCTCACCTCACGCAGGGTCACGACCGCATCGCCGGTTACGTGGTCCGCGCAGAGGACGTCGCCTTCGCGACCACCCCCGCCCAGCTCTTCGAGGTGCACGGCCTGGGCTACCCCGGCTCGCCGTTCAGCCCCTACGACCGCTCCATCGACATCCTGCGGTTCGAGTCCTCGCCCCAGCTGCAGTACCGCGACGTCCCCGGCTACATCGTCCCGCTGTGGTGGCTGCGGCACTCGCGCATCCCCCCGGGCGCCGAGCTCATCCGCGTGCACGACGACGGCACGTCGACGCTCCTCGCCCGCTACGGCGACGTGGGCACCGGCTGGACCGTCACGCAGCTCGGCGCCCCGCGGCCGGCGCTCGCCTCGCTGTCGCGGTGCGTCGGACCCGTCGCCAAGTGGCACGGCGCGTACCTCGAGGCGGACGTCGTCGACGGTGGGCACACGGTCGTGCTCGCGCTGGCGAACCCGCCGCTCGCGGAGACCGGGTTCCACCAGTCGCCGTCGGGCCGCTGGTACCGGCGCGTGGCCCGCGAGGACGTCACCGAGCTGTTCGAGCTCGACCTGACGGCCCGCTGGAACGGTCTGTCGGTCCGCGTGGTCGACCAGTGGCAGGACGCGCAGCGGTACGTCGTGGCGCGGATCTCGCACCTGGGCGACGACATCGAGCGGGCCGAGCGCCTGCACCTCGACCGCGTCGAGGCCGGCGTCTACGAGGCGATCGTGTACGCCGCCGAGCTGACCGACATCGAGACCAACCAGGTCGTCCCGCACACGTGGGCCCCCGGCCCGGCGGCGCAAGAGCGACACTGGGCACATTCGTGACAATCTGATCGGTGAAACTTCACCCACAGGACGCCACCTTCGCGTAGCATCCCTAGACATACCGGCACGAACCCGAGCGGCACTCCACGGAGAGCCCCGGTCACCCGGTCGGCCCCCACGGGGCGTCGGCCCACAGACCGCACCGGGCCTGGTCCTCCCCCCCGACCAGGCCCGGTGCGCTTTTTCTTGCCCCTGCCGGGGGCAGCCGGACGCGGGCTACCGGGCCCTCACGCCAGCGACAGGAACAGCTTCTCGAGCTTCGCGACGTCGAGCGTGGGCGCCTCGTCCGACGACTCCGGCTGCGTGAGGCACTGCCGCATCCCCGACGCGATGATCGCGAACCCCGCCCTGTCGAGGGCGCGGGACACGGCGGACAGCTGCGTGACGACGTCCTCGCAGCTGTTGCCCTCGTCGAGCATGCGGATGACGGCGGTGAGCTGCCCCTGCGCCCGCTTGAGCCGGTTGCTCACCTTGGTCATCTCGCCGGGGTCAAGCTCCACGGTGTCCTCCTCGGGTCGTCGGCCCACCGTAGGCGAGCGCCGCGTCGTGGGGTGGCCGCGTCCGCGTGCGCGGCCGCGACGTCAGGGGCAGGTGCACTGCTGGTCCCGGGGCACGTCGGCCATGACGGCGTCGACGTGCATGCCGCAGCCGGTCCAGGTGACCTTGCCGCAGCGGTTGCAGAGGGCGGGACTGCACATGGTGGTTCTCCTTCGGGTGCTTCAGCGGTGAGGTGCTTCAGAGGTCGGGGCGGCGTCGGGGCCGGTCAGCGGCGGACGGCGCCACCGGCGGCCTGCCAGGCCCCGATGCCGCCGGACAGGCTGGTGGCCTGCAGCCCCTGGGCTCGCAGCTGCTTGGCCGCGGTGCGCGAGCGCATCCCCGACGCGCACATGACGACGACGGGGGCACCCGCGGCGAGGCGGCGAGGGGCGTCGGCGATCTTGCCCAGCGGCACGTGCACCGCCTGCGGCGCGTGCCCGGTGCTCCACTCGGAGCGCTCGCGGACGTCGAGCAGGGCGGCGCCGTCGCGCACGAGCTGCACGGCGGTCGGGCCGTCGACGGCGGACGGGAGCGTGCCGTCGTCGGTTCGACCCAGGATGCGGTCGACCAGGGTGCGGATGCTCATGCGAGGGCTCCTTCAGGGGTACGTACGAGGTCGGGGCGGGTGGTGGTGAGGCTGATCCAGCCGCCGGAGAGGTTGCGTGCGTCCAGCCCGGCGTGGAGCAGGACGCGGGTGGCGATGTAGGAGCGGACGCCGCTGGCGCAGTGGACGGCGACGGGCCGGCCGGCGGCAGCGTCCCGCACCTCGTCGAGCCGGTCGCGCAGCTCGGTGTGCGGGATGTTGAGCGCGCCCTCGAGGTGACCGCGCGCGAACTCCCCGCGCGAGCGGACGTCCAGGACGAGGCTCGTGACCAGGACGTCGTCGAGGTCCCGCGCGTGCCACTGCGGCATGGTGCCGTCCAGGACGTTCTGCGCGACGAAGCCGAGCATGTTCACCGGGTCCTTGGCGGAGCCGTACGGCGGGGCGTACGTCAGCTCGAGCTCGGCGAGGTCGTCGGCGGTCATCCCGGCGCGCAGCGCGGTGGCGAGCACGTCGATGCGCTTGTCGACGCCCTGCCGTCCGACGGCCTGCGCCCCGAGCAGGCGCCCGTCGCGGGCGAAGCTCGCCACGACGTGGATCTGCTCGGCGCCGGGGAAGTAGCCGGCGTGGTGGGCGGCGTGGATGCGGACCACCTCGTGCTCGATCCCCGCACGCTCGAGCGCGACCTGGCTCGCGCCGGTCACGGCCGCGGTGAGGCCGAAGACACGGACGATCGCGGTGCCGAGCACGGTCGCCTGGGGCGTCGTGCGGCGGCCGAGCATCGAGTCGGCGGCGCGCCTGCCCTGACGGTTCGCGGGGCCGGCCAGCGGGACGGGCCCGGTGGCACCCGTGACGGCCTGCGTCACCTCGACGGCGTCGCCCACCGCCCAGATGTGCGGGTCGGACGTGCGCTGGTCCGCGTCGACCCGGATCGCGCCGCGGGCGCCGAGCTCGAGACCGGCGTCACGGGCGAGGTCGCTCGCGGGCCGGACCCCGACGTTGACCACGACGACGTCCGCGACGACCTGCGTCCCGTCGGAGAGGGTGACGCGCGCGGCACCGTCGTCGTCCGTGATGCTGCGGGCCGAGACGCCGAGGTGCAGGCCGACCCCGTGGGACCGGAGCTCGTCGGCGAGCAGGGGCGCGAGCTCCGCGTCGAGCGGGGGCAGCACGTGGTCGGCGAGCTCGACGAGGTCCACCTGCAGGCCGCGGCCCGCGAGCGCCTCGACGGCCTCCAGGCCGATGAACCCGGCGCCGACGACGACGGCCCGGCGGGGGCCGTCCGCGGGCAGGTCGGCCATGCGGGCGGCGAGCGAGTCCAGGTCGGGGATCGTGCGCAGCGAGTGCACGGCCGGGTGGTCGAGGCCCTCGATCGGCGGCGTCACGGCGACCGCACCCGGTGCGAGCAGCAGGGCGTCGTACCCGAGCTGGTGGGTGCCGTCGGCCGTCGCGACCGTG
>Ga0233363_1000761_pt1 | contig 13542 bp, 6 predicted proteins | sample ElkDunMinimDraft_18_FD_191534 | JGI IMG/M metagenome (GOLD analysis project Ga0233363, IMG submission 191534) | Fecal eukaryotic communites from dung pellets of Tule Elk in California, USA - Elk Dung C16 | ecosystem: Host-associated > Mammals > Digestive system > Large intestine > Fecal | place... | reverse complement strand
CCACCACAGCACCGTCCTCGGGGCCTCCGCCCACCAGGAAGGCACAGGTCGGCCCCGAGCCGGACACCAGGGCGCCCAGGGCCCCCGCACCCCGGCCGATCCCGAGGGTCCGCTCCAGCTCCGGCAGGAGCGACAGCGCGGCCCCCTGGAGGTCGTTGGTGAGCGCCGCGCCGACGGCCGCGGGGTCCCCGAGCGCGAGCGCGCCGGCCAGGGCCGGGTCCAGGCGGGGCTGCGGGGCGTCGGGGCGGATCCGGTCGTACTCGCCGAAGACCCGCGCCGTGGACAGGCCGTGCGGCGACAGGGCGAAGACCCAGCGGAAACGCCCCGGACTGGCCATCGGGGCGAGGACCTCCCCGCGCCCCGTCCCCACGGCCGTGGCGCCCACCACGGCGAAGGGGACGTCACTGCCGAGTTCGGCCGCGCAGTCGAGGAGCTCCTCGCGCGACAGGCCGGTCCCCCACAGCCGGTCACAGGCGACCAGGGCGGCGGCCGCGTCCGCGCTTCCCCCGGCCATGCCGCCCGCCACGGGGATGTTCTTGTCCAGGTGGACGGTGACGGGGAAGCCCTTCCCGGTCCGCTCCGCCACGAGGGCGACCGCGCGCGCGGCGAGGTTGCTCGCGTCCAGGGGCACGCGGGACAGGTGGGACCCCAGGCCGCCGTCGGCGGTCAGCCCCGCGACGACGGAAGCGCCTCCGTCAGGGGGACTCGGCCGACGCGACCGGGCCTCCCGGACGGTAACCTCATCGAACAGTGAGACGGCGTGGAACACGTTGACGAGGTCGTGGAACCCGTCCTCGCGTCCGGGCCCCACCGCCAACTGGAGGTTCACCTTCGCGGGGACCCGCACGGTTACGGTGGTATTTACGGTCACGAGTCCCCAATCGTAAAGGAACCCCCACCTTGCGTGAACACGTACCCCGCCAGGGGCGCTGGTGTGTTCACCCCCTCCCACCGGCGCGAACGTCATCGCCGGAAGGAATCGGGAACCAAGATCACGATCCGGGGATCGTCACCACTGTCATGTCAGTCACCGCCTGTCCCCAGAACGGCCCGATCAGGCCGCTGAGTGGGAATCAGGGCACAAACACCGCTACCTTGGGGCAAGGCGGGGTTTGGACACCGTCGGGGAGGGTCGCTTGCCGTCGGATGGGCTCCCGAAGAACCTGGAACCGCTGGCCGCCGGAGATCCGGCCACCATCGGTCCCTATGTGCTGTCCGGGAAGCTGGGCAGCGGTGGCATGGGTACCGTCTACCTGGGCAGTTTGTCGGAGAGGAACAACCAGGTAGCCATCAAGGTCATCCGCCCGGAACTCGCCTTCGACGAGGCGACGCGGGCGCGTTTCCGCGATGAGATGGAGAACGCCCGCAAGGTCGCCTCCTTCTGCACCGCCAAGGTGCTCGACCACGGGACGTTCGAGAACCGTCCCTACATGGTCACCGAGTACATCGCGGGCACCGCCCTGGCCGAGCACATAGCCGAGAACGGCCCGCTGGACTCCTCCACCCTGCACGGCTTCGCCCTGGGCGTGGCCGCCGCGCTGGCGGCCATCCACCGCACCGGGCTGGTCCACCGCGACCTCAAGCCCGCGAACGTGCTGCTGTCGCTGTCCGGCCCCCGGGTGATCGACTTCGGCATCGCGCGCGCGATGAACACCGCCACGAACCACACCCAGACCGGCATCGTCATGGGCAGCCCCGGGTGGATGGCGCCCGAGCAGCTGCTGGAGGAGCAGGTCACCACCTCGGCGGACATCTTCGCCTGGGGGTGCCTGGTGGCGTTCGCCGGCAACGGCACGCACCCCTTCGGCAACGGCGACGCCATGACGCTGGGCAAGCGGGTGCTGTTCGCCGAACCCCAGATCGGCAACCTGGACAGCCCGCTGGACCGCCTGGTGACGCGCGCGCTGGCCAAGGAGCCGAACCGCCGCCCCACCGCGCAGGACCTCCTGCTGGAGCTGGCGGGCGGCGAGGACAGCACCAACCCCAACGACATGGTGTCGCACGCGCTGCACCAGTCGTGGCGGCCCAACCTGCCGCCGATGCCGCCCGGTCCGCCCCCGGGGATGCACCCCCAGCAGGGCGCGCCAGGGCACCAGACCATGACGGGCATGCGCCACCAGGCGCCCGGCCAGTACCAGGCGGGCCCGCCCATGCCCCCGCCCGCGCACCAGACGGGCAACTTCCAGCACCCGCAGCCCCCCGCGGGGCCGCCCCCCGGCTACCCGGCGACAGGCCACCAGTCCGGCCCTCCGCCGGGCGCGCAGGCGCAGCAGCCCCGGCAGGCGGGTCCGCCCCCGGTACAGCACCCCGCCTCGACCGGGCCCATCCCGATGGTGCCCCCCGCCGACCAGCAGGCGAACCGTCCGGGACCCCAGCCGTACGTGCCGCCGGTGCCACCGCCCCCGCACCAGCCCGCGGCGCCGAACCGGCGGCGGGGGCTCATCGTCATGGTGGCGGTGGGCGCCACGGCACTCCTGGTGCTCGTGGTCATCCTGGTGACCCTGCTGATGAACATGGACCGTTCACCGTTCTCCGACGCGGACGACGCCCCTCCGGCGGCGGACTCGCAACCGGAGGAGACCCCGCCCGCGGACGACGGGGCCGACGACTCCGACTCCCCGGGCGTTCCTGGAGGCCTGCCCGCGATGTCGGCGGACGGCACGGTCGAGTACCAGGTCACCTCCGTCACCTGCGGGTTGGAGGAGGTGGCGGGCCGCTCCGGCCTGCGCAGGGGCGAGTACTGCGTCGTGGACCTGGAGGTCACCAACCTCCTCAACGGCGCACCCTTCGCCTTCGACAGCAAGGCGCAGTACCTGGTCACCGACACCGAGTCGGAGATCGTCGCGGCGACCCCGTCCAGGAGCGAACAGGAGAGGCCGCTGTGGGACGTCGACGGCCTCGCCCCGGGCAACACGGCCACGGGTGAGCTGGTGTTCATCCTCACCCCGGAGCAGTCCCCGGTCCAGCTCCTGCTCAACAACACCGTCGACGGCGCACCGACCGAGATCGACATCCGGCACATGGTGAACTAGGGCCCGGGCCACGATCGGCCCCACACGACACGGACGGGCCCGGCACACACGCGGTGTGCCGGGCCCGTCCGTGGTGCGGGGAGGTCCGCTCCCCTACTCCCACTCGATGGTGCCCGGGGGCTTGCTGGTCACGTCCAGCGTCACCCTGTTGATCTCGCGGACCTCGTTGGTGATCCGGTTCGAGATCTTCGCCAGCACGTCGTAGGGCACCCGCGACCAGTCCGCGGTCATGGCGTCCTCGCTGCTGACCGGGCGCAGGACGACCGGGTGGCCGTAGGTGCGGCCGTCGCCCTGCACGCCCACCGAGCGCACGTCGGCGAGGAGCACCACCGGGCACTGCCAGATCTCACGGTCCAGGCCGGCGCGGGACAGTTCCTCACGGGCGATCGCGTCGGCCTCGCGCAGGATCTCCAGGCGGTCGCGGGTCACCTCGCCGATGATGCGGATGCCCAGACCCGGTCCCGGGAAAGGCTGGCGCCACACCATCTCGGCGGGCAGGCCCAGCTCCTCGCCGACCTTGCGCACCTCGTCCTTGAACAGCTCGCGGAGGGGCTCCACCAGGGTGAACTGGAGGTCGTCGGGGAGACCGCCCACGTTGTGGTGCGACTTGATGTTGGCGGTGCCGGTGCCGCCGCCGGACTCGACCACGTCCGGGTACAGGGTGCCCTGCACCAGGAACTCGACCTCGGCCCCGCCCTCGCCGCCCTCGGAGACGACCTCGCGGGCCGCCTGCTCGAACACGCGGATGAACTCGCGGCCGATGATCTTGCGCTTCTCCTCGGGGTCGGTCACCCCGGCCAGCGCCGACAGGAACCGCTCCTCGGCGTCCACGACCTTGAGCTTGGCTCCGGTGATCGCGACGAAGTCCTTCTCGACCTGCTCGGCCTCACCCTTGCGGAGCAGGCCGTGGTCGACGAACACGCAGGTCAGCTGGTCGCCGACGGCGCGCTGCACGAGGGCTCCGGCCACGGCGGAGTCGACGCCGCCGCTCAGCGCGCAGATGACGCTCTTGTCGCCGATCTGCTCGCGGATGCGCTCCAGCTGCTCCTCGACGATGTTCACCATCGTCCAGGTGGGACGGCACCCGGCGCCCTCGTACAGGAACCGGCGCAGCACCTCCTGGCCGTGCTCGGTGTGCATGACCTCGGGGTGGAACTGCACGCCGAACAGGCGGCGGTCGGTGTCCTCGAACGCGGCGACCGGGGCGCCCGCGGTGCTCGCGGTCGTGGTGAAGCCCTCGGGGGCCCGCACCACGGAGTCGCCGTGCGACATCCACACCGACAGGTCGGCGGGGATCCCCGTGAACAGCAGGGAGTCGGTGACGGCCGACAGTTCGGTGCGGCCGAACTCGCTCAGGTCGGTCCGGTCGACGGTTCCTCCCAGGGCCCGGGTCATGGCCTGGAAGCCGTAGCAGATACCGAAGGTCGGAACCCCGGTCTCGAACAGCTCGGCGCCGACGTGGGGGGCGCCCTCGGCATAGACCGACGACGGGCCGCCGGAGAGGATGATGGCCTTGGGTTTCTTGGCGAGCATGTCCTCGACGGGCATGGTCGAGGGCACGATCTCGCTGTGCACATGGCATTCGCGGACGCGTCGTGCGATCAGCTGCGCGTACTGCGCGCCGAAGTCCACGACGAGAACGGTGTCGAACGTGCTCTCAGCACCAACGGACACGACGGAGGACCTTCCGCAGGGAGTACAGGGATAGGCACCCAGTCTAGGGCGTTCCCCGTGCTCAACCGCTCCCCCGCCGTGTGCGGTGGGGCTCAGCCCCCGAAGCCGTCGGGGTTGGCCGACTGCCACCGCCACGAGTCACGGCAGGCGTCGTCCACGCTGCGGGCGGCCTTCCACCCCAGGTCGCGGGCGGCGGCGGACGGGTCGGCGAAGCACGAGGCGATGTCGCCGGGGCGCCGGGCGGCCACCGTGTACGGGATCGGCGCCCCGGTGGCCCGCTCGTACGCGCGCAGGCCCTCCAGGACGGAGGTGCCGTGGCCCGTCCCCAGGTTGTACACGCGGCAGCCGGCGGAGTCGCCCAGGTGGTCGACGGCGGCCAGGTGGCCCTGGGCGAGGTCGACCACGTGCAGGTAGTCGCGGACGCCGGTGCCGTCGGGGGTGTCGTAGTCGTCGCCGTACACGTTGAGCCGCTCACGGCGCCCGGCCGCGACCTGCGCGATGAACGGGAACAGGTTGTTGGGGACTCCCCGGGGGTCCTCCCCGATCAGGCCGCTGGAGTGGGCGCCGATCGGGTTGAAGTAGCGCAGGGTGATGATGCGCCAGCGCGGGTCGGCGACGGCCAGGTCCTCCAGGACGCGTTCGATGAACAGCTTGGTGGCGCCGTAGGGGTTGGTCACGGAGAGGGGGCTGTCCTCGGTGAGGGGCAGCCGCTCGGGGTCTCCGTAGACCGTCGCCGACGAGCTGAACACCAGGTCGCGGACGTCGCGCTCGTCCATCACCTCGGCGAGGGCGAGCAGCGCGTCGAGGTTGTTGCGGTAGTAGCGCAGCGGCTGGGCGACGGACTCGCCCACGGCCTTGAGCCCGGCCAGGTGGATGACCGCGTCGACGTCGTGGGCGTCGAAGACCCGGCGCAGCGCGGCGGGGTCGGTGCAGTCCTCCCGGTGGAAGGCGACGGTCCGCCCGGTGATGCGCTCGACCCGGCGGACGGCCTCCTCGCTGCTGTTGACGAGGGAGTCGACCACGACGACGCCGTGCCCGGCCTGGAGCAGTTCGACGGCGGTGTGCGAGCCGATGTACCCGGCCCCACCGGTGAGCAGTACGTTCATCTCTCGCTTCCCTGGCTGGAGGAGCGCCCGCCGCGTCGCGGACGCTCCCCAGGATAGGGGGCGGCCCGGCCGGAAGCCTGTGACACGCGCCACCGGGTTCCGTCCCGGAACCCGCCGGTCCGCGGAAGGGGCGGGCGCCGTCGGCCCCGGCCCCTCCCGCCCCGTGCGGGTCAGCCGCGCCCCGGCGGGGTGCTGCGGCGGGTGTCCAACCACAGGACCTGCGGGTCGTGGTCGCTGACCTGGTCGTGGAACTCGGAGTTGAGTCGCGCGACCTCGTAGTCGACCCGGCCGGCGAGGGCCCGGTTCACGAGGATGTGGTCCAGGGCCTGGGAGTTGCCGTCGAACACGTAGTTGTAGCGCTCCCCCTCCGGCAGGTCCGTCATGGGGTTGTGCAGCCGGCCGTCACCGGTGAGGATCTCCAGGGTCCGTGAGAACTGGAAGTCGTTCAGGTCGCCCATGACGACCAGGGCGGCCTCCGGGTCCGCCGCGAGCAGCTCGTCGGCGAACGCTCCGACCAGTGCGGCCTGGGCGTGGCGCTGGACCTCGCTGGTGCGGTTCGGCGGCTGGTGGACGCCGTGCAGCGGCTGGTCGCCGCCCTTGGAGTTGAAGTGGTTGGTGACCACGTAGATGTCCCGGTTCAGGGCGCGGAAGTGGCCGACCAGCGGCTTGCGGCTGGACTCCCACGCCTCGTCGGTCGGGCTGATACGGCCCGGGGAGACCGACAGCTCGGCTCCCCGCTCGCCCTCCACGACCTCGACGGCGGTCGTGGCGTCACCGCCGGCCCGGTCCACGAACCGGACGCGCTCGGGGTCGAACAGGAAGGCGTTGCGGATGTTGCCGCCCGGCTGCCCGCCGTCCTGCTTGTCCTCGGGGCTGATCTGCCGCCACTCGTAGGCGGGGCCGCCCTGCGCGGCGACGGCCTCCACGAGCCGGTCGAGGGTGAGGCCCGCGTCGACGGTGCCGTCGTCCTCGGGGCCGCTGTCGTCCTGGATCTCCTCCAGTCCGATGATGTCGGGCGTGTCCAGGTGGTCGACGATGCCGGTCGCGAGGGCGTCGAACCTGGCCTGGTCGTCCCGGCCGCCGAGGTTCTCGACGTTGTAGGTGGCGATACTGACCTCGTACCGTTCCGTGTCGCGGACCGCGGTGCGCTCCAGGTCGCCCGGGACGTGCTCGCCCAGGGTCGTGGCGCGGATGAGGTAGCCGCCGAACTGGCTGTGGCCGACGGGGCCCTCGGTGACCCCGGCGAGGGTGTCGCCCACGTTCGCCGTCGGGAAGGGGTGCTCGGCGCGGTCGAGCAGGGACTCGACCTTGACCCGTCCCGAGTTGGGGCCGTCGTAGGAGCCGTAGGCGGTGCCGCCGTTGACGGTGGGGTTCTGGTCGGGCTTGGTGGTCACCCACAGGGCGTGGTAGCCGTCGGTGGCGGCCACGACGGGGGCGTCCTCGACGCGGACCGTCATGTGCTCGTGGGCGGCCCAGAAGTCGAGGGCGTACTCGTCGGGCTCCAGTTCCAGCCCGGACACGTCGCCTCCGTGGTCGGGGGCGTACGCCTCGGGCAGGGCGTCGGCGTCGAGGAGGACGGCCCCGGGGAGGTCGTTGCCGGTCGACAGGACCGTCCAGCGGGCCTGGTCGAGCTGGGTGACGGTCTGCTGGCCGGACGCGGACCGGTACTCGCCGACCCTTCCGGCGACCAGGACCTCGTCGCCCGCGGCGACGGGGGGTGTGGTGGAGCCGGTGAAGACGAACAGCGCCTCGCTCGTGCGGGGGTCGCCGTCGCCCTCGGTGTCCTGGAACCAGAATCCCCGGGCGCTGCCGAAGGCGTTGACCGCCGTCACCACTCCGGGCAGGCCGGTGACCTGGCGGCCGGCGTAGGGGGAGGTGCGGGTGGTGCCCTGGACGTCGTGGACGCGCAGGTCGCCGGGCTCGACGGGCTCCTCCGGGCCGCCGCCGTCGCCGACGGTCTCCCCCGCCGCGTTGGTGGGGGTGGGGTCTCCGGCGGTGAGGTCGGCCGCGTTGTCGCCGGTGTCGGTGAAAGCGGCGTCGCGTGAGGCGGAGGCGGTGTTGGAGAGCCCCGTGACGGGCGACCCGGCGTGGACGACGGCGTTGCCGTAACCGACCACGTCGACGACGGCGCCGTCCTCCGCGCACGCCGCCGCGGTCCGGCAGGCGACGGGGTCGGTGCCGGACACGAGCAGGACCGTGCCCGCCGTCGCGGACATGTTGGTGCTCCCCGCGGTGTCGGGGGCGGGGAGCTCGGTGCTGCCCCCGGCTCCCGCCGCCTGGCGGACCAGGTGGTGGCCTCCCGCGGGGATCTCACCGGTCAGGGCCGTGACCTGCACCCGGGTGGCCGGTCCCGGGCTGGCGGGGAGGTACTGGACACTCCACCCGTCGAGGTCGGCGGCCTCGCCCGTCGGGTTTCCCAGCTCGACGAAGTCGTGGCGCAGGTGGGCGCCGCTGTTGCCGCCCCCGCCGTACACCTCGCTGATCACCGGGGCGACGGCGTCGGCGAGGGCGGCGGGCACCGCTCCGAGGCCGACGCCCAGGAGGACCGCGGCGGCGGCGGACGTGGACGCGATCAGGCGTCCGGGTGGGGTGGGGGACACATCTGCTCCGGGGTTCGCTGGGGGTTCGGGGGCCTGGACATCATGACCCGTGCGGATGTCCGATCGAAAGAGATCGCATGAAATGGAGGCGACGCGACCGGCGGTTGGTGCGATCCGCCCACCGTCGCGCCCGCCCCGCCCGGTGCGAACGTCCGAGTCCGGGCACGCGGGCGGCAGCGGTCCTCAGGGGGCCGGGCCGGTCCCGTCCGGACGGGACCGGCCCGCACCGGTGCGGCGCGCGGGCCCCTCCCGGCCGGGCCCGGCGTGCCCGGGGCCTCGGCCGCCGTGCCCGGCCCGCGGGCTACAGCCGCGGGTCGACCGGCTCCGAGGCCAGTCCCAGGATCGCGAACACGGGTTCGTGCACGCGCCACAGCGGTTCGCGGCGCGCGTGCCGCGCCAGGGCCTCCAGCCCCAGTTTGTGCTGCCGCATGGCCAGGCTGCTCTTGCGGCCGAGGTTGCGGTCCTTGAGGACGGCCAGCCTCTCGGGGTCGGTGTAGTCGGGGCCGTAGACGATGCGCAGGTACTCGGGTCCGCGTACCTTCAGTCCCGGCTGGGTCAGGCCCTTGCGGCCCCTGGCCCGGGCGCCCAGGACCGGCTTGACCACCATGCCCTCACCGCCCGTGCCGACCATGTCGGTCCACCAGTCGGCGGCGGAGCCGCAGGCGGCCGGGTCGGTGGTGTCGACCACCCGGTAGCGGGTGGGGTGCACCATGCCGCCGGTCTCCGCGAGCCGTTCGGCGACCGCCATGTGCCACAGGTGGTCGGCGTCGGAGTACTCCCTGCCCTCGGAGGCCAGGACCGTGAACGGCGCGTACCGGAGCCCCGCCGCGCCGTCGGTGTCCCACGAGTAGCGCCGGTAGACCCGGCTGAACGCCTCGGTCTGCTCGGCCCGCCGGTCCACCTTGTCGACCAGGCCGTCCACGGGCACGCCGCGTGCGGCCGCCGCGCGGAGCGCGTCCGCGGCGGCGGGCAGGGAGGCGCGGGCTGCGGCGCCCACCGACGCGTACTGCTCGCGGATCAGCGACCGGGCCTTGGCCGACCACGGCAGCAGCTCCCCGTCCAGGGCCACCCAGTCGGTGCCGAGGCGGTCCCACAGGCCGGCGTCGGTCACGGCGCGGCGCAGCCGGTCGACGACCTCCGCCTGGAGCGCGGGGTCCTGGAAGAACGGGCGGCCGGTCCGGGTGTGGACCACGCCGAGTTCGCCGGGCACGAACCGCCGTTCGGCCGCGGCCCCGTCCCTGCACAGCACGGCGACGGCGCGCGAGCCCATGTGCTTCTCCTGGCACACGACCTCGCCGACCCCGGCGCCCCTGAAGTACGCGAACGCCTCGTTCGGGTGCTCCAGGAACCGGGGGTCCGCGGCGGTGGGCGCCGGGGCCATGGTCGGCGGCAGGTACAGCAGCCAGCGCGGGTCGACGGCGAACCGGCTCATCACCTCCAGCGCGGCGAGCGTGCCGCCGCTGTCGGTGCGCACGGCGCCGTCGGCGGTCTCCACGAACAGGCCGGGGGCCGTGTCCGCGGCGCCGATCCCGACGTCGGTGATGTCGATGGTGTCGTCGGTGCGCCGCTCCGCGTCCTCCGCGGGCGTGGCCGACAGCGGCCGGGCCGGCTCGTACCAGGTGCGGTGGGCCTGCACCTCGACCAGTTCGCGCTCCGGGTAGCGCAGCGCGGTGAGCTTGCCGCCGAACACGCAGCCCGTGTCCAGGCAGATGGTGTTGTTGAGCCACTCGGCCTTGACGGTGGGGACGTGGCCGTAGACCACGGCCGCCCTGCCCCGGTACTCGCGGGCCCACGGCAGACGTACCGGGAGGCCGTACTCGTCGGTCTCCCCTGTGGTCTCGCCGTACAGGGCGAAGGAGCGCACGCGGCCGGAGGCCCGGCCGTGGTACTCCTCCTTCAGCCCGGCGTGGGCGACGACGAGCCGTCCCCCGTCGAGGACGAGGTGGCTGACCAGGCCGTCGCAGAACGCGAGCACCCTCGCACGGAACTCCTCGCTCTCCCGGCCCAGCTGCTCCACGGTCTCGGCGAGGCCGTGGGTGAGCTGGGCCTTGGCGCCCTTGAGCACCCGGATCAGCTTGTTCTCGTGGTTGCCCGGCACGCACAGGGCGTCGCCGTCGGCGACCATGCCCATGACCAGGCGCAGCACGCCGGGGCTGTCGGGTCCACGGTCCACGAGGTCGCCGACGAACACCGCCGTGCGCCCGTCGGGGTGGCGGGCTCCCACGGGGCGCCCCCCGCCGTCACGGGACAGTTCGTAGCCCAGCCCTCCGAGGAGTTCCTCCAGCTCCTCCCGGCAGCCGTGCACGTCGCCGACGATGTCGAACGGGCCGGTGAGCTCGGTCCGGTCGGTCCAGGCCCGCTCCAGCGCGACGGTGGCGCCGTCGATCTCCTCGGGGCCGTGCAGGACGTGGGTCCTGCGGAAGCCTTCGCGGGACAGCCGCTTCAGCCCCTGTCGGAGGTCGCGCCGCTGCCGCCGGATGACGTGGTCGCCGAAGTCCCGGTCGGGCCGTTCGCGGTTGCGCTCCCTGGCCAGCGCCTCGGGGACGTCGAGCACGATCGCGGTGGACAGGACGTTGTTGTCCTTGGCGATGCGCACCAGTTCCCCGCGTGCCCTGCTCTGCACGTTGGTGGCGTCCACGACGGTGAGGAGGCCCCTGCGCAGGCGGATGTCCACGATGGTGTGCAGCAGGGCGAACGCGTCCGCGCCGGCGGACTGGTCGTTCTCGTCGTCGCTGACCATGCCGCGGCAGTAGTCGGAGCTGATCACCTGCGTGCGCGCGAAGTGCCTGGCGGCGAAGGTGGACTTGCCGGAGCCGGACACCCCGATCAGCACGACGAGGCCCATCCTGGGCACGCCGAGCACACGCGGCTCGGGGGCTCGGGCCCCCTCTGTCGTACTCACCGGGTGAAGACTCCCATCTGGGTCGGGGCGCCGGTCCGCGGGTCCTCGGGCCCGACCGGCAGGCGGCGGACGGTGTAGCCGTGCTTCTCGGCGACCCGGTCCGTCCACAGGGTGAACTCGGCGCGCGTCCACTCGAAACGGTGGTCGCCGTGCCGGAGGGCGCCGTCCTCCAGCCCCTCGTAGTGCGTGTTGTACTCGACGTTGGGCGTGGTCACCACGACGACCCGGGGCCGGGCCGCGCCGAACACGCTCTGCTCCATCGCCGGCAGCCGCGACGGGTCCAGGTGCTCGACCACCTCCATCAGGACGGCGGCGTCGTACCCGGAGAACCGCCGGTCGCGGTAGACGACGGAGCCGACCAGGAGTGCGGGCCGCGACGGTGTCCGGCCCCCGCCCGCGGCCCCGGGGGCGGTGGAGGACAGCGGGCGGTGGCGCCTGCTCCCGCTCGGGTCGCAGCCCCGGCAGAACCTGCGGTGGGCGTGTTCGAGGGTGACGGCGCTGACGTCCACGCCGGTCAGGCGTGTGAGGGAGCGGTCTCCGGCCAGCCGCTCCAGCAGGCGGCCGGAGCCGCATCCGAGGTCGATGACGCTGGTGGCGTTCTCCGCGTCCAGCACCGCCATGACCGCACCGGCCCGCTGGTCGGCCAGACGGGGGGCGCGCTCGCCGCCCGCCCCGGCCGCGGGGTCCGCGGCGACTTCCTCCACGACGGGGTCGTCCGCGTCCTCGGCCGTGTCCTCGGCCTCGGCGAACCGGGCCATCGCGGTCCGCACGTAGGCGTCGCGCCGGTTGAGGTAGCGGCGGGTGATCCAGTCCCGTTCGGGGTGTCCGGCGAGCCAGCCGACGTCCGCGACGGGCCCGTCTCCGCCCCCGGTCGCGGGCGCTTCGGCCGGGGGCACGGCCGCCCCGTCCGCCTCCCCGGCAGGGGGAGGTCCGTCCGCGTCCGTCCGAGGCGCGGCGCCGGGCAGCCCTCCGGCGCGGAGGAGCTTGTCGACCTCGCTCCGGTCGACCCAGTAGTGCTTGCTGCCGTCCATCGCGGGGAGCAGCACGTACAGGTGGCTGAGGGCCTCGGACAGGCGCATGGTCCCGGTGAGGGCGAGGGTCAGGTAGTGGGAGTCGCCCCAGCCCGGCAGCCCGGGGTCGAGCGGGACCGGTGCGGCGTCGACCGCCCACCCGAGGGGCTCGAAGAGCGCGCGGGCCCGTTCCGCACCGGCCCGGCAGGGGACGGCGGGCATCCGCAGTTCCAGGGGGAGGGGGGTGCTCGCCAGTGCGGGCCGGGGCGCGCACACGCCCCGGAGGGCGGAGCGGAAGACCCTCCCCAGTGCGACCGTGAACAGTGACGACGTGGCGTAGGGGCGGTCGTTGACGTACTGGGCGAGCGAGAAGTCGGGCGAACTCACCGAGGTTCGGGCGCGCAGGAGGGCCTGCGCGTCGACGTCCAGGAGGAGCGCCGCGGTGCAGCGCTCCTCTGTCGCCTCGGGGTAGAAGACGTGGGCGGTACCGAAGGACTGCTCGAAGCCCTGCGCCCTGTCGGGGTGCTTGTGCAGCAGGAAACCGAGGTCCGTCGCCGGGTTCGCCGTGGTCGTGATCGTCAGTAGCACCCGTGCATTGTGTCCGCTCGCCGTGGCGCGGTGCCAGGGATTTTCCGTCCGCGGCCGGCCGGAGCGGCGCCCCCGACGTGGCTCCCGGGGGCCACCCGGGCGGGCCGCCGGGGACGGTCGGGGGTCAGCCGGCGGCGCCGTGCTCCCGGGCGTGCCTGGCGGCGTGCATGCGGGAGGTGACCAGGGCGGCGATCGCGAGGGAGGCCGCGAGGACCACCGCGTCGACGGCGCCCGAGGTCAGCAGCGGGTCGATGGCCGTGTACGCGGAGTCGACGGGCATGCGGAGGTCGACCTCCACCCACAGCATCATGCCCGCGAAGGACAGGACCAGGAGCGGGGGCACGGAGATCAGCGCGGTGAGCCCCGGGTACGGCAGCCGGACGAGGCGCAGGAGTGGCCAGGCCAGGAGGGGGGCGAGCACGACGGGCAGGGCCGTCAGGAGCATGCCCGCGCCGATGTTGGCGTCGGGGGTGGGGTGGTAGGCCGCGATGTAGGCCCGCAGGCCCCAGGCGGCCAGGAGCAGCAGCACGGACGCGATCAGGGCGGCCACCGCGGCGAGGAGGATCGCGCGGGGCGCGGAGACGGGGGTGAGGGGGCGGTAGGTCATGCCCCCAGCCTGCCCCGGTTCCG
>Ga0233363_1000748_pt1 | contig 13665 bp, 13 predicted proteins | sample ElkDunMinimDraft_18_FD_191534 | JGI IMG/M metagenome (GOLD analysis project Ga0233363, IMG submission 191534) | Fecal eukaryotic communites from dung pellets of Tule Elk in California, USA - Elk Dung C16 | ecosystem: Host-associated > Mammals > Digestive system > Large intestine > Fecal | place... | reverse complement strand
GTGCTGACGTTCGGGCTGCCGACGGCCGGCGCGTTCTCCGTCATGCACGTCTTCGTACCCCCGCACCCGGGGCCCGTCGCGGCCTCGGAGCTGCTGGGCGCGGACCCCGGCATGGTGATCCTGCTGGGGCTCGTCGTCGCGCTGCCCACCTGGTACGTCAGCTCCTACCTGTACGGCGTGTGGGCCGGCCGGCGCTGGCAGCTGCCCGTGCCGGACCTGCTCGGCACGCAGGAGGAGGAGCCCGACAACCCTCCGAGTCTCGGCACCGTGCTCGGCGTGCTGCTGCTCCCCCTCGTCCTGATCTTCGTCAACACGGGCCTGGACACGCTGCGCAGCGCGGGCGTCGTCGACGGCGACCAGGCGTGGGTGCAGGTCGCGCGCGCCATCGGGTCGACGCCCGTGGCGCTGCTCATCGCCGTCCTCGTCGCCGCGTGGGTCATGGGGGCCCGGCGCGGGCGCGACAAGACGACGATCGAGCGGCTGCTCGAGTCGTCGCTCGGCCCGGTGTGCTCGGTCATCCTCATCACCGGCGCGGGCGGGATGTTCGGTGCGGTGCTGCGCGCGTCGGGGATCGGCGCGGCGCTCGAGGACGCGCTGGGCGACATCGGGCTGCCGGTCATCGTCGCGGGCTTCCTCATCGCGACGATCCTGCGGGTCGCGCAGGGCTCGGCGACGGTCGCCCTCATCACGACGGCCGGCCTCATCCAGCCGGCCGTGGCCAGCGGCGACTTCACCGCCGTGCAGCTCGCCGCGATCGTGCTGGCGGTGGCTGCCGGGTCCGTCATGGCGTCGCACGTCAACGACTCGGGGTTCTGGCTGGTCGGCCGGTTCTTCGGCATGGACGTCCGCACGACGCTGCGCACCTGGACCGTGATGGAGACGATCATCGGCACCATGGGCTTCGCGATCGCCTTCCTCATCTTCAGCATCGCGTGAGCGCCGGTCGGCCGGGCGCGCGTCGGACGTGCGTGCGAGGATCGGGCGCATGACGACGGACCAGGACTCACGTGACCTCGCCGGGGACCCGGCGCCGGCCGGATCCGGCACGGCGCTGGGCGACCCGTCCGACGTCGCGGCGGTGAGCGACCCGCAGGACCCGCTGGCCAACGCGGACGACACGCAGCTGTGGCTCGAGCGCACCGGCACCCGGCAGTACGTGGGGCGCAGCTCGCGCGGCGGCGAGGTGCGGATCGGGTCGCTGGGCGACCCGGACGCCTTCACACCGGGCGAGCTGCTGAAGATCGCCCTGGGCGCGTGCACCGGCCTGTCGTCCGACGCGGCCATCGCGCGGCGCCTGGGCGACGACGTGCCGGTGACGATCCGCGTCGGCGGTCTGGCCCACCCCACGGAGGACCGTTACCCGGTGCTGACCGAGGTGCTCGAGGTCGACCTGTCGAGCCTGGACGACGCCGCGCGCGAGCGGCTGCTGACGGTCGTGCACCGCGCCGTCGCCGAGCACTGCACCGTCGGCCGCACGCTCGAGCACGGTGCGACGACCACGCTGACCGTCGCCGGGGAGCGTTGACGTGCCGCGCCTGGTGCAGGCCGCCCTCGACAAGGCGGTGACGATCCCGTCGGCGTCGATCCACGCGCACGTCGCCAGCGTCCGGCGCAAGAACCCCGGCGCGACGCCGGAGCAGATCATCCAGCTCCTCGAGAAGGAGTTCCTGCTCGTCGTCGCCGGGGCGGGCGGCGCCGTCGGTGCGGCGGCCGCGGCCCCCGTCGTCGGGACCGGGCTGGCCACGGTGCTCACGGTGAGCGACGTCGCGACGTTCTTCGGCGCCTCCGCCGCGTTCTCACTGGCGGTGGCGTCGGTGCACGGCATCGAGGTCGCGGACAGCGAGCGCCGCAAGGCGCTGCTGCTGGCGAGCCTGCTCGGGGAGTCCAGCACCAAGGTCATCGGCGACGCGACGGAGATCACGACCATCCGCGTCGGCAGGCTGCTGCTGACGCGCATGCCGATGGGCACCGTGAAGAAGGTCAACAACCAGCTGACGCGCCGCCTCGTGCGCAAGCAGGCCGCGCGCATGGGCGGCCTCGCCCTGGGACGACTCGCGCCGTACGGCATCGGCGCCGCGATCGGCGTCGCGGGCGGACGCGCGCTGGGTCAGAGCGTCATCAAGGGCGCGCGCATCGCCTTCGGGCCGCCGCCGGTGACGTTCCCGCAGGTCATCGAGTCGGAGTCGGGCACGCGCGTGCTGCCGCCCGGTCAGGTGTACCCGACGCCCGCACCGGGCAGCGCGGACGCCCGTCCGCGGCGCCGGCTGCTGGGCCGGCGCCGCTGAGAAGGGCGACTACCAGCGCGTGTGGACGTGCTGGCGGATCTTGTCGTCGTAGACCCGCTCCAGGGACGCCAGCGTCGCGTCGTCGAGGTCGGGGAAGCGGTCGGTCGCGGCGTTGGCCTGCGCCTGCGCGGGCGTGCGGGCGCCGGGGATCACGACGGACACGCCGGGCTGCTGGACGATCCACTTGAGCGCGAGCTGCGCGGTCGTCATGCCCGAGGGGGTCAGCGCCGCGACGTCCTGCGCCGCGGCGACGCCCACGTCGTAGGGGACGCCCGAGAACGTCTCGCCGACGTCGAACGCCTCGCCGTGGCGGTTGAAGGCGCGGTGGTCGTCCGCCGCGAACTGGGTGTTCTCGTCGTACTTGCCGGACAGCAGGCCCGACGCCAGCGGCACGCGGGCGATGATGCCGACGCCCGCCTCGACCGCGGCGGGGAGCACCTGCTCCAGCGGCTTGCGGCGGAACACGTTGAGGATGATCTGCACGCTCGCGACGTTCGGACGCGCGATCGCGGCGAGCGCCTCGTCGACCGTCTCCACCGAGACGCCGTACGCGGCGGTGCGGCCGTCCTCGACGAGCCGGTCCAGCGCGTCGAAGACCGCGTCCGTGTGGAAGACCGGCGTGGGCGGGCAGTGCAGCTGGACCAGGTCCAGGGTGTCGGTCCGCAGGTTCTCGCGGCTGCGGTCCGTCCACCGGCAGAACGCCTCGTACGTGTACGCGGCCGGCTCGTGCGGGTCCGCACGGCGGCCCATCTTCGTCGCGACGGTGACGCGCTCGGCGACGTCGGGCCGTGACGCGAGGAACGCGCCGATGGCCCGCTCGGAGCGGCCGTCGCCGTACACGTCGGCGGTGTCGAGGAACGTGACGCCCGCGTCCACCGCCGCCTCGAGGACCGTCAGTGCGGTGTCGTCGCCGACGACACCCCAGTCCCCTCCGAGCTGCCAGCAGCCCAGCCCCACGACCCCGACCTCACGACCCGTCCGTCCCAGCACTCGCGTCTGCATGCGCCAGACGCTACCCCGCGCGAGGATCGTCGGATGACGCCCGCGCCGCCTGCCGGCACCGCCTCCGTGACACGAGCCTTCGCGGTCCCCGCAGACGTCGCGTGGCGCGCCCTGACCGACACGCGCCGGCACGAGGCGTGGATCCCCATGACGCGGGTGCGCACCGACGGTCCGCCGCGGCTGGGGACCCGCGTGGTCGCGGTCTCCGGCCCGGGTGCGCGCCGCGGCGGGCCGGGCCTGGTCGACCGGATGGTGATCACGCGGTACACGCCGCCGGGTGACGGCCCGGGCGTCGCGGTCTTCACCAAGCGGGGGCCGGTGCTGCTGGGGTCGGCGACGGTGGTCGTGCTGGCGACGTCGCCGACGACGTGCCGGGTGACGTGGTCGGAGGAGGTGCCGCTCGCCGGCCCGCTGCCCGCGTCCCTGACGTCCCGGCTGACGGCGCCCCTCCTGGCGGCCATGCTGCGACTCGTCCTGCGCCGCGCGGCGGCGGACCTCACCCGGGGCTGACCGCCTCGGGAGCGTCGGCAGTCGCCGGGGTCGCACACGGTCGTTACGGGGGCGTTTCGGCGCAACGGACCCGGCCTGTTGGCCCGTTCGGCGCAACGAATCGCTCCTCCACACGCAACGTCACCTCTCGGGCCGCACGTCGGCGGGATCGTACGCTCGTGTCGGGCCGCACGACCCCCGCGGCCCCGTCCCCCGAGGAGTCCCATGACCGCGCACGCCCCCGGCGCCACCCCCCGTCGCTACCTCATGTGCGAGCCCACCCACTACACGGTGTCCTACGAGATCAACCCGTGGATGGACCGCACCCGGGCCACCGACACGGCGCTGGCGGTACGCCAGTGGCGCACGCTGCGCGACACCTACCTGGACCTCGGGCACACCGTCGACACCATCGAGCCGATCCCCGGCCTGCCCGACATGGTGTACGCGGCCAACGGCGCGACGATGGTCGGCGGGGTCGTGTACTCCGCGCGCTTCCGGTACGCCGAGCGGCAGGCCGAGGGGCCCGCCTACCAGAAGTGGTTCGCCGACCGGGGCTACGTCACGCACACCGCGGCCGCCACGAACGAGGGTGAGGGCGACATGCTCGTCGCCGGCGACCTGCTGCTGGCCGGCACCGGCTTCCGCACGGAGCGTCACGCGCACGCGGAGGCCCAGGAGCTGTTCGGCCGGCCCGTGATCTCGCTGGAGCTCGTCGACCCGCGGTACTACCACCTCGACACGGCGCTGGCCGTGCTGTCGTCGGACCCGCGCGACCCGCAGATCGCGTACTACCCGCCTGCGTTCTCCCCCGGGACCCGCGCGGTGCTCGAGCAGCTCTTCCCCGACGCCGTCCTGGCCACGGACGACGACGCGGCCGCGCTCGGCCTCAACGCGGTCTCCGACGGGCTGCACGTCGTCGTCGCGCCGGGTGCCACGCACCTGGCCGGCGAGCTGCGCGAACGCGGCTACACCCCCCTGCCCGTCGACACCTCCGAGCTGCTCAAGGGCGGCGGCGGGGCCAAGTGCTGCACCCTCGAGATCCGGGAGTGACCATGCGTACCGTCGCCGTGCCGTCCGCCCTGGCGCCCAACTACCACCCGCTGCCCGTCACCCTGGCGACCGGCGAGGGGTCGTGGGTGACCGACACCGACGGGCGGCGGTACCTGGACCTGCTCGCGGGGTACTCGGCGCTGAACTTCGGGCACCGGCACCCGGCGCTCGTCGCGGCGGCGCACGCGCAGCTCGACCGGCTGACGCTCACGTCCCGGGCGTTCGACCACGAGCTGCTCGAGCCGTTCGCGCAGGCGCTCGTCGGGCTCGTCGGGCCGCTGCTGACGGGCACGTCGCACCTCGTCCTGCCGATGAACACCGGCGCCGAGGCCGTCGAGACGGCCATCAAGGCCGCGCGCAAGTGGGGCTACGAGGTGCGCGGCGTGCCCGCGGACCGCGCGACGATCGTCGTCGCCGACGGCAACTTCCACGGGCGGACGACCACGATCGTGTCGTTCTCGTCCGACCCGGACGCGCGCCGGGGCTTCGGGCCGTTCACGCCCGGCTTCGTGACCGTCCCGTACGACGACGCGGCCGCGGTCGCCGCGGCGATCGACGAGACCACCGTCGCGGTGCTGCTGGAGCCGGTGCAGGGCGAGCAGGGCGTCGTCGTGCCGTCGACGGAGTACCTGCCGGCCGTGCGCGCGGCGTGCGACGACGCGGGCGTGCTGCTCATCGCCGACGAGATCCAGTCGGGACTCGGGCGCACGGGCTCGACGCTCGCGTGCGAGCGGTTCGACGTGCAGCCCGACCTCGTCACGCTCGGCAAGGCGCTGGGCGGGGGCATCCTGCCCGTCTCCGCGGTCGTCGGACGCGCGGATGTACTCGAGGTGCTGACCGCCGGGACGCACGGCTCCACGTTCGGCGGCAACCCGCTCGCGTGCGCGGTCGGGATCGCCGTCGTGGACCTGCTCACGCCCGGCACGCTGCAGGCCCGCGCCCGCACCCTCGGGGAGCTCGTCGCCGACCACCTCGCCGACCTGATGGACCGCGAGCTGCTGTCCGGCATGCGCACGATCGGCCTGTGGGCAGGGCTGGACGTGGCGCCGTCCGTGCCGGGCGGTCCGGCGTCGGGGCGCGAGCTGTGCGAGCGCCTGCTGACCCGCGGCGTCCTGGCCAAGGACACCCACGGCGGCACGATCCGCCTGGCCCCGCCCCTGACGATCGACACGGCCGACCTCGACGAGGCCCTCACCCACCTGACCACAGCCCTCACCACCCCCTGACCCCCCTCCCCCACCCCCATGGGCGTGAGAGTGCAATCCAGTCACGCCCCACCCCCACCCCCCATGCGCGTGAGAGTGCAATCCAGTCACGGCCCACTCCCCCGGGGGCGTCAGAGTGCAATCCAGCCACGCCCCACTCCCCCCTGGCCCTGAGAGTGCAATCCAGTCACGCCCCACCCCCATGAGCGTGAGGTTGCGATCCAGTCACCACCTCCGCACGCGATCGAGCAATCCAGCCTCCACCGCATGACTGGATTGCACTCTCACCCCCACCTGGGAGGTGAGAAGGCGACTGGATTGCACTCTCACCACCAACCCGGGGTGCTGGATTGCACTCTCACCCACCTGGGGGGAGGCACTCTCACCCCCAACCCGGGGTGCTGGATTGCACTCTCACCCACCTGGGGGGAGGCACTCTCACCCCCAACCCGGGGTGCTGGATTGCACTCTCACCCACCTGGGGGGAGGCACTCTCACCCCCAACCCGGGGTGCTGGATTGCACTCTCACCCACCTGGGGTGGGGGCGCTCTCTCCCCCGACCTGGGTGGGTTATCCGAAGGTGATGGAGGTGTAGAGCCAGCCGTCGTAGGAGACGGCGCCGATGTAGGCCGTCGAGTAGCCGCCGAGCATCTGCTGGTTGTGGCCGCTGGACGCGGCGTACGCGGCGATCATGCGCGTCGCGTTGCCGGGGCTCACGCGCCCGACGATCTCCGGGCGCGCCTTGGGCGAGCCGGCACGTGTCCCCGAGTGCCAGATGCTGTTCGACGCGGCCATCTGCATCGCGTGCTCGACGCGCGCTCCGGAGCGGACGATCGACAGACCGCCCAGCCCGTTGGCGGCGCGGTGGGCGTTGAGGGCCGCGCCGACGTCACCGGACGACGCCTCGGAGCCGGCGGTGGGGAGTCCGGCGGCCGCCGGCGCCGCGGCAGCGGGCGCGCCCGCCGATCCCCCGGTGCTCGTGCCCGCCCTGGTACCCGAGCCCGCGCTCGTCCCGCGGCGGGTGGTGCTGCTCTTCGAGGACCCGCGGGCAGCGTCGCGGGCCGCCGCCGCCTGCGCGGCGGCCTGGGCAGCAGCGGCTTCGGCGGCGATGCGTGCGTCCTCGGCCGCCTGCCACGCCGCCTGGGCGTCCACGACAGCCTTCTCGGGGCCGGCGAGGGCGGCGTTCGACGTGCGCAGCGACGTCAACGAGACGGCAGGCGCATCGAGCGCCCGCGCCGCACCGTCGATCGCGGCCTGCAACGCACCGCGGGGGCCGTCGCCGGCCTGCGCGGACGCCGCGAGGGTCGCCGTGGCGCGCTCGACGGCGGCGCGGCCGGTGGTGCCCGCGTCGGCGCGCAGGGCGGTGACGACCGCGGCCCCGGCGACCAGGCCGTCGACGCGACCGGCCGCCAGCTCGGGCGCCAGCGCGAGGTAGGCGCCGTCGACGCGGGCCTGGGCGGCGCGACGGGCGTCCGCACGCTCCCCCCGCTCCTGCTGGACGGCCCACACACCACCGGCGCTGATCAGCAGGGCCGCGGCGGTGAGCAGCGCCACGACCTGACGTGCGTGCGGACGCGTCGGTGCGGGCGGTTCGGTGACGGGCGGTTCGGTGACGGGCCGATCCGTGGCGGGCTGCTCCGGGGCGCCCGCCGCGGGTGCGAGCGCCACGCGCGCGGGCACCACGGGCACGGGCGCGGACACGAGGTGCCCTGCCTGCGTCGGGATGAGCGGCTTCACGGGCTGCGCCGCGGGTGCTGCCGCGTCCACGGCGGGCGCCGCCCCGGCAGCAGGTGGTGCGCTGGTGGCCCTGACGCTGCTCCGGTCACCCGTCCGGCGCGCGCCGGTGTCCTGCCGTCCGCTCATCGGTGCCCCCCTGGGTGGTCGCCTCTTGCGACCTCATCGGCACCTGCAGCGTCCGACCTGAGGATCGGCGCCGCAATTGGGGGCACATATGGTCACTTGTCTTGCACATTGGTGCAGTTGCGACGGACGGTACGCACGGGAGGTTCCGCCACGATGGGACACGTGGACCCCGACCGGCTCGACGCCATCGACCAGGCGATCCTGCGGGCGCTCGCCCGTGACGCCCGCGCGACCTTCGCGCAGATCGGGTCGGAGGTCTCGTTGTCCGCACCGGCCGTGAAGCGTCGCGTCGACCGGCTGCGAGAGCGCGGCGTCATCCGGGGGTTCACCGTGCGCCTGGACCCCGCGGCGCTCGGCTGGCACACCGAGGCGTTCGTCGAGATCTTCTGCCAGGGCTCGACGAGCCCGGCCACCATGCGCACCGCCGTCGAGCGCTACGCCGAGGTCGTGGCGGCGAGCACCGTGACGGGGGACGTCGACCTGGTCGTCCAGGTGAGGGCCCGCGACATGCGCCACCTCGAGGAGGTAGTCGAACGGCTCGCGGCCGAGCCGTTCGTGGCGCGCACCCGCTCCACCGTCGTCCTGTCGGCGCTCGTGCGGCGCCCTGACGCGCTCCCCGCCACCGACGCGCCCTGATCGCACGGACGGGCGGGCACCTCGGTCGGGCCGTCAGCCCTCCGCCACGTCCTCGCAGCGGTTGGTCACGACCATCACGGGACAGCGCGCGTGGTGCAGCACCGCCTGGCTCGTCGAGCCCAGCAGCAGACCGGCGAAGCCACCCCGCCCCCGCGACCCGACGACGACGAGGTCGGTGGCCGCGGAGAACTCCGTCAGCAGCTCTGCGCCCGTGCCGTCGAGCACCCGGCGCCGCACCTCGGTGCCCGGGTGGTCGGCGAGCGCACGGTCGACGACGACGTCCAGCCCTTCGGCCATGTCCTTGAGGACCTGCTCGTGGTCGACCGCGGACGGCAGCCACGCGAGCGTCCCCGCCATCGAGGCGATCGGCACACCGGTCACGGCGAACAGCTCGGCGTCCCACGCCTGCGCCTCACGGATCGCGGCGCGCAGCGCGCGCTCCGCGGGCGGCGACCCGTCGACACCGACGACGATGCGACGCACCGGACGCAGCGGCGGCACCGCGCCGTCGCGCAGGGGCTCCCCGTCGGCACCCCGCAGCGGTACGACGACCGTCGGGCACCAGCCGTGGGCAGGGAGCGCCGACGAGACCGTGCCCAGCAGCCGGTCGGCGAACCCGCCCCGCCCCCGGGTGCCCACGACGGCGAGCTCGACGCTGCGCGACTCCTCGACGAGCACACCCGCCGCGTCGCCCGTGATGACCCGCCCGTGCACCGGCACCCCGGGGTCGCGCAGGTGGGCGAGCGCCTCGTCGAGGACGGCCTGGGCGCCGCTGCGGATGGTCTCGTCGTCGAGCGCGGCGTACCCACCGTCCAGCGACGCCGCCGTGAACGACGGCAGCGAGTACGCCACGACCAGCCGTAGCCCCAGGTCGCGCTTGCGGGCCTCCGCGACCGCCCAGTCGAGGGCGTGCAGTCCGGCGGTCGACCCGTCGACCCCCACGAGGATCTCGTGCTCCCGCGTCATGTCGCCCTCCGTGTCGCGTCCGGCGCCACGTCGCGCCGGCCCGGTGTCCGGTTCCGGCCATCGTGGCACAACCCGGCGAGCGAGCGGTGGACGACCCGCGACGTGGTCACCGCCCGACCGGCCCGCGGACACCCGGGCGGCCCGGCCGGCGCCCGCGTCAGGCGACCAGGTACTGCGACCACGCGGGCTCGGCCCGACCGGCAGCCCCACCGACGGTGACGGACCACCGGGGTGCCCGGGGCCGGAAAGGGAGCTCCCAGCCCAGCTCGTGCAGCGTGCGGTCGGCCTTGCGGTGGTTGCACCGCACGCAGGCGGCGACGACGTTGGTCCACTCGTGCCGTCCACCGCGCGAGCGTGGCTGCACGTGGTCGACCGTGTCCGCACCGCCGCCGCAGTACGCGCACCGGTGGTCGTCGCGCTGCAGCACCGTGCGCCGCGTCGGCGGCACGGGCCGGCGGTGCGGGACGTGCACGTAACGCGTGAGGACCAGCACGACCGGCACGGGCATCTGCAGGTGCGCGGAGTGCAGCACCCGACCGTCGGACTCCACGACGTTCGCCTTGCCGCTCATCACGAGCACGACCGCCCGGTGCAGCGTCACGATGCACAGCGGGTCACCGCTGGCGTTGAGCAGCAGCGCGCGTGACGGCACCGGGGCGCGCTCGACGTCGTGGTGGGCGGCCTGGTCGGCGGCGGTCGTCAGCACGGTGCACTCCTGACCTCGGGGGTCGGACCGGCTGGCTGCCGGTCCGCGAACGAGAAGGAACAGCGTGGATGCGGGACCAGGGTACGCGCACGCCCTTTGTGCGCCGAGGGGTTCGGCGAGACCGGTCCGGCGAGTGGTCCACAGGGGCGACGCGGCGTGTCCGCACCGGTGCGCGGGGTGCCTGGAGAGACGACGAGGCCCCGACGACGTGGGCGTCGTCGGGGCCTCGCGGCACGGGTCGGTGTCAGCCGATCCGGATGAAGGTGGGGCTGCTCTGCCAGATGCTCCGGAACTGGACCGTCTTGCCGGGGCGCGGCGCGTCGATCATCTGGTTGCCACCGGCGTAGATGCCGATGTGGCCGGGGCTCCAGATCAGGTCGCCCGGCTGGGCGTCGGCGCGGGAGACCACGGTGCCGGCGTTGCGCTGCGCGGACGACGTGCGCGGCAGGGAGATGCCGAGCTGCGCGTACACGTACGACGTGAAGCCGGAGCAGTCGAAGCCGTCGGGGGTCGAACCGCCGGAGACGTACGGGACGCCCACGTAGCGGGCCGCGACCTCGAGGACGGCGTTGCCGGCGACCGACTGCGGGACCGGGTTGCTCGTGGTCGCTGCAGCGGCGGTCGCGACCGTCGCGGCACGCTCGGCCGTACGGGACGCGGCGCGCGTGGTGCGCACGGGCGGCGGCGGCGGTGCGGGCTTCTCGGCCGTGATCACCGGCGCGTCGACGGTGAACGCGGCCTCGGCCGGGGACGCCACGACGGGGGAGGTGTTGAGGACGGCGCGAGCGGAGGCCGTCAGCGCGGAGGTGTCGACGGCGGCCAGCGCCGGGGCGCTGTCACGGTCGGCCGCGTAGGACGGGACGGCGATCATGGAGACCATCAGCCCGGACGAGGCGGCCACGACAGCGGAGCGTCGACCGACGGTCCCCATCTGCTCGGAGGCGGCGCTCGCAAGCTCGGTCAGCGGCGTCGAAGGACGTCGCGCGGCGCGGTGGCGCGCCCTGTTGGTGCTTTCGGACAACGAGTTGCCTCTCCTGTCGCCTACGAGGTGAGCTGTCGGGTTCGGGTGGGAGAACACCCGGCCGGTCATCCGTCACGACCTGCTGCACACCTACGTGCACCGCTGTCGCGCCGTCGTCCCGGCTTCACCCCAAGGGCACCGATCTTCCGATGCCCACAATGTGGTTCCCCCGCCCCTGCCGGCGAGTCGTACGGACCTGCGAGCGGCGGCAGGGTTCGGCGTTCCGCTCGAGGGCTTCCTGGAGGAGGGTTCCGAGAAGCAGGTCGAACGTACATGACGCTCTCGTGGATTGTCACGCTCCGGTCACGAAGATCTCGGACATGTCATGGACGATCGTCCGACACGCCGGGCGACACGCCGACGGAACGCCGACCGAAGTCGCACCAGGCCGTTGCAGGTCCGGGCGAAACGGACTCACCCGCGCCGTGGCGGGGGTCACGCAGCGCCCGCAGGTGGATCAGGCCCCGACGAAGACGTGCCGGGCGACGTCGGACGGCAGGTCCAGGACCGTGCTCGCGCCCTCGACCCCGACCGTGACGACGCCCGCGGACCGCTCGACCGTCACCCGCGCACCCGGCGTCACGCCCGCGTCCGCGAGCCGCGTGAGCAGCTCCACGTCGACCTGCAGCGGCTCGGCGATGCGCGCGATCACGGCCGTGCCGTCGGCCGCCGCACCGGGCGCGGTGAGCGGCACGACGCCGTCGAGGAACCGCACGGGCGTGCGCTCCTCACCGATCTCGTCCAGCCCGGGGATCGGGTTGCCGTACGGGTCGAAGTGCGGGTGGTCCAGCAGCGCGGCCAGGCGCTTCTCGACGCGCTCGCTCATGACGTGCTCCCAGCGGCACGCCTCCTCGTGGACGTGCGGCCAGTCCAGGCCGATGACGTCCGTGAGGAGCCGCTCGGCGAGGCGGTGCTTGCGCATCACGCGCACGGCCTTGGCCTGCCCGTCGCCCGTCAGCTCGAGGTGCCGGTCCCCCGTGACGACGACCAGGCCGTCACGCTCCATGCGGGCGACCGTCTGGGAGACGGTCGGACCGGAGTGCCCGAGGCGCTCGGCGATGCGCGCCCGCAGCGGGGTGATGCCTTCCTCGGTGAGCTCGTAGATCGTCTTGAGATACATCTCGGTCGTGTCGATCAGGTCGCTCACCGCTCGGCCTCCCACGTCGCGTCGAACGGCCGGGGACACCCGCGCCGCGTGCTGCGGCCCAGGGTAGTCGGCCCCACGCGGGCGGACGGGACCGCCGCCGCGCTGGCCGCGTCGATATCCTCGGCTCGTGCCCGACGCCGACGCCATCGCCCGCCTGACGATCCCTGCCGACCTGCTCCCCCGCGACGGGCGCTTCGGGTCCGGCCCCTCCAAGGTGCGCGCCGCGCAGCTCGACGCCCTGACCGCCGTGGGCCGCACGCTCCTGGGCACGTCCCACCGGCAGGCGCCCGTCCGCGCACTCGTCGGCCGCGTCAAGGCCGGCCTCACCGCCCTGTTCGACGCGCCCGACGGGTACGAGGTCGTCCTCGGCAACGGCGGGTCGACGCTCTTCTGGGACGTGGCGACGCTGTGCCTGGTCCAGGACCGGGCGGCGCACGCGCGCTTCGGGGAGTTCGGGGCGAAGTTCGCCGCGGCGACGACGCGGGCGCCGTTCCTCGCGGTCCCGGAGGTCACGACGGCGCCGCCCGGGCAGGTGGCCGTGCCGCCGCCGACGGACGGCGTCGACGTGTACGCGTGGCCGCACAACGAGACGTCGACCGGCGTGATCGCACCGGTCCGCCGGGTCCCGGGCTCCCGCGAGGCGGGCGCCCTCGTCCTCGTGGACGGCACGTCGGCCGCCGGCGGCACGACGGTCGACGTCGGTGAGACGGACGTCTACTACTTCGCCCCGCAGAAGTCGTTCGCGTCGGACGGGGGGCTGTGGCTCGCGCTGGCGTCCCCGGCAGCCGTCGAGCGCGCGGCCCGCATCGAGGGTGCCGGCCGGTGGGTGCCGGAGTCGCTGTCGTTCACGGCCGCCGTGACGAACTCCCGCGCCGACCAGACCCTCAACACCCCGGCGCTCGCGACGCTGGTGCTGCTGGCCGAGCAGCTCGACTGGATCCTCGAGCAGGGCGGGCTCGCGTGGGCGGCCCAGCGCACCGCCACGTCGTCGGGGCACCTGTACTCGTGGGCGGAGAGCCGGGACTGGGCCACGCCGTTCGTCGCGGACCCGGCGCTGCGCTCCCCCGTGGTGGGCACGATCGACCTGGCACCGGAGATCGACGCGCCCACCGTGACCGCGGTGCTGCGCCGTCACGGTGTCGTGGACATCGAGCCGTACCGCAAGCTGGGCCGCAACCAGGTCCGCGTCGGGATGTACCCGGCGGTCGACCCGCAGGACGTGGTCGCGTTGACGGCGTGCATCGACCACGTCGTGCAGCGCCTCGGCTGAGCAGCTTCTCGCGACGCGCGC